>Ga0247727_10007183_pt1 | contig 21403 bp, 23 predicted proteins | sample WisWelCaveWW1625_FD_202498 | JGI IMG/M metagenome (GOLD analysis project Ga0247727, IMG submission 202498) | Biofilm microbial communities from Wishing Well Cave, Virginia, United States - WW16-25 | ecosystem: Environmental > Aquatic > Deep subsurface > Groundwater > Cave microbial mat | place... | reverse complement strand
TTCGGCCAGTTTCGCGCAAACCACGCGGAGACATCGTACCGGAGGACAGCCCAATCCGCCTTCCCCAGCTCCGGAGTCGTTGCCGTTGCCATGGAAGCACCCTCCTGAAACACAGCTTAGCACGCCTGCGGCCATCGGCGAACCAAAACCTGGGTGCTCCAGGGGGTTAGGCGCCTCCCAAATAGTCAGATGGGAAGAAAAACTTTGGCCCTGGTTGAACCAAACCTTCCAAGAATGGGGTAAACTCAGTTATAGATGTTGTTGGCACTGGAATTGCTCGCATGATGACTCACCTTGGCGAATCTGCTCGCAGTCGCCGCAGCCAAGGATAAGGATCGACTGGCCTGGTTGAAATTCCGGAGGGGGTGGACTGGTGCCGTACTATCGTTTGGCGGATCATCGCAACCAAGCGCCCTTTCCCGGGTTTATCCTGGGAACCGGCGATTTGACGGAACGGCCGGCCTGGGTGCGCAGAGCGGAACGGAGAATCGTGGGAAGGGTAAACAGAGTATCGAGAGCGCTGGGCGGGACCCCGCGATTGGCGTTTGCGGTCCTGGCCGGGATGACGGCAGCCTTCGCTCAGGCGCCGATGGATTCACCCGCCCTGTCCCGCCGCGGTGGGATCCAGCTCCATAGCCTGGCTACCCACGCCGGGTATTCCTCGCAGGCCTTCCCGCTGGATGGTGGCTCGGTGCTTCGGGATGCCGATCTGGGTTGGGATCTGGACGTGGGCGCCCGCGCCACCTTTGGGTGGAACCGGTTCGGCCGGCAGAACAATTTCTCGCTTACCTACACGCCGTCCTACACGGCGCGGGCCCGCTACTCGGAGTGGAACACGGTGAACCATGCCTTGACCCTGACGGCCGGGCGCAAAGCGGGACACCGGTGGAGTCTAAACCTGGCAGCCAGCGCCATGGCCGGCGATCTGGAGAACTACTTATTCACCCCCACCGTGTTCGGCCGCGTGGCCGAGATCCCCGCCACCTTCGACGAGCTGGCGAACGCGATCCTGGCCGGTAAGTTCACCAACGATCAACTCGCTTCGATCTTGACTGGGGCGCCGGTGCTCGAATCGCCCGCCCGGGTCACCCTTTATGGGGACCGCGTGCTGTCGGCGTCGCTCCGCACCGGATTTAGCTATGCTCCGACGGCCCGTTGGACGTGGTTCGGCGGTCTGTCGGGCGGCCGCTATCAGCATTTGGGGGACCGGGGAACCACGGGCCTCAACCCGCGGTATCCATACGCGGTCGATCGAACCACGACCGCGGGCGCCGACGCCGGTTTCAGCTATGCGGTTTCGCCCCGAACCCAGCTCGGGTTTCAAGCTAGCGGCCAGCGGACCTTCTCGACGTTCCTGGATGGATACTCCTCCACGGCCGCGCTCTCGCTGGGACGAACTCTGTCCCGCCGGTGGTTTGTCCAGTTGCAGGGAGGGGCTGGCAAGAATATCCTGCTTCGGAACATCTACCAGTACAGCGACCGGGTTCAGCCGATCGGAGGCTTGACCCTGGGAATGCGAACCAGCAGTCACACGCTGTTGCTTAGCCACGAGCGGGGATTGGCGGAGGGCTACACGGGAAGCGCCGGCGCCAACGACGTCTCCAACGCCGCCTGGAACTGGCGCCGCCGGGGCCAAGCCTGGGGGCTGCACGCTCGTCTGGGTCGTCACCGCTTAGAAGGCTCCGGCTTCCTGGAAGTCTCCGGCATCGGCGCCATTAACGCCTGGCTGGGCGGCGCCGGGGTGACGCGGACGCTGAGCCGGACGCTCAGCCTGCAAACGGACTACGCTTACATCACCAATACCGCGCGGCTCGCCGGGGCGCCCTATCAACTCAAAATGCACCACGCGCGAGTGACGATGATGTGGGTCCCGCTGGCGGAAGGCATCTTTTAGGCGATGGGATCGACGATGGCGCGCAGGGTTCCCTCTGGGTCATGATTCGGATCTTTAGCCAGTACGTTTCGGTCAAGAGCCTCTTGTTGATGCTCCTGGAGGGGATTCTCATCGCCCTTTCCCTGGTGTGCGGTGTGAAGGTCCGTTTCTTGAACGAACCGGATGAATTCGAGTATTACACCGCCATGCCCGACTTCGCGATCCAGGTGGCGGTGGTGGTGGTGGTCCTTCAGGTCTGCTTCTATTACAACGACCTCTACCGTCTGGCCGCGGTGGGGCGCCGGGGCGAGCAGGTGGCGCGCGTCGGCGCCTCGCTGGGCGCGGCCTGCCTGCTGCTCGGGCTGATTTATTTCCTGTTTCCCTGGCTGCTGATCGGCCGGGGGGTGTTTGTGATCACGGTGGCTTTCGTCGGTGGGTTCGTAATGCTGACGCGGATCGCGCTGGACACCGCGTGGCGGGCCACTACCAATCCCAACCATGTGCTCATCGTCGGAACCGGCCCCTGGGCTCAAACCGTGGCCCGCGAGCTGGGTCAGCGCGACGACCTGAACGTCCGCTTCGTGGGTTTTGTCAGTCCCAGAGCGGAAGACGCCACCCCGGGGAGCACGCTTTTCGGAATGCCGGTCCTGGGTCCGGCCGCCGACCTCGAGGCCCTGGCGCAAGCGCACCGGGTCAGCCGGATCATTGTGGCCCTGGAGGACAACCGGGCCGCCCTGCCCATCCGCGCGCTGGTCAAGCTCAGGGTCAGCGGGGTCGAAGTCGAAGACACACCCACGGCCTTGGCTGGATTGACCGGGCGCGTCTGGTTGGAGACGGCTCGGCCCAGTTGGTTTGTTTTCTCCGGCGGCTTCAGCCGATCCAAGCTTACCCTGATGCTGAAGCGGATGTTCGACTTGGCCTTTGGGTTGACCGGTTTCCTGGTTACGCTTCCCCTTATGCTGGTCGTTGCGCTGGCCGTCAAGCTGAGCTCCAGGGGTCCGGCGATGTACCGGCAAGTCCGGGTGGGGCTGCGGGGCGAACGCTTCGAGGTGATGAAGTTCCGCTCCATGATCGATGACGCCGAGAGTGACAACGGCGCTCAGTGGGCCCAGGTCGACGACCCCAGGATCACTACCCTGGGCCGGTTCCTGCGCAGATACCGGCTGGATGAGCTGCCCCAGTTCCTCAACGTCGTCCGCGGCCACATGAGCTTCGTGGGTCCTCGACCCGAGCGTCCCGTCTTTGTCGAGCAACTGAAGGAGCAGATCTATTACGACGAACGCCATTCGGTTCGCCCCGGATTGACCGGCTGGGCGCAAGTCCAGCACCCCTACTGCGAGACCCCCGAGGACCACCTCCGGAAGCTCGAATACGACTTGTTCTATGTCAAGAACTTGTCGATCCTTTTCGATTGCGCGATCGTATTCCAGACGGTCCGCATCGTCCTGTTCGGCAGGGGCGGGCGATAGCCGCCTGGACCCCGATGGCCCCCGTCGAGTCTAAGAATGTTCTTACCCATGCTAGGGCTTTTCCTTTAGTCCGTAAACCTGGGAACTATCACCCAGGGCATAGGGTAAGGACCTGGCACTCATCTACTGATAATAAAAGACTTAGCAGAGATGTTCGTTTGGACCGAGAATTGCTCTCTGTAAATGCGCATTGCGTATGGGCTCGCTGAGAGGGCCGATTTTCTACTTGGGAGGAAACGAATGAAGCGGCTTTTGGTATTAGCGGCGGCCACACTTGCGTGTCTGTCCGTCTTGAGTGCGGCGCCCTGCGGGGGCGGCGTCAACGTGCTAACCCCAGGATTCACCTGCGAGGTCAACGTAGGCGGGATCGAGTTGTCGTTCAGCGGGTTCAGCGCCGTGAATGCCGGGGGCATGTTCACGCCGGTGGTGAACGTGGTCAGTTCCACCGCGGTGGGCCTTACCGGATTTGTCACCTTTAACCCCAACCTGTTGCCGGGTCAGGACCTACATTTCTACTTCACGGTCAGCGGTCCGATCGTGGGCGTGGACCTGATCAATGCCGGCGGACCTGGCTCGATTATCGACGAGCGGGTTTGCAGCACGCCAATCGCGATGGGCAACATCTGCACCGGCGGCCTGCCGAACCAGGTGGCGTTCCTGACCGCTATGGGCGGTACCAGCGCGGATGCCAACTTCCCCGGCGGCAATGTGGTGAACCCAACCTACTACTTCAAGGACATCGGCGCGGGGCCGACTTCGGGGCTCTCCAGCTTCACGCAGAGCTTCCATGTGATTCCCGAGCCGACTTCCATGCTGCTCCTCGGTTCCGGACTCTTGGGGCTGGCCCGTGTAGCTCGCCGGCGCTATCTGAAGAAGGACTAACCGACTTAACCGTTTGCTTCCCCCCTCTCAGCCCCGGCGGCCCTTAGTGGCCGCTGGGGTTTTCTTTTTGTCGCTTCTCCTCCAGAGTCCTCCGGATCGAGCCGATAAAGCATAGGGGACCCGTTCGCCCTCATGCTGAGAGCACTGCTAGTCGGGCCTGAGGATAACCTGGTGGAATACCTCCGCCAGCAACTCCAGCAGCTTGCCGAGATTTCCATCTCCGATCAAAGTCTTCGGTATCCGCTGCCGGCGGCCATGACGGCTCTGCTCGAGGAGGCCGCTCCGGATGTGGTCCTGCTGAACTTAGCCGACTTTGCCCAAGCCCGCCAGACTGTCAATCACATTGTGGCCAATCGGCCGCACCTGCCGGTAATCGCCGTCCATACCTATTGCGATCAGGACCTGCTTCGGGAGCTGATGCAGCTCGGGGTTCGCGAGCTTTGGTTCCCGCCCCTTCAACCCGACCAGATGCGACAGGCAGCCCACCGGCTCCTGGAACAGCGCCAGAGCGCCGCGACCAGCGCTGGCGGCCCGTCCGGCGACTTGATCGCCTTTCTGCCCGCTCGAGGCGGAAGCGGCGCGACGACTATTGCCGTCCACACCGCTATGGCCCTGCCCAAGAACAAGGGTTCCGTCCTGCTGGCCGACTTCGACTTTCACAACAGCGTGCTCTCGTTCTGGCTCAAGCTGGACGTGAAATTCGGCCTCGCCGAGGCTCTGGAGAACGCGCACCGTCTGGACCCTATCCTGTGGAAAACCCTGGTTCAACCGATGCGTCAAGTGGATGTGTTGGCTGTCCCGCCGACGGCTTCCCTTCACCTGTTGACCAGCGCCCAGACCCAGGCAGTCCTGGAGTTCGCCCGCCAGACCTATCCTTACGTCCTGGTGGATCTTCCCGAAGCGGTGCACACTTCCTGCTGGGATATTCTCGATAACGCCAACCACGTCCTGATCGTGGCCACGCCGGAGATGGCCAGTCTCCACCTGGCCCACCGGAAGGTCCAACAACTGCAGAGCAAAGGAATCTCGAAGAAGGTGATCCGGATTCTCTTGAACCGCGCCTCCCGACTGGACTTGCAGCCCGCGGAGGTGGAGAAGTCCCTGGGGATTCCCGTCATGGCCTCGTTCCCCAACGACTACCGGGCCGTGAGAGCCGCCTTCGCCGATGGCAAGTGCGTCCCCGCAAGCTCGAAACTGGGGGCCCAGTTTGCGCAGTTTGCCTCCGCACTGGCCGGTCAACCCCCAGGGAGCGAGCCCAAGTCTTCTGCCTGGACGATTCGGCAGATCTTCTCATCGGCTTCCCCCTAGTTTCTACCGGCCGCTGTTTCCGGGGCCAGCCAGCTTGCGCGCCCGCGCGTAAGCCGCCGCGAGTTCCCGGACGACCTTCTCGGCGACGTCGGCGCCCGAGCCCTTGTATTTGGCCCCGTGGCTCTCCTGGGTAGTGGACCACAGCACGTCCCCGTCCCGCGCTACCAGCCGCACCGCGGCCACCGCCTCGTGTTTCCGCTCCCGCGAGTAACGGTCGTCGGTTTCCCCGACGCCGAAACCGGCCGAAGCAGAATCGGATTCCCCCCGCTCCCGCCTGCCGGAGCTGGCCGTGCCGCGGATCTGCAGGCCCTCCCGGGACGAGCGGGTCTCGGTAAAGATCAAATCCTCGACCGAGCCGCGGAGGTAAGCGTCGGCCCGCGCCTCATCCTCGGTGACCAGGAAGAGCCGCGAGCGATGGAGGGCGGCGATCAGCATGTCCCGCAACTGTCCGGCGGCCTGCCCGTCTCCCAGCCGGTCGACGTAGACCCGGCGCAAGGTCAGCAACTGCCGGAGCTCGGCTTGTTCGATCTGCTCCGGCGACAGCGGCTGAAGGGAGGCGGGAACCGGCGCCGGCTCTTGGGGCGCCCCGACCGCCAGCATCATCCACAGAGCAAGCTGCCACATGTCAGTTTCTACCTGCCTTCCGGGCCTCGTCGTCCTGGTAGTCGATCCTCTGGCCCGTCCGCGCTTCCAGGCTGGCCAGAGTCGTCCGCACAATGTTCTTTCCCAGCTCAAAGACGACGGCCTGCTGCTTGCCGTGCTCGTCCAGGAAGTTGATGGTCAGATAGTGTTTCCGCTTCTTGGAGAGCAGCATCCAGGGCGAGAGGGCCAAGGCCAGGCCCAGTCGGCGTCCTGCCTTCTGGCCGTATTCGAGGAAGTTGACCCGCTCGTAGGGGATGGTCAGACGCCCCGACTTGTGTTGAAACACGAACTCCCGTTCATCGGTGGTGGTGACGGCTCCTTCCGTGCTGTCGGCTACCGCGGTGACGGTTCCGCCCCGGTAGACCGCTTTGTTGCTGGGGATGCCGCCCAGCAGAGCCGGCGAAATGGCATTCGCAAAGAAAACCGCCACCATGAAGAAAGCAACTCTCTTCATAGCGACTTCTCCCGCTGTGATTTTGGGTTAGCCGGGACCATTGTGACGCTGGAGCGCGGGAAAGTCAATCCCCGGCCAGGTACCGTCCAGCTCCCTTGGTTCAGAAGGCCGGCCGCCGCTGACCGCCTGCTCAATATGGAGCGATGCGCTCGGGCAGGGGATCCCGCGCCGCGAGCGTCTTGCGCAGCATCCGCATTCGCATCTCATCAAGCAGCGACTTGGCCGCGGTCCCGGCGGCGACGTTCCTCAGCTCGGCCGGATCCCGTTGCAGATCGAACAGGACCTCCTCGCCGTTTTAACCAGTAGCAGTACGTGGCGCGCTTGGTTCGCTCACGCGGGCGCGCTCCACCGCGTCGACGATCCGTCCGACGTTCCGGTCGAGGTTGGACACCATGGCGTAGAAATGTTTGCGATAGGCGGTCCAGGTGTCCTCGGGCACGCCAGCGCCGGCCAGCACGGCCTTGCGCATCTGGGCGGGGAGATGGTCAGGCTCGTCGCGGCGGAACACCCGCGGGGGCAGTGTGACCTGGTCGTAGAGGGCCAGCATCGAGGCGGGCGGATTCAAGGGCGGGTGCGGGGCGTGAAAGCCGGCGTGGACAAAGAAGGGCCGGTCCCGGTTCTCCTCGATGAAGCGAACCGTCTCGTTGGCCACCCAGTGGGCGTGGCTGGTTCGCTCGTCGCCGGCGAAGGTGTAGTACTCCAAGCGGCCGCGCTCCTCGGGCAGCTTGACCCGGGCTTTTTGGCGGACCTCCGGTCCCTGAGCGTCGAGCCAGCGGCCATAGTCGTCGTCGTAGCAGCCCGGCTCGCCGAAAAGACGCAGTTGGTGAAAGCCGTAGCCGGGATGGACCTCGCGGTGGTTGCGGCGGGCGTGAGGCCAGAAGTGCAGCTTGCCCATCTGGCCCGTGTAGTAGCCGGCGTCGCGCAGCACATGGGCCAGGGTGACCTCGTGCTCCGGCATCCGGATCCCGTTGCTGATCACGCCGTGGGCGTGGGGATAGCGTCCGGTCATCAACGAGGATCGATTGGGGGCGCAGGCCACTCCCACGGTGAAGTGGAGATTGAAGCTGACCCCGGCGCGGGCCAGCCCGTCCAGGCGCGGCGTGCGGATGAAAGGATTCCCGTTGGCCGCCACGTGGTCCCAGCGCAGGTGGTCGCCGGTGATCAGGATGATATTCGGCCGCGACGCCCGCGGCGCAGCCTGGCGGGCGCCGAGCGGACGGACCAGGCCGGCGGCCAGGGAACCGGCAAGTGCGCGGCGGCTCAGTGTTCGTCTGGCTGGCATACCCCCAACCCTTGCCGGAACCGCTTCAGGATCTCAAGCTGGGCGGCGTTCAAGGACGATCCTAGCGAACATTGCCAACTGCTGGTTCCAGGAGCGTAAACCGTTCTCGACTGCGCGCCACAGGGAGAACGTCCAGGCTGGCATGAGGGCGCGCTGACTCACACCGCCGGAAAGCAGGTACCGGAACGGCATGCAGGGCCGGATGGCGACAATCCGCCACTGAGGATACTCAGCCTCGAACACAGAACGGTCGCGGTCGAATAGAATCCAAGGCAGAGCCCCGTTGGCGGCCGACAACGGACCGCTCACCGGGAACTCCCACTGGTCGGCGTCCGGCCGAAATGGCTCGTGATGTAGTTTAGTGTACACCCAGCGAGACCATCTGGTGTGCCATGGTTCTACCATGACGACTCGGCCTCCTGCCCGGATGCAGCGGGAAGCCTCGCATAAGAAGAGCCGTACTTTCGGGATGTGGTGCAAGACGTCAGTCATGACAATGGCCCGCAGGCTGGCTGAGCCGAACGGCAGGTGACAGGCGTCCAAGCCCACCTGAATGCCCGGGACAGGGAAGACCTCAGAGGTGATCACGTCCTTAATGATTAGCGGCAGGAAGCCCGCTCCGGAGCCGATTTCGAGAACCCGGCCCGGCCCTGCCGGCAGGTCGCTGACGATGCTTCGGTACCACTCTTCGTAAACCATTCGCAAGAACCTCTTCCGCCGGAGGATGAGCCTGCGCAGACTCGTGGTCTCCGGCGCATCGATGTCCCGCCCACGAGCGAGAGGATGTAGAAAGAAGTCCCCAAGCATAGCAGTGTCCGATAGCCTCATAGGGTCAGATGAATTTCAACTTCCGTGCCGCCACCAGGACCATGCGCGCCAGCAAGGCTCCGTGCCGCCAGCGTTGAATATTCGTAGATCCACAGGCTCGTTCGCGGTACCGGACCGGAATGTCAACCATCTTCAAGTGCAGCCGCCCAGCTCCAAAAATCAAGTCGAAGTCGCCAAAGGGATCGAAATCGCCAAAATAGGTGCGATTCGCCGCGATCTTCAAGTAGTCGGTCTTGAACAGGACCTTAGTGCCGCACAGCGTGTCCTTGATCGGCTGGCCAAGCAGCCAGCTAAAGACGACGCTGAACAGCTTGTTGGCGCACAAATTGAAGAAGCGCATCGCCTTTTCGTCCATGGGGTACACCAAACGCACGCCGTTGGCGAAGTCCGCCTTGCCGGTGGCGAGGGCTTGATAGTATTTTGGCAACTCCTCGGGCGGCATGGTGAGGTCGGCGTCCAAGATCATCAACACGTCGCCCCTGGCAGCTTCGAACGCCTCCCGGACCGCGTTTCCTTTCCCTATGCCGGTCTGACGCATTGCACGGATACATATGTCCGGGTTTTCGCGAACGACCCGCTCGATCTCCTCCCACGTATTGTCGCGCGAGTGGCCCTCGATGAAAATGAGCTCCATTCTGCTGCCGAGAATCGGCACGCGTCTCACCACCGCCTCAATGTTGCCAGCCTCGTTGCGCGCCGGGACAACCACAGAGACTGCGCAGTTTCCAGCTTGCTTCTCCTGCTTCGGGCGCGCGACCACAAATACGGACAGGCAAAACCAAGGGAGAATTGGCGCCAGGCAACGATTCAGCAGAGTGTCGAGCCTGAGCAGCGGCAAGGGCGCGAGGATTCGTGGTTCCGCTCTAAGAAATTCCCACTCGCCAAGCCACAGGAGGTTCTTCACGTCAGGTAAAGTCAACCAATTCGTCGCGGCGTACCGGGTTTGCAGGCCAAACAGTTTGGCAAGCGCCAGAAAGGGCCGCCACAGGTTGCTGTAGAAATTCAAGATGAGCCGAGTCTTCGGGTGAGCGACCAAATGCAATCTCTCGAAAACAGCTTGCAGGTCCACCGCGAAATTTACCGTCTCGGACAGGATGATGAAGTCGAATGGTCGCTTCAGCTCTAGCAGTTCCGCGGCTTGCGCTGTGAATTCTCCGTAAGGCAGACGGCGTCGCGCCCGCTCTATCTGCCGTTCGGACAGATCCACGCCGGCGATGTCACGGTTCGGCAACAGCGAAAGGAGCTCGCCGCTTCCACAACCTACTTCCAGGACACTGGCGTCAGGCGGGATCAAGAACCGGTAGTAGTGAGCAAGAAGCTTCCGGTAGTGTCGGCCGGCCCAGGTGGCGTCAACCGGCGCGCGGTCGTAAAAGTCCTGGACCTTCTCCAAGTGGTCAATGATGTTAGCGGAGACACCGCACAAGGTCCCAATCACGGCGCTGCTGGAGCGGTCTCGGAGGTTGCCGGTCGTCTGTTCCATGCTGTTCACTGGACGCTCCATCGAGTGAATTCGTTCGCCGGCGGAGTCATTATATCATGGGGCCCCGGGAGCAGCACGGCGGCGGGCTCTAGCGACCGCGACGAGCTCATCGAAGTTCGCGCCAACGCCTTCGCGGCGGCGTTCCTGGCGCCCGACGAGGGTGTGCGTCAGTTGGCAGCGGCGCTCGGTAAAGGCAAGCCCAGCCGCGCGAGCGCGCAAGTGTTCGACGAGGCCGGCGCCGTCCAAGCCACGTTGCTGTCCATGCACGAGGAGGAAATCGACCAGTTGCTGGAGCGGGCCGGTCTCGCTGCTGGAGAGGCTGCGGATGTCCTCCTCCCCGAGTAGCCGAGCGGAGGGAGCAGGCCAGGGAACCGGCAAATGCGCGGCGGCTCAGTGTTCGTCGGGCTGGCATTCCAACCCTTCCCGGAACCGCTTCAGGATCTCCCGGCCGTCGACCCGCTCCAAGCCCGTCGCGCCCATGGCGTCCTCGACGTATTCGGGCCGGCGCATCCCGACCAGGACGCAACTGAGGCCTTCCAGCCCCAGCAACAGGTTGAGCGCCAACCGGCTCAAGGACTCCCCGGACGGCGGATAACCGGCTTGCGCCAGCTCGACGCGGGCCTGGTCGGAGACGGGCTGCTGTCGCGCCGAGAGGTGACGGTGCAGGCCCTGGAAGGCGCCGGTGACCAGGGGCACGAACTGCTCCTGCCAGGATTCCCACTCCGGGCGTCCGGCCCGGTCCTGGCTCGACAGGCCCAGCCACGCGCGGATCGAGCGAAGCAACTGGGGCATGGCGCTCTGCTCCCAGTGGGCCGCAGAAACCAGCCGCGGCGCGATCTCCATCAGCGTGCCCGCCACGGTTGGTCCTTCGCTTCCGAAGCCGAGATCCGCCAGGCGCTTCTCATGGTCGGCCAAGGGGGCCAGCAGCGCGCGCAGCTCGTCCTCGCCGGGCGGGTCGGCGCCCGGCGGCAGGAAGTCGGCCAAGCGGATCAGACGATCGTGGAAGTAGGCATTCAGGGGCCGGTTGGCCAGAACCCCAATCCCTTGGCGGCGGCAGAAATCGAGCGGCGTCCCGCCGTCGTTGTTGGGCTCGAGCGCCCCGCCGCTCTCGAACAGGTTCAGGGGCAATTGCACGACTCGAAAGTGGTGGCGGTCGGAGACGGACTCGGCGGCGGCCAGCGTGCGCTCAATCGAGGTGGCGACCGGATCCCCGGCCGGGAGCGGATAGTTGTTCGAGCTGACCCCGTACCACCGGATCCGGCCTTGCTGTACCTGGTCCTCCAGGAAGCGGAAAGCTTCCCGGATCCGCCGATAGAACTCCTCGTGGTCGGCGGCCGCCGGCGGATGCCTATGCGCGATGTGGGTCAAATAATACTCGGGGTTGTGCAGCAGGTAGACGTCGACATAGCCCACTTGCAGGCGCTCGGCGGAGAGCCGGACCTGCGTCTCCAGAAAATCCGGATGAATCGAGTGCCACAGCCCGTCGGCGTAGCGGACCACTTCCGGGAAATCGCGCTCGCGGGCCAGCTTCAGGTTGCTGCCTTGGAGGTAGCCGCCCTTGGTGACGACGATCACGCGGTCCCGCGAGCAGTCGCGCAGCACGCGGCCGACCAGCAGCTCCGAGCCCCCGTCCATGTAGTTGGCGCTGGTGTCGATCAGGTTGCCGCCGCGTTCCAGATAGGCGGCCAGGGCCTCGGCGTGCGCCGGCTGGTCGTCGTCGATGCGATAACAGCCGAAGCCCAGCGGATGGCACTGGAGCCCCGTGTCGCCCAACGGACGAAGAACGCTCATCGGTCCGGCTCCGGGGCAGGCGGCAGATAAGAATCGAAATCCCCCAAGATGGCGCTGGCCACGGTGATCGGGAGCTCGTCCCGCCGGCCGCCAGCCTGATTATAGTCGTCCTGAACCTGGCGCCAGGACTGGTGGATGCCGGTCTGGATCTGCACCAGGTGAGGATCGTCGATTTCCTCCCCGGTTCGGAAGTTCAGCTCGCAGGCGAACACGCGATGGGGCTTGTCCGGATTGTACAGCGGGATGCCGAACTTGCGACAGATCAAGGGCCGATGCTGATAAATGCGACAGGCGCCCTCGGGGGACAGGGCGGGGCAGGCCAGGCGGGTTCCCTCGGGCGGCAGTTGTCCCCAGGCTTCGATCAGGCCGTGTTGACGAAGAATCTCTTCCCGGCGCGGCAGGTACTCGCGGGCCCGCTGCCCCAGGTCATCGCGGTCCAGCGCGGGCATCTCGCGCACGGCGCGCGTGATGACGGCCGCCTCGAGCTCGGTGATCTGGAACAACTGGTAGCAGCAGTAGCTGCAGCCACGCCGGCAGTGGATCCGCTCGCCGTGCAAGGCCAGGTTTCGACTGAATTCCTCGGCCACCTGCCCGCAGGCTTGCTCGTACCGAGTCCAGAAAGGATTCGACATTCGCTTAACAGTGAGGGATTCCCCCTGGGCTAGCGTGGTGGGGCGGCCTTCAGGGTTAGTCCATTGCGTGGCAGACCGCTTCACCGACCTGCTCGGTAGTGGCCGGCGACCCGGCCGGGCTCAGATCGGCTGTGAGGCGGCCCGAAGCCACAGTCCTTTCGATCGCTTGTTCGACGGCGCGCGCCTCCCGGGTCAATCCGAAACTGTAGTCCAGCATGGCTGCCACCGAGCCGATGGCCCCCAGGGGGTTGGCTCGATTCCGGCCGGCGATGTTGGGGGCCGAGCCATGCACCGGCTCATACAGCCCGGTCCTGAATCCGTTGGGGCGCCGCTCGCCGAGCGAAGCCGAGGGCAGCATCCCGATCGAGCCGGCCAGAACCGCCCCTTCGTCGCTCAGGATATCGCCAAAAAGGTTCTCGGTCAACAGCACGTCGAAGCGCCGCGGGTTCAAGATCAACTGCATGGCGCAATTATCCACCAGCAGGTGATCCAGCTCGACGTCGGAAAACTCGGTGGCCACCGCGGTCACTACCTCCCGCCAGAACTGGGAGTTCTCCAGCACGTTGGCCTTGTCGACCGAGGTCAGGCGCTGGCGACGACGGCGCGCCAGCTCGAAGCCCACCCGCGCCACGCGCTCGATCTCCGACTGGCGGTACACCATGGTGTTGACGGCCGTACGCTCGCCCTCGACGACGCTGATGCCGCGCGGCGTGCCGTAATAGATCCCCCCGGTGAGCTCGCGGACGATGATCAGATCGACGCCGCGGACCCGGTCATCTTTCAGCGGGGAGACGCCGATCAGGGCGTCATAGGCGAGCACCGGACGGAGGTTAGCGAACACTCCCAGCATCTTGCGCAAAGCCAGGAGGCCGCGCTCGGGGCGGCGCTCCGGAGGCGCCGCGTCGAATTCGGGCAGGCCCACGGCGCCGAGCAGCGTCGCGCTCCGAGCCAGGGCCAGCCGCCCCGTCTCATCGGGCAGAGGGGATCCGGAGCGGTGAATGGCCACCGCGCCGAGCAGGCCTTCCTGGATGTCGAGTTCGTGGTGGAACTTGCCGGCCACCCGCTCAAGGACTCGAATCGCTTCCCGGGTCACTTCCGGACCGATCCCGTCGCCCGGCAGCACCAGGATGTCCAGTTTCATGGGGGCGGGAGGTTGAGCGTTCGGCGCGACGGCGGAGGACTCACGCCTCCACCGTTGCCGGTTGCCGGCTGGCGATCTTTTGTTGCAGGCAGCGGTTGACCGTCGAGAGATACGCCGTTGCCAAAGCGGTGTAAGGATCGTCCCCCTCGGCCGTCCCCGAGAATTGCAGCCCTTCGACGGTCGCCCGCAGCTCGACTCGGGGCCGGGGGCTCTGCTCGGAGGCCTGGACGCGGTAGCTCTCGATCTTGCCTCGCACGCCGGTTGTCTGGCCAATCGCTTCGGCCAGACCCGCGGCCAGACTGGTCGAGCGAGAGAGCGCGGTTTCCGGGCGGCCGTTCTTCTCCAACGTGACCCGCAAGATGAAAGGGCGGCCACCGGTGGTGCCGGTGGCCGCTTCAGCGCCGTCAGTCGTTACCGCGACGCTTTCCAGCCTCCAGGCCGAGTCATCCTGTTCTATTTCCCGGTGTACCAGGGCCAGGATGTCCTCGTCCAGGATCCCCTTTTTCTTGTCGGCCATAGCCGTGAAAGCCCGATAAACCTGGTCCAGCTCGGCGCGGTCCAGCGGATAGCCCAGGTGTTTGCAACGCTCGGCCAGGGCGTGGCGGCCGCTGTGCTTGCCCAACACCAGTTTGGTCTCCGGCACCCCCACTGTCTCGGGCCGGATGATCTCGTAGGTCGTCCGCTCCTTCAGGAAGCCGTCCTGGTGGATGCCGGCCTCGTGGGCGAAGGCGTTTTGCCCCACGATTGCCTTGTTGGGCTGCACGGCGACGCCGATGATTTCGGTCAGGAGCTGGCTGGTGGGATAAAGGAGCTCGGTCCGGATCCCCGTCCAGAACGGCGCCCGTTCCTGTCGGGTCTTCATAATCATGACCGCTTCTTCGAGCGAGCAGTTGCCGGCGCGCTCGCCGATGCCGTTGATTGTGCACTCGATCTGGCGCGCTCCCGCCGCCACGGCCGCCATGGTGTTGGCTACCGCGAGTCCCAGGTCGTCATGGGTGTGAACGCTCACCACCGCCCGGTCCCCGATCTGGCGGACCAGTCCGCCGATGAGAGCCCCGTACTCGTCGGGCAGCATGTATCCAACCGTGTCCGGAATGTTCACCGTGCGCGCCCCGGCCTCAATCACCGCGCGGCAGATGCTGGTTAGAAACGCCGTGTCCGTCCGGGAAGCATCCTCCGGAGAAAACTCGACGTCATCGACGTGCTGGCGGGCCTGCTCCACCGCCCTTACCGCCTCTTCGAGCACCTGATCCCGAGTTTTCTTGAACTTGTACTTCAAGTGGATGTCGCTGGTGGCGATGAAACAGTGCAAGCGGGGACGCCGGGCCGGTTCGAGCGCCCGGAGGGCGCGCTCGACGTCGATCGGCACAGCCCGCGCCAGCGCCGCCACTTGCGTCCAGCGGAACTCGCGGCTGATCGCCCGCACCGCCTCAAAATCCCCCTCCGAGGCGATCGGGAAGCCGGCTTCCAGGATGTCCACCCCCAGTTCAATCAGTTGCCGCGCCATCCGCAGCTTCTCGGCGGTGTTCATGCTGCAGCCGGGCGACTGCTCCCCGTCTCTTAGGGTGGTGTCGAAGATGTAGACTCGATCGGCCATGGTCCTCTCCTGCTGGGACCAGTTAACCAGAGAACAAAACATAATGCAAATTTATAGTTGTTCTAGAGATCATAATCATCGATTATGCGATAAGATGACCTTATCGGGCTATGACGCTCCATAAGGGCGGCTGATGAGCCCGGGAGCGCTATGGAACTCTCTCAAATCGATACGTTTTTGGCGATCGCCGCTGAGGGAAGCTTCTCCCGCGCCGGTAAGAAGCTGCTGCGGACCCAGCCGGCCGTTTCCTTGGCGCTGAAGCGGCTGGAGGGCGAGCTGGGGGAGAAGCTGATCGACCGGTCCTCGAAGGAGTTGGTGTTGACCGACGCGGGCCGGCTGGTATTGGACTACGGGCGGCGCTTCCACAATCTGCGGCGGGAACTGCGGAATGCTCTATCGGAGCTCCGCGACAAGCAGGCGGGCAAGCTGACCATCGGGGCCAACGAGTCGACGGCGCTCTATCTGATCAGCCACATCGAGAAGTTCCGGCGGCTGTACCCGAAGGTAAAGGTCGAGATCCGGCGAAGCCTGTCGAGCCAGATTCCCGAGGAGGTGCTGGCGGGAACCATGGACCTGGGGGCGATCAGCTATCAGCCCAGCGGGACGGAGCTGGCCTCGACGGTGATCTACCACGATGCGCTGGCGTTTGTCGTCTCGCCGGGGCACCGATTCGCCGGCCGGACCGAGGTGAGCATTCAGGAGCTGGGGATGGAGACCTTCGTGGCCCACAACGTGGTTTCGCCGTTCCGGCAAAAGGTGCTGGAGGTTTTCGAGCAACACAACGTGCCGTTGAACATGGACATCGAGATGCCGACGATCGAGACGATCAAGAAGCTGGTTCAGCTCGGCCTCGGCGTCGCCTTCTTGCCGCGGAGGTGCGTGGACCAGGAGATCGCGGGGGGAGCGTTGGTCGAGGTGGGGGTGCGGGAAATCCACGTGGAGCGAATGATTCGCCTGGTACGGCCGGCGCGGCGTCCGGTTTCCCACGCCGGTCAGGCGTTTCTGACAGTGGTAGGAAGCTGAGCGACTAGGGTGACACGCTCAGGTTCGCGAAGTGCGCCTCGGCGCCCACGCCGATCCACAGCGCGACGGCGCCCTTCGTCTCCCCCTGCTTCAGATCGTTGACCAGCAAGGTGGGCTGCTCGGCGCCGTGGACGAATAGCCGCGCCTTCACGCCGCGCACCTCGATTTTCACCTTGGTCCACTCGCCCGCGACCAGGTCCACGTAGGACTCATACTTTTCGGGGAACTCCTTGCGCAGCCGGAACCACGGGAAGCCGGGAACCGAGACGTACTGTGTCGAGTGGTTGCGCCGCACCTGGTCGTCGGCGCGCCCGTTGGTGGGCCGCAGATAGAAGCACTCGAATCTGGAAACATCCAGCGCCACGCGGAAGGCGACGCCGGCAAATCCGCGGGCCGCTTCGGCGGCGCCCGCCGCGGGCTGGCCGGCCAGGTCCACCTCGATCACGCCGTCCTGAAATTCGGTTCCGGTGACGATCACCAGCCGCTCGTCGCTCTCCGCGGACTTGCCCGGCGGCTCGACGACGCGGATTGCCGGGCGGCCCTTGTGCGTCACCGCCGTGGCGCTGGTCTTGTGCGGCTTCAGGCCATCAAGCGAATCGAGACGAAAGGTTTTGGTTTGCGCGGCGGAGCGATTCGGGAACGCCGCCAGCAACAGCGCCAGGAGCGTGAAGACCTGTGCACTCATGGTTTCCATTTTAGCGCAAAGCTGAGCGCCGCTACCGCGGCGCCTGGCGCCGGTAAGGCTCCCCGGACCGGTCGATGCTCCCGCTCCGCCGGGCCGGCCGGTTCCTTTCCGGCGTCGTGTCCGTCTCCGGTATGTCTTTTTCCTGGCCTCTCGCCTGGTCTATCACGCGCGGGTGCTGGCGCCCACCCTGTGGCTGTTGGTACAGTGGACCATCAAGGTCAGATCAGCGTGATGGGTGCGGTCGCGAATCGCACGGTCGCCAACCGCAGATGCGGCGCACCTTGGTGCGTCGCTTTGACATCGCACGCGTGACACGTCACCCCAGGCTGAGTTGGCTCCGAGGAGGCCTGTGGTACCCTACAGTAAGCAAGTAAGGCGAATTCCCTTATGAGACCATTCCCCCCATTCTCCATCCCGGAGGCCTGCGATGAGCCTGACGAAGATCGGACCGAAACACCAGGTGACCATCCCTAAGGATGTTTTCACACAGCTCCAGCTTGCGGTCGGCGAGCACCTGGATGTGGAGGTGAAAGGGCGAGCCATCACCCTGACGCCCCAACGGCTGATCCCCAAGGATGAGGCCTGGTTCCACACGCCCGAATGGCAGGCCAAAGAGCGGGAAGCGGACGAAGCCATCGCGCGCGGGGAGGTCTCCGGGCTGTTTGCTTCCGCCGAGGCCGCGATCGGGCGCCTGCGGAAGCGACGGAAGCCGAGAAAGCGCTGACATGCAGCTCCTCTTCACCAGGCCCTTTGAGGAGGATTACGACGCGCTTCCAGAGATGATCCGGCGCCTCGTTGACCGCAAGCTTGCTCTGTTCCTTCAAAATCCGCGCCATCCTTCGTTCCGAATCAAGAAGATGCATGATCCGAGGGATATCTGGGAAGGCCGGATCACGAAAAGCTATCGCTTTACCTTCCAGATCCAGGGCGATCTCTACGTGCTCAGACGTATCGGACCTCACGACATCCTGGAGACCCCGTAAGACGGCTTGAATTAGTTAGGGAGCCCCCAGCACTGACGAGAGTCGGTCCAACGCTCGCGATCACCTGCGGACCGCGGCGGGCCGTCAGGTGCATCGCGTTGTGAGGCCCGCTCGGCTTTCCTCGTCCTCGAACTGCGAAAGCGAGCGGAGGAAAGCAGTCGCGGCGGTCAGGTTGTGGCCAGCGATGTCCCGCAGAAGTCGCTGCATCAGGGAAGAGCGCTCCATCCGGCCCGCATAGCGCCTGGAGATCCAGACCCCCACCGCGATCACGAGGAGACCGAAGACGACGTTGGCAGCCAGCCAGACGGCGCCGAAGGCGGCGTAGACATCCACGCCGAAGAGACCCTTCAACGTGACGATGAAGAGCGGCGTCCAGACAAGCGGCGCGAGAAGGAGCGTCCACTTCGTGGTACGAATCCGCTCGACCTGGAGCAATTCCAGCCGCTTCTGAATCGCCACGATCGGCGCGCCGTAGTCGACCTGAGAGATGGACACGATCTGGCGGATGCAGGCGATGACGAGAGCGATCACAAACAGATGGAGCGTCACCGCCGGGACCAGAAACCGTGCTTCTGCGGCATGTTCCCAAAGGAACGAGCCCAGCCACACGGCAGCACCGAGGCTGAGCAGCAGGTCGACCAGCAACAGTCGAGACAGCCGCTTCAGGGCCGTTTCGGCCTTGCCGAGAACGGACCCGTGCAGCAGGCGCGTATTCAGCCGGATGCTGGCGTCCAGCTTCCTGTCGTACTCTTCCCAGCTTCGCTTCAGGTCATCGAGCTCCATGTTGAATGCTCCTTTCTCAGATGGGCAGTCCAGTCGCGTCGAAGTCTCTCCTTGATCCGGCTGATCTTGGTGCCGACGTTAGTTTCGGAGATGCCGAGAACCTCGGCGATCGTATCGTAGCGGTTTCCGTCCAGGTAGAGGATGACGAGCGCCCTGTCCAGCTCGTCGAGTTGTTCGATGAACCGCTGCAAGAGCAGGAGGTCGTCTTCCAACGCCGCGGATTCGGGCACCTTCGCGGCGATCTCCAAGATGGAGTCCTCGGCCGGCACGGTGGTGCGCGACCGCCGAGTTTCGCTGCGATAGAAGGAGATGGCGACGTTGAGGGCGACCCGGTACATCCAGGTCGAGAACCGGTGGCGGTCGTCGTAGCGGTGGAAGGAGCGCCAGATCTGAAGGACCATTTCCTGGACCAGGTCCTCGCGGTCTGCGGCGTTCCGGCAGTACGAACTCGCGACCTTGAAGAGGATCTTTTTGTGCTCGTCGAGCAGGATCAGGAATCGGTCCTGCCCCGTGGGTTTCGACATCGCTTCCTTCGCTCCCTGGCAGGCCCGGTCAATGCCGCCTTCACCCTATGATTCGCGTCAGCTGCCGGAGAATCACACCGCCAGTCGAGAAGGGCCATCCGGCCTGCCTAACGACCTGGCGCTCAGGCGCGGCCCGCTTTTGGCCGTCGCTTGCAGCGCCCTGTTAGCCAGCACGACTGCTGCTAGCCTCGGCGCGCGCTATTGCCGCCGCGATCCTGCGCATTCCTGCCGGAAGACTTGCGGTGAACCCCGCCTGGACCTGCTCGACGTATGCTGCGGCGTTCTCGCCCTCGAGCGCAATGCGCTGCGTGAGTCGCGTTCGCCCGTCTGCGAGCCCGACGAATCGCCACTCGAACGACAAAGATGCTCGGTCCAACAGCGCCTCAATCATGTACGACCTCATCGGGCTGACTTCCCGAATGTGCCAGTGTCGTGGCTCCTGTCCAGGCATCCGAGTGGTTCCGCGTGACCCGGCAGCGAACGGCCCATCCAGTTCGAACTCAGCCGGCGGGTCGTCCCAGTTTGCCACGTTGGTCATATAGGTCCAGGCAAAGTCCGACGTAGTCTTGGCGGTAGACGCGCTCCGTCGCCTTGAGATCAGACCCTCCGCTCTCACTTGGGCGACAGCCCCTTGTGGGTCGGCGAACCCATACACTTTGGGTCGATAAAGCGAAAGTTCTCCACTGCCCCCAAGAACCAGGTTACGTGACGGACTACCTCTGCTCGGCCTGAAAGCCGTGCCGGATGGCCGATGGCGGGCGCGTAGGCGAGTTCCCATACTATGTCGTCGGCGATCAGCGTTTGCCACTGCGCGTTGTCGTCGACGAGCGTCTCGATATGTCGCTGCAAGAGATCAGAGGCAAGGATCATTTGAAATCGCCTCCCGCTACCGGTTCATCACCCAAGGCAGATAACTCATAATTGACCCATCTGCATAAAACCGGCGTCGTCGAATCTCCATCGACGTGAGTTCTTCCGCCCACAGGCTGTCGCCAGCTTCGATCGGGCGAGGTGCACTGGGAGGCAACCGAATCTGGCCGAACACCAGGGGCTCGCTGGCGACCAGTACAAATGCGGCGACAACAAGAACAATGCGAAGACTGTTCATCGATTACCTCCGGCGGGAGCAACGTATCTGATTGTCTCGATGGCAAGACTCAAGGCCCTGTCAGCCCAACGGCTTGGGGCATCACCCGCCGCCCGCGTTTTGGGCGGCCGGGTGCATGCCCCTGTTAGACGGCAACCGTACTCCGCGCGGTCTGCCGCCTGAGAGGGCTTCGTCTGCGGGAACAGCCCACCACGCGGACCGGATGGACGCGGAGGACGGCCGAAAGACCGAGAGATCCGCTTCAGGTCGCAGATGGCCCTCAGGCCGCGCTGTCCGGAACATGCTGTAGTAAACCTCGTCGGAATCGGGGCGAAAAGCTCGACCATATCGACAAGTCCGAGAAACTTGACGCGAAACCGCTGCCCCTCCGCGTTTCGATAAGACAGCTCCTGCCGTTTCCCGTGCTGTCGAGCTCGACGAACAGCCTCCCGCGGGCCCCGCGCCCTGATCAAGACGACCCGCTTCTCACCGGGAATGCGGATGGCCGTCTATCCCGTAACGGAAGAGAAGATTGGCTGCAAATCGCATCTTACTCCCCTGTCAGCCCAACGATTTGGCGTTCACCGGCGCGCCGTCTTTTGGCGCGTCCGGTGGAACGCTTCGTTAGGCGCTTGCCCGGCATTCAATGCCAGCTCCCTGACCACACGCTCCGCTAGGAAGACTTTCATGAGAGCCTGATACGGCACGTCTCTCTTGTTGGCCAGAACCTTCAACTCGGCCAGCAGGCCGGCCGGTACACGAAACGAAATGGTCTCTGTGGATGGCCGCAGGTCCGGGAAGATGGCAACCTTCGCCTGACTCCAATCCACGTACTCCGTGGTATCGTGGGTCTCCCAAAACGCCCTCTCCTCGGCCTCGGACTGAAAGCTCGGAACCGCCTTAGCCTTCTTGGTTCTGCGCATAAATCCTCCGCTCCTT
>Ga0247727_10007182_pt1 | contig 21403 bp, 24 predicted proteins | sample WisWelCaveWW1625_FD_202498 | JGI IMG/M metagenome (GOLD analysis project Ga0247727, IMG submission 202498) | Biofilm microbial communities from Wishing Well Cave, Virginia, United States - WW16-25 | ecosystem: Environmental > Aquatic > Deep subsurface > Groundwater > Cave microbial mat | place... | reverse complement strand
TCTACCTGGCGGAGTACGTCTGGCGGTACAACCATCGGCGCTTGTCGGTCGATCAGCAGATGCAACAGCTCATGCGACTCTTGATGCATCATCGGATTCCAGGTGGTTGAAATAGGACTTTACCCTTGGTGATTGATACGTACATTGAACAGCGCGAGCCTCTGCGCTCTAGGTGATGCAATTCAGCGAAAGCGCGTATCTTGGTCGCAGGCAAAGGCACCAGGGTGGGGCGGTCGCCAGGGATAGGGCTGACGGGCGGTCTGCGCCGGTATTCCCAGCATCAGGGCTCCATTCGTTTGACGGCGGGGAGCTTGTCGAAGTCGGTGTCGTAGGAGTAGATTGAGGTCAATCCTCGATCATGCATCATCTGCGCATGGTACGCGTCAATGAAATCGATAGAGGTAGATCGGTAGGTTGCGAGGGCCGACAGGACGCGATGTTTGTCTTCGAGCAGGAGATCTTTCATGCCGAGTAGAGACACGAGTGCGTCGATGACGCGTTCCTTGGGTAGGCGGTAGGTGCCGGTCAGAACCCAAATGATTTCAGCGATGGCCAGGGCGTGCGTCCAGGCAGCTTCCTTTCCTTGAGCGATATTTTGGAGTAGGGCATCGCACCGCTTGGCTTTGCGGGGATCATCATTGATCAGATAGCGGAGAATGATGTTGGAGTCGAGAAAGGTCATGAGGGTCTGCTGGTGAACCGCCGTCCCACCATGCGTTTGGTGTCTTTGCGGAGCCGCTGGAAATCGATGGGGCGACGGGCAACATGCCGGAAGATGCCCCTGAGGTGAGTGATTTCATGGTGAACGGGCTGTACGATGACTCGATCTCCCTCCAAGGTATACAGCAGCTTATCCTTGGGTTTGAGATGCAGGGAATCACGGACGGCCTTTGGAATTGTTGTCTGACCTTTGCTGGTGATGATCGATATCGGCATTGCTATCACCTCCAAGTAAGGAATGTATCATGACCGACTACTATAGTCAAATAACCGCGTGTTGTTCCTTTGAAGCGGGCGAACCGTTCGACTTCGAGCGGAGGCCGAGCAGCTGCGAGGCCGGAGTCGAGCAGTCCAGCCGACGTTGTTCTCGACTCGCCCCGCTTGCTCGAACACGAACTCGTTCTCGTTGGGTGAGCAGAATGGTCCTGACAGGGAAGTGTCGCTCTGCGGTTCAACAGGCTTTCGTTGTCGCGGTCAGTGTGCTGGTGGTCGCGCTGGCGGGGTGCGCGGGGGTGAAGCCGCGGGCGCAGGTCGATCTGCCATATCCGAACTATCGGGTGCCGGTGGCGGTGGGGGTGGTGATCGATCCGGCGCTGGCGACGTACGAGCGGCGGCAGCCGAAGTTTGAGGTGTTTGAGCGCAGCGGCGTGTGGGAGCGGAACTTTGAGGTGAAACCGGGGTCGGGGCCGTCCTTTGAGTTGGGCGAGGGGCTGGTGGGGACGCTCAAGGCGGCGGCACAGGAGAGCTTCGGGTCGGTGACGTTTTTGGATCAGGTGCCGCAGGGAGCGGCGGTCGATCCGGCGGGGCCGCAGGTGTACCTCGTGCTGCAGATGGATCCGAGCGCGGATATTCAGATTCAGATCGTCGATGGTGAAGTGGCGGCGGGATTCATGAAGCGGATGCCGTTTGACGGGGCGAAGGCGGCGGTGCGGGTGCGGGCGGAGGTGCGGTGCGCGGATGGAGCGGTGGTATGGGGCGGGACGGTGCGCGGGAAGGGGCTGGCGCGCGGGCGGGGGCGCTACCGCGACGCGGCGGAGCGAGCGCTGAAGGATGTGGCGCTGCGGTTGCGGCAGGCGTTGGTGACTGCGCCGGAGATTGTCGCGCTGAGTGCTACGCTGAATAACGCGGAACAAAAAGGAACGCGGAACAATACAGAAGAGAGCGCGGAAGAAAGCGCGGAACAAGACGTGGAGGAGGCGGGGCGCTTGCCGGTGGAGGTTGTGAATGCGGCGATCGCGCATGGGCGTTCGGCCAGCTCGGTTGAGACGGTCGTGGGAGAGTGGCGGTTCGGCGAGGAGCGTCTTAGCGCAGCGCATGGCATTGCGTTGACGCCACAGCAGCAGATCGCGCTCTACGTGGCTGATCAGTCGGGCGCGGCGATCGAGCCGGATGTGGTCAAGGTGCTGACGCTGCGGGAATGGAATCGGCTGCTGGTGTTGGCGACGGTCTACGGCGATTCGCTGACGTTTGCGGATGCCGCGACGGTGCGGTTGGAGCAGGGTGGTCGTGCGATTGACCCTGTGAAGTTGGACCGGCAGGGGTTTGCGGTGCCAACGGAGCGGTATCCTGATCAGCCAGCATATCGCACGACGCTGGTCGCGGGATTTGCGCCGGACGCGGTGGATCTGGCGCAGCCGGTGGAGGTGTCGGTAGCGTGCGATGGAGCGGGTGAGGAGCGGTGGCCGTTGCTACGCGGAGTTGCTGAATGATACTGGCAAGGTTCCTCGAGAGTGTGGGGAGATGAGATCCAGAATGCAGGTTGCGAGCGTCAAGCGGCAAGTTAGGGGAGCGCTCAAGCTGGCGATACGTTCACATGAAGAAAAAGAGCGGTTCGTCTTCGAGCGAAGTCCCGAGCGAGCGAAGCAAGTCGAGGGACGGAGTCGAGAAGCCACCATGGGTTCTCGACTCGTCCGCCAAAAGATCGTTGGCGGTCTTGCTCGAACACGAATCCACCGACATCCTATAGCTAGAACGCTGGCTTCTGCGCTGCTAGCTATTCTACTGTTCTGTAGTTCCACGCTGTCAGTCGTTGATCTTAACGTTTCCTTGAAGCTTGCAGCTTGTAGCTTGCCACTGTCTTCAGTCGCGTGGGCAGAGGAGCAGCCAGCAGCCGACGAGTCGGCGCAGGCGGAAGCCGCAGCCAGCAGCGAGAAGCCAATCGCGGTGGGCCCGTCATCGCTGACGGATAGGGAGAGGGCGTTGGGGGAGCGGTTGGCGATGATCTCAGACGTCACCAGCCTCTTCGTGGACAACGAGGCGCTGCAGGCGCGAATGCAGGCGTTGTGCGATCGTATTGCGCCAGTGACCGGTCGGCCACAGGTGTCATACAAAGTGACGGTGGTGCAGTCTCCGGCGTTCAACGCGTGGGTGGTAGGGGATGGTCGCATCTATATCACGAGCACGCTGATCGAGATGTTGCGCAGCGACGAGGCGATCGGAGCGGTGCTGGCGCATGAGATCGGGCATGTGGTGGCGGAGCATCCGGCGGAGCTTTATACGCGCATCTTGGCGATGGGGGCGGTGGCGATGGCGTTGAAGATTGCGAGTGCGGCTGGTGTTGCGACAGTCCCGATCGGCAGCGCCGGTGATGCGCGCGTGTTCTTGGATCTGGCCGGGGTGGCGCAGGACGCGATGATCCTGATGGGGTTGCGATACTCGCGAGCGGAGGAAGCAGAAGCCGATCGGTTGGCGATCGAGCAGGCGGAGCGGGCGGCGATTGATCCAGCCGGTGTGCCGCTAGCATTCCAGACGATGTTGGAGATGACGTTGGAGCAGCCGGCGGCTGGACTCGTGATCTTCTCGACGCACCCGAGCCCGGAGTGGCGGCTGGAGCGTGGGCTGGAGCGGTTGGCGAAGTCGCCGCAGCGAGCCGAGCGGTTGTCGCGGTTCGTGGCGGAGCCGGATGCGACGGTCACGGCGCTCGGCTGGATGCGCCCGGCGCTCTGGTTTGATCCCAATGTCTTCCCGGTGGTCCTGCATGATAGTCATCGCACCGAGCGTCAGCAGGTGGGAGTCGTGGATCTGGATCGGGTGCTGGCAGCGGAGCCAGTGGTCAAGCGCTTGACTCGCAAGCAGGAAGCCATGCGCAAGAAGTTTGACGCGCGCTTGCACAAGCATGAGGAGCGGCTGCGTGAGCGCTGGCAGGAGGCGGACTGCGACCGGGAGCTTGAGCGAGCGAAGTGGTTGTTTGAAGTGCGTCGCGCCAACGCCGAGCTCCATGGCGCCACGCAGGATTTCAACGCTGATCTGGTCAAGCGTTTGCAGCGTCGAGCATCCGAGCTTGCCGCCAAGAAGAAACTTGCCAAGGTCTATCGTCAGGATCATCTCCCTCGCGAAATCACCAGCCCTATCGATCTCACCGATGCCGTCCTTGACGCCGTCGGCCGTTAGTGCCCTGTCTACAAATTCCAGTCGATTCGCGTTCGAGCAATCCGCCACAGATCGTTGGCGGAGAGTCGAGAACCACTGCGACGGCTTCTCGACTCCGTCCGCCCAAGAGCTATGGCGGATTCTGCTCGAAGAGCAACCGTTGCTTCTCGATTCTCGTTCGAGCGAGTCCCGAGCTTAGCGAAGGGCGAGTCGAGAACCTTCCATAGAAGTTCTTGTAGTTCTTTCGACTCCGCTCTCCGCCAGGGGAATTGGTGGATCGCTCGGCACTCCGCCTTTCTTCGCGTCCCTCGTTTGTAGAAGTCTGGTGCTCACGGTAGTAGCTCATTTGGTGGGATAGTTCATATATCCCACTTGCTGGATATCCCCCATCATGCTATCTTTGATAACGCATGGAGGTGAATCGTGACCAAGCAAGAGATTCTCAAAGATGCTCAATTCGAGAAGATCGCTGAAACGAGGGTGGATGTGAAGCGGCGGGTGACATTAGGGCGAATGATTCCAGACCAAGTCACCAGCTTCAAAGTGTATCAGAACGCCCACGGGCAGATTATTCTTGATCCGCTAGTGTCTATCCCGGCTCACGAGACTTGGCTGTTCGGAAACAAAAAGGCCACCGTCTTGGTGCGACAGGGGTTGGAGGACGCCAAGCACCGGCGCCTTACCAAAAGCCGAGAGGATTTTTCGGCGCATCTTGATGACGATGCTTGATGTTTGAGTTGCTCTTCACCCAGAGCGCGCAGAAAGAACTCGTCCGTCTCGAGCGTTCTCATCAAGCGGCTGGATTGGTCAAACAGATCAAAAAGACCCTTGGATTCTTGCAAACCAATCCTCGTCATCCTTCGCTCCAAACCCATGTCTTCCATTCGTTGGAGCATCCGTATCGTCCTCGCGAGAAGGTTTTTGAGGCCTATGTCCAGCAGCATACGCCAGCTGCCTATCGGGTCTTTTGGTGCTACGGCCACGACAAGGGGCAAATCACCATCATCGCAATCACTCCGCATCCTTGACGAGCGCAGGAATCTCCTCCTCATGACCATAAGGGGTAGCCGCGGTTGTTCTCGACTCTCAGCCAATGATTTTCCCAAAACGCTTGGCGTCTGGCTTCTCGATTCTTCGAGGATCTCATGCGTACTCAAAAAATTTCCTATCTTTGAACTGCTGCCCATGGTAATCTGTTACTGATGATACGCATCAGGTTGATATAATTAGACTTATGATTTTCTACGTGTTTCTTGTAAAGTGTTTAATACGAGCCACTTCCATCAAGTATTTCTTGCAAGAACCCTCTCCATGCCTTGTCCAACCATTTTTGACCGTGTACAATACTTAATGATATAATCGGTTACGTAATTAATTGTTCTTTTCTGTAATCTGATTATTCGCGTCTTAGAAAACCCCACACTTGAGTGTGGGGATGAAGCGTAGTCGTGGCATACTGTCCGCATGGCGCTGCGCTACTGGACGGGGGGACAGACCAAGCATCGGTTGCTCTACCACCTGGTGTGGATCCCGAAGTATCGGAAGCGGTTGTTGCGGGGCAAAGTGGCCGTCCGCCTGCGGCATTGGCTGTACGAAGCCTGCAAGGTGAACCAATGGTGGATCGAGGAGATGAACATCCTGCCGGATCACGTGCACGTGTTGATCCAGGTGCAGCCGACTGAAACGGTGGCCGAGGTGGTGCAGCGGTTAAAAGGGGGCACGAGCTATCTGTTGCGCAAAGAGTTCCCGGAGCTGGAAGAGACGCTCTGGGGCGGGAGCTTCTGGGCGGACGGCTACTTTGCCGAGACGGTGGGGGCGCAGAGTTTCGCCGCCGTGAAGCGGTACATCAAAGAGAACAAGGACAGTATGCCACATCGGGCATAGAAGCCGAGGCCTTTAGGCCTCGGAGATTCACTGTTGTGTTGATTTGTGGTGAGGTCTTTTTGTTAGAGAAAACAATATCCGTATTCAAGCTAAATTCTGAACGATTGAACAAAGAGTAAACATTATGAGGTTATGATGAAGTTTGCATTGAAGGTCAACGTTAAAACTGCCAAGCAGCATTTATGGGAGCTTCTCACTCACCCTGAGCAATACGCATCTTTTATTCCTGATGTGAAAAGGGTAAGCGTGTTGGAGCGAGGTGAAGCAGAAGCTATGCTCAGGTGGGAAATAGGTCTTGATGGGGTGCCCTTGCAGTGGATTGAGCGATGCACGTATGATAGTGAAAATGCCAATATTACCTTTCGGTCTGTTCATGGCGATCTTCCATCGTACGATGGAAATATTTCGGTTCAGCACAATGGTCACGGCGTTACGCTACTTCTTGATGCTCGGTTGGATTGGAATCTACCCTCATTTAATAGAGTTATAGCTAAAGGAACGGAGGATCGAGTTAAGAGAGTTTTTGCAAGTATGCTCGTTGCTATTAAAAAACAAGCGGAGAAAACTAGAAAAGATAGGACCTATGCTTTTGTAATTCATCCCCTGGATCTGCAACTTATTAGCGTGGCTTTCCACGAACCAAACGTTGCCTTTCAACGTCGGGATTTGATGGCAAAAGCATTTGAATGGATTGCGCCGTTTAAATGTGCAGATATTGTAGGTTTAAAGGAGCCGTCAGGTCTTAAGGTCATAGAAGGCGTGTTAATCTACTGCCCTTTGCTTCCAGAGCAGATGATCGGAACTCGTGATAAGATTGCTTTGAAGAGAACTATTGAAGCTGTGGAAGTAGGTAAGGATCTTGGCGCCAAGATTGTTGGTTTAGGAGCGTACGCCGCTCAGATTGGCAGAAAGGGATTGCTTGTTGCTGATGCTGTTCATGTGCCTATTACCACAGGTACATCCTATACGATTGCTGTTGCTCTTAGGGGTATTGAATTAGCATGTAACGCTGTTGGTGCTGAGTTGCAGGAGATGAGTGTTGGTATAGTTGGTGCTTCAGGCAATATCGGGACAATTTGCGCAGAGTTGCTGGCTGGTCGAGTCAAGAAGTTGATTTTAATGGCAAGGAACAAGACTAGGCTTGTATTGTTATCGGAGAAATTAAACGCTACTGCATTATGTGAGGTGGAAGAAACCACTGATTTGGACAGGGTGATAGCTCAATCAGACGTGATTGTTGCGGCTACGAACACACCAGAATCTTTCATCAGCGCTACCAGTTTAAAGCCAGGCACAATTGTGTGTGATGTTTCAAGGCCGGGGAGTGTCGTTCATGAATCTGTGCTGGCTGCGAAGGGTAACGTGTTGGTTTTTGATGGCGGGATTGTCCAGCCACCTGGCAGTGTGGATTTTGATTTCTACTTTGGACTGCCGCCAGGATTAGCATACGCGTGCATGGCGGAAACCATGATCTTGGCTCTCTCGGAGAAATATGAAAGTTATTCTCTTGGGGGCAATGTTTCAACAGAAAAGGTTAGAGCAATTGAGAAATTGGGTGATGGCCTCGGTTTCAGGGTAGCTCAGCTTCGATGGCACGATAAGGAAATTTCTCAGGAAGTCTTCTCGAGGATCAGAGGACATATTAGGAGCAGATGGTGAGCATGTGATCTTGAGGATGTTAGGTTGTTTGCCCCACCGTTTTTTCTCCCGCACCTTCTTTTCCTGTTGTGAATGACTCACAATCAGTGGTTGTGAAGTGTTCTGGAGGTGATTTATGAAAATCGATCATGCAGAAATCTCCCGTGAGACCGTAAGACAATACAAACAGTTTATTAATCCGTCACTTGCTAGGTTGATCCAGTTCTTTTCCGGAGATGTGGTGGAGTATAGGGCTGGCGGTATCTTTGTCGAAGATTTATCAGGCAAGAAATACATCGATTGTCTTGGTGGTTATGGTGTCTTTAGCTGCGGGCATTCGCATCCTAAAATTCTGAAGGCTGTGCATGCTCAGTTGGATTTGATGCCGCTTTCAAGCAGGGTGTTGTTCAGTGAGCAACTCGCGAAGCTCTCAGAACAACTGGCTGGAATAACGCCTGGCGATTTGAAATTCTCCTTTCTTTGCAATAGCGGAGCTGAGGCAGTAGAGGGGGCTTTGAAGCTAGCAAGGTTAAGTACGGGTAGGCAGGAGGTTATTGCTATGGAAGGCGCGTTCCATGGCAAAACGCTTGGGGCTCTTTCGGTAAGCGGTAGAGAAATCTACAAGAAATTCTTCAGGCCATTAATTCCAAAGGTTAGGCATATTCCTTTTGGTGATCTCGAGTCTTTGGAGAGGGAAATCTCCTCGCAGACTGCGGCAGTGATTTTAGAGCCTATTCAGGGTGAGGGTGGCATTGTTCTTCCGCCAGATGGCTACTTACAAGGAGTGCGAGAAATCTGTTCAGCTGTCGGGGCCCTTTTGATCCTTGATGAGATACAAACTGGTTTGGGAAGAACGGGAAAGCTCTTTGCGTGTGAGCATTATCATGTGGCTCCTGACATCATGATTTTGGCCAAAGCACTTGGTGGCGGCATCATGCCTATTGGGGCGTTCATTGCAACTCCAAGAGTCTGGAAGGCTTTCATTAAGAAACCACTCTTGCATACGTCTACTTTTGGAGGAAATCCTTTAGCGTGTTCTGCGGCCTTGGCTGCTCTTCAGGTCATTCGAGAGGAGAATCTTGCTAAGAGGTCAGAGGAAATGGGGAGTTATTTGGTCAAGCAACTGAAAGTCATACAAGTTAAGTATCCGCGGATCATTGCTGAAGTTAGAGGTAAGGGTTTAATGATTGGGGTAGAATTGGTGAAAGAAGGGTATGGCGTTGCGATTTTCCCTGAGATGCTAAAAAATGGAGTGCTTACAGCATTCACTTTAAATAACCCCAAGGTAGTAAGATTTGAGCCGCCGCTGATTATCACCAAGGACCAGATTGATAAGGTCGTCGAGGTCTTTGAAAACGCTATTAGGAAAGCTAGCGGGCTTATTGGTAGAATAGGACCTCTGGCGCTGAAAATTGGGCAAAGCACAGGACTTATTAGTTACTAATCCTGTCTTCTCCTTGTTCTGAAACCAGGTCACATATGAGATTGTATCCGTTTACTACGCTTGTTGCCGCGGTTTTCGTGTTCACCATTGCTGTGATTACTTTCCGCAAAGGTAAACAGCGTTCCTCAACGAGGCTCTTCGCTTGGTTTTGTGTAACGGTTGCGTGGTGGTGTTTTGCAGACCTCCTCGTAAATCTCTCAGCGAACAGCAGTGCGGCACTCTTAATGACACAGATTTTGCACGTGGGCGCTGTGTTTGCTCCTACGCTCTTCTTACATTTCCTTATGCGGTTGACGAATTCTCGCAATACGTTTCAGATTCAATTGGCCTATACGCTTTCTGGATTTTGCCTGCTGTGCGATATTGGTAGTCCGTTGTTCGTTAGTGGCGTTGTTGCTGATCCAGTCAGGGGGTTTTCTTCCAGCTCAGGACCTCTCTATAATGTTTTTCTCGCATTGTTTGCCTACGGAGCGTTATACGGTCTCTATCGTTTGATTAGAACGTTGCGTACGGTCGAAGGAGCTAAGAAAACTCAGCTAGCTTATGTCTTAGTGGCTTTGAACTTCGTTGTGGTCGGCGGAATCCTCTACTTCCTTTTAACTCTTGCTGCTCCGCTTGGTGTTCCTCCTGCGGATAATCTCTTCGTAATAATGTTTACCTCTATTATCACCTATGCGGTGTTGAAACACAGACTTATGGATATTAATCTCGTCATCACTCGAACGGCGTCGTTTATGTTGTCCTATGTCTTGGCGCTGGGGCTACCTCTGTTTCTTCTCACGTCGTATCGGTATAAGCTTGAACCGTTTCTTGAGCCCTATTCTTGGGTGTGGATTTGGATCTCAGCAGCATTCTTAGGTGCGGTGGCTCACTATGCTAATCTTTACCTACAACGGAAGACCGAGCAGAGATTTTTGTCTGAACAGTCACGCTATAGAACAACACTTAAACAAGCATCCCAGGGTATGATGCAGATTCGAGATCTTGATAAACTGCTGCAATTGATCGTGCGAGTAGTAACGAAAAGCGTACAGCTTACCCATGGTGCCGCGTTTCTTAGGTTGTTGCACGACGACAAGTTTCTCGTGAAGGTTAGTCGAAATAGGGAGAGAATTCCTGCTGGTATGGCTCTTTCTTCTGATCATCCGCTCGTGGTGCTGCTACAGGAGTCAGAGGGTTCTCTTGTTACTGAAGAGTTGGATCTCATGCTTTCCCAAACGTCAGAGGTTATTCTGGATTTACCGGGGAAGGCTCTTCAGTTCTTGAAAGAACACGACATTGCTCTCGTTATTCCTAGTTTGAGCGGTGGGCAGCTCATCGGATTCCTTGCTTTAGGTCCCAAGCGATCGGGTCGAAGTTTTTCCCAGGATGATATTAATGTGTTTACAGTGTTGGCGAATCAGGCGGCGCTGGCGGTGGAGAATGCGCTCTTCTTCGAGGAGTTGAAGACGACGCAGGCGCAGTTGTTCCACTCGGAGAAGCTGGCGACGATGGGGCAGTTGGCGAGCAGCATGGCGCATGAGATTCATAATCCGTTGGCGGTTATTTCTGGCGAAGCGCAGCTGCTCTTGGTTGGTGGGCAGATGTACGATGCGCAGACAGTTGAGTTTCTCAATGATATCGTCAAGCAGTGCAAGCGGGCGGAGGAGATTACTGACCGGTTGTTGAATTTCTCACGAGCGCCGAAAGATGCGAAGCCGGTGCCGTTGGATGTGAATGAGATCGTGACGGATAGCTTGAAGTTGGTGGAGCATCAGGTGAAGATGGAGAGTGTCGAGCTGGTGAGGCGGTTGGTTGATGGACTGCCTGTCATCCTCGGCAATCGGACGCAGATTCAGGAGATCTTCCTGAATCTGGCGCTGAACGCCTGTCAGGCGATGAAGGAGCAAGAGGGGGCTCGGCTGGAGGTGGTGTCGTCACGCAACGGGAAGTTTGTCGAGGTGACGTTTCGGGACAATGGGCCGGGGATATCGCGTGAGAACATCAGGCGCATTTTTGACCCATTCTTCACGACCAAGTCAACGGGTACAGGGTTGGGATTGTTCATCTGTGATAGAATTATCCGCGAGCATCAGGGGAAGATCATGGTGGAGAGCGAGATCGGCAAGGGGACGACGTTCACCGTGCGGCTACCGATCGCAGAGAAGCAGACAAGTGGGCTGGGCTAGGTTTGGCCACGAGCCACGAGCTGCGAGGAGAAGCGGGGTCGGACGCAAGACTCGAGATGTAAGGGTGAGCAAGAGCGTACTTGAGTGCCTACGTGCTTATGTACATGTGTTCATAGATGCCTGTATGCTTTGTTTTCCCGATGGTAGCATACGGTTCTTCTTCGAGCGGAGGCGCCGAAGGTGCTGCAGTCGAGAAGTCACCGCAGCGGTTCTCGACTCGTCCGCCATCGATCTTTAGCGGACTCGCTCGAACAAGAAAGCTATCCACTGGTTTCCTTCGAGTTCTTCTACGCTACTTCGAAGAAGCGAAGAAGAGCGGAGTCGAGAAGCTAGGCGTGGAGTGTTCTCGATAGAATTGGGGTGGGCGGGGCCATGAGGTGAGTGGCACGTGGTGCCAGAGCACACAGGCACGGATGTCGTGGTCAAATGTCGCAGGTCGCGTTCGCTGGCGTTCCTGGAGTTTGGCAGCTTGAAGCTTGGGTCCGTAGTTCGCGGTCTTCGGAGGTGCGTATGACGATTACCGATCGCATCGAGGTCAATGCGAAAGTCTTAATGGGGAAACCGGTGATTCGTGGGACGCGGATTCCTGTTGAGCTAGTCTTGCGTAAGCTTGGTGAAGGGGCAGGGGAATCTGAGTTGCTGGATGCTTATCCAAAGCTTACGCGAGAGGATATTCAGGCGGCCATACGCTACGCGGCTGATACGGTTGCGCAAGAAGAAACGGTATTTCTTGGTTCGTCGAAGACGGCAGCGTCATCCAAGAAGTAAGAGTCTATGAAGTTTTTGGCTGACGAGAGTTGTGATTTTGCCGTCGTGCGTGCTCTGCGCGTTGCAGGGTATGACGTAGCAACCGTGGTCGATCTTTCTCCAGAGCGACTGATGCGGAAGTGATGGCGTTAGCAGTTCGTGAGAGTCGAGTATTGTTAACTGAGGACAGGGATTTCGGCCAGTTGGTATATGCGTATGGCCGGAGCATTCAGGGCGTCGTATTTCTTCGGTATCCGTTCTCGGCTCGTCGAAAAGTGACGCAGGATGTTGTGCGGATCGTGCGACAGTTTGGTCGGAAGCTGGAAGGTTGTTTTGTCGTTGTGCAGCCAGGCCGCGTCCGTGTTGGAAAACCGCTGAAGGATTAGAGTTGAGCGGTTTGCCTGTGCTTGAGGATTGCAGCTCTGGTTCTCGGTCGAAGGTCAAATGTTGTAGATCGCCTTCGCTGGTTTTCCTTGAGTCTTGAAGCTTGAGTCTGTAGTTTGCGGTGATCGGAGGTACGTATGACAAAGCTTTTGGTCGTGGATGATGAGCCGGGCATCCAGAAAGTCCTGAGCACGTTCTTTGCGCAGCGGGGGTATGAGGTGAAGACGGCCGGCAACGGCGAAGATGCACTCAAGCTGTTCGAAGAGTGTCATCCACACTTGGTCTTCCTTGATGTCCGAATGGGTGGTATGAGCGGTGTTGAGGTGTTGCGGCGGATTCGGGAGAAGGATCCGGTGACCAAGGTCATCATGATCACCGCCGTGAAGGATGATGCGACGGTGACACAGACCAAGGCGTTGGGTGCCAGCGACTACGTGACCAAGCCGTTCGACCTCGAATATCTGCAGAACGAAGTGATGGGCAAGGTGCACGCGCAGCTCTATGAGGAGCTGAGGCAGTCTCATGAGCGGTTGCAGCGGATCTTTCGGGGTGTGGTGGAGGCGTTCGTGCTGGTGATCGGCAAGACCGACCCGCACTATACCGGGGCCCATGTCGGCCGGACGGTCCGTTATGGTACGAAGATTGTGCAGCGACTTCGGCGCAACGGCGTGTCGGTCGGCAGTATTCCCGAGGAGATCTTTCTCGCCGGCATTTTGCTGCACGACGTCGGCAAGATCTTCACACCCAAGGAGATTTTACTCAAGGCAGGACCGCTGTCTGATCAGGAGTGGGTGATTATGAAGAAGCATCCGGCCGATGGGGCGGATGTGGTGGGGCAGATCGAGGGGTTGGAGGAGATGGCGCGGATCATCCGGCATCACCAGGAGAAGTACGATGGCACCGGCTATCCCGATGGCTTGCGGGGGGATCAGATTCCGCTCGGGTCGCGGGTTGCCTCGGTCGTGGATGCGTTTGATGCGATGATCACCGATCGGCCGTATCGCAAGGGGATGCCGGTGGAGGCGGCGTTGGAGGAGTTGAAGCGGTGCACCGGCACCCAGTTTGACCCGGCGATCGTGAGCGTGATGCTCGAGCTCTACAATGAAGGCGCGATGAAGGATGTGCTGCATGCGCACTGAGTACGAGGGGACGGATTGTTTGTAGCCAGTTGGGGACAGGGGACGAGGGAGGTCCCGGTAAAGGCGTGATTGGGTAGTGATGGATTGGGATTGTTCACGGCGGGAGAAAGGGTTGCGAGAAGGAGCTGTGAGCGAGTGGAAATGGTGCGTCTATATTCTTGAGTGTTTCGACGGGACGTACTATACCGGTTTAACGTGGCGGATGGATCTCCGGTATGACCAACATGCTTTGGGTCTAGGATGTACGTATACGGCGAAGCGCGGGGTTAAGCGGATCGCGTATGTTGAAGAACATACTGACTTTGAGGTTGCGCGGAAGCGAGAGCGTCAGATCAAGGGGTGGAGCCGTTTGAAGAAGGAGAAGTTGATCAGCGGCCGCTGGCGAAAGGAATGGTAGCTGTGAAGGTTCTCGACTCTGCCCCTCGTTCTCACTTGGGGCTTCGCTCGAACCAGAATGTAGCATAGTCTCTTCTCTCTTGAGAGCTGGTCGGTCTGCCCCAGTGATCTTTAGTGAGTTCGCTTGAACAAGAAGGGTGGGTTTCTTTACTGTTCTTCTTCGAGCGGAAGGCCCGAAGGGCCGGAGTCGAGAAGCGAGATGAGGCCATGGGTTGGTTTGGTGAGGGTGCCGCCAGTGGATTGTTGGAGTATGGGCTGGTTTAGGGTGCATGTGAATGGGTGATTTGAACAATGAGCTTATAGGTAAAGTCGCGCTGGTAACTGGCGGGACGCGGGGGATCGGGTTGGCGGTCGCGCGGCGGCTGGCGAGAGCTGGGGCGCAGGTCGTCATCTGCGGCACCAGCGATGAGCGGTTGGCGCAGGCGGTCGCGACGCTTCAGACCGATGGCGCATCTGTCGCGTCTGTGAGAGCCGATGTGTCTGACTTTCAACAAGTTGAGTCGCTGATCGACAAAATTCTTGACAAACATAGTCGCATCGATATAGTAGTCAACAACGCTGGCATCACCAAAGATGCATTGCTGCTGCGCATGTCGTCGGCTGATTGGGACGACGTCCTCTCGGTGAATCTCAAAGGTGCGTTTCTTGTCACCAAGGCAGCGGCAAAGGTGATGCTGAAGCAACGGTCCGGACGGATTGTGAACGTCACATCGGTTATTGGTGTGATCGGCAACGCCGGTCAGGCCAATTATGCGGCCAGCAAAGCTGGGCTGATCGGGTTCACGAAGAGCGTTGCCAAGGAGTTGGCTTCCCGGAATATCACGGTCAATGCCGTGGCGCCCGGTTTTATCGAGACCGACATGACCGGGCGGTTGTCGGAGCAGGCCAAGGCCGTGTTGCTGGAGCAAATTCCGCTGGGCCGGTTCGGCTCGCCGGACGATGTCGCTGAAGTCGTGTTCTTCCTGGTCAGTGAAGCATCTCGATATGTGACCGGGCAAGTGGTCCATGTTGATGGGGGCATGGTGATGTAGTGGAGTCCCGCTCGCGGGACGAAATCCCGAGCAAGCTCATCGGTCAGAGAGATCCGGCGGATGGTGCGAGACGAGGGGCCGGTGGGTCGGCGGTATGATCCATGACACTAGGAGGCAGAGAGCATGGCAGTTGAGGACAAGGTCAAGTCCATCATCGTCGAGCAGTTGGGCGTGAAGCAGGAGGAGGTCACCGAGAAGGCATCGTTTATCGATGATCTCGGGGCCGACTCGCTCGACACGGTCGAATTGGTTATGGCGTTTGAGGAGGAGTTTGGCATCGAGATTCCCGATGAGGATGCTGAGAAGATCCTGACCGTTGGCGACGCGGTCAAGTACATCGAGGAAAAAGCGAAGTCGAAGAAGTAACATTTCGTGGTAGAGACGGTAGCATCATCGTATTGTGCAGGCGTCGGGCGGGGGAACCTGTCCGACGTTTCTGTTTCGTGAAGCGGCGCGGAACTTACGCGGATGAGAACGCGGAATAACGCGGAACTGAACGAGGAATCAGTTGTCAGTCGCTGGTCGTTAGTGAAGGAGGATTGGCGCTCTTCTTCGAACAGGTCCGAAGGATCGAGTCAATAAGTCCCATAGTGGCAGCGTTCTTCTTCGAGCGCAGGCACCGGAGGTGCCGTAGTCGAGAAGCCGCCACCAGACCTCCTGTGAAAGGTTCTCGACTCGGCCTTCGCTGCGCTCGGGCTTCGCTCGAACAAGAATTGGGCAGTGGTACTTGTGTTTCGAAACTCGCAGCTAAGGTCTTTGGTTGTGATTGAGAGGTGACGTTGTGAGTCGTCGTGTGGTCATCACGGGTTTGGGAGCGTTTACGCCGATTGGCAATACGGCCGAGGCGTTTTGGGAGAGTCTGATCACTGGGCGGAGCGGCGTCGCTCGGATCACGCAGTTTGATCCGTCGGCGTTTGACTCGCAGATCGCTGGTGAGGTGAAGAACTTTGATCCGTCGCCGTACATTCAGGCGAAGGAGTTACGGCGGATGGAGCGATTTGTGCAGTTTGCCGTGTGCACCGCTCAGCTGGTGGTGCAGGATGCCGGGCTTGATATGAGCAAGGAAGACCCGTACCGGATCGGTGTGTTGGTGGGCTCGGGGATCGGGTCGTTGCGGATCATCGAAGAGCAGCATCAGGTGTATATCGACAAGGGGCCCAGCAAGCTCTCACCGTTCCTGATCCCGATGCTGATTGCCAACATGGCGCCGGGGCAGATCTCGATCAGCTTGGGGATCAAGGGGCCGAACTCGTGTGTCGCCACGGCGTGTGCCACCGGCAGTCATGCGATCGGCGACTCGTTCAAGATCATTCAGCGAGGCGATGCTGATGTCATGGTGGCAGGTGGTTCGGAGAGTTGCATCACGCCGCTAGGAGTTGGAGGCTTCTGCGCGCTGAAGGCGCTGTCGCGTCGTAACGACGCACCGGAGAAGGCGTCGCGCCCGTTCGATCTGAAGCGTGATGGTTTCGTGGTTGGCGAGGGCTGCGGGATCGTGATCTTGGAGGAGCTGGAGCGGGCGAAGGGGCGCGGGGCCAGGATCTATGCCGAGGTTGTCGGATACGGTCTGACGGGCGATGCCTATCACATGACGGCGCCGGCGCCGGACGGGGAGGGGGCGGCGCAGGCGATGCGCATGGCGCTGCGCGATGCCAAACTCAAGCCGGAAGAGGTAACGTACATCAACGCGCACGGCACCTCCACGTCGCTCAATGACAAGACCGAGACGATGGCGATCAAGGCGGTGTTTGGCGATCATGCGCGCAAGCTGATGGTCAGTTCGACGAAGTCGATGACGGGGCATTTGCTCGGAGCCGCCGGAGGGGTGGAGGCGGTTGCGGTGGCGAAGAGCATCTACCATGATGTCGTGCATCCGACGATCAACTACGAGGAGCCGGATCCGGAGTGCGATCTGGACTATGTGCCGAATCAGGCACGACAGGTGAAGGTGCAGGCCGCGCTCTCCAACTCGCTCGGCTTCGGCGGCCACAACGCGACCCTCGCGTTCAAGAAATTCATCGGTTGATCGCGGAACCACGCTGAACGAAACGCGGAACACAACGCGGGGAAAGGCACGCGGAACAAGCGCGGACAATAAGCGCGGAACGGTACTGAAGGAATGTGCGCGAGGACTTACGGGGAAAGTTGGTTACGAGCAGTATCGTACACTCGGCGGGCGATCTTCACGCCGCGAGGATCTCCGAAGTTGATAAGGAAGCCAAGTCGGTATTCGGAGCCTTTGAGGTATTCCCAGAACTGTCGCAGGTCTTCCTTTAGCAGCAGCGGTTTCGCCTTCAATTCCAGTAGGATCTTTTGGTTCACTACGATATCGGGTATATAGACACCGACTTGCTTGCCGGCGTAGTGGACTGGAATGCGTCTTTCTCGTTCTATCGACAGAGCTGAACACCGCAGCAATCCAAGCGTCATCGCGTTTTGATATATCTTCTCCTTGTGTGCGTGGCCAAGAGCTTTGTATACATCGAACGCCACACCTCGGATGATGTACGATTCTTCACGATGTAGCAGCACCGTTGCGTTACCTCTACATTAATCTGAGAATATGTTTCTCGCTTTTTGCGTTCTTCCCTCAACGCTGTTTAGCGTTCAATTTCTGCGGTGCTTCCGCGTTATGTTCCGCGTCATTCCGCGATAGGCTCTCCGCGCGTTGCTTCCGCGGACTCAGTTCCGCGTTTATTTCCTCGCCTTGGCTTTCTCCAGCGCTTTCTCGATGGCTGCTAGGACTTGCGCGCCCTCGAACGGCTTGGGGATGTAATCGAGCGCGCCGAGGCGGATGGTTTCCTGGGCGACCTCGGTGCTGTGGTAGGCGGTAACGATGAGCACCGGGATGTCGCGCGCTACCTCGCGGATGCGCCGCAACGTATCCAGACCGTCCATCTTCGGTAGCTTCATATCGAGCAGTAGAACGTCCGGCGTCCTGGCGCGCAACGTCTCAAGCGCTTTCAGGCCATCCTCGGCCATCAGCAGATCGTAGTGCTCATCGAGAATCAGGCGCAGCGACTCCCGCACGCCTTCTTCGTCATCGCAGATCAGAACCGTCGGTTTCGTAGCAGTCATGGTAACCTCCTCTTGTTAACATCGGACACAAGACTCAAGATGCAAGTGACGACTCCGCAAGACAAGTTCGAGATTCAAGATACGCTTAAAGACAGCATCACTCATGTTTCTGAACGACCAACGTTTCGTGACGCTGCCTGATCGAGCGGATAAGTCCTTCGAGAGTTCTGGCGGCGTGGCGATGTTGTGCTAGTAGTTGCTGATGTGTGTTTCCGTTGCAGTAGTTCAGCCGCTTTGAGAAATGGAGATAGTATTCAAGCTCAGCCAGAGACCCTTTTGCAATCGAGAGAAATTGCACGTATTCTCGATGTGATGCGCGGTTAGCTCCTTCGGCGATGTTCGCTGCAACGGAGACGGCAGCACGACGCATTTGACTGTTCAGGCCGTACCGCTCATCGGCAGGAAAGGAGCTCGTCATCTCGTACACGGCGGCTGCCAGATCATCTGCAAACTGCCAAGCTTTGATGGTTCGGAAGTTTTTGCCCATGCGTTTCTTCTCTTTGTCTCCCGCCGGATTCTATGATGTGTCTCGCCATGTGGATTTTGGAGTGTGAGGTTCTTAATTTGTTCCCGTTTCTTTGCTTTCCGGCTCTTTAATTTGTTCTTTTGTCTCTCCTTGCGTCTTGTATCTTGAGTCTCGTATCTGGTCTTCTCCCTGTGTCTTGTGGCTTGCGTCTTGAGTCCGCATTTCAGGTAGTCGTATGCTCGCTGTCGTGCCGGCGCCGGGTTGACTCTCGAGCGTCAGGCGTCCTCCGTGAGCGTCGAGGATCGTCCGCACGACGGCCAGCCCGAGGCCGGTGCCGTTCGATTTGGTGGTGATGAACGGCTCACCCAGTTGCCGCAGCAGCTCTTTGGGGATGCCATGTCCGGTGTCCTGCAGCGTCCAGATGATCCAGCTGTCGGCTCGCTCGATCGTGATCGTCAGGGCGCCGCCTTCGACCATCGCTTCGATGCTGTTCAGGAGTAGGTTGAGCAGCACCTGCTTGATCTGGACGGGGTCAGCGGAGCACTCGTCGTTCGTTTGGTACGCGCGGACGACGGCGATGTGTTGCGTGATCAGTTGAGTGTTGAGAAACTCGATCGTTTCTTCGGTGAGCGTTTGCAGGTTGATCGCGGTAGTCTTGGGTGGTGCGGGTCGGGCGAACATGAGGACTTCCTGGACGATCCGGTCGATCTTGGAGACTTCTTCGGGGACCAGCTTGGTGAAGCGCTCTCGGAAGCTCGGATCGTCGTATTTGGTTTTCAGATACTCGGCGAACGTCTTGATGGTGGCGAGCGGATTCTTGATCTCGTGCGCCATGCCGGCGGCGAGAATCGTGACCGCCTTTTCCTGGTCGGCTTGACGCAGGTGGCCGCGTAGGCGTTGTTGCTCGGCGGCTAGCTGGGGGAGCGAGCCTTTGAAGAAGAAGCGGTCGACGAACGCCTGGATCCAGTTCTTGAGCGGGATGAAGCTGACGGCCAACAGGAATGCCGCTGCGGCGGTGGGTAGAAAGGAGCGGTAGCCGACGAGCGTCTGGAACCAGCGTTCCATGATGAGGATGAAGAGAAAGTAGCTGGCTGTGAGGCACGCGGTCAGGATCGAATAGACTAGCGTCCGCCTGAACACGACGGTGATATCCATGAGTTGGTGTTTGAGTATGGCGTAGGTGATGGGAAAGGCATAGAGAAAGACGAGGTTGCCGAAGTCGTTCATGGGGAAGCCAAAGCTGATGGGGAATGCTGTAGCTCCCGTACCGAAACCCATCACGCCAGCCGTAAACACGTAGAATAACTGGTTTCTCTTCTTGCTGGTGGAGAGTTTAATGCCTTGCCAGAGTTTGACATGGGCAAAGATGACGGTGGAGAAAAAGAAGATTGTATAGACCCACGCTAGTTGGCCGAAGTGCGTGTAGTGTGGGAATTCCATCTTTGGTTTAACGGTAACTACTATGAGCGGGGTGAATAATGCTAGCAACGAGAGTGTTCCGCCGATCAGATAAAAGATCCCTACCGTTCGTTTATGGTTTGTGGTTTGGAGAAGGGTGTATGTGAAATGAAGAAATAGTGTTGGAATAATGCATCCGTTAGCTTCCATCACTCGCGCCCAGAGTAGAGATCGGTCGTATTCAAACGATGAGATCATGAGCGCGTACGCCAGACTCCACAGGCCGACGGAAACGCTAAGTGAACACCATGTGCGGTTTGCTGGTTGCTTAGGGTTCCTGGTCAGCACGAAGAGGCCTTGGGCGGGGACGATGATGCTGGTGAGGAAGGCGGTGGCGACGTGGAAGTTCATGGCTGCACCTCGGCGCGAGGTGTCTCTCTGTTTTGGGGAAGGGGAGTAGCATGTGATCCGTGTTCCATGCGTGCCGGAAGGTGGATGGTCACGGTGGTGCCGGCGCTCTCGGCGCTTTGAAGTGTGATGCGTCCACCGTGAGATTGGATAATGGTCTGCACGATAGCTAGGCCGAGGCCGTTGCCGCCGCTCTTGGATGTCACAAACGGCTCCGCGATCCGCTGGAGGACCTCCGGCGGAATCCCGCAGCCGGTGTCGCGGATCGTCAGCGCGAGCCAGCGGCCGTGCCGGGCGATCGTGATCGCGAGCGTCCCACCGTGCGGCATCGCGTCAAGACTGTTGAGAAAGAGGTTGTGCAGCGCCTGCGTGAGCTGATGCGGATCGGCTTCGCAGCAGCCGGGGTCGGCATAGGTGCGTTGGACGGTGAGGCGTTGCTTGAGGATCTGCGTCTGAAAGAGCTCCAGCACGTTGTCGCAGAGTTTCGACAGGGTCACCGGCTGTCGCTGTGGAGGGGAGGGTCGCGCAAACTCGAGGACTTCCTGCACGAGTCGGTCGATCTTGGCGACTTCTTGGCCAACAAGCCGTGAGCAAGTGCGGCGAAACTCCGGGTTGTCGTAGCGATGGGGCAGATGCTCCACGAACGTCTTGATCGTGGCGAGCGGATTCTTGATCTCGTGCGCCATGCCGGCGGCGAATGTGCCGACGGCTCGGAGCTGATCGGTACGCGCCAGCTCTTGGCGCAGGTGCGCCGCCTGCTCGGCGAGCTGCGGCACCGGGCCTTTGAAGAGGTGATGGTCGACGAAGGCTTGGATTCTGTTGCGCAGCGGCTGGAAGATGAGGGCGATGATCGCGGCAGCGATGATGGAGGTTGGCAGCGAATGGTAGCCAAACATCGCTTGGAAGAGCCGCTCCGTCGTCAGTACGATGAGCAGATAGATCAGCGTAATTGCCGCCACCAACACCGAGTACACCGCCGTCTTCCGGATGATGATCGTGATGTCCATCAGCTGATGCTTCACGATGGCGTAAGCTATCGGGATGGTGTATAGGAATACCAGATTACTCACAGCAGGGATTGGAACATCATAGGATAGAAAGAATCCTGGCGTTGCCGTCCCAAATCCCATCAGACC
>Ga0247727_10007181_pt1 | contig 21403 bp, 15 predicted proteins | sample WisWelCaveWW1625_FD_202498 | JGI IMG/M metagenome (GOLD analysis project Ga0247727, IMG submission 202498) | Biofilm microbial communities from Wishing Well Cave, Virginia, United States - WW16-25 | ecosystem: Environmental > Aquatic > Deep subsurface > Groundwater > Cave microbial mat | place... | reverse complement strand
CCCAACAGGATACTCACGCCGTAAAATTTTGTCTGGCCTTCAAGCCGGGCCGCCATGTTCACGGCATCGCCGAGTGTCGAATAGGCAAAGCGCTGCTTCGAGCCCATGTTCCCGACGGCGCACGGCCCTGTATTGATGCCAATTCCGGTCTGCAGCAGAACGGGTATGCGCCCCTGCTGAAGCGCCCTGGCTTTCACGGCTTCATTGATCGGCGCAAGCGCCACCTGCATGCCCAGCGCCGCAACGCAGGCATGGCGCGCGTGGTCCGGATCGTCCAGCGGCGCATTCCAGAACGCCATCATCGCATCGCCTATATATTTGTCGATTGTGCCGCGGTTTTGCATGACGAGATCGGACATCGGCGTAAGAAATTCGTTCATCAGGTGAATAATTTCGCTGGGGGCCATGCCCTCGCAGATCGTCGTGAATTTGCGGATATCGGTGAACATGACCGTCAGTTCGCGGCTTTCCCCACCGAGACGCAGCTTGTCCGGATTTTTTGTCAGCTCTTTCATGAAATCCGGGGAGATATAAAGGCCGAAAGCCTGGCGCACGGCGCGCCTTTCCTTCTCCGTCCGCAAATAAGTCAGAATGGAAGAAAGCATAAAGATCGCAAGAATGCAGAAAGACGGATACGTGCTGTCAATCAAAATGCCGTAGTTTTTGAACGCATACCAGCCCGCAAAAACAGAAGACGAGATTGCAAAAATAACCACGGCAGCCTGCGCGAGGGCACCAATAAAAGACGAACATATGATGATGAAAAGGCCGATAAAAAATATCGACAGAACCTCAAGACCTTCCACCCATATGGAGTGCGAAAGATATTCGCCTTTTATAACCTGATCGATGATATTGAGGTGGACTTCAACACCGGGAATAAACGTGTCCAGCGGCGTCGAACGAATATCCTTCAGCCCCACCGCGCTGGTCCCGACCAGAACCACCTTGCCCTTGATTTTTTCAGCCGGGTAAGTGGCGTTGAGAATCTGATAGGCGGGCACATACCAGTCCTTGCTGGATTTTGCGAAATAGACAAGAAATTCACCGCTGGCATTCGTCGGAACAAATTTTTTATCCTTGGCGATCTGGATGCCTTCGACGCCGAACCGCCGGGGATCGAGACCGGCGTAACGCGGATCGGCCAGCACCACCGTCCCGCCTCTTTCACCCTCAAAAACCCGCACGGATTCCAGCGCCAGCGAAGGATAAATGCTGACGATGTTCGAATCCGGCCTTCTGTGCGCCATCAGCATCGGCACACGGCGAATGATGCCGTCGGTATCAGAAGAAACGAAGAAGCTGCCGTTGCCGGCGGCATCTTTGCCTATCTCCTTCAGGTTGACTGTGGCCCCGGCGAGGTTGGGAATAAAATTCTCGATCCCCTTGCCGCGAAAAATTCCCTTCTGAATTGGGATCCCGTCCGTATCCTCATTGGTAAAGGAAAAGCCGGTGACGACATTGCCGGCCTCGCCGATAGCCTTGCCGAAAAGATAATCATTATCCGGTAGATTCTTCAGGTGACTGGCCAATTCCGTGAAGCCCTCAATTTTCTCCAGTGTATGCGCGACAAAAACAGGCGAGCTTCTGTCCGGCTCAGAAAAAACGATGTCAAAGACGATGACCGCCGCGCCCATCTCATCCAAACGTTTTACAAGATCCGCCATCACGCTGCGCGGCCAGGGCATCTGGCCAATTTCTCTCAGCGAAGCCTCGTCAATGTCGATAATGACGGTGGAATCCGAAGCCAGGCGCGGCTTCATGATGTTGTAATTGTCAAAAGTGAAATTGCGGATCTGCTCACGCCACCTTGTCTGTGAATATCCAAAAACGATGGACGCGCAAAGCAGCCCCAGCAGCAGGACCATCTGAAAAAACCGGTTCGTCAGGATTTTTTCCATCGTTTTTCCCCGGGCGAATCAGCGTTCGGTAAAGGCTTTGTCGCGGGCCCTCAGCACAGGCTTGAGAAGATATTCAAGAACACTGCGCTTGCCCGTGATGATTTCCGCATTCGCCACCATCCCGGGCGTGATCGGCAATGGGCTTTCCGTCGTGCCGAGGTGATTTTTGTCCGTCCGCACTTCAATTTCAAAAAACGTGTTGCCTTCGTGGTCGGCCACGCTGTTCGCGCCGATGCGCACCAGTTTTCCATCCAGCGAGCCGTATTTCTGCGCGTCATAGGCGGTGATTTTAATTTTGACGTCCTGACCGGGACGCAGGAACGCAATTTCATCCGGTGACACGCGGGCCACGACTTTCAGCTCGTCATCGATGGGAACGATCTCGACCAGCTTCATTGCCGGCTGGATGACCCCGCCGATGGTTTTGACGGCAATGCTGTTGACGATGCCATCGACGGGTGAGCGCACTTCAGCGCGGTAGACCCTGTCGCCCATGGTTTTCAGGTTTTCCTGCAGCCCGGACAGCTCCGTTTCCACGGCGTTCAATTCCCCCAGCGCCTGCGAGCGGAATTTGTCCGCCTGGTTTTCTTTTTCTTTCTTTGTCACCTGCAATTCAGATTCCAGCGATTTTTGTTTCTGGGATTCTGCTCCGATCTGGCCGCTGATATCGCTGAGTTCGCGGTCAAGACGCATTTCCTCCAGCTTCGGCACCGCACGTTGGCGCACCATTTCCTTGGTCAGATCTAGTTCCTTCTTCAGGTGCCTGCGGCTTTCCGCCAGCCGCCCGATTTGCGCCTTCACTTCGGAAAGATCCGCCGATGCCTTGTTGATCCGGTCTTCCAGGATGCCGTAAGAATTTTTCAATTCCTGCTGGCGTGAATTGTAAAGCGCCAGTTCATTGGCCACAATCTGCGGATTTTTCCCGGCGATTTCTTCCGGCGCAACAAATTCCGTGCCCTTGGCTTCGGCTTCAAGCCTTGCTTTTTTCACCCGGAGACCCAGGAATTTTGCTTCCGTCCCGCGCTCCTCCGAGGAAAACTGCACATCGCTGATCCGTAAAAGAATTTCATCCTTCTTCACCTGCTGGCCTTCCTTGACCAGCAATTCGGCGAGGATTCCTCCCTCCAGGCTCTGAACCACCTGCACTTCCTGCGAAGGCACGACCTGTCCCGTGCCGCGTGTCAGTTCATCGAGCTGCGAAACGCCCGCCCAGATCAGCATAAAAACAACCAGCGCCATGATCGAAAACAGCATCAGCATCACAGGCACCGCGGGGCGCATATGCGTTGCAGCTTCCAGTTCGGCCATAAAGTCGGTATCGCGGCTTTGACTCATCGCTGCGCCCCTATTTTTCCTGTCTGCAACGCCTCGACAACCTTGTCGCGCGGTCCGTCCATCATGACTTTTCCCTGATCGAGCAGAATAAGCCTGTCGACCAGCGGCAGCATCGTCTGCTTGTGCGTAATCAAAATCAATGTGCGGCCTTTGACCTGGTCCTCGATATACCGCTTGAAGGATTCTTCCGCCTGGATGTCCATGGCGTTGGTCGGCTCATCGCACACCATGACGTTCGGATTCAGCAGCATCGCACGCGCCAGCGCAACGGCCTGTCTTTGACCACCGGAAAGCCCCTGCCCGTGTTCGCCGACCGGCGCGTCATAGCCCATCGGGTGGCGGGAAACGAATTCATGTACACCAGCTGCTTTTGCCACCTCGAGAATAGCTTCTTCCGTCGCGTGCGGCACGCTGGCCGTGATGTTGTCGCGCACACTGCCGCTGAACAGCACCACATCCTGCGCGATATAGGCAATTCTCCGGCGTAAATCCGCCGGATCGATCTGACGATAATCCGTATCGTCGGCGGAAATCGTTCCTTCGTCCGGCTCATACAAATTCATCATCATCCGCGCCGTCGTGCTTTTGCCGGAGCCGATCCGGCCAATAATGCCAACCTTCTCTCCCGGCTGGATGGCGAAAGAAACAGAATCCAAAACTTTTCTTTTCACGTGCGGATAGGAAAATGAAACCTTATCAAATGTAATTTTACCCTCGATTTCAGGGCGGTGCAGGAAACGCTTCTCGGGCGGGCGCTCCACGGGCTGGGCCATAATTCCGTCCAGCGTTTTGAGAGAGCTTCCCGCCTGGTGATAACGGGTCATCAGGCTGGCGATCTGGCCGATCGGCGCAATCGCGCGGCCACCGATAATCACAGTCGCGATCAATCCGCCAACGGTCAGAACGCCGTCCTGCACCATGTACATGCCCGCCAGCACAACAATGATCGAAGCCGATTGCTGAAAAAATGTCGCGATATTGACGCCAAGCCCCGACCAGAACCGCGACTCCTGTCCGTGCAGCGCATTCTGCCCGACATATTCGCTGTAGCGCGCCCGGAAACGCCCGTCGGCACCCGTGGCTTTTACGGTTTCCAGCCCGTGAATGGTTTCAACCAGCAAGCCGTGCTTGACTTCCGCTGTGCGGACCGCATTGCGAATATGCGTCTTTAATTTGAACTGAATCGCCGCGCCGATCGCAACGACTACCAGCATTAACGTCACCAGGATCAGTGCAAGACCGCCGCCCAGCTGGTAAACGATAAACAGGAAGAAAATCGAAAAAGGCAGATCAACCAGTACCGTGACGGTTGCCGATGTGAAAAAATCACGCACCGAGTCAAACTCGCGCAGCATATTGGCGAAGATACCACTTGAACGCGGGCGGTGCGCCAGCCGCATATTCAAAACCTGGTCATAAATGCGCCCGGCCGCAATCACGTCGATGCGCCGACCGGCCAGATCGATCAGGTAAGCGCGCAGCGTGCGCATGATAAAATCAAAAACAAAAATCGTCAGCGCGCCGATGCCCAGCGCCCAGCCGGTTTCAATCGCGTTGTTGGGGATAACGCGGTCATAAACATTCATGATGAAAATCGGGCTGGCCAGCGCAAACAAATTGATGAAAACAGCGCCCAGCAGCGCCGATCCATAAATACTGCGGTTTTCGCGCACGAGGCTCCAGAACCAGTGGCCGGAAATTTCGTCTTTATGTGCAGCCGCTTCAGCGTCATTGAACTCCGCGCGCGGATGAATGAAAATTGCGAAACCGGCATAGTCTTTTTCAAGATTGGCAATCAGAATATCGCGCACGGATTTCGTTTCAGGAATAAAAATCTTTGCGTTACTGGCTTCTTTATCCAGCAGCACGATTGCGTGATTGTTCTGCATCATCAACACCGCAGGAAGAACCGCTGCCGGAATGTTTTTTATATTTGTGCGTTTTACAACCTGGGCCTTCAGGCCGATACGTTCCGCTGCCTCGCAAAACAGCGCGGGGCCCATATTTTTATCGTCATATGCCAGGCCGGCTGTCAATGCCTGCGCGGAACGCGCATGGCCGAAATGCCCCGTCAGAAAAACAAGGCTCTCCAGAAGAGAGTCCGGTGCGGCCCCCTCGCTGGTTTGCGTTTTTTCAGGTGTGTTACTCTTGTTCATCCGCTGCGGGCCTTGTCAGTGACGGTGCCGCGGAAGATACAGCAGGCGCCGCTTGCGCCACGGTTGCATCCAGTGTTTCCGTCAGGCGCCCCATACCGGCCAGAATTGCATATTCCGCAACCACAGATCTGAACGTACCGTTCATTTTTTCAAGCTGCGTTGTGAAAAGCTGGTTGTCAGACTGCATCAGCTGGAGCAACGTAATCCGCGCTCCCTCGAACTGCACATTATATGTTTCAAACAGCTTTTTATTGAGATCATAGCGCCGCTGCTGGCCTTCGGATTGTTGCTGCGCCGTCTGGCGGTCCGCATAGGCAAGACGAATAGCACGCTCCATCTGCCGCTCCATCTCGTACATCTGCGAAACGGATTCTTTCTGTCTTAATTTCTTTTGTTCAATCCGGGCAAGCTGCGCACCGCCGGTTTCGAAATCCCAGTTCAGCCTGACGATGGCGCGACCGTCGGTGACCTCGCCGCCAAGCGTCTCTTCTTTATCGCTTTCCATGTAGGAAAATTCTCCGTCGAGTTCGGGGTAGAGAGCGCCCTTCTCTGCCGCGGCATCATATTCCGCCGATTCAGACGTCAGCTTCGCCGCCTTCAGCGCCGGGTGATTTCCCTTGGCATAGGCAATCGCTTCATCGATATTTTCGGGGATCAGTTCGATATGCGGTGTCGGCACAACCAGCTCTTCGGCGGGCAGATTGCCCGTCAGCTCCGTGTAATACGCTTCCGCCTTGCGGGCCTGGCCCTGGTAATCAGAAATCATGTTATCAAGAATGACGCGGATATCGCGGGCCTGCTGGTGCTCGGCTTCATCGGCCGCGCCCTCATCGACCATATTTTTAATACGTTTCTCATAGTCAGAAACTTTTCCGGCCTGCGCCTGCAGCATCACCAGACCCTTGCGCGCGCGCAGCAAATCGACATAAGCCTGCGCAACGCCGAACGCCAGCCGCTCAGACACATCCAGCAGGGTCATGTTGGCGGAATTTATTTTTGCTTCTGCGGATTCAACCCTGTTGCCGGTCTGGAAACCGTTATAGATTGGCTGACGCGCCGTGAGAGCGCCTTCCCAGTAATTGGAATAGGCAGAACCACGGCTGACAGTCAGGCCGCGGCTGGTGCTGTTGTCGCCGTAAATACGCCCGGTCTGGCCCGAAATACCGACGGTGGGAAAATATCCTGAACGCTCCTCGCGCTTCTGTTCCTCTGCAACACTGGAGCCGACTTTTGCCGTGTCGATGCTCGGGTGGCTGGAGAGAGTCATCTGCACAGCCTGCTCCAGCGTTTCGGCATGAAGCGCGCCGCCCGTCACAATAAATGACGAGGCGCCGACAAGCAGGGTAAGAAATCGTTTGTTTAATCGCATGCGGGACCGGAAGGGACCAGGAACTTATACCATTGAATCTAAAGAAAATCGGTCGTTTACACAAGCGCGAACCCGCAACAGTTGTACGCCGGACCCGGCGGGGCTTCACAAGCTGTGAAACTTCGTGCATCTTCAACGGGTTTTCAGCGATTCCGGAGAAGAAAAATTGCCACTTTCCATCGCAATCACCAGAGAAACCGCGGAGTTCGAGAAACGCGTCGCGGCGGTGCCCGAGACGGTCAAAAAACTGAAAGCCCTGGGCTGTGACGTTATTATAGAAAAAGGCGCCGGGGATAACTCGTCCATCACAGACGATATGTTCCGCGAAGCCGGGGCAACGATCGGCTCCGATGTCACCAAAAATGCCGATATCGTCCTCTCCGTCCAGGCCGGAAATTTAGACAGCATCAAAAAAGGCGCGCTGCTGGTCGGCCTGTTTTCGCCGTACAACAACGAAGCTCTTGTCCAAAAATTAGCCGCCGCGAACATCAACGCGTTTTCGATGGAGCTTGTGCCGCGCATCACGCGCGCGCAATCGATGGATGTTCTCTCTTCGCAATCGAACCTTGCGGGGTACAAGGCCGTTCTCGATGCCTGTGAATATTTCAACCGCGCCTTTCCCATGATGATGACCGCTGCGGGTACCGTTCCGCCCGCAAAAGTTTTCGTGATGGGCGCAGGTGTTGCGGGCCTTCAGGCCATCGCCACCGCCAAACGCCTCGGCGCTGTCGTTTCCGCCACAGACGTTCGCCCTGCTGCTAAGGAACAGGTGAAATCACTGGGCGGTTCTTTTGTTGCCGTCGAAGACGAGGAATTTAAACAAGCCGAAACAGCCGGCGGCTACGCCAAGCAGATGTCGCCGGAATACCAGGCAAAGCAACAAAAGCTGGTCGAAGACCATATCCAGAAGCAGGATATCGTCATTACCACCGCGCTTATTCCCGGCCGCCCGGCGCCAAAGCTGATTACCGAAGCGATGGTCAAATCGATGAAACCTGGTTCCGTCATTGTCGACCTCGCTGTGGAAAGCGGCGGAAACTGCGCATTATCCGAAGTCGGCAAAGTCGTCGTGAAGAACAACGTCACACTCATCGGTCACAAAAATGTGCCGAGCCGTATCGCCGGAAACGCTTCCGCGCTGTACGCCAAGAACCTTTTGAACCTGCTGGCGTTGGTCATCAAGGATGGCGCGCTGAACATCAACTGGGATGACGACATCATTAAGGGGATAGGCCTGACACGCGACGGCGCGGTTATCCATCCTTTGTTTGGGGAGAAAAAATAATGGACACAACATTCCTCATCGGCGGATTGACCGTTTTCGTTCTTGCGTGTTTTGTCGGCTACCATGTTGTCTGGCGTGTGACACCCGCTCTGCATTCGCCGCTGATGGGCATCACCAACGCCATTTCATCCGTCATTATCGTCGGCGCTGTTCTGGCAGTAGGCTCGGCACAGGGTGGATTTTCAACCGTGATGGGATTTCTCGCCGTTGTCCTCGCCTCTGTCAATATTTTCGGCGGTTTCATCATCACGCGGCGCATGCTGGCTATGTTCAGGAAGAAAACATGAAAATACTCGACTTCCAGCGCCTTATCCGGGCATTCGGATATTCCATGAAAGGCCTGAAGCAGGCCTTTCATAATGAAACCGCGTGCCAGCAGGAACTCATTCTCCTGTTTGTCCTGACGCCGGTGGTTTTTTTCCTCGACATCAGCGGCCTGGAAAGAATTTTCCTGGTCGTCAGCCTGCTGTTTGTCCTGATTGTTGAAATTCTCAATACGGCAATTAAAACGATCGTTAACCTTGTTTCACCGGAGCTTCATCCTCTTGCGCGCTACGCAAAGGATCTGGGCAGCGCCGCCGTTTTCCTGAGCCTTGTCCTCGGACTTCTCGTCTGGGCGGGGATTTTGGGAAACCGGTATTTGTTCTGAATAGGAAATATAAGAATGCATAGTATCGCCCCGCTTATTTATCTTCTGGCCTCCGTGCTTTTCATTCTCGCACTGCGAGGCCTGTCGCATCCGGAAACGGCGCGGCGCGGGCTTGCCTACGGCATGACCGGCATGGCAATTGCCATTCTCGCCACGCTGACATTGCCCGAAGTTCACTCTTATATGCTGATTATCGTCGGCATCGCTATCGGAGGAGGAATCGGCGCTTATACGGCGAATAAAATCGCGATGACGGCCCTGCCCCAGCTTATGGCCGCATTCCATTCGCTTGTCGGTCTTGCGGCAGTTTGCGTGGCCGCCGCCGCGTTCTATAATCCCGAGGCCTATCATATCGGCGGCTTCGGCAATATTCATGTCCAGAGCCTCATCGAAATGTCGCTGGGCCTTGCCATCGGCGCCGTAACCTTCACGGGCTCCATCATCGCGTGGGGAAAATTGCAGGGCACGATTTCCGGCAAGCCCGTTACCTTCAAAGGCCAGCATTTCCTGAATGCCGCACTCGGCATTCTTCTCGTCGGTCTCATCGTCGCACTTTGCGTCACGCAAAATCCCCTCCTCTTCTGGGCGATTGCCGCCATCTCCTTCCTGCTTGGCATTCTTCTCATCATTCCCATCGGCGGTGCGGATATGCCCGTGATTGTTTCGATGCTCAATTCCTATTCCGGATGGGCGGCGGCGGGTATCGGCTTCACGCTGCACAATAACCTGCTCATCATCACGGGCGCGCTGGTCGGCGCTTCGGGGTCTATTCTCTCCTACATCATGTGCAAAGGGATGAACCGCTCGTTCTTCAATGTCATTCTCGGCGGGTTCGGCGGCGGGCAATCGGCGGGCGCCGCCACAAGCGCCGAAGGCAAAATTGCGAAAATCGGTGCGGCGGAGGATGCCGCCTATATCATGAAAAATGCGTCGAAAGTTGTCATCGTTCCCGGTTATGGCATGGCCGTATCGCAGGCCCAGCATGCGCTGCGTGAAATGGGCGATATCCTGAAACGCGAAGGCGTCGAGGTGAAATATGCCATTCACCCCGTCGCGGGCCGTATGCCCGGACATATGAACGTGCTGCTGGCCGAAGCCAACGTTCCCTATGACGAAGTTTTCGAGATGGAAGACATCAACCGCGATTTCGCGCAGGCAGATGTCGCCTATGTCATCGGCGCGAACGACATCACCAATCCCTCGGCCAAGAACGACCCCGGCTCTCCAATTTACGGCATGCCTATTCTCGACGTCGAAAAAGCCAAGACCGTTCTGTTCGTGAAACGCTCGATGGGTTCAGGGTACGCCGGTATCGACAACCCGCTCTTTTTCGCCGACAATACAATGATGTTGCTGGGCGATGCCAAGGCGATGACTGAATCCATTATCAAGGCTCTTGAATAAATGTCCGTAACCGTTCCGACAATTGAAGACCGTTTTCTTGAGCCTTATGGGTGGCGCTGGCATTATCTGAAAAACAGGCAGGGCAGGAAGCTGCGCTTCGGCACTGCTTTTCCCGATAGCCGCCTGCCCAGCGCCGTTGTCGTTATCCTGCCGGGCCGCAATGAATATGCTGAAAAATATTTTGAAGTCGCGCTTGATTTGCTGAAGCGCAACTTAAGCGTCTGGATTATTGAATGGCAGGGCCAGGGTCTTTCCGACCGCTTTATTCCCAAACACCCCCAGCGTTGTCACGCACCCTCTTTCACCCAGCATGTCGACGATCTGCATGAATTTATCCTCGAATACGTGAAACATGCCTGCGTGCATCCGGATGTCGGGCGCATACCCATGGTTATGCTGGCGCAATCGATGGGCGCGAATATCGGTCTTCGCTACCTGCACGCGCATCCCGGCATGTTCGAATCTGCGACCCTGTGCGCCCCGATGCTGGATATCCCGGCCGTTCATGAAATTCCCGCCGGGCCGCTTGTCGCCCGCGTTATGTCGCTGATTGCCGGGAAGTCATACGCTTTCGGCCAGAAGGACTGGTTGCCCGAGGAAAACACTTATTCCTCAGACCCTGTCCGCAGCAAAATCTACAATGCATGGCTTCAGGAAAACCCCTCCCTGCGCAGCGGCGGCGTGACGTTCGGCTGGGTTTACAATGCACTGGCTTCCTGCGTTTTTCTGCAGAAACCCGAGATTTTGCAGGCCATAAAAACGTACTGCCTGATTGCGATAGCAGGAAAAGAAACCCTGGTTGATAATGACGCCATCCGCCAGGCCGCCGCCCATTTGCCACACGCGAAACTGCTGGAACTGCCCGAGGCGGCCCATGAAATCATGATGGAGCGGGACGAAATCCGCGGAAAGTTCCTCGATGCCTTTATGCTCCTCATAAAAGAAACGATTCTGGATCGCCCGGAGACCTTGAAAACCTTCTAGGAACAGGGCAAAGTGAGAATCCGTGTGTGTTAGGAGATAGTTATTATGGATCAAGCCGAAAAGGATGAAATCCGCCTCAGCGACCGCATTCTTTCTGCGCTCGAATTGTCGCTGCAGCAAGGAGATCTTAAAATCTCCGAATTGCTTGTCCGCGCCCTTGAAATGTCTATGACACGCAACACCGGCGGCGGCGAATTCGTTGAACGCCGCGATTATCCGCCTGAAATCGAAAAGGCAATGGATATGCTCTATGACCTGCGCGACCAGCAGGACGCCGTTTAGCCTTCTCCCTAACCTCGAATCAATTTCAACCATTCATCTTCAGTGAGAACCGTGACATTCAGTTCGCGGGCCTTTTTTAATTTTGAGCCCGCATCTCCGCCCGCGACGACGTAATCGGTTTTGGCTGAAACGGAACCGGCGACTTTCGTGCCCAGACGCTCCGCTCCCGCTTTCGCCTCGGCCCGCGTCATCTGCACCAGCGTACCGGTGAAGACAATGGTTTTACCTGCCACCGGGCTGCCGCTTGTGTCGGGACGTTCATAAGGTTGGATGGCCAGGGTTTTCCCGAGATCATGGAGAATTTTTTGGTTATGTTTTTCGGCAAAAAACCCGAGCAGATCATCGGCCACGCTAGGCCCGATATCCTCAATGGATACCAGATCGTGAAACGCCTCGGACTCACGGTTCTGCACTTTGTCCATGGCCGTGCGCAGATTTTCAAAACTGCCATAGTTCGCCGCAAGCTTCTTGGCCGTCGCTTCACCAATCTGGCGGATGCCAAGCGCATAAATGAAACGGTCGAGGGAGATATTCCGGCGGCTTTCGATAGATGCAAAAAGTTTCTCGACCGATTTCTCGCCCCAGCCTTCCCATTCCTGCAGCGGCGGATTTAGAGAGTTTGTATTTTTCTCCAACTTGAAAATATCGGCGGGGGATTTGATGAGGTCTTTCTCCCAGAACTCTTCGATAATTTTTTCACCGAGACCTTCAATATCAAAGGCGAGGCGCGAGACAAAATGCTTGAGACGTTCCTTGGCCTGCGCCGGGCAAATGAGCCCGCCTGTGCAACGCTTTGCGACCTCCCCCTCCTCGCGAATGGCCAGCGACCCGCATTCCGGGCATTTGTCGGGGTATTTGAATTTCTTTTCCTTGCCGGTGCGCCTGTCTTTTAAAACCTCGACAATCTGCGGGATGACATCGCCCGCGCGCTGGACCACCACATGATCGCCGATGCGCACGTCTTTGCGTTCGATCTCGTCTTCGTTATGCAGCGTTGCGTTGGACACCACGACACCGCCGACGGTGATGGGCTCCAACCGCGCAACGGGCGTCAACGTTCCCGTGCGGCCAACCTGGATGTCGATGGCATTAAGAATTGTTATTGCTTGCTCTGCAGGAAATTTATGAGCAACAGCCCATCGAGCAGAACGAGATATAAACCCCATGCGCCCTTGCAAATCCAGCTCATTTAATTGATAGACCAATCCATCTATTTCGTAATCGAGACCAGGTCTTTTTTGAAGCATACTATTGTAATACGACATAACTTCATTAAATGAAAAAAGAACACAAGAAAACTCAGGTAATTTAAACTCACATGTATTCAAATAATTAATAACTGAAGATTTCTTTAGTATGTTGCGCTTCTCAAAAGAAGCTATTTCTAATTCGCTAATTGATGAATATCCAATACCCCACGCAAAGAAATTTAGAGAACGGCTTTTTGTAATATAGGAATCAAGCTGTCTTAAACTACCAGCAGCTGCATTTCTTGGATTGGCATAAATTTGTTTTCCTGCGGCAGCTTGATTTAAATTCAATTTTTTAAATGCGCTTCGCTTCATGTAAATTTCGCCGCGAACTTCAAACACATCTGGTGCGTGTTTTGGCAATTTTTTAGGAATATCGTCAATGGTATATACATTGGCCGTTACATCTTCTCCTTCTGCCCCATCTCCTCTTGTTGCAGCTAAAACTAATTTTCCCTTCTCATATCGCAATGAGCAGGATAAACCATCAATTTTTGGCTCAGCCCACATTTCAATATCTTCATTATCACTTAGATTAAAAAAACGTCTAACACGATCATAAAATCCAAACAAATCTTCTTCGGTAAATACATTTGAAAGTGAAAGCATTGGCTTCGAATGCTTTACTTTTTTGAATCCGTTTGCTGGTGCTGCGCCAACGGTTTGTGTGGGACTATCTGGTGTAATAAGATCCGGATATTCAATTTCTATTTTTTCCAGCTCAATACGCAGCTTGTCATACTCGGCGTCAGAAATTTCCGGATTGTCTTTCTGGTAATAGAGTTTGTCGTGATGCCTGATCTGTTTGACCAATTCGCCGTGGCGATAGCGAGCATCAAAAAGATCGAGCGATGCCTTCTTCATGAAAAAACCTTATCAGTTCGTTTGACTGAAAAACCGACTTGGGGGGAAGTGCCCTTTGATTTTAAAGAGATTTTCATCAGTTCGTTTGTATGTTGTTTTATCATTTTTTACCTTCAACTGTCATTGTGAGGAGGCAAAGCCAACGAAGCAATCCATCTTGTTAAACTGGATTGCTTCGCTACGCTCGCAATGACGATGAATAAATTTAATCCAAACATTTGTAAAAATCAAGGAATTTATTCCTAATATCTATATTTAAGTGCCTGTCTCCAGCAATTTATCCGCCGCGCGGCGGGCTTCGTCGGTGACGGACGCGCCTGAGAGCATGCGGGCGATTTCCTCGCGGCGCTGTTTCTCATCGATATGAACGACGTTAGTTTTGACTTCTTTGGCGCCATCCTTTTTGACGATGAAATGATGCGCGGCGCGGGCGGCAACTTGGGGCGCGTGCGTGACAACCAGAATCTGGCGTTTTTTGGCAAGGCGCGCGAGACGCTCGCCCACCGCGTCGGCCACCGCGCCGCCGATGCCGCTGTCGACCTCGTCGAAGATCAGCGTTTCCGCCGCGCCGACTTCGGCCATCACGACTTTCAGCGCCAGCATGAAGCGCGCCATCTCGCCGCCCGAGGCAATCTTATTCAGCGCTCCCGGTTCGGCACCCGGGTTTGTCGCCACGAGAAACCGCACGCGATCCGTGCCCGACGGGCCCCAGTCTTTTTCGTCCAGTGTTTCAATTTTGGTGACGAAGCGGGCCTTGTCGAGTTTCAGCGGCGGCAATTCCTTGCCCACCAGCTTATCCAGTTTCATCGCGGCGGTGTGGCGCTGGGCGGAATCTTTTTCTCCCTGCGTGATATAGGATTTTTTGGCCTTTTCCACTTTGCGCATCTGTTCTTCCAGCGCTTCGTCGGCGTGTTCGATGAGATTCAATTTTGCCGCCAACGTTTCGCGCATGGTGGCGAGATCATCGACAGTGCAATTGTGTTTGCGGGCCTGCGCCCGGAGTTCATGCAGCCGGTCGTCAATCGATTCCAGATCGTGCCCACCCTCCTGCAAATCAACCGAAAGCGACTGGATGAGCGCCATGGCTTCCTGCATTTCAGCCCCGGCGCGGTCCAGTGCGGCGATGGCAGCATCGGCGCCGCCGGCCATTTTATTCGCGACGCGCTCCAGCGCGGCGGCGGCCTTGCGTACGGGATCGTTTTCGCCATTGAGCGCAGAGAAGGCGGTGTTCAACGCTTCCAGAACTTTTTCCCGGTGCATCAAGCGCTCGCGCAGGCCGCTAAGTTCCAGTTCCTCGCCGGGCTTGGGCGCAAGGGCATCGAGATCCTCGACGGCTTGGCGCAGATAGGTTTCCTCGCTGCGAGATTTCGCGGCGTCGGTTTTCAGCTGTTCGAGTTTTTTCGCCTCGGTTTTCCATGCAGCCCAGAACGCCGCCAGCTTGTTATCGATTCCGGCATATTCATCCAGCAATTCGCCGTACGTGGAGGGATTGAGCAGGCCCTGCGTTTCGAACTGTCCGTGGATTTCCACGAGGCTTTCGCCGATTTGTTTGAGGAGGCCGATGCTGACGGGCTGGTCGTTGATGAAGGCGCGGCTGCGGCCATCGCTGTTCACCGAGCGGCGCAGGATAAGGTCTTCGCCGCCCTCGATGTCGGAGTTTTTTAGAATCGCGATGGCGGGATGATTTTTCGGGATATGAAATTCCGCCGTCACCTGCGCGGCGTCCGTGCCCTTGCGCACCAGCGCGCTTTCGGATCGCCCGCCCAGCGCCAGACCCAGCGCATCCAGCAGGATGGATTTTCCTGCGCCCGTTTCCCCCGTCAGCGCACAAAGCCCGCTGCGGAAATCGATTGCAAGCCGGTCAATCAGGACAACATTCTGGATACTCAGGCTGGCCAGCATAGAGGGCCCTAAAGTTCGTTAGTCGGGTTTGAAAATCGAATCCACCGTGCGGTCGAGGAAATCGCGGTCATCAAAGATGCGCTTGCGCTGTTCATCGTCCAGCAGGTCGTAGGATCGCTTGTACCAGTTGCTGCCCGGGTAGTTGTAGCCGAGCACGGCAGCCACGCGCGTCGCTTCGTCTTTCAGGCCGAGGATCAAATAAGCCTCAACGAGGCGGTGCAAAGCTTCAGCCACGTGCGTCGTCGTCTGGTAATCCTTCACAACGGTGCGGAAACGGTTCATCGCGGCGTTGACATGATTGCGGTTCAGGTAATAACGACCGATTTCCATTTCCTTGCCGGCGAGGTGGTCCAGCGTCAGGTCGCGTTTCAGCGTCGCGTCGCGGGCGTACTGGCTTTCCGGGTAGAGACGCACGAGGGTTTCCAGCGCCTTCAGCGCTTCCTCGGTCATTTCCTGGTCGCGGGCGACATCGGAGATTTGTTCATAGAAGCACAACGCCTTCAGGTAATAAGCGTAATCGATATCCTTGCTGCCGGGATGCAGTTCGATAAAACGATCGAGCGCCATAATTGCTTCATCGTAATTCTGATTCAGATATGAGGAATAGGCGGACATCAGCTGCGCCTGCGTCGCCCACTGGGAATACGGGTGCTGGCGTTCGACTTCCTCGAAATATTTCGTGGCGGTGTCGTATTTGCCCTCGTCCATCGCGGCGGCGGCTTTGCTGTAGAGAACATCGACGGGCTTTTCAGCTTCGAGCGCATCTTTCTCATCACCATCCGACGAACAGGCCGCCAAAACGGGAATCAAAAGCAGGGCCAGCAGAAAACGGTCAAAACGCATTTAAAACTCCGCTCATTTCGTGAGTTTCCAGTTTAATGAATATACACCGCCGCGCTACAGGAAAATGTACGCAAACTGCGATTTGCAGGGGACGAATTTACGTTTTTATGAAAAAATGAGCCTTAAGCGGCGGCGACAGTTTCCCGCGCACGGGATACGGCCCTGGGAACCGTGATGTCCTGCAGCTCGATCACTTCAAAAGCGCCTTCGGTCGCGAACAGCTTGCGCAGGACGTTGTTGTTCAGGGCATGGCCGCCGCGAACGCCTTCGTAGGCGCCAAGGATGGGCATACCGGCGAGATACATATCGCCGACGGCATCCAGAAGCTTGTGACGGATAAATTCATCGCTGTGGCGCAGGCCGTCCGGGTTCATGACGCTGTCTTTATCAAGAACAATGGCGTTCTCCAGCGAGCCGCCGAGCGCCAGTCCGGCTTTGCGCATCATCTCAACCTCGTGGAAGAAGCCGAAGGTGCGGGAATCAGCAAGGTCGTGCTTGAAATTGCCGTTCAGCAGCCTGATTTCATAGCGCTGGTGGCCGATATCCGGGTGGTCGAAGTCAATTTCGCCAGAGAAGATAAATTCCTCGGCGGGCTTCAGCGTCACGCGCTTGCCCTCTTCCGTGACCGTGATTTCTTTCAGGATGCGGATGGCGCGGCGCGGCGCGGCCTGCGCGGCGATGCCGGCTTTATCAATCATATCGACGAAGGGCTTGGAGCTGCCGTCCATGGCCGGGACTTCCGGACCGTCCAGTTCGACGACCACGTTGTCGATGGCGCAGCCGCGCAGGGCCGCCATCAAATGTTCGATGGTGCCGACGCTGGCGCCGGAAGTATTGCTGATGACGGTGCACAGGCGCGTGTCGACCACGTGGTTCCACAGCGCCGGAATTTTGTTATCGCCCTGAAGGTCGGTGCGGACGAACAGGACGCCGCTGCCGGCCTTGGCCGGGTGCAGGGCAAGCGCAATGGGCTTGCCGGAGTGAAGTCCTGTACCAGATGTACGGATGGATTTCTTAATGGTGTGTTGCATCAATGCTTTACGCTTGGGTATTCGTCTTAAACTCTTACGCTAAAATACAGGACTCCCTGCGTTTACAACAAATCACAGATTGTTGCCCCGTGTAACAAGCGCCCAAAAACAGAAAAAAGGCCCTGAAAACAGGGCCTTTTTCTCAATTTTGTTCAGATCCCGGCCTTCGTCGGGATGACTCCTGCGGCGTCAGTTGGCCTGGCGTCTCAGGAAAGCCGGAATGTCCAACTCCTCATCGGCCTGGGCGCGCGGCTTCGCGGCCGGAGCGTCGATATTGAGACGTCCCTGCGAAGGCCCCTGCGACAACGGCGCTGCCAAGGAGGAATGCGCGGAAGGAGCTACCCTTTCACGCGGGCTGATTTCCTCGCGGATGCCTTCCAGATGCTGCTGCACCGTTCCGGTAATACGCTCGAACAGCGACGGCGTGCGCTTGCGCTCCGGATTCGGGACTTTCGGCGGGTTGAGCTGGATGCCACGTGATGTCGTGGTCTGGGCGTAACGCTCAGGTGACGGCGCACTGTAGAAGCTTTCAGCGCGAACCGGCGACACAAGCGATGCCAGGTCCTGCTCTGCCACTTCGACGGGCTTGGGCGGGATGAAGGCTTCCTTGTAGCGCTCGCCGCGCAGGGCGGTATTTTGCGCCACGCTTAAGGTGTGAGTCTGCTCGCTTGCCGTTGCGAACTCGCGCTGGTCATAGATATCCAGCTCGGGATCCACCGTGACGGATGCCAGGGCTTCCTGTTCGCGGGCATAGGCAACAACGGGCGGAACGGCGGGAGGCGCCGTGATGCCGCGGATGTTACCGGCCGCTGAATAAAGCGGCGGCGCGTTGCGTTGCGCTTGCGGCGGATAGGTGCGCGCTGCGGCGGGCTGGTGCTGCGGCTCGGTCTGCGGTTTTGCCCGCTCCAGCGTATTCTTGCCGACGGCGTTTGTTCTGTTGGCTCCACTGCCGCCTCTTGTTTTTGCGACGGTCTCTTTTTCGATTCCCGTTGCAACGATGGAAACACGTATCACACCATCCAGCGATTCATCGAATGTCGCGCCGAAGATGATATTGGCATCAAGGTCGACTTCATCGCGGATGCGATTGCAGGCTTCATCCACTTCGAACAGGGTCATGTCGTAGCCGCCGGTGACGTTGATGATGACGCCATGCGCGCCCTTCATCGAGATATCATCCAGCAGCGGGTTGTTGATCGCGGCTTCGGCGGCCTGTACGGCGCGCTTGTCGCCCGTGCCTTCGCCAGTGCCCATCATCGCCTTGCCCATTTCCATCATGGCGGTGCGGATGTCGGCGAAGTCGAGATTGATCAGGCCGGGGCGGACCATCAGGTCGGTTACGCCGCGCACGCCGGATTGCAGAACGCCATCCACCATGCGGAACGCATCGGCAAAGCCGACTTTTTCATTCGCGACACGGAAGAGATTCTGGTTCGGGATAACGATCAAGGTATCGACATATTGCTGCATTTCATCAATGCCGTTATCGGCCATGCGCATACGGTGCGTGCCTTCGAAGTGGAAAGGTTTTGTCACGACGCCGACGGTCAGGATGCCGCGCTCGCGGCACGCCCGGGCAATGACAGGAGCCGCACCCGTTCCGGTGCCCCCGCCCATGCCGCACGTCACGAAGGCCATGTTCGCGCCTTCGATGTGTTTCATAACGTCCTCAAGCGACTCTTCCGCCGCGGCCTTGCCGATTTCCGGCTTGGAGCCCGCGCCGAGGCCGCCCGTGACATGGGCGCCAAGCTGGATCTGGTGGTTGGGATCGCAAAGCGTGTTGTCGAGCGCCTGCGCGTCGGTGTTGCAGACCAGGAACTCGCATCCTTCCAGATTGGAAGAGATCATGTTGTTGACGGCGTTTCCGCCGGCGCCCCCCACGCCGATGACGATGATTTTCGGCGAGAGTTTTTGCGTGGTTTTTGGCTGCATTTTGATATTGATCATTTGTTGGCCCCCCTGTCGGGTTTTGAACGGGTTACAAAGCTGAAGAACAACTTCGTGGCAGGAAGTGCGGAAAGTGTAGCAAGTTCGGGAAATCAGAAAAGGGAAAAAGTGAGGAGATTCAGGAGTTTTACGCAGCTTTGTGCTTCTTTCATGCTATCTGGGCTTGAGCGGAAGATTCAAGGAAATTCGCTAAACGACTCATTTGATTCAGTTTTTTGAATCAACGATCAATCTATAGCGTAGTGGAAAAGCTTATACACACAATATTGTGGATAAAACCGGTATTATCTACCAGTTTTCGCGCAGCCAGTATTTCGCGCGTTCGAACAGGCTTCCCGCTTCGGCCTGTTCCATGATGCGGGCGGGCATTTCATCGGTGCGTTCGGAGACATAAGTCAACAGTCCTGCGGCGGTGGAAAAGGCCGGGCCGCTGACAGCATCGGGAAGTCCATTCAGGCGGATCGGGCGGCCAAGGCGGACCTGCTTGTCCATCACGTGCTGGGCGAGATCGCGAAGGCCAGGAATTTGCGATGCCCCGCCTGTTAATACGACACGGCGACCCAGCGTGGGACCGAGGCCGCTGTCGGTCAGGCGTGCGCGGACGAGTTCGAAAATTTCCTCGACGCGCGGCTGGATGATGCCCACCAGTAATGAGCGGGGCACATGGTTGGGCTGGTGACGCTCATCCTCGCCGAGGCGTGGCACATCGATGAGTTCGCTTTCGTCATGGCCGGAGCCCATGGCGCTGCCGTAGAGAACTTTCAGCCGCTCGGCATCGGCCAGCGCCGTCGTCAGGCCGCGGGCGATATCGCTCGTGACATGCTGGCCGCCGACGGGAATGGCGTCGGAATAAATCATCGCCCCGCCCTGGAACACGGCAAACGACGTTACCCCGCCGCCCATATCGATAAGCGTGCAGCCGAGATCCATTTCGTCTTCCACGAGGCATGCGAGGCCCGCCGCGTAAGAAGATGTGCAGAAAGCCGAGATATCGAGGTGCGAACGGTCGATGCAGGTCGCGATATTACGCAGCGCCGCAAGATCGCCTGTCACCATATGAATATCGACGCTCATATTCTGGCCAAACATGCCGCGCGGCTCGCGGATACCTTCGTGCCCGTCGATGTGAAAATTGATCGGCACGGTGTGGATGAGTTCGTAATCGTCGCTCATCACATTTTCCTGCGCGCGCGCAAGCGCACGGCGCACATCGTTGTCGGTGATTTCATGGCCGGAGATCTGCAGATCGGCGCGGTGCGCATGAGAAACCGAATGCACGCCGGGGAGATTCACCACCACCTCGCGCAGCGGATAACCCTTCATGACATTGGCGGCCATGTTTTCGGCGGCGTGTACGGTCTGGCGCAGCGTGGCCTCGGCGGCGTCGAGATCCGTGATCGTCCCGTTCTTGATGCCCTTCGAGGCATGATGGCCGACGCCCAGAACCTCGAAGCTACCCTCGTTATCCGCCACGCGCCCGATGAAGCAGGCAATTTTGCTGCTGCCAATATCAAGAGCGGCGAGGAGCGATCCTCTCGGTTTGTGTTTGTGTTTGTGTTTGTGTTTCATGAGGCGCTAGATGTTACTTCCGGTCTTTGTGCTCGCCTGGTAGTCCTGAACGGCGCCCGGCGTGGTCTGGACGATCATACGGCCCTCTTCGCGCAGATCAACAGAAACAATATCTTTTTCCAGCAGCCCGTCCTGTTCCGCCGCCTGACCCAGCCTGCTCAGCGCGAGGCCGATTTCACCTTCCGGCATTTTGGCAATGACGCCCGCCGCGAAGACCAGGTCCCAGCGACGCCCGCCGATCCATTTCGCGGCCTTGACGCGCGAGGCAATGAACGGTTCGGCATTCAGATTTTTCATCAGTTCCGGCGCGTGAGCCGGCGCATCATCGCCCATCACGATAATTAAATCCTTGAAACGCCCAAGCTTGTCTTTCGTAATGGCCTTGCCTTCTTCATCTAGCAATTCCAGCTCACCACCCGTCTGCCAGAGGACCAGCGGCTTTTTCTCCTGTAGCCCGACATAGACGGTATCGGGCAGGCGGCGCTCGACGCGGGCATCCCTGACCCAGTTTATTTTTTTGATCTGCTCACGTGCCTTGTCGGGGTCGAAAGAAAAAAGCGGATCGCCCTTCTCCACGCTGATGATGGCTTTCAGAATATCCGCGTCGGTGTGATTGCGGCCCTCGACCAGGA
>Ga0247727_10007180_pt1 | contig 21404 bp, 18 predicted proteins | sample WisWelCaveWW1625_FD_202498 | JGI IMG/M metagenome (GOLD analysis project Ga0247727, IMG submission 202498) | Biofilm microbial communities from Wishing Well Cave, Virginia, United States - WW16-25 | ecosystem: Environmental > Aquatic > Deep subsurface > Groundwater > Cave microbial mat | place... | reverse complement strand
CAAGGATGTTTACATCATCGGAATAATGCAGCACATCGAGCCAGCAGGAATCCATTCTGGTGACTCGTATGCCGTGTTACCACCATATAATCTCGGTGATTTGGTGATGCATCAAATCGAAGAAATCACGAAGAAAATTGCCGTTGCGCTGGAGACAGTGGGATTAATCAATATACAGTTCGCGATAAAAAATGATCAGGTTTTTGTCATTGAGGCAAATCCGCGCGCATCCCGGACAGTGCCGTTTATTTCCAAAGCATTCAAGGAACCTTACGTCAATTATGCCACCAAGGTGATGCTGGGCGCAAAAGTGAAGGACTTTGTATTTAAGCCGCAGAAGAATGGTTACGCCATCAAGGTGCCGGTCTTTTCGTTCGACAAATTCCCGAATGTCAACAAGGAATTAGGTCCCGAAATGAAATCGACGGGAGAGGGCATCTATTTTATCGAGAATTTGCGCGATCAGTACTTTCAGAAAATCTACTCCGAGCGGAATCTCTACCTTAGCAAGTAGAACTCACGTATGCTATTGCTTAGTATTTCCGGCGTATTCAAAATTGCGCTCATCATTCTGGGGGTTATTTTTGCTTTGCGTTTCATCGGTCAGATGATGCAAGTTCAGCGAAACAGAGCTGCGGAACAGGATATGCTCCGAACCGAAAGCGAACGCCAGCGAGAGATGGACAAACACCAGAAAAATTTCGGACGCACGACCGTTTCAAAGGTAGATCAAGGAAAATCTGAAAAGGGCGATTATACCGACTTTGAAGAAATCAAAGAGTGAAGTTTATTCGTAAAATACTGGTCCGTCTTTTGGGTCTGAAGGGCTATCTTCAATTGGTGAGCCGGATTTACATTCGCCTGATACGATTCGGGTTTTTCAAGACAAAACACAGCGAATTGCACTTTATCGGCCAAATCGTTCAGCCCGGCGCCGCGGTTCTCGATATCGGTGCCAATCTTGGCTACTATTCCTTTTTTATGGCAAAATATCTGGAGGGCAATGGTTCGCTCATAGCGGTTGAACCCATTCCACTTTTTGCAGAAATCTGGAAAAAAAACCTGGCCACATTCAACCAGAAGAACATTTGGCTTTTCAATTGTGCATTGGGACAAGAGGCGCGAAGCGAAGTGACAATGACGATTCCGGTTGTTGACGGTGTAGTTCGACACGGTCTGACACGTATCGATGAACAGGCCAACACCATCCATTCGAACCTCAGTTTTATGGTTCCGATGCGAAACGGAGACGAACTCATCAAGGCGGCGGGCTTGGATCGTCTTGATTTTGTAAAATGCGACGTGGAAGGGTACGAACAGTTTGTAATGCCTTCGCTGCGTGAGACATTGAGCACTTTAAAGCCAATGATTCAAATCGAATTATCTGGAAATGAGAACCGTACAACTGTTTTTAACTTCCTCACAAAATTGGGATACCGGGCCTATGTTTTGAAGGATTTCAAGCTCTTTGCTATTGAAAAAAGTGATATTTTTACGCACCCGCGCGACTTTTACTTCATTCATCCGGATGGAGCCAGTTGGCAAAGTAAATTATTGGGCAATTCAAAATGAAGAAGCCCGATTTTTTTTGAAATGTAACATTATTTGAATTCCTATGGATTTTAAGAAAATGCTTTTAAAACCTTCGGTGCTTTGGCACGTGGGGGCCGTTGCCGTTTTCACGCTCGTAGCAACCGTATATTTTTACCCGGCGCTTAAGGGATATGCCGTTGAGGCCGGTGACGTGAAGAACTGGGTCGGTGTCTCTCAGGAGATCAGCGATTACCGGGACCACGACGCCGAACAAATCCTGTGGACCAATTCCATTTTCGGTGGTATGCCTTCAACGCAAATTGCGATGGCTTACGAAGGAATGCAGATTCCCATTTTGTTTCGCGAAATGTTTACGCTGTGGTTACCGGCTCCAGTCAGTTATATGATGGCCTATTTTCTTGGCTTTTACATTATGACGATTGCATTCCGGATCAAACCTTTGTTTGGAATTCTGGGATCTCTTGCCTATGGATTTTCGTCTTATTTTATTGTCATCATCGAAGCCGGACACATCACAAAATCTCACGCACTGGGCTATGCACCCTTGTTGATCGCCGGATTTATTTTTGCTTACCGATGGAAAAACTGGGTGCTCGGAACTGCGTTGTCCGCCATTTTTATGTCGCTGGAGTTAGCAGTGAACCACGTTCAGATCACCTATTATTTTGGTTTTATCCTCATCGCGCTTGGTATTGTTGAATTGATCCGGTATTACAAAGAAAAGCAGCTTCCCAAATTTGCCAAAATCACGGTCGGACTTCTCGTGGCCTATGGATTAGCGCTGATGGTAAACATCGGAAATATACGTGGAACACTTGAATACACACCGTATACGATGCGGGGTGGGGCAGAACTGACACCAAAAGTAGATACTACACAGCAGGATCAAATACAGCAAACGGATGCAGAGGGCGGCTTGTCCACCGAATACATTACGAACTGGAGTTACGGAAAATCGGAAACGTTCACCTTACTTGTGCCCAATTTCAAAGGCGGATATTCGCGGGCAATCGGTTCCAATCCCGATAACAAGACCCACACAGACAAGGCCGAAGCGGGATACCGACAATACATTAACCAGAGTTCGCAATACTGGGGCGATCAGCCGGGGACTTCGGGTCCGGTGTATGTCGGGGCGATCGTTTTTCTCCTGGCTATACTAAGTCTGGTGTATGTCAAGGACCGCACACAATGGGCCTTGCTTGCCGTGACCATACTGGCCATTCTGCTCAGCTGGGGAAAAAATTTCCTCTGGTTCACTGAGTTTTTTCTCGACTTCTTTCCGATGTATAACAAGTTTCGAACGGTCACAATGATACTTGTCGTGGTAGAGTTGTGCCTCCCGCTGCTAGCGATTATTTTCCTGAACAAGCTCTACAAATCCCGCGATGAAATTGCAAAAAATATCAAGCCATTTTTGTATGTGTGTGGAGGAACTTTGGGAATTTTAATTCTGATGGTGATAATGCCGGGAGTCTTCAACACCTTTATTTCCGCTCCCGAGCAGGAAATGCTCGATTCCATCACAGATCCTGCCCAAAGCGAAGGTGCAGCAAATTTCTTCGGGCAGCTCGAGGTCACGCGGACTTCGATTTTTAAGGCAGACGTTTGGCGCTCTTTTGCATTTGTACTTTTTGGTTCGCTCGCGATTTACGTTTATCTGCGGAAGTTAATCAGTGCAAATGCGATGGGAATTATCCTGGGAATTCTGGTCCTGATAGACCTCGTAGCCGTCGACAAGCGTTACCTCGGTACAGAGAAAAAAGGGAGCGGATATGCGCAGTGGCAGGAACTTTACAAACGGAATTATCCTTTTGAGGCCCACGATGCCGAGAATAGAATTTTTGCGATTGAATCCGCATCAAAACCAGAACTAATGGCGCTGGCCGACTCTGCGATGAACGTCGTTCGAGAATCGTTTACGGACGAGATGAAGGGATCCGAAAAACAGCGGTATCTCGATCAGGCAAAGTTCAGAACACTGAACCGGAACACGCACTTCAGAGTCTACGAAGCGGGAAATATGACTTCATCGGCCTACGTACCTTATTTCTTCAAAGGCATTGGCGGATACCACGGCGCCAAGTTAAGCCGGTACCAGGAACTTATCGAAAACCAGCTTGCAGCCAACAACAAAGCAGTCTTCAATATGCTCAATACAAAATACGTTGTGAGCCTTCAGACCGACCAACGTACCGGCGAAGTGACCAATTCGCGGCTGGCGGATGAAAATAAGAGTGCACTGGGTAACGCGTGGTTTGTGAAGAGCTTTAAAGTGGTTCCAGACGCCGATGCGGAAATGGCTGCACTCAATGTGACCACTACCTACGAGTTTGAACCGTTCAGTATGACCCCGGTTAGAATAAACGGCGTTGAGGTCAGAGAGAAAAGAATCCTCAACGGAACCGAGCTAATCGACTTCATCGACATCAATGTCAACACGTCGACGGCTGATTTTGCATTGATGATCGACACGGTTCCGATCAACCAGCCAACCTTGATCAACGAAGGCGAGAAGGTCTGTCTGATCAAGGACGATTCGATGCGGCTTCAATGGATTTACAACGAACTGATTGATTCGGCGGACACCATCACGAACCGGATATTCACGTATGAAAATCTGGGATCCGAAGGATTTAAACCGGCCGAAGAGGCGGTCATCAACCAGGAATTTGCGGCAAATTTTAGCGAAAAATCGTACAGCGCTAGTGGCACGATCGATCTTGTTTCGTACCATCCGGACGAATTGGTTTACGCATCTTCTTCGGCCGATAAACAGCTCGCGGTATTTTCGGAAATTTATTATCCGGTAGGTTGGAAAGCATTTGTGGACGACGAAGAAGTCCCGATTTCGAGGGTTAACTATGTGTTGCGCGCCATTGAAGTTCCTTCTGGTGATCACACGATTCGTTTTGCTTACGAATTGGATTCATACAAATCGTCCGGTTGGATTTCCTGGTCGGCGATGGTTTTCATTTTGCTCGCAACGGGCTACAGTTTATACCTGAACAAGCAACCCGCCTATCAGGAAAACAAAAACGAATCCGAAGCGGCTTGAGTCCGGAGAATAACGGCCGGGTTAACGCATCGGAAGTTACGTCCGGATGATCTGACAAACGTATGGATGCCAAACCTGCAGGAAAAAAGGTACTGATCATTACGTATTACTGGCCCCCTGCAGGAGGAATAGGCGTGTTGCGGAATCTAAAGTTGATCAAGTACTTCAGGGAATTCGGCTGGGAGCCGGTTGTTTATGCTCCATCGAATGCACACTATCCCTACCTCGACGATGGAAATTTCAAGGACATTCCCAAGAACATCACCATCATCAAACGGCCCATCCGGGAACCTTTTAAAGCCTTTAAGTTTTTGTCCGGAAGAAAAAAAAGCGAATCATTGAACAACATCGTTCAGGTTCGCACCAAGAAGCCTGGCATAATGGATCGCCTTGGAATCTGGATTCGCGGGAATTATTTCATTCCTGATGCACGGGCACTGTGGATCAAACCGTCGGTTAGATTTTTGAAGAATTACCTGAAAGAACATCCAGTCGACGCAATTTTTACCGACGGTCCGCCTCACACCAATACCTACATTGCCTGCAAGCTGAGCCAAACACTGAATATTCCGTGGATTGCGGATTTTCAGGATCCGTGGACACAAGTTGATTACTACAAGGATATGAAGATTGGCAAACGGGCTGATCGCAAACACAAGGCGATGGAGCAGGAAGTTTTCCGCACCGCGAAGAAAATTTCCGTCGCAAGTCCAACCTGGAAAACGGAACTAGAAACTATAGGTGCGAATAATGTCGAGGTGCTTTACTATGGTTACGATGAAGACGATTTTTCGAAGCGAACAGTAAATGCTGAACGCACAGGTTTTACAATTTGCCATGCCGGGTTATTGGGAATTGATCGATGCCCGGATTTGTTTCTTAAGATGCTTGGCGAATTGGTGAGTATAAATCCTCTGGTTGAACTTCAGCTGAATCTTCCGGGTCAGGTAGATTTCGGTGTGAAGGAGAAAATACGGTTGTCAGGGTTAGATGCGCGTACCACATATCCTGGAACAGTGTCGAGAGAAACCGCTTTGGATATGACAATGAGCGCAAACGTTCTTCTGCTTCCCCTCAATCAGCAATCCAATGCGAAAGGTCGAATTCCAGGAAAACTCTATGAGTATCTCAGGACCGGATTGCCAATCGTTGCCTTTGGACCAGAAGATAGTGACGTCGCGAGAATTCTTAACGAAACCGGTCGTGGGAAATGTTTCGATTATTCCAGTCGCGATGCTGCGGGGTACGTTGCTCAACTGATGGATGACGGAGCCAGAACGGCGTTGGTGGACACAACGAAAATCAGTCACTTTTCCAACCGGGAATTAACTAAACGTGTGGCTTCGTGGCTCGATGCACTAATCGTAGATTAAAGCTCATCGGGAAGGATGTTGGCAATGTCAGACGGCGTGGAAACGAAATTAGAACCTTGATACAATGGTTTTGGACTTAATGTTCTTAGGGGCCAATGAAGGCGGTAATTCTGTGACATCAAATTTCCTTCATATCTTCGGTGAGCGGAACTAATTTTAACGGCTTTAACCATCACCCATGCGAGATCTCCATCACCACAAATACAAAGGCGTTTTCCGTGGTTTTTTTCACCAATGGTACACCATCGATCTTTACCGCTATTTGATTGCACGTATCCGATTTTTTTGGTTGGTTCGAATCAGGAGGCGTCTGCGAACCTTTAATCTTGAAAACAAGTCCATCTCCTCAAGTACCATTCCACACAACCTCAAAGGCCTGAAAGATTTGGCTGTTGTGAGGTCATTGGCACTCATTAAACCTGTCACCGCCATTGATTCAGTTGGCATTGATTCGAAAGTGTTGGCTATTGGACCAAGAACGGAAGGTGAACTTTTTGGACTTGTGGGATACGGTTTCCTTCCAAAAAATATCCGGGGACTCGATCTGATCAGTTATTCAAAATGGATTGACTTAGGGGATATGCATCATATGCCATACCCAGACAATTCCTTCGATGTGATCATTATGGGTTGGGTAATTTCCTATAGCGAGGATCCAGCGCTTGCCGCCCGGGAGGTGGTTCGTGTGGCAAAGCCCGGCGCTATTGTTTCGGTGGGTGTCGAATATCCTGGAATTGAAGGACGAAAGCAAGTTGCCGCGTTGGATTACGTGCCGGGCGCCGGAAGATTGACCACCGATGCTTCTCAGCTCACCGATTTTTTTGGAGAAGCTGTGGATCATTTGTATTTTTCGCACAGCATTGAGAATGACCGCACCGACTACAAGGGATCTGTCATTGCAGTATTTTCAATAAAGAAAGGCAGATGAAAAGAGCGAAAAACATTGTTAGGTTTATCACTTTTCCGTTCATTTTCGGATTCGGATTTGTCGTATTTCTATTTACAAAAAGGACCATTAAACTGCCTTACGCGGCTTTCAGGTACTTATTTGTACTAACCAACGGAAGAATAAATGACTTCCATTCAAAATTAGTGAGTATTGTATCTAAACCGAAAAGCGGTGAGACTTCCTCGTTGCTGAAACAGTATTCCACCGAAGATGTGGACCGCATTGTTCAGTCGGTTGAAAGGGACGGTTATTTTGATTTTGACGCGTATTTGCCGGAGGAGGATCTTATGGCATTGGTGGATTATGCGACAAAAAATCCAACGCGGTGTATTGACGTGAATCAGCGCGGCGTGGCTTATCTCAAAGATAAAATCCTATTTGATGGGGCCAATCCGGTATCTCCCAGATACCAGTTCGACACGGCGGATATCATTTCCCATCCTGTTGTTCGTAAAGTCATTTTCGATGCGGGGTTCCGGAATATTGCGGCGCGGTATCTCCGCTGCCAGCCAATTCTCGATATCGTCACGATGTGGTGGAGTGTTCCGTTTGCAGGAAAGGGGGCCTCACAGGCGGCTCAAATGTTTCACTTTGATATGGACCGCTTCAAGTTTATCAAGTTTTTTTTCTATTTGACCGATGTTCATACAGATAACGGTCCACACTGTTACGTCCGGGGTAGTCACCTTGGACTCCTGAATTCGCTTCGCGAAGACCGCCGTTTGACGGACGACGAATTAAAGCAACATTATCCGTCTGGCGATTTCAAGGAATTTGTTGGAAGGAAGGGAAAAATTCTCGCGGTGGATACGCGTGGCCTCCACAAGGGAAAGCCACTGGTGGATGGTTCACGCCTTCTGTTTCAGATTCAGTTTTCAAACTCCCTTTACGGTGCAGCGTACGAAAAGATGCCCGTAAAGAATCTCACCGGGGAAGAAACGGCGCTCGTTCATAAGCACCAGCGGACCTATCAGTTGTTGCGGTGATCCGAATCAAAAATCGTACTCGAATCGTTTTTTTACGTGGAAATTAATAGGAAAAAATATCGTGGAATTTGTGTCTTGCAGGAAGACAAGGGCCGCGACACAGAAATTGTCATTCCCATCGTCTATGCCGCCGAAAGATTCCTGAATTGTCGGATTGAATTTGTGCTGAAATGGAATGCCCACCTCATCTACAAACACAAGCCCGATTTTGTGATTGTCCCAGCGAATTGTGTCGGCTCACGGATGTATCACCGTATTGCCAAATACTGCCATTCCTGTGGGATCAAAGTATTCAGTTTTGTTTCAGAGGGAAATTTTATTACCGATGCCGATTTCGATATTTTTGGTTTTAACCCGGACCGTACCTTTTACCAGGAGTTTGTTTGCGCGTGGAACCAAAATACCTTTGATTATTTTCGGAAATACCATCCAGCCCAAGCCGCTAATGTTGTATTGACCGGCGCTCCGGGTTTTGACCGCTACAAAATTTACAAGTTTGCCGATCGTCGAGCGTTTCTGGAAAAATACGGAAAGGAAAAATTCACAAAAGTCGTTTCGTATTCCGGCTGGGCCTTTGGAAAACTGCAGTACAAACAAGGCATCGACGAGTTGATGGCCTTTACCCGGGGCCGGGCAGATACGCTGGTCTGGGTTGAAAAGCAACGGGCGATGGTCAGCGAAATTCTTCGCGCAAGCATTGTGGCAAATCCAGACATACTCTTTATTCTCAAACAGCATCCCGCCGAATATTATCCCGGTTTGAAACTGGAGCGACAAATCAACGAAATGTCCGAACTGGCACATTTTCCCAATGTCATCTACTTGCAAGGCATCAGTGAAGACATTCACGATTTGATTTCTGTTACGGACATCCTGCTCGGATTCGAAACCACAACGGCCATTGAAACCTGGCTGATGAAATCTGCGACGCCGACAATACTCATCAATCCCGACCCTGAATTTCCACGGAGTGAAATCCGGAAGGGATGTGCAAACGCAGGTGGAGCGGAGGAACTACAGTCGTTCATTGCGGAGTTTTATAGCAGTGGCAAAGTAGCCGCGTTCAACGATCCGGAAGTTGCGCGCAACCGCGAGCGAATCACCCGCGAAACCATCGGCTTCAGCGATGGGATGAACCACATCCGGACTTTGTATTACCTGAACGAGACCTTGCTCCGCACCGATCGCGAGAAAATTCAGTACCGGCGAAATACCAGGTTCTGGATGCAATACGTCTACTTCCGGATGATGAAACCGTTTTACAGCAGAGCCCTTTTCAATGCCCTACCGAAAATTTCCAAAACGGTCTGGGTCTTTGAACGACAAAGGCTGAGCAACATCGCTGTGCTTCAGGAAAAATACGCGCCGTTTCTGGATCTCTTTTACCGGAATGTCGGGTTGGTTGGACCGGAAGAGGTGGTTAAGTTTTGGAAGAAGGAGGGGTTAGATTCCTGATAGCTATTCCGCACTTTTGGAAAAATCGCCTTTTTACTCCCACAGCCCAACCAACAGACAGGTCCCGGATTGTGCCGCAGACCCGCCACCCTGCCCGCCACTGGTTTCGAGAAGACTCGCGGTGAAATGGATATTCGACGATGCAACCGTGTTTCCATCAACGTCTTTTGCCTTGAAAGTGTAATGCCCCGACGGCAAAACCGTGTGATAACAAAGCGCTTTCACACTGTCGTCCTGGCACGGCGACGGCGAACCGGGTGAAAACGCCTCTGGTGAAATCGGATCTGTTGAAAGTGCCGGCAATTCGCCGTGGGAATCACCGTCGATAAACAGCGTCAGCGTTGAAGCCGGTACACCGGCATAATAACAGTAAACATCGTACTGCTGATTGTGGTCTGCTTCTTCAATAGGTTCTTTTTCGCAACCGATGAAAAGAACAAGTGTAAAAAGGGCGAGGCCGAATAATCTGAAATTTTTCATTGGAGTGGGTTTTTAAGGAGAACGGCCACGCAGAAAAATTATTGCCGTCTCACTCAAAAAATCGCACGGTCATACAGTGATCATCCTCCAACGACCTGACCTCGCATCCCGCTTTGATACCGGTGAGCGTCTCCTTGTGTGAACTGAACTGAAGTTTTGCGCCTTTCTGAAGATTTCCTTCTTCGTCTTTGGCCTCGAGAACATATTTTCCGGTCGGCAATGTAAGGTGAAGGGTAAGTGCTTTTGCGCTTTCATCGTCGGGCATTACTGTGCTTGACACGACGGGCAGTGCACCCTTTTCGACACCGTCAACGAACAAAGTCAGCCCGGAATGACTGGCGTCGGTGGTGTAGAGGTAGAGTTCATAGGGGGCTTCCTTTTTTTTGCATTGAACGAAAAGCAGGAGGATAAAAAGCGGTGCGATTAATTTGAGTGTCATTTGCATATGGATGGATTTGTAGGTTAAACAATCCGGACGGGCAGAAGTTACATTTACGTTTTTTTTTGTTACCGCAGACGCACGGCTTATTTCCCGCAGACGGCGCTGACAAAAGAAACCGCAGACGAAGAAAGACCGAGGTCCCGATGGCTATCGCGGACTACCGGAGAAAACACTCGCGAAGCTACTGGTCAGCAACCCTAATTTGGACGATGACGCCCGCTTATCGTGTGATTTGGTTGAAATCGGTCGTTATTTACCGAGAGGCTTTTTCCGAATCGTATCGAGATAAGCGACAAACGGATCCAACTACTCAACCACTATCCTCTCCGTCACCGAATCCCCACCCGTCGTAACCGTAGCAAAATAAATTCCTTTCGCTTCCAACGCATAGGTCCCGGAGCCGTGAATTACCTCTTCGAACACCAGTTGCCCGATTGCGTTCACAATACGAATGCTGCCATCACCGTCCGCTTGGACCGTGACCTGACCCGAAGATGGATTCGGATAAATGCGGAGAGACGTTTGATCTTCTTCGAAAACGTCCTGTGTTGACGGCCCTCCGCCGTAACGTGCCATAGCGAACTGGAGGTTCGAACTGACGTTGTACCAATACCCCACTGCGACAATTTTTCCGTCTGGCTGAACTCCGACCGCATAGGCAACCTCTTCATCTGTTGCACCGCTGAGATCCGTTACAGCCATTCCGTCCGTGCCGAAGGTCATATCCACACTGCCATCCCAGTCGAACCGCGCAACAAAAAAGTCGAAATCCGTGCCTTCATAATAGGTTCCGGTCAGTACAATTCGTCCGTCGTCCTGAAGGGCTATGTCGAGTGGCTGGGTGGAAGCGCCGGGGGTTATTATAGAGGCGTAGCCATCGGAGTCGAAAGTGAGGTCGACACTGCCATCGCCGTTGTATCGTACGACGCTGACGTAAGGTATGGAGGCCAGCGTAATGCTTGTGCCGATGAGAATTTTTCCGTCGGGCTGAATGGCAACTCCTGTGGCCTGCTCGGGGTCCACGACAAAATCTGTCCACACGTATCCGTCTCCGTCAAAGGTATTGTCGAGACTTCCGTCAATGTTGAAACGCTCCACCAATATATCGTAGGAAGAATCGGGATTACTGGCGCAAGTTCCTACCACAACGATCTTGCCGTCGTCCTGGAGCGCCAGTGAACCAGCTTCTTCCCAGAAAGGTCCAATGTCTGCAATTGACCATCCGTCCGTGTCAAATGTAATGTCGGAACTTCCGTCGGTATTGTATCGCAGGATGCAGACGTCGTATTCGCTGCCGTCATACGCTGCGGCGAGTACAACAATCTTACCATCCGCCTGTATTTCGACATCCATACCAAGGGTCGAGAAAGCCGGAACGTCTGTGATCACGATGCCGTCCGAATCAAAGGTGTTATCAAGGCTGCCGTCGGCATTGAGACGAACAACACCGACGCATTTATTCCCCGAGGCGGGTGTTAATTCGGTTGCGCCGGACAGAACAATTTTCCCGTCGGCTTGCAGCGCGATGTCGTAACAATAGTCGGCGTTGAGCAAATCGACGTCTGCAAAACCGTCTCCGTCGAAGGTAAGGTCAACGCTTCCATCCGTATTGAACCGGTACACGGCATAATTGTTCGATGTGCCGTCGTAATACCTTCCACCGACCAGAATTTTTCCGTCGGATTGAAAAACGAGTTCGTCTCCTTCGTCGATGTCACTGCTGAAATCGTGGATGACAATTCCGCCGGTACCAAATGTCGGGTCGAGTACACCGGCCTGGTCGAAGGCTGTAAGTGGAAGGGAACAAAGCAGGAGTGCCGGAGGAAGGGCGCAAAGCGATATTTTGGAAACCATACGTTGAATTTTGTTGAGGAAGATTGTAGTTCAAAGACTTGCAGGGAGAGTAAAAGGTTGCATAAACAGGGTTGGTGCCTTCGGCTTCGCTCGGACAGCACGATCGGGCGATATCGATCCGAACCTATTGATATAATTCACAGAAATTCAAAATGATACACTTTATCCAGAAGAATCATTAAATTCGTCTCAAACAAATTTGTGGTCGACTTAAACGGAAAATCGGTATTGATTACGGGCGGAACGGGTTCATTGGGAAAGGAACTTACGAAGACCATTCTGAAGAAATTTCCAAAAATCCGAAGGTTGGTTATTTTTTCCCGGGACGAGCAGAAACAGTTCGTAATGGCCCAGGAATTTCCGAACGAAAAGTACCCCGCCATACGCTATTTCATTGGCGACGTTCGTGACAAAGACCGCCTGCAACGTGCAATGAAGGATGTGCAGTATGTGATTCACGCCGCGGCGATGAAACACGTTCATATTGCGGAATACAACCCCACCGAATGCATCAAGACCAACGTCAACGGTGCGGAAAATGTAATACACGCCTGCCTTGAATCGGACGTTGAAGTCGTCGTAGCCTTGTCCACGGATAAAGCGTGTGCGCCAATCAATTTGTATGGAGCAACCAAACTGACTTCCGATAAACTTTTTGTCGCGGCCAACAACATCAAGGGTACGAAGAACATTCGTTTTTCCGTTGTCCGTTATGGCAACGTGATGGGCTCGAACGGTTCGGTGATCCCATATTTTATTCAAAAGCGAAAAGAAGGCTTTTTGCCGATCACCGATCCGGAAATGACGCGCTTCAATATTTCACTTGCCGAGGGCGTGGATATGGTGCTGCACGCATTGGACAATGCCTGGGGCGGGGAAATATTTATTCCGAAAATCCCGTCGTACAAGATAACGGACGTCGCAGCGGCGATCGCTCCAAACATCGAACACAAAGTAGTCGGAGTGCGGCCCGGCGAAAAAGTTCACGAAGAAATGATTGCGCCCTCCGATTCATTCAACACCTACGATCTTGGAAAGTACTTTGTGATTCTGCCGTCGGTTGCGAACTGGGATCTCGCGGACTTCATCAAAAAATCCGGCGCCAAAAAAGTCAAACCCGGTTTTCATTACACCTCGTCGAACAACGATTCCTGGGTAGGAGTGGAGGAACTTCGAAAATTGATTGTGCAGCACATCGATCCGGATTTCAAACCTTGAACCGTCACTGGGCGATGAAAACAAAACAAACGGATTTCTGGTCGGGCGATTTTGGCAAAGAATATACACAGCGTAATTTTTTTTCTGCCGCGGAATGGGACGCGTATTATCAACAGCAATACGGCGTCAACAAACTGGAAATGAACGCGGAATTTACTGGAAATTTACCGCGGGATGCAAAAATCCTCGAGGTGGGATGCAACATCGGGATGCAGTTGCGCGGACTGCAGATGCAGGGCTTCACAGCACTATACGGCATCGAGTTGCAACAGGACGCTGTGGAGCATTCCAAACAGGTAGTTTCAGGAATCAACATCATCCAGGGAAGCGGGTTTGATATTCCGTTCCGCGACAGCTATTTTGATGTCGTGGTGACCAATGGCGTACTGATTCACATTGCACCTTCGGATCACTTGAAAATTATGAGTGAAATGTTCCGCTGCTCTTCGAAATATATCTGGGGATTTGAGTATTATGCGGAGGAGACGACGGACATCAATTACCGTGGTGCAGAAGGCTTTTTGTGGAAAGCCAATTTTCCACAGATATTTTTGAATCACTTTCCGTCGCTTAAACTGGTTAAGCGCAAAGTGTATCCTTACATTAACGCGATAGAGAAGGGCAACAGTGACGTGATGTACCTCCTCTCAAAATAGAATCTTTGTCCAGAGTTGCCATTATACCTGCCCGTGGAGGGAGCAAGCGAATTTTGCGGAAAAACATCCGCGACTTCTGTGGGCTTCCGGTATTAACCTATTCCGTGAAAGCTGCGCTCAGCTCGAATTTGTTCGATGAAGTAATGGTGTCAACGGATGATCAGGAAATCGCCGAGGTCGCGAAGAAAGCTGGAGCCAATGTACCTTTCGTCCGCTCCCCGGCGAATTCAGGGGATTTTGCAACGACACTCGATGTCATTAAAGAGGTCATCGATGCATATAAAAACACGGGCCGGATTTTTGAGGAAGGATGTTGCATTTATGCCTGTGCTCCATTGATAAATGCGGATCTTCTGGAGCAATCTCGGAGATCTTTTCAAGCCGGGGCATACGACAGCCTTTTCCCGGTTGTAAAGTATTCACATCCCATTCAGCGATCACTTACAATGAACAAGGGTCGCGTGACGATGAATGAACCCACCAATGTAAATGTTCGATCGCAGGATTTGCCATTGCGTTATTTTGATGCAGGTATGTTTTATTGGTTCAATACCGGACGAATTGTTTCTTCAAAATCGCTTTGGACCGACAATTCCGGAGGATTCGAAATACCAGAACTTTCTTGCCAGGACATCGATACAGAATCGGACTGGAAACTGGCCGAACTCAAGTTCAAGCTCTTGAATGATGCCGGTTAATATATGCTTCGCAACAGGCGCAGGTCCACAAATTGGTTTTGGACATCTGTCGCGCTGCCTGTCTCTCGCTCATCTTCTCAGGGATTTATTCGAAGTCCATTTTGTGGTGGACGAAAATACCCACTCTGCAATGACTGCGATGGGTGAAATCAACGAGGCCTTAAAGGTGCACATTTTAAAAGCTGAGCAATCTGCGGCCGAGGCCATTTCTTCGGTTTGTCAACCGGGCGAGGTCGTGGTGCTGGACGGCTATGAATACGGCGAGCAGCTTATTTCGTCTCTTCGTCAAAACAAACTGCTCGTAGCGTACATCGACGATATGGTCGTCACCGGACTGAGCGCAGATATGTTTATCAACCACTGCGGCGGAATCCGGCCGGAAGAATTCAAAAGCGATCCACTGGCTTTTTATTGCCTTGGTCCTGAATACGCCTTGCTGCGCCCTGCGTTTACGGATCATTACGATTCGGAAATTTCATATGATGTGCTGGTCGCATTTGGTGGATCCGATCCGGATAACCAAACGCTAAAAACATTGACAACCCTCGATCCACAATTCAAAACGGCAGTTTTGTTGGGTCCGGCTTTTGCTTTTACAAGGGAGATTGAGGTTCATTGCGAATCGAAAGCCAATACGAAAATTTTCAAGAGTCTCGGCGCTGAGCAGTTGGCTGTATTGATGGCTCAGTGTAAAAACGCCGTATTGAGTGCAAGCGTAATTTCGTACGAATTTTTGGCCGCAAGTCACGGTAAATTGTACGTCATTCAAACTGCGGACAATCAAACGAGGTTTTATCGCTTTTTAACAGAACAAGGATTGGCGCGTCCATTTCGTGGAAACTTTGATTCTTCGTTCGAACCGACTCGTGCGCTGGATGGCCATTCTGTGCGGCGTCTGCGAACGGCATTCCAATCACTTATCCTCCAGAACGAGGCCATAGTCAGGATTGCAGCGCCCGGAGATGTCAACCTGGTTTTTGACTGGGTCAACGATCCGGACGTGCGAAAGCAGTCTTACCATTCCGACCCCATTGAGCGGTCAGTTCACGAAAAGTGGTTTTCGTCCGCTAGTAAGGCACCGAACATTCGATATTACATCATTGAATCGGCGGGTAAGGCCGTTGGACAGATACGCTTCAACATCAGCAAATCTGTTGCAACCATAAGCTACCTTGTCGATCCCGATCACAGAGGACAGGGCTGGGGTGACCGGATTTTAAGGCTTGGCGTCAAACGCCTACTGACAACGGAGAGTGGAATAAGCCGCATTGTCGGTTATGTGAAGCAAGACAATCACGCGTCTTTTAATTCTTTTATTAAGTGTAATTTTACCGAATCAGCAACGGAAAAATATCCGGATTCGGTCTTGTTCACGCTGAAATGCAAAAATGAAAATCGCTAATTTCGATACAGGCAGTAAGGTTTTTATTATAGCCGAGTTGTCCGCCAATCACGGCGGTGATCTTGAAATTGCCAAAAAAACAGTGCGGGCTGCCAAAGATGCCGGAGCGGACTGCATCAAGTTGCAAACCTACACGGCGGACACTATTACGCTCAACGTTAAGAACGATCACTTCAAAATCAAGCAAGGCACTGCCTGGGACGGGCGGTATCTTTGGGATTTGTATCAGGAGGCGCATCTGCCCTGGGAGTGGCACGCTTCACTTTTTGAATTGGCAAAGGAACTCGGCTTGATCTGTTTTTCTTCCCCCTTTGACAAAACGGCGGTTGATCTGCTGGAATCACTTCAGGCCCCAGCGTACAAAATTGCTTCGTTCGAAATTACGGACATTCCACTGATTCAGTACGTGGCATCGAAGAACAAACCAGTGATCATCTCCACCGGAATTGCCGATGAAGCAGACATAACCTTGGCCGTCGATACCTGTAGAAAGGCAGGAAACAAACAAGTGGCGCTGCTTCAGTGCACGTCGGAATATCCGGCAAATCCCGCGGATGCAAATCTCAATACCATTCCGTATTTAAAATCACTGTTCAACGTGGAAGTGGGACTTTCGGACCATACAATGGGTTGGGAGGCGCCGGTAGTCGCGGTGAGTCTTGGAGCGAGAATTATTGAAAAACACTTCATTCTCGACAAAGAACTCGGTGGTGTGGATGCTCATTTTTCACTTGATCCCGATGAATTTGGTCAAATGGTTGATTCGGTAAGAATGGCCGAGAGCTTGCTTGGAAAAGTTGAGCTGAATATGAACGACAAAAAGCGCCGGTCGAGAGAATTTTCACGCTCGCTCTTCGTAGCGAAGGACCTGAAAACGGGAGATATCCTCAACGCCCAGAACGTTCGGTCGGTTCGTCCGGGATATGGAATGCACCCACGGTTTCTCGAATCGCTCTTTGGCAAACGGATCAATAGGGATGTCGATGCCGGCACACCGCTGACAGACGACTTGATTTCCGATTGAGGGAATTAAACCCCGGCCTGTTGTTAAAAAAACCTATCAGGCATCCTTTGCGCATCGATTTTCCGTTTTCTTTACGTTAACTAAACTTTCGTTTTGGGCATCATTCAAAGACAGGCGCTGCGTACGACTCTCATCAACCTGAGCGGTGCGGCTTTGGGCGGTATTACCCGGACCATTATGCCCTTGTTTATGACCCCGGCTTACTATGGCCTTTTAGGATTACTGGATTTTATTTCCGGTGTCTTTGTCTCGATCTTCAGTATGGGATATCATCAAATCCTGGCCAAAATTTTTCCGAAGTATCGAAATGAAGAAAATGGTCACCACGGCCTTCTTGCATTTGGTTTACTGTTGTCGCTGATAGGAATTTTTATAAGCTGCCTGATTTTTTATTTTTTTCAAGGTGAGTTCCTGAAGAAAGACAGTGATGTCGTACTGTTTGATCGATTTGCCCTGTTGATATTTCCGATGGTGTTTTTTCGGATTGTGTTTTTCAATATTGACGGGTATATCCGGATGTTGTTCAATACTGTCGTCGGTGTTTTTCTGGATACCGTGGTTTCCAAACTTGTTGTCGCCCTTGCGATCGTTTTGATTGCCACTTCTGTCATTACAATTGATGGATTTGTTTATTTCTACGCCTTTTCATTCTGCCTGCCCGGAATCCTCATCGTGTTTATCGCCATCACCAAAACCTCAAAACTTACTGCTCCTCATAAGTCCCTGCTCGAAAAATCACAAATGCAGGACATTTATGGCTACATCGTTTTTGGTTTGTTACTCGGCGCTTCATCTTCGATTGTAATCTACATCGACGGATTGATGATTGCAAAAATGCTCTCGCTGGAGATGACAGGATTTTACACATTCTTCTTTATTGCCGCGCGGTTTATGCTGATACCGTCGAATTCCATCAACCGTATTGCGCAGGTTATTCTCGCGGAATCCTGGCAAAACGATGACAGGGCAAATGTGCTCGACGTGTACCGCAAGAGTTGTCTCAATCAAATCTTGCTCGGTGCATTTTTACTTGGAGTGGGGTGGACCTGTCTAGATTCCGTACTTGCGATGTCTGAAAAATATCAGGCTTACGCGGTTTACAAGGACGTTTTCTGGATACTTGGACTTGGACTGCTCATTGAGATGGGTACAGGGGTGAATGCTTCGATCATCGCAACCTCCTCGAAATACCGGTACAACACGTATTTTCACATTGGTCTGGCCGCGCTCGTCATTGGACTTAACTATTTTTTCATTCAAGCGTATCAATTGATTGGTGCTGCGGCTGCGTCGCTGATTGCAATGACGGTCATCAATATTCTCCGGTGGTATTTCCTGAAGAAGTGGTACGGTCTCCAACCCTTCAATTTTCATTTTCTCAAAGCGCTCACGGTATCGGCTGCCTTTCTTACGCTCTGCTTTTTTTTCGAATTCGAAGCCAATCCCTGGATTGAAATTGCGGTGAATGGCATTGGCCTCTCTGTCCTCTTCTGGGGAGGCGTGGTTTTGCTGAAACTTTCGCCGGATGTCAATCAATGGTTGCTCAAGATGAGGAAGAAGGTGATGTAATTGGCAACGGACAATCCGCAGTCCAACGTCCCGCGTCCTGTGTCCCGTGTCCCACGTCCCGTGTCCCACGTCCCACGTCCCACGTCCCACGTCCCATGTCCCGTGTCCCACGTCCCTTGTCCCGTGTCCCGTGTCCCCGTGTCCCGTGTCCCGTGTCCCACGTCCCTTGTCCCGTGTCCCGTGTCCCACGTCCTTTTTCCCGTTATTCGCCCGAAATTTCTATCTTTGCCAAAAATCAATCTATGAAAAGCCTGCTTACCGTGTTGTCCGTACTGTTGATTTCCACCGTCGCGATTGCTCAGGATGGTGTTAAAGAATTCGAAGAAGCCGAAAAATACAAAAAGGAGGGGGACATTCCTAAATGGTTTGACGCGATCACCCGATCGGCCGGGTTTGGAAATATGATGGGGTACAGTGGACTTGGGGATGCTTATTACGCTGGAATTGGCGTGGAGTCGGACCTTGCGAAATCACTTGAGTATTATGTGAAGGCTGCAGATATGGGGCACGCGTTGTCGGCCTATTGGGCTGGCGATATGTACCGGCTGGGCGAAGGGTCAGCTGCCGATAAAGCGAAGGCATTAACGTATTACAAAAAAGCTACGGAATTGGGCAATCCGGATGCAGTAAGGAAAGTTCTGGATTTGTCTGCGACGGAAACAGAGGCGATGGAGTTTCTTAAGACGACCGTTGCGAAAGGAAATTATGAATCCGCACGCGTTATCGGTGAAATGTACATTATCGGCGAAGGAGGCATTACCCAAAACTTCGATGAGGCGATGGTCTGGTTGAAGAAGGGCGAGGCTGCCAATCACGCCGGATGCCTTTATGTAATGGCTTACATTTATCGGAACGGAAAATCAGTTCCGCAGGATGGAACGGTAGAACTCACCGCCGAAGGGAAAGATCTTACAAAAGCGGTTGACTACTATTATAAGGCGGCAACACTTGGAAATATTGATGCAATGCACAATCTGGGTGAGATGTACTACCAGAACATCGAGATTGAAGCAAATTATGAAACATCCTTCAAGTGGTTCGAATACGCGTGTTCTTACAACAGCGGTTATGCCTGTTATATGTGTTCGTATCTGATTGTGAAAAGTGCTGTGAGCAGAACACAGGAAGAAGCGGGAAAATTCGCGGCCAAATCGCTCGAACTGGGATATATGCCAGAGTAAGTACTATCCCTCCTCGCCCTTTTTGGTTTTTTTATCTTTCTTCTTTTTTCCTCCTCCTTCTTCGCCAGTTCCACCCTCGGTGCCGGACTCTGAGCCACCTTCCGGTTTATCCGGAGCCTTCGTCTCATCGCCAAACTCGTCGTAGAAATGTTCCTCCTGCAAGATGCCTTTCTTAAACTCCGCCGAGTATTTCATCACGTTTTTTTCATTCTGATAATACTCCTCAAAATGTCCGTGCCACACATCCGATTTGTACATTTCTACCGTCCATTTTTTTCCATCAGGATAAAATCGCTTGCATTCACCTTCCCGCATTCCGTTGACGTGATTTTCGGTGTAAAAAATATCGCCGTTGCGGTGGTAATACGTTGATGGCCCTTCCTTTTTGTCGTTGATATAGTTCTGTTCCGATTCCACTTTGCCATCTTCAAAATAGGTGATGAAGCGCCCGTCGAATTTTCCGTTTTTGTAGTTCACCTCCTTTTTCAACTGACCACCCGGGTAAAATTCCTGTTTTTTACCGTTGAGCTGATCCATCTTCCAAACCTCGATTTTCTCAAGGGTTGAATCGGCAAAATAGTGGCGTTGTTCGCCATCTGCAGCACCGTTGACATAGGTCTTTTCCCATTTGAGACTTCCGTCTTCGCGGTAAAATTTCCAGGTGCCGTGCTCGGTTCCCATTCCAAGTTCGTCGTGCGCGCGAATGAGGTTGATGTTGCCGTTTTCGTGGTACACCGTGTCCATTCCTTTCGACCGGCCACCTTCGTAAGTCAAATACATATACAAGTTGCCGTTGTCGTGGCATACTTTACACTTTCCGGAAAACGGTTTGCCGGATTTCTGATGAAAGATGATCTCCTCGTCAATACCGCTGACGTTCACGGTTTCGTTGTACACCATTCCGTTGCAGTCTGGCACCATTCGAAAGCGCTCATCGCGGCACAGGGGTACTTGCTTTTCGGTGGCAGCCCCGCCGCCGGAAGGGTCAATGGTTTTGATCTGGGCATTTGCTGTCCCGATCGTTATTGGGAAGGAAAGCAAGGTGATTGCAATGAAGGAAATTAATTTCATTGAGGTAGTTTAAATGGTAAACGGTTCGCGTATTAAAGGTAACAAATTGTGAGAAACAACAAATGTGCCAGCCGAAAGGGTAGTGTCTCAGTTTCATTTTTTTGCCACGAAGGCACAAAGGCGCGAAGAATTCGGTCACACTAAACCTTTGTGTCTTTGAGTCTCCGCCACAGAGGGTGGTTCAACAGTTTTTGCAACATAGACACAAAGAACACTTAGACGGAGCACATAGTAACGTCAACCTCATCAATGGAAAATTTAGGATCACCAACTGAGATACTGCGATTACTTGTGTTTCTCGAGATGGCTGAGAATTTCCTGTGGAATGGCGCGCTTCTGGCCCGTTTTGTAGTTGAAACAAACGAGAACGGATTCGCCGGAGGCCTTGTTCTTACCGTCAATACTCCGAACGGCATAGGCGAGGGTGAAGCTAC
>Ga0247727_10007179_pt1 | contig 21404 bp, 21 predicted proteins | sample WisWelCaveWW1625_FD_202498 | JGI IMG/M metagenome (GOLD analysis project Ga0247727, IMG submission 202498) | Biofilm microbial communities from Wishing Well Cave, Virginia, United States - WW16-25 | ecosystem: Environmental > Aquatic > Deep subsurface > Groundwater > Cave microbial mat | place... | reverse complement strand
ACCGGGCCGTTGAGACCGCCACTGAGCGCATCCCAACTTGTGCCGTCGAAGCGCGCAATATTGCTCGCGGGATTGCCTTCGATGCTCGTGAAATTTCCGCCGACATAAAGCGCGGCCGGCAAACCTTGATTGTCCGCCGCGATCGCAAACACTTCACCGGTCGCGCCGAATGGAATAAAGTCAAACCAGCGCCGGCCATCCCAGCGCGCGTTGTTGGCGGCCTGCACGTTGTTGATGATCGCCGGACTGTAGAAGTCAGTGAACTGTCCGCCCAAGTAAAGAAACTCCGCCGGGTAGCGAGGATTCGCGGCGATGACCGAAGGATACGGCGCTCTATTTTTGTACACGAGCGTCGTCCACGCTGCGCCGTTCCACGCTTCCACGAGCTTGATCGACACGTCGACGGTATAGAGCAAATAAATTTTTCCGGCGCCGTCAAGCGCAAGATCATCGATGCGAAACGGCGGAACGCTCGTTGCGATGCGGCGCCATTGCGCGCCCTCCCAATAAACTAGAGGGCCGTTGACGCTCGTGCCATTGGCGTTGACGGCCGTGGCAATCGCGCCGGCAATATAAACGCGATTCGCGTTGTCGATCGCAATGCCGACCACACGCTTGCCGCCGCTCGTGTTGGGCGTCAAACCTTGCCCCAGCGTGGACCAGCTCGCGCCGTTCCAACGCGCAACGTTTTCCGCATAGACTTGCACGCGGCCGGGATTATACACGCCGGTGAAAGCACCGCCGACGAAGACGTTGTTATTCCCATCAACCGCGAGCGCCGTGACCACGCTGCTGCCGAGGTTGACGAGGCCTTCGCCGAGCGGCTCCCAAATTGATTGCGACGTGTTCCACTTGCCGATGCGCCAAAGGTTAACTTGCGAGCCATTGGGATTGAAGCCGCGCGTCAAATTACCGCCGACATAAACGCTGTTGTTGCTGTCAATCGCGAGTGCCAAAACATCATCATCGACGCCGCCGCCTAATGCTTCCCATTTGCCGGTGGCTTTATTCCACTTCGCAATGTTAAGCGTCTCGACTTCACTGCCGTCGCTGTTGAGGACGATTTCGAAATAGCCGCCGAGATACACATTGCCGTTGCCATCCACCGCAATCGCTTCCGCACGGCCGCCGGAAAAACGGTCGCCGAGAATTTGCCATTGATTGCCGCTCCATTTTGCGACGCGCAGCGATTGGAGGCCGTCGTCTTGAAAATTGCCAGCGATATAAACATTGCCTAACGCATCAACGCACGCCGCATCCGCGCCATACTCAACGGGGCCGGCGCTGCCGGTCAAATATTTTTGCCAAAACGCATCGCGACGGCCAGTGGGTTGCGCCTGCGCACTCGCTGCCACTAACAGGCATACCGCAATGATGAGGAAGCAAATTTTGGTATTTGTTTTCATGTTTTCCTTAATAAATAAAAATTGAGAATCATTTTTGCTATCTTGGTTAGACGGCGGTTAGCTCCACGCGGACATCAAACAACGAGAATCTTTGTTGCCCAACTCATGGTCTGTGCCGTGAGCTGCGGATTCGTAAACTGCGCGTTCTTGCCGGCAAAATCTTCTTCAACTACCCCACGGGCAGCAGCACAGGCTTTTCAGACATGGATTGGAATTTTTAATCCAATGGCTTTTGCCAATGCTTCTTTGAAAGGCGGCCATCCTACCGGCGTTACGCTATTCGATACTGCGCTTCTCATTAACACCGTTGCATCGCCGGCCAGCTCGATTCGCACTTCGTTTCCCGCTTCGTGCAACGCCGCAGCCCAGACAAATGGAAAGTTGGCTCGCGTCGGATTTTCCGAACCGGCGAGGCCGATCAAAAGAAATTTTTGCCTTTCCGGGGCTGCCAGATCATACATTCCTGTTGCGCCGGCCACGGCTGCCGCACAAACATGCGTGCCTTTCTTTAAAAACTCTCGTCGCGGCGCGTTTCTTTTTTTCATGGTCACTCCTTGATCATTCCGATCATCATTCCGATTCGACGGCAAATACACGCCTCGTTAGGCTCGCATTGCCCCCATGCGCTTGGCGGTAACAGCCGGTAGGAATTGACAAAGGCCGTGGCCGCGGCAAAAAATTTTTCATAAGGGTGTGTTGACACTTTTTCTTCGCTGAGATCGTCTTGAAATCTGGTCAAAAGTTTTTCATTCATGCCCCACAGCAATTTCATGCCGTCGAAATTCGTCCGGGCGTTCAATCGCAAAATCGCCTCGGCGTCGGAACCCAGCCGCGTCGAGCCGAGATTGTCGAGCACCCACGGATATTTTTCTTGGTTGGAAAAATACAGGAGCACGGCGTGACCGCCCGCTTCTGCTTGTGTTGCCACGCCGAGGCGCAATTGCTCGGCGGAAATCCCTAGCAGCCGCAGAGAAATGTATTTGGCGACAACGTAGTCGTCGCAGTCGCCTTGGCCGCGCACGAGCGTTTCAATCGGGGATTGCCAATAGTCATAGCCTTTTGCCGTTCCCATATCAGCGCTTGCCGTAATCGACTGATTGAAGAATCGGTTAATCGTTTCAATTTTTTCCCAATTGGCGCAAGGCTGCAGACGGTTGATTAACTCTTCCCATTTTTCAAGCCGCATGGCGGCCTTTTCTCCGGCGCGTGCCCGCGCCGCGGTCTTGATGTCATCGGGAATCTGGAAGCGGCCATCGTTGAACATGCTCGGGCCTTTGTGCAGCAGGTCCGCCAAATTTTGGCGCGCGCGATCAATGCTGATCGGGCTTTTGTGCCGGCTGAGCGTGAGCGCCAGTCCGCTGGCTCCGAGTCGCGTCATCTTCTGCACGTGGCCTTCCCACGTCGAGCCGATGAAAAAATCAAACAACAGCATCGGAACGTAGGTGTTCTTCCAGTAACTGCTTTCAAAGCCGTCGAGCTGGCGTTTGTCCGCGGGCGCGAGATTTTGCCACGCGCGCAGGAGTTGGTCGTACTCGGTCGCCGTAATCGCATAACCGTTTTGGATTTCGTCGTTCAAATCGAAATCACGCAACAACGTGTTAAAGGCCGCAACGGAGGGGGATTGCGCCAAAAGTGAATTATAAGCGGCGACGATAAAACAAAATAACCACGGTACTTTATTCATAGAGGCGTCGAATCTTTTACAGAAGCGTTGTTTTGACGCGGCAAAAATTCAGAATTTGCCGCGTCAAGGAACCAGGGCGCTGTTTACGGATTTTTCTTTTCAACCGCAGAGACTTGATCCGTTTTTTCCGCCGGATGTTCAAGCAATGCCGGCGGGCAGCAATTCGTCATGGCGAGAGCCGCGAGCAGGCCAAACGCGCCAACGAACCGCGCGCGAAATTTGGAAAGGGTGCGATGAAACATCATGATGTTCTCCGAATAAAAGTTAGTGCGTGTGATAGACACGGCCGATTCACTCTAAGGAGTGACAAACTTTAGTTTGTCTCAGCCGTTGCTTTAGCAAAGTCCAGCTTTGGTTTTCCGAAAAGCGCTGTCAAGCTGAAGCTTGACACTCCGGTAATCCCTCAGTTATTGATGGACAACGTAGCGCAGACATCTTGTCTGCCGGCAGGATGCCTGCGCTACTCCACACGTAATTGAGGGATTACACACTCCGGCGTTGTCTCAAAACGGCAAACCAACGCCGACGGTATAACTCAAATCGCGCGTTTTGGCGCTCGGCGCTTTGTCGTCTTTCACGATGTTGGTCAGGCCGAGGCCGTAGCGCACGCTGGCGACGCCGCGAAATTTTCCCAGCGGAAACGAGACGCCGCCGCCGAGCACCAGCGCGAGGTTGGTGGATTTCTTTTGTTTTTTGATGTCGGTTTCATCTTCGTTCTCACGGCCGTTGAAATTCGATTTGGTTTTGCTCTTCGCCGAAAGCAAAATTCCCAACGCGCCGCCGCCGCGCACAAAGGGCTTGATTTTCCCCGCGCCAAATTCATAGCGCGCTTCCACCGGAATGTTGAGATAATTCAGCGTCTCTTTGTTCTCAAAGGAATAGCTGCCGCCTTCGCCGCCCTCTTCGCCGGATTTATACTTGCTGCCGGTGCCGGTCTGATTCACGCCGGCGGAAAATTGCACCGGCCCGCTTTGAGCAAAAATGACCTCCGCGCCGAAGAGCAGGCAGAGTAGACACTCGGCCTCGCCGCCTTCAATGTCTTCAGAGAAGCGCGAGTGATTCGTTCCCGCGCTCAAGATCAACTCGCGTTGGCCGTTGCCGTTCTGCGCTTGCAGCGGCGAGAGAAATAGCGCCAACAGCAAACCGCAGATTAAATTTTTTTTCATCGAAATTTTTCCTTGAATTTTGTTCACGAACGATGAGCTTTGCTTACACTCCAAATTAAATAAAACGAGCTTTGCGCTCAACTCCATGAAAATGTAGGCAGGGGCTACATAAGAATGGGGGCAGGGTTAATCGGCAAAATTGAAACAGCCGGACGTGAAGCCCGGCAATTCAAGTACGACGGTGTGAAAAATTTTTGGGGGAATAAAAATTTGGAAGGAAAAACTATCGTCTTGCTTAACGTCGTGTAGCAATAATCTCCAACACCGCCGGCGTGATCATCAACGTGTCCGGGCTGGCTTCGCGGGCAATGAACGCATCCCAAATTTCGCGGGCGCGATCTTTCGGCAAATGGCCAAGATCGCTCAACCGGCGCAGGCCGACTTCGAGAAACGCTTTGGGCCATTGCCACACAAAATTCGAGGCCGGAATAATGTCGATGATCGGGCGCAAACTTTTTATTTCGAATCCAAGCTCGGCGAGCCAGTGCGGCAATTCAAGGCCGATATCCGGCTCCCCGCCGTCGGCGCGCCAGCTTTGCATTACCACTTGCACAAACTCTTCCAGCCCCGGCGAGCGCGGCGCGAATCGCCACGTGGAGTAATCAAAATATTCGTGCAGCACCAGCACGCCGCCGCGTTTCAACGCGCCGCCCACGCGCGCGAGCAGATCGCGCGGCTGTTTCACAAACGCAAAAACCCACCGCGCCCACGCGCCGTCTGCTTCCACCTGCGGCAGTTCTGCTTCATTGAGATCGAGTTCATGCGTTTCAATGTGGTTGAGGCCGCGTTGCCGTCGCGCCGCTTCCAGCGCATCGAGAAAACGCCGCGAGCGGTCAATGGCAATAATTTTTCCTGAACCTCCAACGATCTCCGCCAAATCAATCGACGCAAATCCGGGGCCGCAACCGAGGTCGAGCAGGGTTTGTCCTATCGTGAATCCGGCTTGCCGCCACGCCTCGAGCGCGCGCGGTCGCCACACGCGATGTTGCAAACCCAATCGCGCGATTTCTTCGTCGTGCGTGCCGAGAATATAATCTTTGTCGTTTTGCATCGTTGCTATCGTCTCCTGTTTTATAAGATATTCCGCGATTTATCATTCAATCCCATGCGTCCGCTTGATTCTCTTGATTTGATGGCGATGCAGCAGATCGTGCCCGGCGGTCATTCGCATCATCTTGCGAACACTCTCGGGGCCGCGCTCGTTATGGAGGCCGTAGCGCTCCATTTGTTCGTCGCTCAAGGCGTGCAGCATTTTGAGATTAGTGTTTCTCAACACGCGCAGAAATGCCAACGTCTCTGCCGGATCGGCTTCGTTGTATTCGAGGCCGCTGGCCCATAGATCCTGGTCAATGCCGAGTATCCCGGCGCCTGGCTGCGCGAGAGCCAGACGCATGCGATAGCGAAAAACCAATTCCGAATCGGCCAGGTGTTGGAGCGCTTGCAGAATCGACCACTTGCCCGGCATTTCGGGACGGCGCAGGATCGCGTCATCGAGTCCGGCGATTTCTTTTTCCAGTACGGCAAGCTGTTCTTCCTGCACGGCAAAGGGATCGCGATCGCCCAACAAATCCATAACGCGTTTGACGTAAGCCGCGGCATTTTCCGTGGCGGGATTGATAGATGAAGACATCGAGACTCTCCTTCGGGTTCAAGTCAATTCAATTTGCGCAGAACATTTTGAGTTATACTCGTTACGGGTTACTTTAGAACGGTCATTGCGAGCGTTTCTCAGCGAAGCAATCCTTTGAAAGTTATGAGATTGCTTCGGCGAAAAGCGCCTCGCAATGACTCACATTCCAACCCGCAACGAGTATATCACATACGGACTAACACGGGAAACACGAATCGCGCGGCTGCGCCCGTGGGGTTTTCACGGATTGCACAAAAACAAAGTCCGCGAAAATCCGTTTAATCCGCGTCATCCGCGTTCAAAGCTTTTTGCCGTATTGCAAAAATAAATGATGGCGCTTTCTAATGCAACCCGATTCTTGCGATAAAATTTGAATCGTGCTTTTCTTCGAAACAAAAACCAGACACAGCTCGCAAGAGTTGTGTTTGGCTGGGACGATTCCTGATGATTATTGTCCCACCGGAAAAGTGAGGCCCGCCAACACTTGAATACCCCTGGTCTTGAGTTTTGATTCGGGATCGTCAGGATCGTTACTGATGTTGGTTAAACCGAGCGCGTAACGTCCTTGAACAAAAACCGAATTCCTGCCCACCGGAAAACTTATACCCGCGCCAAAGCCGATGCCGAAGTCAATACTCTTCGTTTGTTCTTTGATGTCCAGATCAAACTTTTGCTCGAGGCCTGAGATGGAGAAAGAACCCCTCTCCTTGGCGAATCTGCGCGACAACGCCGCCGCCGAAAGCGGTGAGATTGGAAAATTGGGGATCCTGCGCCGGCTCGACAACGACGTTGGCCAAATTCAAACCGCCAATGACGCCCAGCCGAATTTGCGCGCTCGCCGGCATCGCCAAACCGAGCGCGCACGATAGCGCCAACAAAAGACCTGACTTCTTCATAATAACCTCCGAGAGTTGATCATGTTGATGTGAATTAAACTTACCCGTTGTGTCGGCTCGCGGCGCCGAGTATTTTTGTTACATGCCTCTCGCCACCGGCGCGCCGACGAGATTTCCCCACTCCGTCCACGAGCCGTCGTAGTTGCTCACGTTTGGATAACCGAGCAAATATTTGAGCACAAACCACGTGTGACTCGAGCGCTCGCCGATGCGGCAATACGCGATCACGTTCTTGTCGGCGGTCACGCCTTTAGCGGCATAAAGCGCTTGCAATTCGGCAACACTTTTAAACGTGCCGTCTTCCTTGCAGGCTTTGCTCCACGGAATATTTTTCGCGCCGGGAATGTGGCCGCCACGTTGCGCCGTTTCGGGAAGGCCGGCGGGCGCGAGAATCTTGCCGGAAAATTCATCCGGCGAGCGCACGTCAACCAGTACGGCGTTCGGCGCATTTAATGCAGTTCGCACTTGCGGCAGAAGGGCGCGATATGATTCTTTGAAACCTGCGGCCAAATATTTCGCTGACTTTGGTGTGGAAATCTCCTTCGTCAGTTCGCGATTTTCCGCCAACCATTTTTTGCGGCCGCCGTTCATTAGGCGAACGTCTTTGTGACCGTGCATTTTCAATTGCCAGAACGCCCACGCCGCGAACCAGTTGTTATTATCGCCGTACAGAACAATCGTCGTGTTATTGCCGATGCCGCTTGCGCTCAACAATTTCTCGAGATCGGCTTTGCCAAGAATGTCGCGGCGAACCGTGTCACTCAATTGCGTTTGCCAATTCCAGCCAATGGCGCCGGGAATGTGGCCTTCATTATATGCCGCAATGTTAGCATCAACCTCGACGATGACGACCCCCGGATCGGTTCGGTGTTGCGCCACCCAATCCGTCGATACCAACACTTCCGGCTGCGCCGAGGCCGCCGCCGTTGCCAACAAAACACCGAACATCACGTAACCCAGACCGCCGGTCTGGCCGTGCAAAAGGAAACGGTTTAATTTTTTCATTTCGAGTTCTCCTTATGTGAGTTGTATGGTTTTGCCGAGGGCATAGTGCAGAGGGCTTAGAGCACTTTGCCCTTCGCCCTCTGCGCTCCGCGCTAAGCGCCTTACTGCGAGAATGCCAATCCAAATGGATTCAATCCAACTTCGATAGTGGCTAAATAAACCGGCGTCGCATTCGGACTCGGCACACGATAGACGGTGACTTGTTTCGCGGTCGCGCCGGAGTGGGTCACATACAGCTTGCGGCCATTGGGCGTCAGCGCGATGTTGTGCGGCACGGGAAACGGCGTGTTCGTGCTGCCGATAATGCCGTTCGTGCGCGTGTCAATCGCGAAGAGGCCGTTCGTGCCGCCGCCGGAAAAATTGGTGGTGTAAAATGTTTTGCCGTGCAACGGCATTCCTGCGCCGTGCGCGCCGGCAACCGCAATGGTGGTGGCTTGCGCCAGCGTACGGCGATTCAAAACAAACACCGCGTTGCTGTTTTGACAAGGCACGTAGAGCAAATCATTTTTCGGCGTCACGGAAAGATGAGGATCTTTGCCGACCGCGGCGCGCCCCACTTCTTGAAAAGTGCGCGTGCTGAACTTCACGACATAATCCGAAGCGCCCGTGACGCCGAGCAACGAGACATAAGCAAAACGTCCGCTCGGATCGAGAATGACGTCGTGCGGCTTGCCGCCGAGTGCCGCCAAATCTGTCGGAACCGGCACGGTCGCGACAAAACGCATCGACGTTGGATCGAGGTTGATGACGGAGCAGGTTTTATCAATGTCATTTACGACCCAGAGTTGTTTCTCGCCCGGATCGGCCCACATGTGCCAAATGCCGGCGCCCGCCGGAATCGTGTTTTCAACAGAAAAATTGCGCGCGTTAAAAACCACGATCTGATTGTTGGCGCGATCGCCGACCAGCACGCGAGGTGAATTTTTCGCATAAACCACATACATCGGCTCCGGCGTTTTCGTCGTCGCCGGCAAATTATAAGTGCCGCTGACGAGATCGGTTTTGGCGTCGATCACCGAAATCGTGCCGCCGTTGCGATTCGCGACGACGATGTGGCCGAAAGATTCCACAGAGGTTTTTTCCAAACTCGAAAGCGCGACATCATTTAATGCAGTTTGTTCGTTGCCGGAGGCAATCGGCGAGTCGGAATTGTTGCATCCGATTGCCAGCGCGAAAATGAGAAAAACAAAAACCATTTTTGCTGCCAGGTAACGCATGAGGTATCTCCTGTGAATGATCAGAAAATTTTACAACTACGATTTAATTGTCGCTCATAATTTTCCCTCACGCCGGCACGGGGAAAATTTATTTTGCGTATGTCACAAGATAAAAAAACTTCGGCCGGCGCTCAATCCCATGAGCATGTAGGGAGGATACCCCATGAAAATGGGGAGCAAAGGAATTTTATTTTATCATCATCTCATTTCCATTGCTTTTGTAAAAGCCGACGATTATCTTGTGGGCATGCGATATTTCAATACTTTTGGCCCTTGTGATCGACGAGTTTGAAGGCATTCCCGAGCGCGTGCTCGGCGAGCTGATGCATACTTTTCGGAAAATCTATCACGATAAAAAACGTTATGCTTTGCATTCGTTGATGCTGGTGGGCGTCAGCACGATCGCGGATTTGATCGTGTCCGCGGCGTCGCCGTTCAATATCGCCGACGAGCTAAAGATTCCCTATTTTTCGCCGGCTGAAGTACGCGACCTGATCGGACAATATGCGAATGAAAGCGGACAGCATTTTGATGATGAAGCCAGCAAAGCCGTTTATGAAAATACCTCCGGCCAACCGGGGCTGGTCTGCGCGCTCTGGCGTTTTTCCCGCCAATTTTTTATTCCATCATCAATTCGATTTGGCAGGAACGTGGAGTTTTTGGTAAATGCTTTTGATCTGCGAGCGCACGGCTTCGGGAGAGAGACTCAAGCGCGCGGCGAGCGTTTTGTAATTCAATCCTTCCACAACACCCGTCGTGATTTCTTTCTCCGGCGCGGTAAGCGTTGCCGGCGAATGGGTTTTGGCAAAGTGTTCCAGCACTTGCCGCGCAATGGGCGGCGACATCGAGGCCCCACCGGCATGAATCAACGCGATGGTTTCTTTGATTTCCGTCAGTGGCGCATTTTTCAATAAATAGCCGCAAGCACCGGCGCGCAGTGCGTCGAAAACCTTATGTGGATCATAATAAACCGTCAACAGGATGATATTCAATGCCGGATATTTTGCTTTGAGCAGCGGCATAGCGCTCAGACCGGACATGCCGGGCAGCCCGCTATCCACGAGAATAATCTCCGGCGGCGCAGCCGTTTGCAATTGCTCGAAAAATTCTTCCATTGACTCCGCCACCCACTCGCAGGAAAAACTGGGCTGGGCGCGCAAATAGTGTTGCAGCCCATCGCGAAAGTCGAGATCGTCTTCGATGATGGCGAGGTTGATCATAGTCGTAATTCAGTTGTCAGTATTCAGTTTCCAGTATTCAGTGTTCAGTGTTCAGCCAGTTTACAGAATACTGATCACTGAACACTGAACACTGGCTACTGGACACCGGCTTCAAATCGCCTTCCCCTCCAGCGTCACAATAACGCCGTTTTCCGTTTTAACCTCCAGCTTCGCGCCGAGGCGTTGCGCGCGCATTTGCATGTTGCGCAGGCCGTGGCCGGATTGCCGTCGCGCGGCGGCGAAGCCTTGGCCATCGTCGGCAATTTTCATGGTGAAGACGCCGTTCAAATTTTTCAACGTAATAAAAAGCTGCGAAGCTTCGGCATACTTGGCAGCATTATGTACGGCTTCCTTGAAAATCAAATAAAGATTTTGCCGGACGTCAGCGGAAACGTTTTTGTTCGGATCGATGCCGCTTTGTTCAAATTGCACCGTGATTTGGCGCGGCGAGCATACGCTGTTGGCAAAATCGCGCATGCGGTCGATGAGATGGCCCGCCGTGTCATTGCGCGCGTCAATCGACCAAACCACGTCGCTCATCGTCGTCACCAGCTCGCGGCTCATCGCGCTGATTTTGCGCAGCGAGGCGCTGATCTCCGGCGAGCCCACGTCGTCTTGAATCAGATCGGAGTGCAAAGCGATTTTGGTTAACGTCGCGCCGATGTCGTCGTGCAAATCACTGGCAATGCGCACGCGCAGGCGCTCGATTTCCAAAAGACGCTCGAGGCGATGGCGAATGAGCCACACCACCATGCCAATAATCGCGGCAACGGCAAATAGGCGAAACCACCACGTTTGCCAAAACAGCGGCGTAATAACGACGCGCAACACCGCGCCGTTTTCATTCCACACGCCGTCGCTGTTGGCGCCTTTGACTTTAAAAAGATAAGACCCGGGATTCAAATTCGTAAACGTCGCCGTGTGCTGGTTGCCGCAATAAATCCAATCTTCATTAAAGCCTTCGAGTTTGTAAGCGTATTCGTTTTTCTCCGGCAGCGTGAAATCCAGCGCCGCGAAATCGAGAGAAAAAAAAGAATCTTTGTAGGAAAGCTTGATCGCCGCGGTTTCGCTAACGGCGGTATCGAGCGCCACCGGCTTGTTGAATTTATTGAACGCGGTGATGACGATCACCGGCACGGCAGATTTGGGTTTTAAGTCCTGCGGATAAAAACGATTGAGGCCGTTCGGCCCGCCGAAAAAAAGCTCGCCGTTTTTATTTTGATAAAACGCGCTTTGGTTAAATTCATTCGCCTGCAAGCCGTCTTTGCGCGCGTCGAAATTCACAAACTTCCGGCTGGCGGCTTGGCGGTCGTCAAATTTGCAAAAGCCGTTGTTCGTGCTGATCCACAAATTGCCCTCCGCATCGCCCAGAATGCCGATAACGGCATTATTGGGCAATCCATCTTTTTCCAAATAATGCGTGAATCGCTCCGTCTCCGGATCAAAACGATTCAAGCCGCCATTCGTGCCAATCCATAACACGCCGTTCGCCTCTTCAAAAAGACAATAAACGATATTGTCGCTCAAACTGTTGGGATTCGCGCGGTCGCTGGTGTAATGCGAAAATTCGCCGGTGGCACGATTGAAAAGATTCAATCCGCCGCCGTAAGTTCCAATCCACAGCCGGCCCTCACGATCTTCGAGCATGCTGGTGACGCCGTTATGATTGAGCGCGCGCGGATTTTTCGAGCTGGATTTGTAGCGGGTGAAATTGTTTTGGCGACGATTGAGTTTGTTTAAACCGCCGAGCGTGCCGATCCACAAATCACCGGCGCGATCTTCGTAAATCGTGGTGACGAAATTCTGCGTGAGGCTGGTCGTATCAGCCGGATTGGCGCGAAAGCGCGCGAACGTTCGACGCTCGGGATTGAATCTATTCAGCCCGCCGCCAAACGTGCCGACCCAAATATCGCCGCGCCGGTCTTCGCCGATGATTTGCACAAAATTCAAGCTTAAACTCGTCGTGTCTTTCGGATCATTTTTATAATTCGCGAGCAGTTTCGATTGCGCATCAAAAACGCTCAAGCCGCCGGCGGTTCCCACCCAGAGACGGCCTTGCCGATCTTCAAAAATTCCGTTGACGCTGTTGTCGAGCAAGCTTTCAGGATCAGCAGAATTTTTTTTGACGTGGGTGATTTTTTTGCGGGAGCTTTGCAGTTTGTTCAAGCCGCTGCGCGTGCCGATCCATAAATTGCCGGCGCGGTCGATGAGTTGCGCCAGAATCCAATCGTCGCTCAACGTGCGCGGATGCGCCGGGTTGCTTTTGAAAATTTTGAAACGTCCCGTTTCCGGATCGTACGCGATCAACCCCGCGCCGGCGGTGCCGAGCCACAAAATGCCGTCCGGGTCTTCTACGATCGAGGTGATGGTTTTGAAATATGCCCGATCGTGTTTTAAAATTGAACCGGCGGTCAAATGTCCGTCGCGCACGCGCGCCAGCCCGCCCTGGTGTGTTCCCACCCAAATCGTGCCGTGACGATCTCGACAAAGTGAAATGACGATGTTCGAGCCTAAACTCTGCGGATCGGAGGGATCATGCGCATATTGCGTGAAATTTCCGGAAACCGGATCAAGTTGCAATAAACCTTGTTTAAACGTGCCCAGCCAAATTTTATTCGTCGCCGTGACCTCTCGCAAAATATCGGAAACGACCAGCCATCCGGTTTTGTAGGGATTGGGAAAATTCAATTCCACTCGCGTAAATCTTTTCGTCGCGCGGTTAAATTGAAAGAACCCGTCGCCGTTCGTACCAACCCAAAGCGTGCCGTGTTCGTCGCCCGACAGCGCGTTGATAAAATTTCGCCCCGTGCTATCGGCGCTCGCTTGCGTGTTGCGGTAATAGGCGAACTTTTCGGTGTGCGGATCGAACGCATTCAAGCCGTCGTTCGTGCCGATCCAGAGTTGCTTGAAACCGTCTTCGTAAAGCGTGGTGATCGAATTGTCGGCAAGCGAAGTGGGATCGGCCGGAATGCGCTTGAACGCCTTGAATTTGTGTCCATCAAATCGATACAACCCGTTGCCGGTGCCGATCCATAAAAAGCCGCGATGATCCTGCAACAGGCACGTGATCGCGTTGCTCTCCAAACCGTCGTCTGCCGTGTAGCGCCGGAAGCTGGCTTCTTGCGGCCGCAAGGCGGAAACCGATAAAAAGAAAAAAAGATAAAAGAAATTTTTTAGCGCGCGTTCCATGCAATCAAAATAACATTTGGCATGGTCATCGTCAAGCCCCATGTTGATGTGGGATTAATTGCCATTTGAGGCGCGTGGACGCAATAAGGATAGGTTGGTAAATTTGGGATGAGCATTTCACCCGTCTCGATAACGCTGAAATTCGATTTTATGTTTTTGGGTCTTTGCCAGTTTTTGCAGAAGCCATGTTGCAAGCTTGACGGCATCGGTGCGGCACCGCATTCTTTGCTGAACGATCAGCGCCGAACCGAGGGTGAGAACGCCGATCGTGATGATACCGGCATTAACGCCGAATGCATCGGCGATGATGCCGGTGAGCAATGCGCCAATGGCGTAACCTAAATCGCGCCACATGCGAAACACGCCCAGACTTTGCGCGCGATCTTGCGGATGGGTGTTCTCGGCAATCGTGGCGAGAAACGTGGAGTAAACCATCGCGGTGCCCCAGCCCAGTAAAACTGAAAGCGCGGCGTAATGCGCCAATGAAACGGCAAAAACGAACGATACCAACGCGAGGCCTTGCAAAAACATGCCCCAAAACAACAGGCTCTTTTTGCAAAAGGAGTCGGACATTTTTCCGGTCAACAATTGCCCAATGCCCCACACCGCGGGGTAGATGGCGACGATCAATCCAATCGCTTCGAGGCTAAAGTCTTGTTGCGCCAACATGAGCGGAAATAATCCCCACGCCATGGCGTCGTTCAGGTTATTGACCAAACCGGCCTGCGTGACGCTGCCGAGATTGCGGTCGAGCAACGTCGTGTCCCAGAAAATATTTTTGCGCACGGCGAGGTTGCTGACCGCGGTTTCTTGCGCAACATGCCGGCGCGTGTCGCGCACCAGCAGCCAGCTTCCGAAAAATCCGGCGAGCGACAATGCAACGCCGAGATAAAAAGGATAAGGCCGCAAACCAAAGTTGGCCGCGATCCAGCCGCTGAGAAACGCCACAACCGCGACAGCGAGATAACCGGCAAATTCATTCAAGCCCATTGCCAGACCGCGTTCGTTTTCACCGACGAGGTCGATCTTCATCACCACCGTGCTCGACCACGCGAGGCCCTGATTGATGCCGAGCAGAACGTTTGCCGCGATAATCCAGTTCCAATTCGGCGCGTGCATGAGCATGAACGGCACCGGAATGCCGAAGAGCCAGCCGAGCGTGAGCAAAGTTTTTCTGCCAAAACGGTTGGCCAGCATGCCGGTGAAATAATTGGTGAGCGCTTTGACGAGTCCGAAAACCATGATGAAAGAAAAGATCGCGGTCTTCGCGGCGACATGAAATTCCGCTTCGGCGATTTCAGGCAGAATCGCGCGCTCCATTCCCACCATGCCGCCGACAAAGGCGTTGATGATGACGAGCAGCGTGAACTGCCGCCAGTTTTCTTTCAGGCCGAGGTTTACTTCTTTTATACGCAATGTTTTCTTTCGTGAGATTTGTTTTTCTAATCGACGATAAAAAGTTTGGCCCCGCTTTGCGTGGAAGAACGATGCGGCTCGGCATTGTCCGCGACTTGATAGCTGACGCCGGGTTTGAGCACAAATTTGCGGCCGTCGGCGAGTTCGGTTTCCAACTCGCCTTCGAGGCACAAAAGAATGTGGCCTTTGTTGCACCAGTGATCGGCAAGATAACCGGGCGAGTATTCCACCATGCGCACGCGAAGGTCGCCGAATTGGCGCGTGCGCCGGTAAGCTGTTCCGGTTGTGCCGGGATGCTCGGTGCGCTCGACCCGGCTCCAATCGGTGAGGCCGAACGGGATTTCAGAAATTTTCATGAATTCGTTTCGAATTTAATGCAAACGCGGCAAGAGCATGCCGGTGCGGCGTTGGTACTCGCGATACGCTTCGCCGAATTTTTGGAGAAGTTGCGCTTCTTCTTTGGGGATCACAAACAAAGCGATCACGACAATGCCGAGCAGCGCCATCACCAACATGAACCCATTCGCGGCGACGAGACTCAGCGCCACAAGAATTATTGTCGACACTGCGTACAAAGGATGGCGTATCCAACGATACGGGCCGTGCGTCACCAGCGTATGATTTTCTTTGGTCAAAAAAGTTTCAGAGATATTGCGTCCAATCGCGCGCATCTGCCAGTAAACCATCGGCAACATTCCCACACCCACGAACGCGGCCAGCCATCGCATCCAGTTTGGCACGCGCCATGTTGACCAGCGCATCAAATCCGGATTGATGAGGTACGCCAACATCGACAGATAAAGCGGCGCTGCGAAGAGAACGCGCAACGCCAATATATGTCGGCCCTCTTCGGCACGACGGATAACCTGGCCGGACTGCCGTGCTTGGCGGCGAAAATATATGGAGATGGACATCGTGCTCACAAAGATGGCAGCGAAAATCCAGCGAAAGAGTTGTTGCTCATTCATATTTTCTCATCAAAGAACAAAAGAAAATCCGTGGACACCGGCTCCGCGCCAAGCTGCCGCAACATCGTGATCACTTGGCCGCGATGATAGGTGGAATGATTCACCAGATGCTGCATCATTTGCCACAACGGATACGTCCACGTTTTGCCTTTGGTGTTGATATACGAAACCGGCGTGTTGAGTCGTTCGTCTGTTAAACTGTTGACGAACGCCGTTTGCTCGCGCTCTATTTCCATCCACTTTGCCCGCAGCGTCACGAGGTCGGGGAAGTCCGCCGGATCAAACAAAGCTTTCGGTGACTCGCCGAGCCAGCGTCTCAGCCCAATCCATTCCGCTGCGAGAATGTGCGCGAGCGTATCGCGCACGGAGCGAAAGCTGCTTGACAGATCGCGTGTGTATTGTTCTGCCGTCAATTTAGCAACCACATCGTGTACGCGCGCATTCGCCCAACGGTTGTAGTCGTAGAGAATTTGAAAGTCTTTTGGGTTCATGGCATTTTCCGTATTTTTGATTCGGGTTCAGCGTGATAACTTTTCAAATTTGCAAAATCCTGCTGCGCAAGTCAAGCTTTTTTTGCAAAATGCGGCCGTACAGCGAAGTTACGCCGATTTCATGTTGCGATCAACTCCATAATGATGTAGTGCGGGATTGACCTCGGACTTCGGACCTTAGACTATTTCAGCAGGGTCATACTTTTCTGTAACACCACGCCTCCCGCCTCCATCCGAACGAGATAGATTCCCGCCGCAACGCTTTTGCCGGCTTCATCGGTCCCCTTCCAGTGCGCCGTATGGGTTCCGGCTGCAACGACGCCATTGATCAACGTTTTGACTTTTTGGCCCAAAACATTGAAGACGATGAGACTCAGTTGGCCGGTCTGCGGCAATTCGTAGACGATCGCCGTTTCCGGATTTCGGAAGATTCCCCGCGCAAGCGGGGAAAACGGATTGGGATAGTTTTGCCGGAGCGTAAAAGCTGTGGGAATTTTCGGATCCGCGGCGGCATCGACGCCGGTGGGCAAGACGATGAAAAGGCATGGAATAAAACCCGGATGCAGGATGAAATTGGCATTGACCATCGATCCAAGCGGATGCGGCTGCCCGGCGATTTCCAAAAGTTTGACGTTGGTCGATGACGAGAAACTTCCGTTCACACTCACGCCGCCGCAATGAAGCAGAAATTGGGCGCGCGCGTTCTGATGAGTGAAGAACAACACCAAAAAAACTCCAATGGATCGGGCGAAGCTTGACTGGGGCAGCAGCTTTGTTGTAACACGAAAAAATTGCGCGCCCAAACCGGACTTCACTTTTCTCAAAGAAGATGTTCTCATCGGCTGCCTCCCGTCGCATTCCTCGCGGCTTGCAGCGCCCCGATTTGCTTTTGCTGTTCTTTGATCGCTTCGATCAACAGCGCCACCAGACGAGGATAATCAACCGACGCTGCATCTTTGCCATTTGCTTCATAGCAGATTTTTTACTTTCTTCAGCGCGCCGTCGATGGTGCGGATGTTGGTTTTCCAGCGGCGTGAGCTGTACGTCGTCCACGCGTCGGCAATCGGATCGGTAAACGAGTTCCGCTGCACGGTCAAAATATTGGTTGGATTCGTCGCGCCGATGCCTCCGGCGATGGTCGCGCCAACTGTTCCACTCGTCACGCTGTTGCCGGAAAAGCCGCCGATTATATTGGGGCTGTTTGCCGCTGGTTGCAGCAACAACGCGCGTTGATTATTCACTCGAAATTCTAGCGCTTTATTATCTGTGGTGCCAATAAAATTACTCGTGCCGAGACCGGCATTGCCGGTGAGGCTCCAGCCACTCGCGCCGTTGCCGCTGCCGGCGTTGATGATGATGGTATCCCGATTGGTTGAAATCGTTGCGCCACCGGAAGCGCGCAGCGTGACAGCGTCGCGAAGATTGTTCAAACTTTTGACCACCTGAGCATCGGCAATCTTATCACCCGTCACGGCTTTGTCGGCGAGCTTCGTTGTGGTGATGCCGGCGTCGGCAATGCCCAACGTTATTTCGCCGATGGCTCCGCCGCCGGTTAAACCGGCGCCGGCATTCACCGCGGTAATGTCGCCGTCGCTGCCGCGCGCGGAAAATGCATACGGCACGCTGCCGAAGCGACGTCGCGGCGCGAGCGTCGTGTCATTGATCCTGATTTCCAAATACCGTTCGGCGTTGGATTCAAACAGATTCTGCGGAATCGGATTCACGCTGCCGATGAGCGCATTGAACACGCCGTTGTTCACGATGACGCTTTGCGTTTCAGAATATAACGCCGTGCTGCCGGTTGTCGCAGCGTAAATGCTGAACACCATCGAAAAAGTCCCATTGGCGGGCCGATTGCTCGCGTCGGTCAACAATCCTTGATAATTGATTACCGCCGGCACTTGCGCCTGAACGCCGGCAGCAATCAGCGCTATAGTTAAAACGACGGCCTGTAAAAAATTTTTTATTCTCATGTGATTTCTCTCTTGAAAGTGCGAAGTCCGACTGGTGCGGCAGGATTTTGCTAAAATATACGACTCATCCTGCGCAAGCCAGTCGGACTTCACTTGTTAGTTGGGAAGTCGCGGGTTGGTATCCGCAAATACGCCATCCGGATTCGGCAGCCACACCCATGCGTGCAGCGTCCACAAGCCGAAGGTATCATTGCGATCCCACTCATCCTGCTTGCCGTCGAATCCTTCCGGCGGCGTGGCAGCAAGATTGGTGGGCACGGCATATTCCACCGCAACTAATTGCAGATGATTAGTGTCAGGAATGGCGGCATAAACCAACAGCTCGGGGCGCTGATGATCGAACGTCGCATCCAACCAAGTTGACTTCAGATAATGATGGCCCATCTTCGGCACCACGACATGGATATTCGCATAGCCATCGGCGAAGGCTTGCTTGATGTCGAGATATTTCGCGGTGGCGTTGCGCGCCTGTTCCAATTGTTGATCCGGATTTGGCGCAGGTTCCATGGGTTGCTTTTTGTCACAGCCGAACATCATCATGGCTGCCACAAAGAAAAAGAGAATAAAGAATCGATACTTCATTGAGAAATCTCCTTTGTGTTTGGTGCAGAGGGCATAGCGCATGGCGCATAGACATTCTACTGCGCTTTGCTCTATGCGCTTTGCCCTCAGCCCTCAGTTAATGGCCTTCCTTGACTTCCGTGATCTCGTCCGCGACGAGACCGTGCGCTTCTTTATGCACCGTTGCCGCGGCTTCTTTGCTCGGCGCTTCGACCAAACAGAAGACCTTGCCCGAGCCTTCGTCGTACCAATATTTCAGATAATTCACGCGGTACTTTCCCTGAATCGCCAGATCTTTCTGATGGGCGCCGGCAACCGCTTCGGCCGTCAATCCTTCCACACGATTGTGAACATCCAAATAAAGGTGGCCGGATGAATGCGCCGGCGGCAAATTTGCCTGCGCTTGCTCCTCTTTGCAACCCAGCACTGCGATTGCTGCCATGCCGCCCACAAACACGAGCAAAAGTTTTTGATAATGCATGTGATTTCTCCTTTCTTGGTTTGAGAGTTATTTTTCGTTTGTGCACAACCCAATTTATTTAAAATCCGAGGCGGATTCAACGCATGGAAATGTGTTTTGGGAGAAGAGGCGCCTACATGAAGATGGGAGGGTAGAAATCACAAAAACGAATCCACGCAGATCAAAAAACCACGCGGATAAATTGGCGAAATTCCGCGTGGTTTTTTAATCAGTGGGGGAGCAGCTTTTTTTAAAAAAACTGATTTGCGCTTTTAGAACAGCGGTGGGATCAAGCGCTGCGATAACCCTTTGGCCACCGCCTCGCTGCGGGTGTGGACGTGAAGCTTTTCATAAATGCGCCGGATGCGCGTGCGCACGCCATCGAGCGAGAGATGAACTTCGCCGGCAATGGCGGCATACGATTTTCCCTGCGCGAGAAGGTGCAGAACTTCGGATTCGCCCTCAGTCAATTGTTCCGCTGTCTTGACGGGAGTCTTGTGGAAAGTGGCAATAACTTTTCTGGCAATGTTGGGGCTCATGGGAGAGCCGCCGCCGGCCGCATCGCGAATGGCTTTGATCAACTCGGGCGCTTCGATTTTTTTGAGCAGATAGCCGACGGCCCCGGCGCACAACGCCTCAAAAACTTTTTGATCGTCATCATACACCGTGCAAATGATCGTCGCCACCTGCGGAAAATGCCCGGTTAAATATTTGACGCCCTCGATACCGGACATGCCGGGCAAGCCGATATCCATGAGCACGACGTCGGAATCGCCGATTTCCGCTGAGCGAAACGCCTCTTCGCAACTCGAGTAAGCGCCGATCACCATGAAATCAGGAACGGATTTCAACGCCGCCTCCCATCCCGTGCGCAGGTAATGATTGTCTTCGACAATCGCGATGCCGATTATATTTTTTGTCGCAGTCATAGCGCCAATTTTCATAAAATAAAAAATTTTCTCGACAGAAACAGCGCATATTTATGCGTTTTTAAATTTGCAAGCTCATCTTCCACCGCGTCCCCGTCAAGGGCGAAGTTTGCAAGTCGAGATGCGCTTGCAGATTTTTGGCGCGGGCGCGAATGTTTTGCACGCCGCGTCCATTCGCCGGCGCTGCGGGATCGAAACCGACGCCGTTATCTTGCACGATCAATTGCAGCATCTTGCCGTGCGCAGCAAGCTCGATTTTGACTTCGCTACATTGCGCGTGTTTCGCGGCATTCGTCGCCATCTCCTTGAACAAAAGCCAGAAGTGCCGCCGCCGTTCCATGTCCATCGTGCCGAGAGGAAATGCAGCCGGAAGATCGATTTGATAGCGAATGGCTTTGCTCTCGAACAAGTCCGAAGCGTAGCGTCGCATTTTGGCGAAGATTTTTTTCCAGATAACGCGTGGCTTTTTCATCCTTCAAGCTGATGCCGGCAAATTCAATCGTGCAGGTATTTTGGTCGTGAGAAAATTTCAGCGCGCGTTGCGGATCAAACGTTTGCGCATTCATCTGAAATCGCGTGATGTGGATTAGCGGCGGCGTTTGGTTGAGAACGTTGGCCGCGAAATCATAAATCGTAAATGCTTCCGCCGTCGCCATCCATATCAAGCGGTTGCCGTAAACGCCGCAGCCGTGCACGGCGCCAATCATCAGCTCGTTTCGGCTCAAGAGCGGTTGCAGCGCTTTCTTCTCCAGGCTCTGCATGCCCAGCGCGGTTCCCAGCCACAGCCCGCCCCGCTCCGCTTCCTTAGTTTCTTTATGAAGCGGGGCGGAGCCGTCATCGTCCTCGGCGATACTCCAGATGGTATTGCTGAGCAGTCCGTCGTTGACGGAGATCGTTTGAAATTTTCCGGCAGAATAAACCGCTAGGCCGCCGTCGCGCGTGCCGATCCAGATTCTGCCTTCGCGATCCTGATGAATGGCGCGCACGTGCTCGTCCGGCAGGCCGTCGGCGCGGGTGAACTTTCGCAAAATTTTTTCTTGCGCCTCTGCTGAGGGAAGAACGGCAACGCCTCCTTCGTATCCGCCAAACCACATATGGCCTTGCCGATCCTGATAGATCACACGAATGGAATGACCCGGCAACCCGTCCGCTATAGTGTAAGTGGCAAGAATCTTCGGCCTGCCATTCAGATC
>Ga0247727_10007178_pt1 | contig 21410 bp, 16 predicted proteins | sample WisWelCaveWW1625_FD_202498 | JGI IMG/M metagenome (GOLD analysis project Ga0247727, IMG submission 202498) | Biofilm microbial communities from Wishing Well Cave, Virginia, United States - WW16-25 | ecosystem: Environmental > Aquatic > Deep subsurface > Groundwater > Cave microbial mat | place... | reverse complement strand
AAGGGAGAAGTCCGTCGGCTCCAGCTCGAAAAAATTGTGATTTGTTGTCTTTACTGCCATCGGCTTGTCGAAGTATCGCTTCACAAGCTTTTTTAAGCGCCAAATGCAGTTGTTGCAGTTTTTGGGTGTTAATAAACTGTCGACACTTCGCTTTGAAGACTCAATTTGCCTTGCCTCGTTGGAAGGCACAAAAAAACCCCACATCTCTGTGAGTAAGAGCCCAAAGATTGCTCCACCTATGGTACTTATCAAGAGTGATGATTTTTCGGTGTGGTGTAAACAGTAACGCAGCCCAGGAATCGCAGGCTTTTGACATCTTGTACCGGTTGACTCAGCTACTGCGTTGCACTTCTTAACTATCACGAAATCTCCGTGGTTGTGATTTTCCAAAACAAAAACAGCAATCCTCAGTCACCCGTTGGCTAAGCCAACTTCGGCAATCCATTCCCTCGCTCGCCGTGACCACTGATCGCTGTTTTCGAAAGTCAGAGCTTGCTTCTTTCCTGGTGGGTTCCTACAGGGGCAAATATAAAACAAAAGGCGAATTCCGCAAGATTTCTTTTGCACTCAACCTACCTTAACAACACCATCTTGCGCGTTTCGCTCAAGCCTGAGTATTCCAATTTGTAAATATAAACTCCGGCGGGCAGCGTCGCGGCTTCGAAGGTCACGTGATGAGAACCGGCAGGCAGGTTTTGATTGACCAACGTCACGATTTCCTCGCCCAAGAGATTATAAACTTTCAGCACCGTCATGCCGGAATGCAGCAGCTCGAATTTTATTTCCGTCTGCGGATTGAATGGGTTGGGAAAGTTCTGAAACAAGGTGAAGCGCTGCGGGCGTTGCGCCGGCTGCTGAGGCTCCTCGACGTCAAGCACATCATTCGTTACTCTTATCGTAACCGTTGCTGCAATGGCGCACTCTTCTTTGTCGTCCCTCATCGAGTACATGAAGTTGTCGATACCTGAGAAGCCGATGTTGGGCGTGTAAGTGATGACGCCGGTCGCATTGTTAACCAACAAGCCGTTAAGTGGACTGCTTACGATACGCAGGGTGGCGACGTTGATCGCGCCGTCAGTGTCGCTATCATTCTCGATGACGTTGATGTCAACGGGCGTGTCGATTTTAGTGACTGCGAAATCGTCGATCGCTATTGGCCTGGCATTCCCGCCGAGCGCCAGATAATTGTGGAGATAGTATTTGGTGTTGTTGTTGCTGGCGAGCACCACCAAGCCGGTGGCGGCGTTGACGCGCTGCTTGGTCGAGGTCGGGTTGCTGATATTATTGTCGAGATCGCTTCTGAGAAAAATTCTGCCGAAGCCTGGAGGAAAAACGAGATTGCTCAAATGGGCGGTTTTATAAAAAACAGTTTTCGTCGGCCCGGAGGTCGGCTCGTCGCTTCTGGCAAAAATATAAACGCTATCGGTGTCCGAGTCGAGCAAAGCGCAGACGCGGGTGTGGTTGTCACCTCGCAGGCCGAAGATGCTGTCGCTCCACTCACCGGTGGGGCTGCGTTTGAGCGCCGAGACAAGCCGCAATTCGCTATGGCCGGTTTCATGTTTAACCGCGGCAACTATGGTTCCGTCGACGCTGCGGATCAGACTCATGTGGTCGTCGGCAGCGTTGGTGAGCGCCGGATCCTCGAACGCGGTTTCGCGCGGCTGCCAGTCGGTGTCAGCGTCGCCGTCGTGATGCGCGGTGAAATAGAATTTTTCGTCGGTGACGACCTGATTGCCCCAGAGAATGCCGATCTGATTTCCGCCGAAGGCGATGATCGCGCAAACATCTATCGTGTCGCCTATCTCATCAAGCAACAAATCATTGCCCATGCCAGGCAGGCTGAACGGCGTGAGATTCCAGAGCCGGTCGCCGCCGGAGGAACGATCGACCATGACCTTGCCGCCGGAAGTCCACGCGATCCAGAGCTTGCCGGTCGAATCTTTGGCGATGGTCATGGCTCGCGTTTTCTGCTCGCTGATGATGACCGGAAAATTGAAATCGAGGCGGTAGCTGTCATCGCTGGCATCATAACTGTAACGATAGAGCTTGGCCTTCTGCGAGATGTCGTCTTGAATCGTCAGCTTTGCATGTGAAGCGATGTAGAGCTTTTGGTTATTGGCGTCCCAAAGCACGTCTTGCGAGGAACGGCCGCGGTCGTCAACATCCGGGCCGACGTTTATCCAACTTTGGGTGGGGAGATCGAGGCGATAAATTCTGTAGCCGTGTCCGACGTTGTCCCACATCACGGCCCACCAGAAGCCGTCGTTGTGCCAGAGCTTGCTTTCCGGTTTCTCTTCGGTCGGATCGCTGGTCACGCTGCCGCTGTCGTAGCTGAAATCGCGATAACCGGCAAACACCGGCGTGGAAGTGTTTTGGGCGAAAATGGATTGAGCGGCGATGAGCGCCAGTCCGAAGAAGGCTGATAGCCGCGCCGCATGAAACATACGTGGAATAGACATGGCTGTATCACTCTGCTGTGAATGAAGATTCCCAACATGTTTGATTTAGATTCTTGCTCGCCCGCACATTCCATCCTCACCCAAAATAAAAACAGTGATAGGCAGTCAGTTGTTGGCTCCGCCAACTCCGGCAATCTCACGCCCTCGTTCGCCGTTGACTACTGATCACTGTTTTCGAAAGTCAAACGCCGTTACACCACAGCCTGGTTTTGTTTTGGCCAAAATAAAACAAAATCCTAATTACGTAAATCCTTATTGCAAAAAGACCATCTTCTTCATATCGACAAACTCACCGGCTTGCAGACGGCAAAAATAGATCCCGCTTGCCAAAGCTGCCGGCTTCCATTCGATTTCGTACTCGCCGGATGACTGGGACTTGTTTACCAACGTGCTCACCTCCCTGCCGTTCACATCATAAATTCTCAAACTGACCACTGACAACTGATTACTGGCCACTGAATACCGAATCGTGGTTTCGGGATTGAATGGATTCGGATAATTCTGCTCAAGAAAAAATTGTGCAGGCTCATTGCCAGGTGCGTCTTTGATCGCGGTCGTGTTTTCCGAAATTCGCAGCAGCGTTGTTCCACTCGCCGGCAAACTGATATTGGCATTCCAACTCGTGAAGCCGCCGTCCGCCTCGATCACGACCATGCCCACATCGCTTCCCGAAATGATGTCTTGAACAGTGCGTGAGCCAGCGCTGAGTTTCGAGGCGCCGAGCGTCAGCGTGGGATTGTTGATCGCTTGATTTTGGAAATTGTGCAAAGCGATGATCACCTCATCATCGGTTCTGCGGGCAAAGGCGTAGAGATTTTGATTATTGGTGTTCACAAGAACATAATCGCCGCGGCGCATGGCGGCATATTTGTTCCTCACCGAAATGATCGTGCGATACCAATGCCACAGCGACGATTCGCTTGCCTGCATCTTGCTGACGTTGAAATCGGCGTAATTTGAATTGATTGGATACCACGGCGTGCGGGTTGAAAATCCAGCGTTCACGCCGTCAGTCCATTGCATCGGAGTTCTTTTATTCTCATCTCTGCCCGCGCCGATCATGGCAATCTCTTCACCGTAGTAAATGAACGGAACTCCCGGCAGAGTCAAATAAATCGCAGCCGCGAGTTTCATTTTGTTCAGATCGTTTCCAAGTTGTCCAAAGACGCGGTCGATGTCGTGATTGGTGAGAAACGGCGCATATTGAAGATAAGGATAGCTTGCCATTGTCACTTGCATCTGATCTTTGATCGAGGCTGGTTGCCCGGCATTCACCGAGTTGATGATCGCATAGGCAACGGGAAACTCGAAACAGAAATCGACTTTCGTTCCATCGGAATATTTCTTGATCGAATTATTGTCAGACCACACTTCGCCCACCGTTATCGCCTCGGGATTGACGTTCTTATAAAACTGTCGGAACTCTTGCAGGAACGTGAATGTCGCCGGCGCGTCTTCCATAATCGTGCCGTTTTCAAAAAGATGCTTGATGGCGTCGAGACGGAAGCCGTCGACTTTGATCGAGTCAAGCCAGAACTTCGCTGTGTCGAACATTTCGTTTTTGACTTCGGGATTCGAATAGTCCAAGTCGGGCATCTCGCTCCAAAAAAGTCCGAAGTAGTAAGCGCCGTTTCGAGAATGCCAAACCTGCTGTCCCCAGGGGCCGGGATAGCCGGGGTTTGGATTGCGCCAGATGTACCAATCGCGATACGGCGAGGTTGGCGAAGAGGCCGAGCTGGTGAACCACGGATGAAAACTCGACGAGTGGTTCATGACAAAATCGATAATGACTTTGATGCCACGGCTATGAGCGGCGTCGAGGAAGACGCGAAAATCTTCCATCGTTCCGTAATCAGCGTCAATCGCGCGATAATCGGAAACATCATAGCCGTGATAGCTTGGAGATTTTGAGATCGGCATTAGCCAGATGCCGGTGACGCCCAGATCGGTCGTGGTCGCAGGATCGCCGTCATTCAGATAATCAAGTTTCTGAGTCAAGCCTTTCAAGTCGCCGAGGCCATCGTTGCCGCTATCGTAAAAGCTGCGAACGAAAATTTCGTAGAACACGGCATCGTTCCACCAGTAGGTGGTTTGTTGGGCCGAGGATCGAACCGGGCATAAGAATACAAACAGCGCAACAACGCGCAAAAAGTCTTTTTGTAGCGCTTGTTTATTCATTCGAAAACCTCGCTTGTTTTTCTTTAAAACCTTCGGCGCAAAGCTCTTTACTCCTCAAAATAAAAACAGTGATCCGCAGTCATTGTTGGCCGTGCCAACTCCGGCAATTCATTCCCTCGCTCGCCGTTGACTACGGATCACTGTTTTTGCTGGCCGCCTGAGGATGAATCCTCAGGCTCAGAGATAAAGTCACCTGAAGGTGACTACAGCTACCTCCGATTCGGTAGCGAGTACCTTGAGGCGCCTTCAACTTTTTGCCTGCGATTTCAATCGCAGGCGGAGGTCTTTATTTCTGTCGCACCATGTCGCTTTTCAAGAAGTCTGAACCGCTGACGGCTCTGCACGTCGAGGCTTTGCCTTTGCCGCCGGTGTTGTTATCAACGACTTCAAGTTCGCCGACCATGGTTTCCTCGGAGCCTAAAGACTCGCCGCTGTCCGGGTCGATCAGCTCTTCGCCGGCGCGATACACGTTGAAACGATCGCCGGCTTTCAGCCCGTCTTCCGCCCCGCCGTTGATGATGATTTTTCCGGCTGAGGTGCTGATGATCTTGTAACCCACGACCACGCCGCCCTGCTTGTCAAGCAGCTTGACGATGTCTTCGATGGCCGCACGAGCGGCTTTGCCGACCAGGGTTTCATCGAACTGGGCTTGTGTATCGAAGCTGATGTCTTCGTTGGTGAACGAGCCGCCGGTTTTGGAGTTCTCCTTGCGCACGTTTTCCGCGGCGAGAATTTCGCTGGAGGAGGTATTCACCAGCCGCACGTCGATGCCGACGGTGGCAGACTGCTTCGAAACGCTGGCGCCAATGCCGATCTTTTTCAGCGCGCCGCCGGTGGATTGCTTCTTGTAACCAAATTCAGTGACCGCGCCGATGACGGCAAGCTCGACGCCCAAAACTTTGGCAGCCTTAGCAGCGCTCTCCGGCGTGGTGATGCCGGACATGCCGAGTTGTTGTTCCTTCAAGAGTTTTTCCATTTCGGCGCGTTCCATCACGCGATAGCGCCCGGTCTTCACCAGCGCGGTGACCAGCATATCGGCCATGCCGTCGCCGACGGGCTGGCCGGTCCACCAGTGCGCGCGATGATCGGTTTTGTCTTCGAAATTAAAAACTGCGACGCGCGTTTTCTTTTGCGCGAATGCAGGCGAGTTCATGATGCCGGCGAAAATTGCCAGCGTACAAAAAGTAGTAAGGATGCGTTTCATAGTTAGGCCTTGAATTTATGTTGCAGGAGTCACAAGTTTTTCAACATGGTTTTGACGAGAAGGGCCAGCTTCGTTATTCCCCTTCAATAAACGTTTCGAATTTTCCTGTTGCTGTTCGATATAATAGGCAACGGGTTTCTGAGGATCGTGATCACACTGAGCATAAATCTTTTGTCGCACTTCCCAGATTCGTTCAATGGTTGGGTCATTGGCCATGGTAGTTCTTGGTATAGTAAAAAAAGTGAAGTCGGATTTTGCAGGTGCAAGTGAAGTCTGACTTGGGCATGACGATCTTCAAAATTCTGCAAACCCTGCTGCCCAAGTCGGACTTCGCCCCTCGTTGCCCAAGTCCGACAGCTTTTATTGTGGCGTTTCCGCCTCATGCTTGATTGCAACTTCAACACGATTCATGCTTGAGCCTTTTACTTTGAGCGTAAACGGCTCGATATTTTTCCTCTCCAACTCACGCGCGAGTTGCGCAGCGTTGCCAACAATCTTGACATCGAGATTGGCATACGCGCCACTGACACCGCGTTCATTCACCGACTTGATGCCGCGAACGTAGTACTTCATCTTGTTAATAAAATCTTGCAGCTCGTTGTAGCTTTGAAATCCCTCGACACGCAGATTGACCGTTGCTTGATTGTAAAAAGACTTCTGCGCTTCGGCCATGACTTTTTGCATGAGATTCTCGGCGCATTTGCGAGAGGCTTTTTCAATCGCCTGGGTGCCGCCGGTAACTTCGTCGATGTGCGGCACCGCTGCATGCTCGCTGGCGGTGGCGATGATCTTCGCATCGTCGGCGCGCACGAGCTTCGCAGTGATGTTGGCCTGACAGGATTTCATGCCGCCCATGTTGAAACCGCTGGCGACGTTCGCAACGGCCTTGCCGGTGATGATCCATTCCGCATCCTGCGTTTTAGCGAGGGCAGCGGCTTTTTGCGCATTGCCTTCAAGAGCTGCAACTACTTGCTCGCGCTGCGCATTTTCTTTCGCGACTCCCGGATCAACCACTTCAAAGCCTTTGTTGCGGAAGACATCGATCATCGCGGTTTCGCAGGCGGTAACATCCACGGAAAAGTAATGCCACTTTTCACTCACGCCAATATTCTTTTCATCGACCAAAAGCATCATGCGCGGGTTGCCCATTTTTTCGATCATCGATGCCAGCGCAGAGGCGTCGTTGCGTAAGCTGCCGGTATCGACAGTGGCGAGCATTTCCACTTCGTAGCTCTCTGCCGGAGCCATTCCTTCGCGAATGATTTTATAATTACTGACATAGCCAGACGACCAAGCGAGAATATTGTCTTCCACCAACACGGCGTTTTGCACAAGTGTGCTGGAAGTTACCGTCGTGCCTATGGCTTGCTCGACGGCTTTGCGCATCGCGTCATCAATGGCCTTATCACGCGCCGCTGCTTTATCGCCGCCGAGTATAGAACCCATGCCGACGACAGTGACTTGCGCGGTTGTGCCGGAGACTGATGTCTGAGCAAATGTTGCATTCGCCAACATACAGCCGATCAGTGCCATGCAGAAACAAAATCCGAAAAATTTTGACATTTTAATTTCTCGCTTAGAGCCAACAGGAACCAAAAAAGCGCACGCAAAGTCGCAAAGACGCAGAGAACACGCAAAGGAATTTTTTCTTTGCGACAATCCTCCCCCTCCGCTTCCTATGAATTTATGGATACGGGGCGGAGTGCTCCTTCGCGTCTTTGCGTGAACGTTTTTACTGCTTTGTCTTTACGTTTGGACAAAATTCTTCAGAGCTATTTGAACTCCAGCCGCAGCGCATTTTGAAAATCGCGAATCGCCAGCAAGGCGTCGGCGCCGCTCATGTTGCCCTCGGGGTTGAAGGCGCCGCTCATCTTGTCGGCGGTCATGATGCCGCGATCGACCATCAACGACATGGAGTTGTATGCGAAATGATCGCTGCGCACGTCCGGGAAGCGCGAGTTGCCGCCGATGTACTTCGTGGCCAGCGCCGGATCGCCGGCTGCGGCGATCAGAATGCTTTGCATCGTCACCGCATAATTGGCGCGGGTGATTTTTTCATTGGGCCGGAACGTGTGATCGGGAAAAAGATCCATACCGCCGATCTTCACGATGTCGGCAATCCAATTCTTTGCCCAGTAATTTTCCGGCACGTCGGTATAAGCCGCCATGTTCGTCGTCGTCGAAGTCTCCATCTTCGTTGGATCCTCGGGCGCTTTGTAACCGGTGTCAAAAGTCGGTTGACGTTTTTTGGCAAAAACTTCAGCAAGCTTCATTTCTTCCATCAACAACACGGCCAGGTCGGCGCGATTGATTTCGGGAATCAAAGCGATCTTGGCTCCGACTTTGGTGCCTGGCGCGGCGCGCTGAATTTTTTGAACCAGCGCCCATTGATCGTTGGCGCGTTCCGCATAATCGCCCTTCATCGCAATCGCTTTGCTGTAAGCGCCTGCCGCCGTGTCGAATTGATAGGCAACTTTGTAAGCTTCGCCTTTATAAAAATATGCTTTGTCGCTATTCGCGTCGACCTTGATGGCTTTGTCAAATTCATTGACTGCGTCGTTAAGCCAATCGTCGCCTTTCATCTGCATCGCGAGAATGCGGCCTTTGGCAATTCGGCACTCGACGGATTTGTCATTCTTGCCGAGTCCGTCATTTACCATATCGAGCGCTTTGTCGAACTGGCCTTCGTAAGCCAAGGCCAAGCCGAGTCCGCCAAAGGCTTCGGGATAGTTCGGATCCAAACCGCGGGCGCGCTCAAACTCGCCTTTCGCCGCTGCTATGTTGCCGCGATCAAGCTCGCGCATGCCCTGGTTGTAATGATTATCCGGCGTGTCGAGCACCGATTCTTTTTTAAGCGTCTTCGAGCCGCAGCCAATGTGCGCGACGAACATCATCGCAATCAACCCGGCGGCGACAACGTGATTCATCTTCAGCCTCATCTATCACTCCTCTGATGTTGCATAGGTTATCGTTGTGCCGGTCAATCGAGCAAAAACATGACGCGGCAGTTGTCGAGAAAATTTTGAGTCTGCGTGGCTTGTTGCAAACGTTGGGCATCGGCGTTGCTGATCATGACGTCGCTTTTGTTGGCGCCGGAAGCTTTCAGCGCCTTGATGACCAATGGATTGTTCGTCACCCGTTGATTGGCGCGCGCCGCAGCAAGGTCTTTTTCATAACCCACCATGCCTTGACGCACCGCCCACTCGCGATCGACGAATCCCGAGCCATAAACTTCCTTGTTACTCTCATCCACGACCTTCGGCGCCATGGCCGGCATCACGCCCAAGCCTTTGGCATCGATGATCAAGCCGGTGTAGGCTCCCGAAGCCGGCGTCTCAACGGTCGCAGGTGTTGAGCCATCCGGCGCTTTCGGGAGAAAAATATCTGAAAGGCCCGACATCGAAACCTCGACCTCAACCTCGATCGAAGTGTCGGACATGTATTTCGGCTCGCCCACCATCTTGCAACCTTTCACGAATCCTTGCACGCGAGTGGTGATAACATCGTTTTCAATCATCGCGTTCCTCACTGTAGTCTCGGAAGTCAATGCAACGCCTTGTACGCTTTCCAAAAGGTTGCGCATAGCGATGGTGCGCGCCGCGGTAATCGCGTTGGCGCGCGCTGCCCCTGGTGGGTCATTGGGATTCACACCGGCGATGCCAAAGGCGCGAAGGGTCTGATTGCTCCAATTTGCGACGCCGGTCGTGCCGAGGTTTTGTGTAACGACTTGTGAATAGCCAATGCTGACAGTCAGCGCTACGGTGACGATCACGAGCAGCAGTGCAAAGAGCCGATTCTTCAATGGCATTGTAATCCTCCTAAGTAAGAAAGTGCATTCAAAAATTGTTGTTGGAAAACCGGTGGGCTTCCGCCCGGGAGGGACTGAATTTGAATTCATCCACCGGAGATATTTTGTGCGGTGGAAAGCTTTGAGTAAACGTGCAAACATATTCCTCTCGTGAGCGAATGACGGGGCTCGAACCCGTGACATCCGGCTTGGGAAGCCGACGCTCTACCAACTGAGCTACATTCGCATAAACACCTTAATTAACAACGGGAAATTACAATCATTTTGGAAAAAGTCAAGCGAAATCTCGGCATGTCGATTCGTTGCTTGACAGAGCACGGTATTTCGGTTATATTGACTCAAAAATTAGTGAGATGGAGAGTGCGTGAGCGGGAGAATAAGCTCATGATGCTCATTCACTTTCACCCTCTCCCCCACTCACCCTCTCTTTGTTTGAGGTCAGCCATGAACGAATACAAATTACTGATCAACGGCGAATTTGTCTCAGCGAGCCAGCGCAAGGAAGTACGCTCGCCTTATGACGGTAAAGTGATAGCTGAAGTGCATCAGGCCGGGCCGAAAGAAATTGAGACCGCGCTCTCGTCGGCTGAAAATGCTTTTCATCAAATAAAGAAATGGCCGGCGCACAAAGTTTCCGAAGTGTTGCAAAAAATCAAAAATGCCGTATCAGCCAATCTCGAAGACTTTGCTCAAACCTTATCCCGTGAAGCAGGAAAACCGATTCGCACCGCACGCGTGGAAGTGCAACGCGCCTTGCACACATTCGAGCTTGGCGCTGAAGAATGCAAGCGCATCAACGGAGAAATGCTTCCGCTCGACCAGCGAGCGCATGGGGAAAATCGTTGGGGCATGGTGCACCGTTTTCCGCTCGGCGTGATCACGGCAATCACACCGTTCAATTTTCCACTCAATCTCGTTGCGCACAAAGTATCGCCGGGGATCGCATCGAAGAATTCTGTGATTCTCCGTCCGGCATCCCAGACGCCTTTATGCGCTCTGAAGCTTGGTCAAGTCGCGTTTGAATCCGGCTGGCCGCCGGGCGCGCTCAATGTCGTGCCATGTCCATCAGAAATTGTCGAGCCGCTGATTACTGACCCAAGAGTCAAGATGATTAGCTTCACCGGCAGTCCGGCGGTTGGCTGGGAGCTTAAGAAGAAAGGTTATAAGAAGCGTGTGAGGCTGGAGCTTGGCGGCAACGCCGGTGTCATCGTTCACGATGATGCAAATGTGCCGGCCGCTGTGGAGGCAATCGCCAATGGCGGATTTATTTATGCCGGTCAAAGCTGCATTTCAGTGCAACGCGTTTTTGTTCAAGAAAAAATATTCGATGAGCTGGTCGAAAAACTTGTTCACAGAGTGAAAGCGTTTGTGCTCGGCGACCCGCTTGATGAAAAGACCGACATCGGGCCGATGATCAGCGAATCCGAGGCCAAGCGCGCCGAATCATGGATTCGCGAAGCGGCGGCAAGCGGCGCGAAAATTCTGTGCGGCGGTAATCGCAACGGCTCGCTTTTGCAGCCGGCGATTCTCACTAACACGAAATCCGAGATGAAAGTAAATTGCCAGGAAATTTTCGGGCCGGTGATCACAGTTGAAAAATATTCCGACTTCAACGCTGCGGTTCGTGATGTGGACAATTCTATCTTCGGTCTGCAAGCAGGAGTTTTCACGAAAGACATTGACCGGATTCGCTATGCTTTTGAAAACATCGAAGTCGGCGGCTTGATGGTGAATGAGGTTCCGACCTGGCGCATCGATCAGATGCCTTACGGCGGTGTGAAAGAATCCGGCAACACACGAGAAGGCGTGCGGTATGCGATTGAGGAAATGACCGAGAGACGGTTGTTGGTGGTGAAGTTTTGAATTATTCAAAATCGGAGCCTCCCATACTCAACCAAATGTGGATCAATAACGAGCTTACCGAAAGCGTCGGCAAACAGCGCTTCGAGGTGATTAACCCAGCCACAGAAGAAGTCATCGCCACTGTGCCGCGCGGCAACGCTGAAGACGTTACGAAAGCCGTCACTGCAGCGAATGCCGCGTTCAAAAGCTGGCGCAAGCTAGGCAGCCTTGATCGAAAGGACATGCTGCGCGAAATCGCGCACAAACTTCGCGACCGCACGGAAGAACTTGCAACTCTCATCACTCTTGAAGGCGGAAAGCCGCTTCTTGAAAATCGTGACGAGGTCGAATGGGTGGCTTCGTGCTTTGAGTATTACTCCGAGATTGGACGCGATCAGATGGGACGCGTCGTCGCGCCGGTGTTCGAGCATCAAATGAGCTTGGTGGTGAAAGAGCCGTTCGGAACAGTTGCTGCTATCGTGCCCTGGAATTACCCGCTCCTCCTGATGGCTTGGAAAGTTGCACCTGCGCTGGCTGCAGGAAATACGGTGGTGATCAAACCCTCGGAATTGACTCCGCTCTGCACCGTATTCTTTGCTGAAATATTCGATCATCTCCCAAAGGGCGTGGTCAACATTCTCACCGGCTTTGGCAAAGAATGCGGCGAGCCACTGGTCACCGCCAAAGGCGTCGATGTCATCGCCTTCACTGGCAGCGTGGAAACCGGCCGGCACATCGCAACGCTTGCGGCGCAGCAACTCAAGAAAGTTCACCTCGAGCTTGGCGGCAATGACCCGTTCATCATCTGCGATGACGTTGATGTTGACACCGCAGTTCGCGGCGCGGCGTGGACGGCGTTTCTGAATGCCGGACAAGTCTGCACCTCAGCCGAGCGTTTTTACGTTCTTGAACCGATTGCCAAAAAATTTATAGAGGGCTTCGTCGAACATGCCAAGACTCTCCGCATCGGCAACCCCATGGGCCCGGATGTTGATATGGGACCACTCGCAAGCGACGTGCAACGCCAGAAAGTTGAAAATCGTCTTAGCCTTGCAAAAAAGCAGGGAGCAAAAATTCTCTGCGGCGGCAAGCGTCCGGAAAAATTTTCGAAAGGATATTATTACGAGCCGACTGTAGTAACAGAGGTTTCGGCGGAAATGGAATTGATGCGCAGCGAAACTTTCGGTCCGGTCGCGCCGATTCAGGTCGTCAAAAATATCGAAGAGGCAATTGAATTAGCTAACAACTCTGAATACGGCCTCGGCGCTTCAATTCTTACCAATGATCTTGAGAAGGCTCTGACCGCCGCCGAGAACATCAAAGCCGGTACGTTTTGGATCAACGATCCGCTCACTGACAACGACGCTGCGCCGTTTGGCGGGATGCGGCTCTCCGGTCATGGCCGCGAACTTGGCATCGAAGGCCTCGACGACTTCCGCGAAGCCAAACACATTCTCATCGACTATAAGTTGGAAAAGAAGCGCTGGTGGTTTCCGTATGATTGGAGCGGACCGAGGAAGACGTGAAAATATTGGAGGATTATCATGAATCCGATAAAAGAATCTTTGTACAGCACAATCAAAACACTCGATGACGAGGAAGCTCGTCAACTTCTTGAATTCACATTACGTCTGCGCAAAAGAGCTACAGCATCGACGACGATGATGCGCTTGGCGAACGACCCGACTTTCAAAATTCCTGAAGAAAGAATGAATGCGTTAGAAGCTGTTCTGCCGATCAAGGGTAAAGGCATTGCTGCCTCAAAACTCTTGGTGAGGGATCGCCGATGAACTTCTACTACCTTGATGCCAGCGCGTGGATCAAACGCTACTATCAAGAACCTGGCACAGCCTCATGCCTCCTCTGCAACTTGATAAACGGAATCAAGCACCGTTCCATCCACCCACTTCACGACGGCGACGACCTTCTTACGATTGAGTCTCGGCCTGGCTGGCAGTCCGCCGCATATTTCGTACACTTCCTTTTGAATGTCCTCGATAGGCCTGATCGGCAGAGAGCTGCTTTTAAGTTTTTTTTCCAAATCTTTTCGGCGAGGATTGATCGCAATGCCGCGCTCGGTGATCACCGCATCGATCAGCTCGCCTGGCCCGCACAACGTAGTCACCTTATCGACGATCACCGGAATGCGATCGCGAAAAGACGGAATTGCCAGAATCGTGCAGTTGGCGAAGAGGCAATTCTGCCAGCCGCCGATGCCATGTAATAAATATCCATCCGAGTGCGTCACAACGTTGCCGTTGAAATGCACATCAACTTCAGTGGCGCCGAGTACCACGACGTCGACCTGCGACGCAAAATTTCCCTTGCCGTGGTAGTTGTAGCTGGTGAATGGACTCGTATTCACATGGTGAGGGTTTTCCCGCATCGAGCGCACGCCTTCGAGGTCGAACGTCTGGCCATCCAAAATGTAATCGGTCAATCCTTCTTCCAAAAGTTGAACAAGATATCTTGTGCTGCCGCCGCGCACGAACCGTGCTTTGACACCCTTCGCTTTCATTCTTTCCTTCAGATACATCACAAAGGCAAGAGCTGTGCCGCCGGCCCCGGCTTGAAAGGAAAAACCGTTTTGCATGAGGCCGGCTTCTTCGACAAAGCGCGCCGTGTATTCCGCGATCAGCAATCGGTCCGGACTTTTGGTGATTTCCGTAGTGCCGGAAATAATTTTTCCTGCATCACCAAGCGAGTCCACAGCGACGACATAATCTATATTGTTACCCTGAATTTGCCAGGGCACGCACGGAAACGGAACGAGGTTGTCGGTCACCACTATAACCTTATCGGCATACTCCGAGTCCACCAGCGCAAAACCGAGCAGGCCGGTCGCGGATTTTCCATTCACGCCATTAGCATTGCCAAACGCGTCCGCCGTTGGCGCAGCGATGACGGCGATGTCGATATGCACCTCGCCATCCTGGACGGCCTGGTATCGCCCGCCGTGCGAGCGCAGCACGCCGACGCCTCGCATTGTGCCACGACTCGCGTAGTGTCCCAAAGGCCCGTTCATGCTGCCTTCGATGTGGTGAATCGTGCCGTTTTCCAAATGGTGGATAAGATGTTCATGGCAGGGGAAAGAAGCGCTGGGAAACCAACGAATGTCTTTGACGCCCATCCTTTTGATGGTATCGAAAAGCAGGTTCGTCAAAGCATCGCCGTTTCGCAAATGATGCTGCGTCGAAACCGTCATCCCGTTTTTCAACCCGGCGAGCTGCAATGCCTCTCGAAGATTTTTTGCGAGCTTGTTCCCCTTGGCAGGAAAATCGGCGCAGGTGCGGATCGCCGGGCGGGCTTTGCCGCCGATGGGCCTGAATTTTCCTAGGCCACGATAGGGCGATTGCTTTTGTCCATTTATGTAAACCGGCACCAAACGCCCGGCAGCATTCTTAATCAGTCTCATGGCGCCAGCTCTTGTCGAGTTGTTTGTTGAGCATCGCCAGATCGATGATGCGGTGCGCGCGCTTCACCACCGGCGCATCGATCATTTTTCCCTCCACGGCTACCACCCCGCTGCCGCGGCGTTCGGCCTCATCGAATGCAAGAACGATCCTCTTTGCTTTGTCGATTTCATCGCGCGTTGGCGCGAACACGTCGTGGATGATGTTGATCTGCCGCGGATGAATGCAGCCCTTGCCCTCAAAGCCGAGCGCCTTGGCCTCCACCACACTTTGGCGCAATCCCTCCATGTCATCGACATCGGAAAAGACGGTGTCGAATGCCGGCAATCCAGCGGCGCGTGCTGCATTAACCACCATGCAGCGCGCGAAAAAACTCTCGCGCCCCTCTTCCGTTCTGTGCACGCCGAGGTCCGCGGTGTAGTCTTCCAGCCCGATTGCCAGGCCGCAATTATTTTCGCTTGCAGTGGCGATGGAATAGGCGTTGATCACACCTAACGCGCTTTCAACGATGGGCAGGAAATAAATAGCCGGCTGAACTTGGTGCAACTCCCGCAGACGTATAACTTCATCTTCAACGTGCCCCACCTGCTCCACCGATTCACACTTCGGAATCAAGATTACCTGCACATCATGTGGGACAACGAATGCGAGATCGTCGATTCCTTTTTGCCCTTGATTGATTCGCACCATTCTTTCAGCGTCGTGGAAATCAACACTGCGCAGCGCATTGCGCACAAGAATCCTCGCTGCATCTTTATCTGCCGGAGCGACGCTGTCCTCCAAATCCAGAATAATGCCGTCGGGTTGATGCAGCCCGGCGTTGATAAAAAACTTCGGCTCATTGCCCGGCACATAAAGGCGGCTGCGCCGCAGTCTTTCTTTTGAAGTCTTGACGATGGCTTTCTTATGCATCGGCAGGAGAAATTCTCTGTTGATCTCTGGCAACAGTTCTTTAACCGCTGCTTCCAGCCGCGCCGCAATGACAAACGGCAACGCGCCGCTGTCTTCGATGCTAATGTGTGCATGAGCAATCTCAAAGAAGTCGCATATTTCGCGAACCAGCGCTTCGATGGAGTCGCCATACATCGCCTTGACTTTGCTTCTCAAGTCGAGGCGAACCCCGCCGCGCATTTTCAGTTCGATCTCGACAAAGCAGTCGGAGCGAATCTTATCGCCTCGTTTTCCGGCGGAGAATTTTTTGATGGAACGCGCCATGTTGAAAGCTGTTGAGTTGGATTTTTTTCTTCTCTTACTCTTACTCGTACTCATACTCTTACTCGCTTTTTTATTCGGTGAAAATCAAAAGCGAGCATGAGTAAGAGAAAATGGCAGAGGAATAATTTGACCTTTCCATTATCTGATCAGCTTCGCCAGATCGCAGGCAACCCGATGCACATCCAATCCTTTTGCAAACGGCAGGCAGGTGCCGGATGGAAAGCGAGTTTTTTCCTTCCAGCGCTCGGGAATACTTTTGGCGCCGTGCATCGCTCCTGACAGGCCACCGACGATTGCGGCAATGGTATCTGCATCCCGGCCAAAATTGCCGCCGTAGATGATGCCCTTGCGAAAATCACCGTTGGTCAACTTAAAAATCGCGAATGCCTCGGTGACCGCCTCGGGCACGGCTGCTTTGTAGGTTGTCGCTAGTTCAGTATGCAACGGCGTCCACGCAGCTTCAAGCGATTCACTCTTGTCGATAATGGCGAGCGCCTTGAGAAGAGTATGGCGAAACCAAGAATCTTCCGGCGCTGTTTTCAAACCGGCATCGATGATTTCATCCACTGTGCCGCCGACCATGGCCACGGCAACGCCGGCCGCCACGGCCTGTGCTCCCCAAATGCCGTCACGCCAATGACTGATCGACGCGTCGATCTCTGCAAGTTGCGCAGCGCGTTCAGGATCGCCCGCACAGACGATGCCGATCGGGGCGATGCGCATCGCTGCGCCGTCGCTCATGTGATAGGCATTGTATTTTCCGGTTTCCGGCGGTCGCAATCCGCGTCTTAAATTTGTTGCTGCCTCCATTTCGCTGGCGCCACCGCGCTTCAATTCTACTTGCGTCACGACGTGCTGCTGCCATGCTTCAACCACATGGGCAGTGGTCAACTCGCCTTTTGCCTTGATGAGCGTCGCAGCAGTGAGCATGGCAAATTCCGTATCGTCGGTGCTCCACGAGGCGCTGTCGTCAAAATCCATGGTGATGCCAAATTTGAAATGGTTCTCCGGCGTGCGCGCCGCGTCGCCAAACGAATCGCCAATCGCCAATCCGATCAGCGCGCCATAGGCCCGATCCTCGCGTAGCATTTTGTTCGAAATCAATTGTGCTCTGGAAATCACTATTAGCTCAACTCTCCTTTGTGCAAGGATGTTACTTGTAACCAACGACGCAATTTTTCAGTGGGTCAGAAAACCGAACTTCACAACCAGCCGCTCTTTTTACCCACGAATGGCACGACTTCCCACGAATCATACTCTGCTTTCATTCGTGATCATTCGGGTGATTCGTGGGTAACGATCATCAGACTGCTTTTCTGAATGACCGACCTGATCAACTAACCTGCGCCACCGTCCGCTTCGCCAGATCATCAAAAGTAGCGTTGTCAAAACCTTTCATACTGCTTCGCAGGCGATTGTTCAATGGTGTAATCCATTTCGCCGGCAGCTTGCCTGCACCATGCATCGTCCCGATGATCGAACCGACTGTCGCGCCGTTACTATCCGTGTCCCAACCGCCCATCACCACCGCGCAGATCGTTCGCTCATAATCACCCTGCCCATGCAGCAGCGCCGCCGCCACCAGCGCCGCGTTGTTGATGGTATGCACCCAATGATAATGGCCAAAATTTTCATACAGGCGATCCAGAACGTCCTCCCACGATTTTCCGGTTGACGCCGATTTTATTGCAAAGCGCACAGCTTTCGCGAGGCGGCTTTCCGGCGGAATTTCACCCAAACCGCTTTCAACAATCTGTTCGATGTTGCTGGTTACAAACGCCGCCGCCACCATCGCGGCGACAAACATTTCTCCATAGATTCCATTTCGCACATGACTCAACCGGGCGTCGCGCCAGGCCAGTTCTGCGGCTTGCGTGGGTCGTCCGGGAGAAACCCATCCCCAAACATCCGCGCGAATTTGCGCGCCAATCCATTCGCGATAGGGATTGCGATGCGTGGCCGTAACCGGCGGTTCCAGCGCAGAAAGCAGGTTGATGTAGGCGACGCGTTCCGCCGTGAACGTTGACAGCACCGGAAGATTTTCCAGCCATGCCGTCGCGAGGTCTTCGGTGCCAAATGTTTTGCCATGCGTCTCAAGTATGCGAAGATTCAGCATCGGGTAATTCATATCGTCGTCTTCGGTCATGCAGACGATGTTTTCCTTCAAACTTTCTTTCCCATAATGCCGATTCCAGGGATATTTTTCCAACACGGTTTGTGGCATGTCGCTCGCGGTGATAAAATCAACTAACGGCCATCTCCCATTGGATTGCAGGATTTCTTTGATGCCCTGTCGTGAAATTTTTTCCACCGGCTTCCCCAGAAGGCAACCGGCGGCGCGACCCAGCCAGCCGCCGAGTATTTTGTCGTATAACATCTCCTGAGGCTGCACTGCTGCGGATAATGAAGAAGACGAGCGCACGGCGCGAATCATCTCCAGCGCCGAGGGTTCGTGACGTTGCAATTCATCGGAGACCGGCAACGCTGCGAGTTCATGCAGCATGGCGACGGCAAACCGCCGAACATCGGGCAGAGTCGCCGACGATGCATTGATTTTTTCCCAAAGCTCCCGGCGCGCCGAAACATTCTTGCCTTCATCTTCGGCCTGGCGAAATTCGTAGTCGAGGAGATCTTCGGGACTGATCCATGAAATTTTCATTCGGCGGCGCTGGAAAAATTTGAAACGGTAAGCTCGGAAAGTTGGTGAGCCAGTTTCACGAAATCCCGGCCTGCCAAATGAGGCAAACAAATTCCGCGCAGCTCACGCAGACTGGAACCCCAACGCTCACCAGCCACTGGCTGTTCGCTCATTGCTCCGGACAACGCGCCAACCAGCGCCGGAACCGAATCCGCGGTCTTGGCGATGGTCGTTGCCGCCGTGACGGCGGACGAAAAATCATTTCCCGCCAAAGCCGTAATCGCCAGCGTCAGCGCCAGGGTTTCCGGAGCTGCCGTGCCGTAACTGTACTCACGATTGACAATTTCGTCGGCAAGAACGGGAATGACTTCGAATAGTGAAGTGACGCGCTCACACAGGGACAAGGCTTTGGCGACAGTTCGCTGAATCAAGCTATGCTCCGGCAATACCGCGAGCGCCGCCGCAACGGTTTTTTTTGTTGTGCCACCGGCGCACGCAACACTCACGGCCGCGGCGATTGCTTGCGCCGCCCACACTCCATCTTCGGCATTGGTCACATAGGCATCGATCTCGGCAAGCCTTGCTGCTCTCGCCGGATGTCCAGCGCAGAATACACCGATTGGCACTGCGCGAGCGCAGGCGCCATCATCAAAATAATGTGGGTTGTCGTGACCGCAGACTGGGGGTTTCAGCCCACGACGGATATTGGTCAGCGCCGCCACGGTACTGACACCGCCACGAATCGCAGTTGGAGAATTCGCCAACTCGAGCCAGGCGCTCAACAAGACGTCCGGACTTAACTCGCCGTTTTGTTCGATAAGCAGAATCGTGGTGAACGCCGCCCACTCTGTGTCGTCAGTCGGGCCAAGGGCAAAATGGCCTGATGGCTGGTTCAGGGAAAACGGCGCCGGCGGCCGGATGATGTTGGTTTCTTCCGAGCCGGCTTCGATTTCGCGCCGGATGCGGCGCGTCCACGGCGGCAGCAAGTGGCTGCGGTGAAATAGCGCCGGCCAACTCAGCGCATCTCCGATTGCCAGACCGAGCAGTGCATTCTCCGCGCGGATTTTCAAATCGCTATTCTGCGTCATTCCACTTCACCGCCAGCGTTGCGAGATCATCAGCAACATTTTTGATGTTCAAGCCTGCCACCGCATGAATGCACACGCCGCGCGCGAGGCCAAGACGTTCAATCCATCTCGACGGAATTTTCTCGATGCCCGAGCGCGCGCCGGAGATTGCGCCGGTAATCGCCGCAATCGTATCGGTGTCCCGGCCGATATTCACACCACCGAGCACAGCTTCAGAAAAATCTCCGCGGGACGCCGCCAAGATGCCAAAAGCGAGGCCGACGGCTTCGGGGCCGAGATCTGACCAGTGATAATACGTGCACGCAATCGCCTCATGCAATGAGCTCAATGCCATCCAAACATCTGAGGTCTCAGTGCCGATGGCAATCCCGCGCACAATTGTGCGAGAGGTCCATGAATCGCTGGGGATTGCCCGAAGCGCTGCGTTGAAGATGTCATTTAGTTCAGCGCCGGTCATCGCTACGGCAATCGCGGCAGCAACTGCTTGCCCAGAAAAAATGCCTTCACCTGCATGGCTGACGATGCCGTCGATTTCTGCAAGTCGAGCCGCGAGAAGTGGATTGCCGGAGGCAACGATCCCAAACGGCGCGACCCGCATGGCGAGGCCATCGCTCCAGCTATGCAAATGCTGGCCGCTAAATGGGGGTTCAAGTCCGGCGCGCAAATTAGCGATGGCCATCATCTCACTGAAGCCGGCTCCTTTGAAGCCGCCGGTTTGTGAAGCAATGTGCTCGCGCCAAGCTGCGGCGATTTTTTGCGAGTCCAGCGACGTTCCGTACTTCAACAGGAGCTGCGCATTGAACAGCGCATACTCGGTGTCATCGCTAACCGTCGCCTCGGTCGACAAGAAATCGGTAATACGCCCCCATTGCTGTGTTATTTCACTCGGGGTTTTGCCCTCGGTCGGTTGGCCGAGCGCGTCGCCGATCGCGAGGCCGAGCAGCGCGCCGCGCGCATGGGCAACAAGTTCGTCTAATTTTTTCGATTTCATTGTTGATAGCGTTGCAAGACGCGGTTGCTTTCCTCTTCCATTCGTTGCGCCGCAGCATCGACGGTGAGTCGATTTGAAAACAGCTCTTGGAAAATCGGGTTGGCAACGCGCGTTTTCCATTCGGCAAATCCTGGAGCTTGCAACCATGGCCCAATGGTAAGATGGTCGACCAACGTAATCGCGACATTCCAGCCATTTTCTTCTGATTGAAACGCAGCAGATCGAATGCAAGATTTTCGCGAGGGCAGCATTGCATCTGCGATCGCCAGTCTGGTCAGGTTTTCTGTATTGGCGAAAAACTCGATAAAGGCCATCGCTTCCCTCTGTTTTTTAGAGGCGCGCGGAATGCTCAACGTCTGCGCGTTAAAACCCTGCTGTTGGGTGACGCCTTTGATCGCCGGTAAAACGCCCCAGTGAAAATCCTTCGGCGCGTTCTCGAGAATCTGTTGCCGCGCCCACACGCCGATGCCGAGCACGATCGCATAATTGCCGTTGTAAAATCCTCCCAGCAGGCTTGGTCCAGATTGGCCGATGCCGGCAGGTGACGTGGTCTTGTCGTCATACATCATTGCCA
>Ga0247727_10007177_pt1 | contig 21411 bp, 21 predicted proteins | sample WisWelCaveWW1625_FD_202498 | JGI IMG/M metagenome (GOLD analysis project Ga0247727, IMG submission 202498) | Biofilm microbial communities from Wishing Well Cave, Virginia, United States - WW16-25 | ecosystem: Environmental > Aquatic > Deep subsurface > Groundwater > Cave microbial mat | place... | reverse complement strand
GGTTCGGCGCCGAGCTAAACCAGGCGCTCGGCGCCCGCAGCCGTTGGCTCATCGAGCAGAAGCTCGCCGATGTCGGTGCTGACGGCGACGTGCGCCCCAATCCGCAGATGCTGGCGCTGCTGCGCCAACGTGAGACGGCCCACCTGGCCCAATCGCTGTCGCGCCAGCTCAACGCCATGCACGTGCCGCACGAGCCGGGACGCCGCATATCCGGTGTCTATGAGCGCTCGATCACCACCCCGACAGGCAAGCTCGCCGTCATCCGCCGAGAGGATACCTTCACGCTGGCGGCGTGGAAGCCAGCCCTCGAGGCAATGCGAGGGCGCGCCGTCAGTGGCCTGGTGCAGTCACACCGGGTGTCGTGGACCTTGGATCGCGGGCGTGGGTTGCCGAGCAGAAATTGATGATGTCGCCCGGAAAAGGCCGTGTTGACCGGCACCTCGCCGGGGCAAGTCGTGGATGCGGTCCATGCTGGCTTTGCGATCCAGCCACAGCCGGCATATTGCTTGTCCACCATGCCCTGCGATTCGCCCTGCCACGGGCTCCGGCATGATGTCCAGGATGTGCTGCGCGATGCCTACGAAGCAGGAAATCGTCCATCTCCTCGACCGGCTGAATGAGGTCCCCGCACGCGGATGGAGACGCCAGGAAGGTCTGAGTGCACTCTGTCGACCAGCGGACTGGTCAGGGCCTGGCTGAGGGACAGCGGCATGCCGAGGTCGATGCGTCCGCCGGGAGAGCGCGACAAGCCCTTCACCTCCACCGTTGCGCGATCGAGGTCGCGCAGGATCGCCTTCACCCGCTCGCGATAAACCGCGCCGGCGTTGGTGAGCCTGATGCCGCGCCCGCTGCGCGCAAACAGCTGCACGCCGAGGCTGCGCTCGAGCGTGCGCATGTGGCGGGTGAGGGCGGGCTGGGCCACGTGCAGACGCGCCGCCGCCTTGCTGATGCTCTCGAGCTCGCTGGCGACGACGAAATACTGCAGCTGGCGGAGGTTCATCGGCGATCACAGCACGCTGAACAAGGGGTTCTTGCGTCCCGATCTATATCAAAACCGATAGGTTTCATCGACACAAAAGGTATTGGTCGCGGACTTTGCTGGCACGTAGCATCACAATTACCGCCCACGCAGGAGCACCTGTAAAGGGGGCAGCCATGGCACGACGCATCGTCGACCTGACCGTCGAACTCTCAAACAACATGCCGTGTCACAAGTTTTTTCCGCGCCCCGTGATCGTCCCGCACTTCACCCATGACGATATGGAAGGCTTCGGCAATGGCACGCCGGAAGATCCGCTCGGCGGCTGCACCACTTTTCTGGGCATGGTCGATCACGTAGGCACGCACATCGATGCGTTCTGCCACACCAAGCGCGGCGGCCTGAGCATCGAGCAGATGCCGCTCGACATGTTCATGGGCAAGGCAGTGTGCCTCGACATGCGCCACATCCCCGACCTCGGCGACATGGACGTGAAGGATTTTGTGGCAGCCGAGAAGAAAGCCGGCGTCAAGATCGATGGCCACATCGTGCTGCTCTGCACCGGCCTGCACAAGCGCCATTTCCCGACCGAGAAGATGGTTTGGACCAATCCCGGCATCACCGCCGAGGCCACGCACTGGCTGGCCGATCGCTCGCGCGTGCACGGGGTAGAAGGGCCGTCGACTGATCGGCCGGATCACAATCTGTTCCCGAACCACAGGGTGTGCCGGGACCGCGGCGTTACCCACTACGAGTGGCTGTGCAATCTCGAGGAGCTGCTCAGCAAGGGCGAGTTCGAGTTCATCGGCCTGCCGTTGAAGGTCAAGGGCGGCAGCGGTTCGCCGGTGCGTGCCGTGGCGTTTCTCGGCTGAGCGGGGGGTCCCGCACGACGACCGGGACAGGAGCGAGTGCCTACGTGAACCGCAGGGATGGCCGATGGCGTCTGAGTTCGCGTATATGACCGCGCTGGAGCTTCGGCAGTTGCTCCGAGCCAAAGAGGTGTCGCCCGTCGCCCTCGTCGAAAGCACGCTGCGGCACGCCGAGGCGATGCAGCCCGTGCTCAATCCGTTCGTGACCATCACCGCCGACCTGGCGCTCGACGCCGCGCGCCAGGCCGAGCGCGCCATAATGAGCGGCGAAGGCGGCGGCCGGTTGTGCGGGCTTCCCGTCTCCATCAAGGACCTCACTGCCCTCAAGGGCGTTCGCTTCACGTCGGGCTCGCGCACGCTCGAGAATTTCGTGGCGCCTGTCGACGCGCCGGCATCCGAGCGCGTGAAGCGTGAGGGCGCGTGCGTCATCGGCAAGACCACCACCACCGAGTTCGGCTGCAAGGGCTCGAGCAACAGCCCCCTCACCGGCATCACGCGCAATCCCTGGAGCCTGAAGCGCACGAGCGGCGGCTCGAGCGCTGGCGCGGCGGCCAGCGTTGCCGCCGGCATCACGCCGTTCGCGCTGGGCACGGACGGCGGCGGCTCCGTGCGCATACCCTCCTCGTTCTGCGGGCTGTTCGGCATCAAGGCCCACTTCGGCCGGGTGCCGATCTTCCCGGCCGCGGCGACGCCGACGCTGGCGCATGTGGGGCCGCTGGCGCGCACGGTGCGCGACGCGGCGCTGCTGCTGGGCGCGATTTCGGGCTGGGATGCGCGCGATCCATTCGCCGTCGCCGCCGAAGCACCCGACTATCTCGCCGCCTGCGACGAAAGTCCGAAGCGCCTCAAGATCGCCTGGAGCCCGACGCTCGGCTACGCCAAGCCGCTGCCTGAGGTCGTGGAGATCGCCGCCAACGCCGTCGATGCGGTGGAGGGGCTCGGGTGCACCGTCGAGCTGGTGGACAAGGTGTTCGACGACCCGGCGCCGCTGTGGATGGCCGAGTTCTACGCCGGCGTCGGCACGCGGCTGAAGGAGCCGCTGCAGAAGAGCCGCGACCTGATCGATCCGGCTGTCCTGGCGCTGCTGCAGCCGGCGCTCGACCAGAAGCTCGAGGACTATTACGCGCGCGTGTTCCAGCGCTACGAGTTTCGCGAGAAGGTGCGCCAGTTCTTCGAGCGCTTCGACCTGCTGGTGACGCCGACCACCCCGACGCCCGCCTTCGACGTGGAGCGCGATCTCCCGGTCGAGCTCGAGGGCGAGCACATCGTGACCTGGGTGGCCTACACCTACCCCTTCAATCTCTGCGGCCTGCCGGCAGCCTCGGTACCGTGCGGCTTCTCGCGGGCCGGCTTGCCCGTCGGACTGCAGATCGTCTCTCGCCCGCTGCGCGAGACTGACATCTTCCGCCTCGCGGCTGCGTTCGAGGCGGCACGCCCGTGGTCGGCAGCACGACCGACCATCCACTAGGGGAACAACCGCTGGGAGGCAGGAGCGGCCGGCGCACTCAGACGCAGCCCGATGCGCACGGGAGCCGCGAGTTGTGAAGTAAGCTACGGAGGTAGTCATGTCGCTGTTGTCTTGGGGCAGGCAGCTTGCTTGTCCAGCGATCGTCGCCGCATCCGCGCTGGTCAGCACCGGCGCGTTCGCACAGGAACCCATCAAGATCGGTGTGGCCGCTGCCCTGACCGGGCCCGCGGCACCGGTCGGCGTCGACATCAGGCGCGGTGCCGAGATCGCCGTCGACGCGATCAACGCCAAGGGCGGCATCAAGGGCCGCAAGGTGGTGCTCATCGCCCGCGACGACGAGCACAATCCCGTCAAGACCGTTGCGCAGTACCGCGAGCTGATCGAGCGCGAGAAGGTGGTGGCGATGATCGGCGCCTCCAACAGCGCGTCGATGCTGGCCGTGGCGCCGATCGTCAACGACAGCCTGAAGGTGCCGGTCATCTGCCCGGCTACCGACGCAACCGCCATCACCGAGAACGATGCGGCCAAGCAGGGTCGGGACAACTACATCTTCCGGGTCGGCATGTACGGCACGGGGCAGGCCAACTTCATGGTCGACACCATGGTCAAGAAGTTCGGCCACACCAAGGTCGGGCTGCTGACCTGGACCGGCGGCTGGGGCGTCACGGGCCGCGGCGAGCTGCAGCGCCGCCTCAAGGAGAACGGACTGTCGCCGGTTGCGGACGAGACGTTCGACAACAACGACACCGACATGACGCCGCAGATCATCAAGCTCAAGAACGCCGGCGCGCAGAGCATCCTGAACTATGCGCTGGTGCGCGAGAACACCTTCGTGGTGCAGACCAAGGCCAAGCTCGCCGACGGAACGCCCTACGTCTCGGCCTGGGGCATCGCCGGCCCCGCCTTTTGGAAGGCGGCGGGCGCGGCTGCCGAAGGCGTGCTGACCAGCACGACCATCACCAGCGACGGGCCGCAGCCGCCCGAGCGCATGGCGCTCATCAACGAGTACCGCAAGCGCTACAGCCAGGAGATGGACCTGCCGGTGTTCGTGTTCGGCGCCTACGATGCGGTCAACATGCTGGCGCTGGTGATGGCGCGCGACGGCACCGACCCAGCCAAAGTCCGCGCCGGCCTTGAGAACATCCCTGAGTTCAAGGGGCTCATCAAGCGCTTCAAGCGGCCGGTGTTCACCAAGGACCGCCACAACGCCATTGCCGAAGAGGACATGATCATGGGCCGCTGGACCGACGGCAAGCTGCTGGAGGTCAAGTTCGACGCCAAGGGCCCCTACGTGGAGATCGACGACAAGACCAAGAAGTACATCGACAAGACGAACCTCAAGCTCATGTAGGTTTCAGGCGTATGATCGGCTGGCCCCGGGCGGCATCGCGCATCCCGGGGCCAGTTTTCTTGGGCGGCAGCGCCCGCAGCGTCGTTGTGGAGCCGCTAGAGCAGGATCGCTTCGGATGGAATCATCTTGCCCCAATGGAGACGTAGAGGCCGAAGCGTGAATCCTGCTCTATTCTATGGTTTTGGAGCAAGGTTCACCTTCCATGATCGAAGCGAAGCGCTTCGATCAGGAACGATCTTGCTCTAGGCGCGGGCGGTACATGTACTTCTTCTTCCAGATCGGCTCGAGCGGCATTGCCACCGGCGCCGTCTATGGTCTCATCGCCGTCGGCTACAGCCTGACCTTCATCACCACCAAGGTGCTCAACTTCGCGCTCGGCATGTGGGTGATGCTCGGCGGCATGCTCACCTACTCGCTGCAGGTGCAATACGGCGTGCATCCCCTGATCATTCTGCTGCTTGTGCCCTGTCTATTGTTTGCGCTGGGCCTGGTTGCCGAGCGGTTCACGGTGCTGCCGTTCCTGCGCGCCGGCAGCGACGTGTGGGTGCTGAGCACGCTGGCCGTGGGTTTGCTCTTCATCGACCTTGCGGAGCTGATCTGGGGGCGCAGCCCGACGCCGGTGCCCTCCTACTTCGGCAGCACGCCGCTCATGATCGGTCAGGTGGCGATCCTGCCGCAGCAGGTGCTGATCATCGCCACGGCCATCGTGATCTTCGTGGCGCTCGACCTGTTCTACCGCCGCACGCTGCTGGGCAAGGCCTTCCGCGCCGTGGCGCACAGCCCCGACGTGAGCGGGCTGATGGGCATCAACACCCGCCTGGTGCAGGCCGGCTCCTACGCTGCTGCCGCCGCGCTCGCCGGCATCGCCGGGGTGATGGTGGTGCCGCTGACGCTCGCCGAGCCGCAGCTCGGCACCGTGCTCGGGCTCAAGGCCTTCGCCATCGCCATCATCGCCGGTCTCGCCGCGCCGCGCGGCATCCTAATCTGCGGCCTCGTCTACGGCGCCTTCGAGGGGCTGGTGTCCGGCTATTTCTATACCGGCATCCGGGACATCCTCGGCTTCTCGCTGATGATCCTCGCCCTCTACCTGAAGCCAGAGGGCCTGTTCGGCACTCGGCAGGAAGAGCGCGCCTGATGCGCCGCGTCACGACCGGCATCGCCTGGCTTGCGGTTGCCCTGCTCGCCGCCTTTCCGCTGCTGGTCGAGGGCACCTACTACAAGTTCCTCGGCATCATCGTGCTGATCTACGGCATCGTCGCCATCGGCCTCAACATCCTGTCGGGCTACGCCGGGCTGCTCTCGCTCGGGCGCGCCGCGCTGATGGCCGCCGGCGCCTACACCACCGCCCTGATGACCAAGGCCCTGGCGCCGCTGCCGCTGTTTGCTGCCACGGGCCTCCACATCTGGCTCGGCATGGTGGCCGGCACCGTGGTGGCAGCGCTGTTTGGAGCAGCCCTTGCGTTCCCCTCGCTGCGCGTGCGCGGCCCCTACCTCGCCATGGTGACGGTCGCCTTCGGTTGGGTGGTCTGGAAGATCTTGCAAGAATGGGTATCGGTGACCGGCGGCGATCTCGGTATCTCCTCGATCCCCAAGCCGCAGGTGGGCCCGCTGCTGCTGGAGACGCAGAGCTTCTATTTCGTCGTGCTCGGCTGCTTCATGGTCGCGCTTGGCTTGCAGGATCGCATCGTGCGCTCGCGCTTCGGCATGCGCCTGCGCGCCATGCGCCACAGCGAGCTCGGCATTGCCTCCGTCGGCGTCGACGTGCACCGCCTGAAGGTGGCGGCGTTCGTGATCAGTGCCGCGTTCGCCGGCTTCGGCGGCACCCTGTTTGCCCACCAGCAGAACTACATCAGCCCGGACAACTTCCAATTCTTCAGCTCCGTGTTCTTCCTGCTGGCCATCCTGTTTGGCGGGGCCGGCACCAGGTTCGGGCCAATCGTCGGCGCCGCCGTTCTGACCGTGCTGCCGGAGCTGCTGCACGACTTCGACAAGTACCGCCTCATCGTCTACGGCTGCTTCATCCTGCTCACGCTCTATTTCCTGCCCAACGGCGTGATGGGCCTCTTCCCTGCCGCACGGCCGGCAGCACGGGCACCGACCGGTGCCCCGCACAGCAAGGTGGTCGCTGCCATGCCGGCGGCGCTGGCGCAGGTGCGGGGTGCCGCGCTCGAGGCGGCGGGCATCTCGCGCTCCTTCGGCGGGCTACGCGCTCTGAGTGATGTCGCGCTCTCCGTCGGCGCGGGCACGATCCATGCCCTGATCGGCCCCAACGGCGCGGGCAAAACCACGCTCATCAATATCGTCTCCGGCATCTACAGGGCCGACGCCGGCCGCATCCTGATCGACGGGCAGCCGGCCCGCATCGGCTCCCTGCACGGCGCCGCGGCGCAAGGTATCGCCCGCACCTTTCAGACCATCAAGCTGTTCGGCGACATGACGGTGCTCGAGCACGTGCTGACGGGGCTCTCCCGCCATTCGCGCCTGGCGCTCTGGCATGCGCTCCTCGACACGCGAGCCGCGCGCGAGGAGGCGGCAAGCCAGATCGAGCAGGCGCGGCAGCTGATCGCCTTCGTCGGTCTTGCCGGATACGAGGACCGGCCGGCGACGGAGCTCGCCTACGGGCACCGGCGGCTGGTCGAGATCGCGCGCGCGCTGGCGGTGCGGCCACGGCTGTTGCTGCTCGACGAGCCGGCCGCCGGGCTGGTGGCCGACGAGATCATGGCCCTGGCGCAGGTGATCCGCCGGCTCAAGCAAGCGAGCGTCACGATCCTGCTCATCGAGCACCACATGGACCTGGTGGTGAGTGTTTCCGACCGCATCACCGTGCTCGACCAGGGCGTGGTGATCGCCGATGGCTCGCCATCCGCCATCCAGCGCGACGAGCGGGTCATTGCCGCCTATCTGGGGCCCTCCCATGCCGCTGCTTGAGGTCGAGAACCTGCGAGTGGCGTACGGGTCGCTCGGCGTTCTGAAGGGCATCGGCCTCACGGTCGAGGAGCGGGAGATCGTGACCATCCTCGGCAGCAACGGCGCCGGCAAGACCACCACCTTGCGCACCATCGCTGGTCTGATCGCCCCCAGCGGGGGTCGCATCATGTTCGACGGCCGCGACATCGCCGCCATGCCCGCCTACCGCATTTGCGCCGCGGGCCTGGCGCTGGTGCCCGAGGGCAGGCAACTCTTTCCCGAGCACACCGTTCTGGAGAACCTTGAACTCGGCGCCTTCCGTCAACTGCAGCGCGGCCGCAGGGCGGATTTCAAGCGCGACCTCGACGCCGTGTGCGAGCTGTTTCCGCGTGTCGGCGAGCGCCTCGATCAGCGCGCCGGCCTGCTCAGCGGCGGCGAGCAGCAGATGGTGGCAATCGGCCGTGCGCTGCTCAGTCGTCCGCGGCTGCTGCTGCTCGACGAGCCTTCGCTCGGCCTGGCACCGCTGCTGGTGCAGTCGATCTTCGAGGCCTTCGCCAAGCTCCGCGAGCGCGGCATCACCATTCTGCTGGTCGAGCAAATGGCCATGCTGGCGCTCAAGATCTGCGACCGGGCGTATGTGCTGGAGTCCGGCACCATCACGCTGTCCGGCACACGCGAGGAGGTGGCTGACGACCCCCGCGTCGTCGAAGCTTATCTCGGAAGGTCTTCCGCAAAGCCCTGAGCGCCGCGCTCATGCAATCACGTTCCACCACAGTTCGGGCAATAACGAACGTCGTCGCTCGGTCTCGACGGCGACCTGTACGTTGTAGCCGACCACACCGATGGCAACGCTGGCCTTCGTCAGCAGTCCCACCTCGCGGCACAGCTCGACGAACCGCGCGCACACCTTGCGGATGGCGATCGAACCCAGGCTCGGTCAAATCAAGCGCATCGACGAACGCGTCGATCACACGAACAGGATTGCTCTCGTCGATCCAGTCATCGAGGCATTCGGGCAACAAAGTCGACTGCCCGCGATCCGCCCCCGCAACGAAGCGCTTCATCAATTGCCCCCGCAGAATCGTCAGGAGAATCATAGCAGCGTCGGCGTTTTCACACAGCCAGGGTCAAAACCGTCGAAGACCTTGAGTCCGCTATCAAATCAAGGCGCTCATGGCCATGCCAGAACATGACGCGAAGTGCCAAAAGCTGTCGAACCGCCGGCCCGTTTAAGCTACCGGTCCTTCTTCCGCTTCGCAAGAAAGTGGTGATTACGTTGCGCGCCAGCCGTTACTCCGCCGTAGCCAACTGGCGCGACCTCACTACCTGCAGATCGTTCGGCAGGCCCAGTCTTTGACCAGGCCGTAGATAGCGGGAATGACGACAATTCACGTTGATCCGACCCCGCCTCTGGCCTGAGTACGAAAGACGTACCAACACGCCAGGGTTGGCACCACCACCCATTGCAGCAGCGGCGAAAGGCCGATGCCTCCGGCGATCGGCAGCACAGGCATCAGCTCGGAGTAAGCCCAGGTCTTGCGCACCGAGACATTGAGCCACTCGCTGAAACCTGTGTATCCGAGGCCAAATGCGATTGTCAGCGCCGCGACGAGACCAAAGGCTTGACGGGGCCATTCGGCGGAACCGGCAAGCAAAAGCGCGGCAATCAGTGAACTGAGGGCAATCAGCAGATCACCTCCCGTGCAGTGCACAACGGCAAAGGCTTGCTCCGCCCGGCTCCCCGACATCCAGATCGTGTAAAGCGGCAGCTGCAGGATTTCCCAAGTGAGATTGCCGACCGCGATGACAGCAAGGTAGATCCGAAAAGCCCGCAGCCAATCCGGATTGCTCAATAAAAGACCACCGGGCTTGCCTGCATCCATGCATGTCCCTTTCCTCGCAACCAGCCTCCCACGTCGGACGTGTCAGGGAAAGGCGCACGACGGTGCCCGTGCACAAAGCCGTGAGTTGATCCGAGGGCACTTCGAGCTTAGCTATACGCTATGCGCGTGACCCGCCTGCTCATCGCTGCGTTGCTCACCATGAGCCTTGCCGTTCTGCCGATTTCGGCGGCGACGGCAAAGACCATGTCAAACATCACTCAGTCCGAGATGAGCATGGGCGCAACCGGCGAGAAATGTCCGTGTTGCAACGCAATGCACCAGTGCAGCCCGGACAATTGCCAATTGGCTTGCCACAACGTCCCAGGCATTTCCGTTGAGGGGCCGCAACCCCCACGTCTGGGGCCTCAAGCCCATCCTGTCATGGCTTCGATGAAGCTCTCGCGGTCTTCACCACAGCCCGATCCCCCTCCCCCTCGTTCCTAGTCTCGGCTTTTGACGAGCGTCAAGGCGCCAGGCGCGCGTCGGCGCCTGACTGCCATCTTCCTTCAACGCGCGTCAAGCGCGTGCTCGAGACAAGAACGAATGGAGCTACTGTATGAAATACATCCTGTCGGCGGCCATCCTGGCCGTCGGGCTCTTCAGCCTGACCGCCAATGTTGTGACCGCTCATCACAACAGCAGTCACAGCCAGGGTCCATGTGGACCGAACCCCTGCCCTAAGGACGGCAGGTAAACGGTGAAGGGCGGGCTCGCGGCCCATGCTGCGGGGCCCGCCTCTCCTCGAGAGGGAGGCACAGTTATGTTCGCAAAGCACACGCGCCGGTCCCTGTTGCGGGGCGCGGCCGGCTTGACGGCCGCCACCTGGCTGCCAGGGCGCTCCCATGCCAGGGAGTTCAAGCTCAATCCCGCGCCCGCCAAGGTGCCGCTTGTTGGCGGACAACGTCCCGAGACCGACGTGTGGGCGTATAATGAGCTGGTCCCCGGACCGCCCATGCGTGTCCGCCAGGGCGACCGCCTGAAGGTCACAGTTGAAAACGGTCTGGCCGGAGAAACCACGGTCCATTTCCACGGCATTCGCCTGCCCAATGCCATGGACGGAGTTCCGCATTTGACGCAGCCACCCATCGATCCGGGGGGTACCTTCGTCTACGAGTTCGACCTGCCGGACGCCGGCACCTATTGGTATCATCCTCACGTGCGAAGCGCCGAGCAGGTCGGCCGCGGACTTCACGGGGCTCTCATCGTCGAGGAGCGTGAGCCGATCCGTGTCGACCGTGACGTGGTGTGGCTGTTATCGGACTGGCGGTTGCTGCCGAACGCGCAGATCAGCGACGATTTCCGCAACATGCATGACATGGCGCACAACGGCCGCGTCGGCAACACTGTGACCATGAACGGCCGCGTGCGCGAATCCTTTGCTGTCAGAAGCGGCGAACGCATCCGGTTGCGGCTCATCAATGCTGCGAACGCGCGCATTTTTGGCCTCGAGTTCACCGGACACAAACCGAAGGTGATTGCCTACGACGGCCAGCCCGTCGCGCCGCATGAGCCCGCCGACGGGCGCATCATCCTCGGCGCCGCGATGCGCATCGATCTCATCCTCGACATGACCGGCAAGCCCGGCGAGCGGTTCCAGGTGGTCGACAATTTCTATCGCAACCTCGAATACCGTCTGCTCGATTTGGTCTACGGCACCGAACAGTTGCGCGACAAGCTGCTCGACAGCCCGATGACACTCCCTCCAAACACCATGCCCGAGCCCGACATGAAGACTGCCGAACGCCACGAGGTGACGCTCAACGGCGGCATGATGGGCGGCATGATGATGCGCGAGCGCGGCATGGCGGGCATGAGCATGATGGAGATGATGCACACCGGCAAAATCTGGTTCATCAACGGCGTCGCGATGATGGGGCATGTGATGGACCCCATGCTCACTTTGAAGCGTGAGCGCACGTACATCCTGGCCATGAACAACGAAACCGCGTGGTGGCATCCGATGCATCTGCATGGTCATGCTTTCAGGGTCATGAGCCGCAACGGGGTTCCGACCAGGCTGCGGGAATGGCAAGACACCGTGCTGATGTCGCCGCGCGAGATGGTTGAAATAGCATTCGTCGCCGACAACCCCGGCGATTGGATGTTCCATTGCCACATCCTGGAGCACCAGGAGAGCGGCATGATGGGTGTGATCCGAGTGACCTGAAAGGAGACATTTCAATGCTTCGTTCGCTGATGCTTGCTCTCGCCTTGCTGTTCGGTACCGCTGCGGCGCGTGCCGAACCACCGGCCGGGACCATGTACGTGAACCCGCAGTGCGGCTGCTGCCAGGGTCACGCCAATTATCTCCGGCAGAATGGCTTCAAGATCACCGTCAAAGAGACGCACGACATGTCGCTGATCAGGCGGCAGCACGGTGTTCCGGCCAAACTCGAGGGATGCCATATCATGCTTATCGACGGCTATGTCGTCGAAGGCCACGTGCCCGCCTCGGCCATCAGGAAACTGCTGGCCGAGCGCCCGAAAATCAAGGGTATCTCGTTGCCGGGGATGCCCGACGGCTCTCCCGGGATGACCGGCACGAAGACCGAGCCGTTCAAGGTTCTCGAGATTTCTGGAGGCGAACCAAAAGTATTCGCCGTCGAGTAACGCCAACCTCCACAACGGGCGACGCGGGGCGGACCACCGTCCGCCGCGAGCGCAGTCCTTTGGACCTGAGGCCCGATCATGGACTCAGGTTCTCATTCCGCAACGAATTTTCGTCGGGCGCCCGGCCCTATCGAATAAGCGAGCACCAGCCTTCAGCCTGCAGCCTGCGGCGCGACCAGTTCAAGGGTCACCTTCGTGAGTTCATTGAGGGCAACGAGGACGCCGACCCCGGCGAATATGAACCACAGGCGCCTGATGAGATCACCTTGGCCCACAATCGGAGGAGAAAAACTCACCGTCGCGCCTGCAAGAAAAATTGCCAAGGGCGCATGGATCGGCACCCCCGCTGAAGCGTCGGCTTGCGATTGACTGGCGAGCGCCATGTAACCGATGGCACACAACACCACCGTCCCGCCAACGAGATGAAATACCGGGTAAACCTGGATCATCTGCCGTCCGTGACGGTGGTCGCGGATGCGCACGCCAATGGCGGTCAGCAGCAGAAATGTCGCGATGTTGAGAGGCGGGACGAGCAAGCTTGGCACCTCGATTCCCAGCCACCCAGCAGGCAAGTCCCAGAACGCGGGCGCCCCCTCCTGCCAATGACCTACGATCCACCACGCCCAATCCGCCATATCGAGGGGCGCTAGCAGGTTGGCGAAGAGTGTGATGGCTCCGCCCAAGATCCCGAGCCACAAAATGGCCAGGCCAAGCATCCATTTGAGCATGACTGGCGCTCCCACCATGGCCGCAGCATTGTTGGACGGAGATGAGCGGGCGTCTAGAGGGGGCATATGGAGGGTGGGATAGGGGTGCCAGCAAGGCCGGTGCCAGGAGAATCGAGCGCAGAGCCGTTTGGCCGTCAGCGTCCGGGGCCATAGAGGCCCCGGACAAGGTTGTCTTATTATTGCTCGTTTGAGCCGCCGCTCTGCCGCTCTTGCTGCTCCCAGAAGTCCTTGACCCAGTCGGTGTGCTTCGCCTGGACCGCCGAGGCGACACCAATCAGAGCCGACAGTAGGGTGGCCACAATCATGACCTTCTTCATAACGATGCTCCTCCTTGCTTGGCGGCGCAGCGACTGACGATTGCCTTCCAGCCTGACTGCGCCATGCCGAAGAAGCCTAGACACCGTCTGATCCTGGGGCGATCTAAGCTCGGCAACTCGATGTAACCGAACCCAAGGCGGTTACGTTCGGTTACAAAAATCCCCGTCCGTCGCACTATTCAGCGATTATCATGCCATGACGAACCGAAGGGGAACTGCGATCCGCATGGATGGCGCAGCGCACATTCTTATTGTCGATGACGACCGCGAGATTCGCGATCTACTCTCGCGCTTCTTGCGCAAGAACGGATACCGGGTTGATGTGGCCCCCGACGGACATGAGATGAAGCGCGTGTTGGAGGGAGCGCGGATTGACCTGGTCATTCTTGACCGCATCCTGCCGGGCAAGGACGGTCTGACGTTGTGTCGCGAATTGAGAACCCGCAGCCGCGTGCCGGTTATCCTGTTGACATTGCTTGGTGGCGACACCGACCGCATCATCGGGCTTGAAGTTGGCGCTGACGACTATCTGGCTAAGCCGTTCAATCCCCATGAGCTGCTGGCGCGCATCAAGGCTGTTCTCCGCAGAACCAACGATCTCCCGCTTCAGAGCAGCTTGCAAGAGGCTCCGGTCTTGAGCTTCGCCGGCTGGACCTTGGATCGCCGTCGCCGGCGGCTTGAATCACCGGACGGTGTGATCGTGACGCTGACCGACGGCGAGTTCGATCTCTTGGTAGCGCTCGCCGAGCACCCGCAAGTGATCTTGACCCGTGACCAGCTGCTCGATCTCGCGCGCGGCCGCACGGCTATAGCGTTCGACCGCAGCATCGACATGCAAGTCACCCGGCTCCGGCGCAGAATTGAAACCAATCCTGATGAGCCGGAGTTCATCAAAACCGTCCGCAACAAGGGTTACATCTTCACCCCTGAAGTAAGCGGAGAACCGGCATGATGTGGCTCTTCGATACCATTAAGGGGCGCGTCGTCGCTGTCCTCGTGGTGTTTCTCTCACTATCCCACGTGGTGGGCCTTTGGCTTTACGTGCAGAAGAGCGACGAGGCCACTACCCTCCTGCACGATGCGCTCCTTGCCGAGCAGATCGCGCTGATAACCCGCCTCGCCGAACGTCTTCCGGTGAGCGAGCGAGGCCCGCTGTTGGCGGCGTTGAGCGGTCCGACGGTACGAATGACGGAGGCACCATTCGCACAACTAGGCCAGGGTCTACCGGAAGGTTCCCGGGGCCATGCATTCGAGCACCTCCTTGGTGTCTTCCTGGATCGGCCGACGCATGAGCGTATCCGTCTTGCGTACTTGCCGGGCGGCGCGATCCCCGGCCTCGAGAACCTGTTGGGGACAGTGCGGGCGTCCGCGCACAGCCAGGCAGACCATCTGCCCATGAGGCCGCTTGCAGATATCCGCCCTATCGGGGCGATGACGGCGGAGGTTGGCCTTTCAGACGGGTCGTGGGTCCGCTTTGCCGCGCCTTTGTTGACGGTCACCCCCTTCTCGCCCTTGAAGCTCGGCGCTCCCCTTGCAGCCATGCTCGCCTCGGTTCTGTTGATCGCCGCATGGGTCCTGCACCGATGGACGCAACCCCTGACCCATTTCGTGGCCGCAGCCGAGCGATTGGGGACCGATATCCATGCGCCTCCGCTCGCCGAGCGCGGCCCTTACGAAGTGCGCACTGCGGCGCGCACCTTGAACGTCATGCAGGAGCGTATTCGGCGCTTGGTCGAGGATCGAACAGCTTTCGCAGCAGCAATTGCGCACGACCTCGGTACACCCATCACGCGTCTGCACCTGCGCGCGCACGAGATCGAAGAGGATAACACCCGTACGCGTATCCTTGCCGACCTCGACCAGATGCGGCGCATGATAACCGCGACGTTGGAGTTCGCCAGGCTCGACTTCGCGGCCGAACCCAGCGAAACGATCGATGTGGGCTCGCTTGTCCAGAGCTTGTGCGATGACTTCATCGATGGGGGCCAGGACGTCACAGTCACAAACCTGGAACCGGTCATCATCCGCTCCAAACCGATTGCCTTGCGACGGGCATTGAGCAATCTATTGGACAACGCCGTGAAATACGGCGCGCGCGCAAGGGTCGGACTTGTAAGCACCCCCACAAACTTTCGCCTCTTCATCGATGACGATGGTCCTGGTATCCCCGCCAGTGAGGTCGAGGCAGCCTTCCAACCGTTTCGGCGACTTACATCCACCCCTGAACAGATCGTCGGGACAGGTTTGGGCTTGAGCATAGCGCGCAGCATCGTTCGCGGGCTGGGGGGCGAAATTGCGCTTGCCAACCAACCGTCAGGGGGGCTGCGGGTCACAGTGCAACTGCCCATCGTCAGCCGGGCCTCCAATCCTCGATACTCCCATGAAAACTGAGTGTCCCGGAGGCACGGGGGCGCGCGAAAATGGCCTCACGGGAGCGTCGGTGGTTGACGAATACCCAAGCGATACTTACGTTTTTTGGGCGCGACCAGATTCGCTTCGGAAAGGAAGGACTTACCCGGTGACGCAGCTGCCTCAAAAACTTGCCCTTTTGGCTGGTTTTCTGGTGGCACTCTTGCTTGTCGCTGGCGGAGGAGCCCCGGCGGTCGCACATGGCTCCCACCCGCATGCCACGGTCGAGCGGTATCAGACCGCGCTTCCGTCCCAAGCAAGCGAAATATTCCGTGCCTCTCCCACACACGATGTGCAGGCGCGCACTGCATCCAAGAACAACATCCCCCGCGAGGTTCCTGAAAAGTCCGGCAACGCGGATTGCTGTTGCGGCAGCCTAATGTGCCACGCTGGCGTGACACTCACCGTTGCGCTCGTATCCCTCCCCAGCTCGAGGGGCGAGAGGGTCGACCTTCAACCCTCTTCAAGTCGGGAGCTGCTCATCCCTTCCGGTCTTGAGCGCCCACCTCGAAGCCCACCCTCCGCTTAGCGTCGGCCAACAGCCGACGCCCTGCCGTCGCGCCCGCTGAGCCGGTGCGTCGCGCACCCCGTTTCCGTTCAACGGTTCCGCCTCTCGCGAGTATGACGCCCCTAACGTCGGATTTCCGGCGTGGGCCCATCGACCGGGACCATGACGTGCCATCAAACAGAGCATTCAGCGCATGGCCAATAAAGCACTGACCTGGCTCTTGCTGACTTTGGTCTCCGTCTCACCGGTGCTGGCTCGGGACCCCGCCAATCCGGAGGCGAGCGTTCCGCCCGCCCGCTACAGCCCGATCATGTCCGGTACCAAGAGTTACCGGCCCGTGGAGCCACTGCCCTGGGGCGACGTCAACCGCCGGGTCATGCCCAAAGACGCGCAGCCGTCGGACGCACCCGGTAAAGCCGCGCCGAAAGCAAAAGATGAAAAGAGCGGCCCGCATGGCAAGCACTGACCAAAACGCAACAGGGGAGCTCCGCAGTACGGAGTGATTGCATGGGGGACAGGAAGATATTCCCGATACGGGGATCTGCCCCGACCTATGTCTGGGGGGCAGCGCCAGTAGCAGCCGTGTTGGCAGCCCTGCTTGTGAGCGGCTGCGCGCGGTTCTCACCCGACGCCGGCATGGGGGTTGTTCAGTCCGCCGCCGCCGGCGAGCTCGGCAAGGACGTGATCAAGATCAACGACGTACGCACGGAAGCGCACGTTGCGGCTCGGGTCAGGGATCTGCTCTCCAAGCCGTTGACGGTGTCGAGCGCGGTGCAGGTCGCGTTACTCAACAACCGGGGACTGCAGGCCGCGTACAACGACCTCGGCATCTCCGAGGCGCAAATGGTGGAAGCCAGTCTGCCACCCGCGCCAAGGCTCGAGTTCAGCCGACTTGTAGGCTCCGGTGGATTTGAGATCGAGCGGCAGATCGTCCAGAACGTGCTGGCGCTGCTGACGCTCCCCCGTCGCCGCGACATCGCCGAGGCTCGATTCAGGCAGGCTCAGCTAAGGGCTGTCGAAACGACATTGCGCATCTCGGCCGAGACCGCCCGCGCCTACTATCGCGTGGTGGCGGCCAACGAATCCGTCGGGTTTCTTGCCGAAGCGCGCCTATCTGCGGAAGCGGTCTCCGACTTGGCCAAGAGGCTCGGCGAGACCGGCGCCTTATCCAAACTCGACCAAGCGCGCGAGCACGTATTCTACGCCGAGATTTCCGGGCAGATCGCCACCGCAAGGCTTCGTCAACGCATTGACCGAGAACGCCTCACCCGCGCGCTCGGTGCGTGGGGCGCAGATACGACTTTCCGCCTGCCCGGCAAGCTCACCCGCCTGCCCTCCAAACCGAAGGTTCTGGCGTTAGTGGAAAGGGAGGCCATCGGCCGGCGCGTCGATCTGGTCATGGGGCGCATGGAGATCGATATTCTCGCCAAGGAGCTGGGCCTCACGCGCAAGACGCGCTTCATCAACGCCCTCGAAGTCGCAGGCATCAGCACCACCGAGAAGGGCGTTAAGGTCGCCCCCGATGGCGACGTCGAGGTCGAGAAGGTCAAACGCCGCGGCTTCGATCTCGACTTCCAGATTCCCATCTACGACTTCGGCGAGTCCCGCGTCAGGCTCGCCGAGGAAACCTATATGCGCTCGGTCAACCGCCTCCTTGAGCGCGCGGTCAACGTGCGATCGGAGGCGCGGGAGGCCTACCAGGCGTACCGCGGCGCTTACGACATCGCCCGGCACTACGACCGCGAAGTCCTGCCCTTGCGGCAGATCATCTCGGACGAAACCCTCCTCAACTACAACGCCATGATCCGCGACCTGTTCGCGCTGCTCGCGGACGCACGGGCGCGCATCCTGGCGAACGTGCAGGCGATCGAAGCACGCCGCGAGTTCTGGCTCGCCAGCGTCGATCTCCACACGGCCATCGTCGGCGGCCGCGGCGGCGGTGAAGCGACCGAGGCGCCACGCGCGGCCATGGCGGCCGGCGCCGAGCCCGGTGGACATTGAGAGTCACATGGAGTGAGCGATGACGATATCCCGCAGAATGTTCCTCGCCAGTTCGGGTCTTGCTGTGGCCAGCGTAAGCACGGTCAAGGCTGGCATTCCCGAGGCGCCGATCCAGCTGTCGCCTCTGATGCAGCCGCCGCTGTTCCCGCAATCGGGCCCTTCCTACCAGCCGGTGGTCACGCTCAATGGCTGGACGCTGCCCTGGCGCATGAACGGCGACTGGAAGGAATTCCATCTCGTCGCCGAACCGGTCGTTCGCGAGTTGTCGCCCGGTATGAAGGCGCACCTGTGGGGATACAACGGCCAGTCGCCGGGACCGACCATCGAGGTCGTCGAGGGTGACAAGGTGCGCATCTTCGTCACCAACAAGCTACCCGAGCACACGACCATCCACTGGCACGGCCAGCTGTTGCCCTGCGGCATGGACGGGGTGGGAGGCCTCACGCAGCCACAGATCAAGCCCGGCAAGACCTTTGTCTACGAGTGGCAGGTCAAGAAGAGCGGCACCTTCATGTACCACCCGCACGCCGACGAGATGGTGCAGATGGCCATGGGCATGATGGGCTTCTTCGTCGTGCATCCGAAGGACCCGAAGCTGCATCGCGTCGACCGCGACTTCGTCTTCCTGTTGAACGCATTCGACATCGACCCGGGCAGCTACGTGCCGAAGATCAACACCATGCTCGAGTTCAATCTCTGGGCCTGGAACAGCCGGGTCTTTCCCGGCATCGATCATCTCGTCGTCGCCAAGAATGACCGGGTGCGCATCCGCTTCGGCAACCTGACGATGACCAACCACCCCATCCACATGCACGGCTACGACTTCGAGGTCACCTGCACGGACGGAGGCTGGACACGGCCCGAGTCGCGCTGGCCCGAGGTGACGGTCGATTGCGCGGTCGGGCAAATGCGCGCCTTCGAGTTCGACGCCATCTACGAGGGCGATTGGGCGATCCACTGCCACAAGTCGCATCACACCATGAACGCCATGGGTCACGACGTGAAAACCTACATCGGCGTCGACATGAAGGACATGAAGCAGAGAATCTCCCGCCTCGTCGGCGGCGACTACATGCCGATGGGCTCGCAAGGCATGGCCGAGATGGGCGAAATGGAAATGGCCGCGCCCGACAACACGCTCCCCATGATGACTGGTTTCGGACAGTTCGGGCCGATCGAGATGGGTGGCATGTTTTCGATCGTGAAGGTACGCGAGGGTCTGGCGCGGAGCGACTACAAGGACCCCGGTTGGTATCAACATCCGCAAGGCACGGTCGCTTTTGAACTGCAGGGCCAGAAGCCCTCACCGGCGGAAGCGCCGCGCGCGCCGGAAGGCAAAGGGGCTGCAAGGAAGGCCCAAGGCAAGGAGATCGAACTGAAAGCGGTCAAGCCAGGAGCAATCAAGAAGCATGGGGCGCACTAGTGACCGCGCCACCGCCCCGGTGAAGTTTCGTGTTGATGAGCAAAGGAGCTAGAGCATGTCTGGAAAGTTTGTCGTCGCCGGCATTTCTATCGCCGCGATCATCGCCGCGTCGTTCGCGATACCGGGGGGCGTAGTGCCCATTCGCGCGGTGGCGCACACCGGCCACGTGTTTGCTGCCGGCGAGCCCGGCGATCCCAAAAGACCATTCCGGGTCGTCGAGATCACCATGACCGATGGTCCAGGCACGATGACCTACAGCCCCAACAAGATCGACGTGCGCAAGGGTGAGCAGATCAAATTCGTCCTCAAGAACGTTGGTCTGCTCGCACACGAGTTCCTGCTCGATTCGCTCGAGAACAACGCTAAGCACAAGATTGAAATGCAGAAGAACCCGGAGATGGAACACGACGATCCCAATGGCAAGCGACTTGAACCCAAGCAGTCCGCCGAGATCCTGTGGAGGTTTACCAAGGCCGGAACCTTCGAGTTCGCGTGCCTGATCCCCGGTCACTACGAAACCGGCATGAAGGGCACGGTCGTCGTCAAGTGATCAAGCTTCGCGCTGGGGAAACGCAGTCGAAGCGTATGTGAGCACCTAAGGAGAATCACAATGCGTAAGTCGATGATCATGCTCGCGGCGGCAGCCGGACTGGCGGCAGGCGCCACAGTTGCACTCGCCCAGATGGTCGACGGTGAAGTCACCAAGGTCGACGAGTCGGCGGGCAAGATCACCATCAAGCACGGCCCGATGAAGAAGTTCGACATGGACGCCATGACCATGGTGTTCCGCGCCCAGGACCCCGCACTGCTCAAGCAGGTCAAGCCCGGCGACAAGATCAAGTTCGAAGCCGACAAGATCAATGGCCAGTTCACGGTCATGAAGATCGAGAAGAGAAAGTAGGCGGCGCAACGTTGCCTACCTGCGTCCGCCCGGCCGAGCGCCGCTACGAAGCCCATGATCGGCTTCGGCAACCCGCTGCTCGACGGCAACCCGGCGGCTCGCCCCTGGGAGGCGGAGTGGGCCAAGCTCGCCCGCGACAAGCAGGCCTGCCCGCAGACGCCGTGGCAGCGACTAGCCGGCCTCCTCCAGCCTCGCCGCGGCGTCACGCCGATGGCGACACGCCAGGGCCGGCCCGACCTCGCCCATCTGCGCGTGCAGTCGCCGTTGCATGACACGGCCGATGAGCTGTGCGCCGTGGCCAGGGACCTCAAGCTCGCCCGCGACGACATCATCCTCGGCACCAACGCCACCGAGGCCACCATCAAGCGGCTCAGCGGCGAGGGCCGGCTCGCGCACTATCGCGTCGTGCATCTCGCCACCCACGGCGCGCTGGCGGGCGAGATCTCCGGCACCAGCGAGCCCGGCCTGATCCTGACGCCGCCGACCCAGCAGACCGAGATCGACGACGGCTATCTGTCGGCCTCCGAGGTGGCCGGCCTGAAGCTCGACGCCGACTGGGTGATCCTGTCGGCGTGCAACGCGGCCGCCGGCGGTGCGCAGGGCGCCGAAGCTCTCTCAGGCCTGGCGCGGGCTTTCTTCTACGCGGGAGCCCGCGCGCTCCTGGTCTCGCACTGGGCGGTCGACTCGGCCGCTACCGTCAAGCTGATCACCTCGGCGGTCGGTGCCATCACCCGCGACAAGGCCGTCGGCCGCGCCGAGGCGCGGCGCCGCGCCATGCTCGTCATGATCGACGGAGCCGACCCGAAGCAGGCGGGTCCTGCCTATTGGGCGCCGTTCGCTGTGGTGGGCGAAGGTGCCGCCGCGAAGTAGCGGCAATGTCTGCAATGGTCAGGCAGAACCGGAAGGGCCGGTTTGGTGACGTTTTTGCCCGGTAGAGTCGAGGATGGGCGCGGTGTCTTGGGGCCAATTGGCCATCGCTCCGTTTCCCATCCCCGCTCATCGGTAGGGTCGGGGACTGGCGCGCCGGTTTAGGTCGAAGTTCGTGTTCCCTGTTGCC
>Ga0247727_10007176_pt1 | contig 21412 bp, 22 predicted proteins | sample WisWelCaveWW1625_FD_202498 | JGI IMG/M metagenome (GOLD analysis project Ga0247727, IMG submission 202498) | Biofilm microbial communities from Wishing Well Cave, Virginia, United States - WW16-25 | ecosystem: Environmental > Aquatic > Deep subsurface > Groundwater > Cave microbial mat | place... | reverse complement strand
ACCTTTCGTGTGGACGAAGTCAGCCGACGACATCCTGGCGAGCATCGCGCGTTTCGCGTCGAGAACCGCCCCGCTCACCGACGGGGCTAATTGAGTAGTGAACTTATGGGACGGGACACTAGGTGACGGTGGGCGCCGGCGGCGCCGCGAGTCGCTTGCCAGGCGCGCGCGCGAGCGGGTAGGTTGCCGCGCCCATGAGGTTCGCCGGAGAGATCGCCGCGCTGTGCACCGCGGTGTGCTGGTCGATGGGATCCAACCTGTTCGCGGCGGCCGGCCGCCGGTTGGGATCCGTGGTGCTCAACCGGCTGCGCATCACCGCGGCGATGCTCATGCTAGGTTGCGCGCTCTTGGTCACGCGCGGATCGCCGTGGCCGATCTGGGCTACCGGGTTCCAGGTCGCCATCCTGGCGGTCAGCGGCCTGGTCGGCTTCGTCTTCGGCGACAGCTACCACTTCCGTGCGCTGGTGATCCTCGGGCCCGGACGCTCCGCGCTGGTCCACTCGCTGGCGCCGCTGTTCACGGTGATGATCGTCTGGGGAGCCATGGGCGTGCGGCCTGGACCGCTGGCGGCACTGGGCATGGCGCTCACGCTGGGAGGGGTGTTCTGGGTGCTGCGCGAGCGCCAGGCGCGCGAGCACGCGCACGTCGAGGGATCCGTGGCCGTCGGCATCGCCGCCGGCGTCCTCGGGGCGCTGGGGCAGGCGGTGGGCTACGTGCTTTCCAAGGTGGCGCTGGACACCGGACTGGACGCGCTCTCGGCCACGGTCATCCGCATCGCCGCGGCGTGCGTGGGCATCTGGTTGATCGCGGGGCTGCGGTCGGACGTGGCGCGCACGCTCGCGGCAATGCGCGATCGCCGGGCGACGCTGTTCATGCTCGGCGGCGCCGCGGCCGGTCCGTTCCTCGGCGTCACCCTCTCGCTGGTGGCGCTGCGTCATATCGACGCCGGCGTGGCGGCATCGATCACCGCCATCTATCCGATCCCCACGCTCCTGCTCTCGGCCCGGTTCAACCGCGAGAGTCTGAGCTGGCGCACGTTCGCCGGCGCGGTCGTGGCCGTCGCCGGCGTGGTCGTCCTCTTCCTACGCTGAGCCACGCCGGGCGGTGCAGGGGTCAGCCAGCCGTTTCCTTGCGGCCGTCGGCGTGGATGGCGAAGCGGCCCGCCTCGCGCGCGTGCACCGGTTCGTCGCTGGGCCAGGGCCAGCCGCCGAACTGGGTGCGCCGATAGTCGACGAAGGCCTGGTGGATCTCGGCCTCGGAGCCCATCACGAACGGTCCATGGTGGAACACGGGCTCGCCGATGGGACATCCCTGCAGCAGGAGCAGCTCGGTGGCGGTCTGACCGCCGTGCAGCTCCACCGCCACGTCGGCGCGGAGCTGGATGCCGACGCGCGCCGGCAGCGACGTCGCGCCCACGCCCAGCGCGGTGCCGCGGAAAGCGTAGATCGTGCGGTTGCTGCCGGCGTGGGCCGGCGGCAGCGTGAAACGCGCCTCGGGATCCATGGTGATCGTCCAGATCGCCACGTCGCCGTCGGCCCGCGACGCCCACGAGTGCTTGGGGGGCGTGGGGCCGCGCGCGTCGCCGATCTTTCCGGCGACCACCGTGACCGCGGTGCGCCGGCCGGCCGCATCCGTGAACACCTGGGTCGGGATGCGCTCGCGCCAGAGCATCGAGAAGTAGGGCGCGGCGAACTTGTCGGCGCGCGGCAGGTTGAGCCAGATCTGGAAAAGCTCCAGCGGGTTGGGGCGGTCGCGGTCGACGAGCGGGAACATCTCGGCGTGGACGATGCCCGATCCCGCCGTGAGCCACTGCACGTCGCCCGCGCCGTAGCGCGCGGTGGCGCCCAGCGAGTCGGCGTGGTCGATGAAGCCGCGCCGCACCACCGTGACCGTCTCGAAGCCGCGATGGGGATGTTGCGGGAAGCCCGGCACCGCCCCCCCGTGGTACATGCGCCAGCCGTCCACACCCTCGAAGTCCTGCCCGAGATTGCGGCCCTGGAGCGATGCGGCCGGACCCTGGCGCTCGTTGCCCGCCGGGTAGGCGTCGTCGTGGTGCACGCAGAAGAGGAACGGGTCGAACGTCTCCCAGGGAAAACCCAGCGGCCGCACGCCGAGCACGGCGTCGCTTCCGCCCAGTCCCGCTCCGCGAGCGGCGGGTGGAGCCGCGTCCTTGCAGCCGGGCAGCGCGGTCAAGGTCGCGCCGCCGACCGCCGCGGCGAGCACGTCACGGCGGGTGATCCCATCCTTGGTGTCGCTGCTCATCGCGACAAAAGGTAGCACATCGTGCCCGGTCCGCCGATGCGATAGGCTGGGCGCCAAGCGATTGGCGAGGCCGCCGCCGAACGTCGTTGACTCTGGGGGCTTCGTCGCTAGACTGCCGGCCGATGGGATTGCGGGAGCTTCTCACCCGCGCGGGACGCCAGCGCTTCTCGCTCGAACGCAACATCAAGAAGGCCACCAACAAGTGGATGCAGGGGCAGGACCGCATGAAGGCCCTGGAGGCGCTGCGCGAGGTCGGCAGCGAGGAGGCCATCGCCGGCCTGCTGCGCCGCTTCGGAGTGCAGAGCGACAAGAGCATCGAGGACGAGCAGGAAAAGGAGTGGGTGTTCGAGACGCTGGTGGAGATGGGCGACCGGGCGCTACCCCCGCTGATGCGCGCGCTGCGTAACGCGGAGACCATCTCGTGGCCGCTGCGCGTGGCCGAGAAGCTGCTCGTCGACCGCGACCGCCTGTGGGCCGCGATCGAGGAGCAGGTGCTTGGCTCGATGGAGCCGGGCTACGAGCGCGACCCGACCCGCAAGCTGCAGATCCTGACGTACCTGGCGGACATGCGGGACCGGCGCGTGGCGCCGGCGGTGGCGCCCTACCTGGGCGACGCGGACGAGACGGTGCGCTTCACCACCGTCGAGACGCTGCTGCGCCAGCGCGACGAGGTGGCGCGCGACCCGCTCCTTGAGCGGCTGGGCGACGAGAGCGAGGAGAGCCGCCGCATCAAGGTGCGCATCAGCGAGGGCCTGGCCGACCTGGGCTGGGACGTCAAGGGCTTCCGCGGCCAGATCGAGAAGGCGCTGCCCGAGGAGTTCCAGCTCGACCGCGACGGGCACGTCAAGCGCAAGAAGGCGTCGGCCTGACGTGCCGCGCCGGGACGACATCCAGACCATCATGCTCATCGGCTCGGGGCCGATCGTCATCGGCCAGGCCTGCGAGTTCGACTACTCGGGGACGCAGGCGGTCAAGGCGCTGAAGGAGGAGGGGTACCGGGTCGTGCTGATCAACTCCAACCCGGCGACGATCATGACCGACCCTGATCTCTGCGACCGCACCTACATCGAGCCGCTCACCGTCGGCTTCGTCGAGCAGATCCTGGCGCGCGAGAAGCCGCAGGCGCTGCTCCCCACCCTGGGCGGCCAGACCGCGCTCAACCTGGCCATCGATCTGCACCGCGCCGGAGCGCTTGCGCGTCACGGCGTCGAGCTGATCGGCGCCTCGATCCAGGCCATCGAGAAGGCCGAGGACCGCATGCGCTTCAAGGCGGCGATGGAGAGCATCGGGCTGAGCGTGCCGCTCTCCGGCTACGCCCGCTCGCTCGACGACGCGCTGCGCGTGCTCGACCTGGTCGGGCTGCCGGCGGTGATCCGCCCGTCGTTCACCCTGGGGGGAGCGGGCGGCAACATCGCCTTCGACCGCGACGAGTACCGCGACAAGGTGCTCTGGGCGCTCTCGCAGAGCCCGCGCGGCGAGGCGCTCATCGAGCAGTCGGTGCTGGGCTGGAAGGAGTTCGAGCTGGAGGTGATGCGCGACGGCAAGGACAACGTCGTGATCATCTGCTCGATCGAGAATTTCGATGCGATGGGCGTGCACACGGGAGACTCGATTACCGTCGCTCCCGCCATGACGCTGACCGACAAGGAGTACCAGCGCATGCGCGACGCCGCCGTTGCCATCATCCGCGAGATCGGCGTGGCCACCGGCGGATCGAACATCCAGTTCGCGGTGCACCCCGAGGACGGGCGGCTGGTGGTGATCGAGATGAACCCGCGGGTGAGCCGCTCGTCGGCGCTGGCCTCCAAGGCCACCGGCTTCCCGATCGCCAAGATCGCCGCGAAGCTGGCGGTGGGCTACACGCTCGACGAGATCCCCAACGACATCACCCGCGAGACGCCCGCGTCGTTCGAACCCACCATCGACTACGTGGTGGTCAAGGTGCCGCGTTTCGCGTTCGACAAGTTCCCCGCCGCCGACGCCACCCTCACCGTGCAGATGAAATCGGTGGGCGAGGCGATGGCCATCGGCCGCACCTTCCAGGAGGCGCTCTCCAAGGCGATCCGCTCGCTGGAGATCGACCGCTGGGGCCTGACCAGCGCGGGAGGGGACGAGGCCGTGGATCCGGCCACGCTGGCGCGGCCGACGGGCGACCGCCTCTGGCGCATCGCCAGCGCCCTGCGCGCGGGAGCGAGCGTCGCCGATGTGCATCGCCACACGCATATCGATCCTTGGTTCCTCGAGAACCTGCGCGAGCTGGTCGCGCAGGAGGGGACGCTGTCGCTCCAGCCCGACGATCTGCGCCGAGCCAAGCGGCTGGGCATCTCGGATGTGCGCATCGCCGCCGCGGCCGGCGCCAGCGAGGACGAGGTGCGCAAGGCGCGCGACGACGCCGGCCTGCGCGCGGTGTTCAAGCGCGTCGACACCTGCGCCGCGGAGTTCGAGGCGCACACGCCGTACCTCTACTCGACGTACGAGGGCGAGTGCGAGGCGCGACCCACCGAGCACAAGAAGGTGGTGATCCTGGGTGGCGGCCCCAACCGTATCGGGCAGGGCATCGAGTTCGACTACTGCTGCTGCCACGCCGCCTTCGCGCTGCGCGAGGAGGGCTTCGAAACGGTGATGATCAACTGCAACCCCGAGACGGTCTCGACCGACTACGACACCTCGGATCGCCTGTACTTCGAGCCGCTCACCCGCGAGGACGTGCTGCGCATCATCGAGCTGGAGAAGCCCGTCGGTGTGATCGTGCAGTTCGGCGGGCAGACGCCGCTCAAGCTCGCGCTGCCTCTGCAGCGCGCGGGCGTGCCGATCCTCGGGACCAGCGCCGAGGCCATCGACCGCGCCGAGGACCGCGGGCGCTTCGGCGATCTGCTCGGCAAGCTCGGGCTGCGTGCCCCGGCATGGGGTACGGCGCGCTCGGTCGAGGATGCGCGCCGCGTCGTCGAGAAGGTCGGCGGCTTCCCGGTGATGGTCCGGCCCTCTTACGTGTTGGGCGGGCGCGCCATGGAGATCGTCCATGATGACGAGGCGCTCTCGCGCTACGTGACGCGCGCGCTGCAAGCGGAGCCCGGGCAGACGCTGCTCATCGACCACTTCCTGCGCGACGCCATCGAGGTCGACGTCGACGCGGTCTGCGACGGGACCGATGTGCTGGTCGCCGGGATCATGGAGCACATCGAGGAGGCCGGCGTGCACTCCGGGGACTCGGCGTGCGTGCTGCCGCCGTTCTCGCTCGACGCGGATGTGCTCGCGCGTATCCGGGTGCAGACGCGCGCGCTGGCCCTGGAACTGGGCGTGATCGGGCTGATGAACATCCAGTTCGCCATCCGCGGGCCGGATCTCTACGTGCTCGAGGTCAACCCGCGCGCCTCGCGCACCGTGCCCTTCGTGAGCAAGGCCATCGGCGTGCCGCTGGCCAAGCTCGCGGCCCGCGTGATGATCGGGCGGATGCTGCGCGACCTTCACGTGCGTGAGGTGCGGCCTGAGCATTACGCGGTCAAGGAAGCGGTCTTCCCGTTCGTGAAGTTCCCCGGCGTGGACGTGCTGCTCGGGCCGGAGATGAAGTCGACCGGCGAGGTGATGGGCCTGGACCGCGACTATCGCCGTGCCTTCCTGAAGTCGCAGATCGCCGCGGGCAACGCGCTGCCGCGCTCGGGCACGGTGTTCCTGAGCGTGCGCGACGAGGACAAGCGCGCCGTCACCGACGTCGCCCGCCGCCTGACGGCGTTCGGCTTCCACCTGGTGGCGACGCGCGGGACGGCCGCGGCGCTGCGCCGCGTGGGCATCGAGTGCGAGACGGTGAACAAGGTGCTGGAAGGCTCGCCCCACATCGTCGAGCGCATCGAGCAGGGTGGCGTGCAGATGGTGATCAACACGACCTCGGGAGCGCGCGCGGTCAAGGACTCGTTCTCGATCCGCCGCGGCACGCTGCAGCGAGGCATCGCCTACTACACGACCATCGCGGGAGCCGATGCGGCGCTGGGCGCGATCGAGGCGCAGGCCGGCGAGCCGCTTACCGTGCGGGCGCTGCAAGAGTATCATGCGAGCTGACCCGCAATGACGAACGGAAGCGTACGCAGTGAGTACGCGCGGAGCGCGCGATAATGAGTAACGTCAGGGACACCGTCCCCATCACGCCCGCCGGCGCCCAAAAGCTCAAGGACGAGCTCAAGCGCCTCAAGGAAGTCGAGCGCCCCGCGGTGATGCGGGCGATCGAGGAGGCGCGTGCGCTCGGGGACATCAGCGACTCGGGCGACTATCGCGCCGCCAAGGAGCGGCAGGGGTTCGTGGAGGGACGGCTGCGCGAGCTGGAATCCAAGGTGTCGCGGCTGCAGGTCATCGATCCAGGGAAGCTCCAGGGGACACGGGTGGCGTTCGGCGCTGTGGTCACCGTGGCCAGCGCCGACAACGGCGAGGAGTCCACCTACCGCCTGGTGGGCGACGACGAGGCCGACCTCAAAGAGGGCACGGTCTCGATCTCGTCCCCGCTGGCGCGCGCGTTGATCGGCCGAGAGGAGGGCGACACCGTGACCGTCAAGACGCCGCGCGGCGACCGCGACATGGAGATTCTCGAGGTCCGGTTCGGCAAATGACACGGCTCCTTGCCTCGCTTCTGCTCGGGTTGTTCCTCGGCTGCAAGCAGGACGCGGGCGAGCGCTGCCAGAGCGATCGCGACTGTGCGGGTGATCTGATGTGCTCAACGTCATGTTCGTCGCCGGTCGCCGTCGGGGGCACGCCGGAGGGCACATGTCTGTCGGATTGCACGTCCATCGCGGCGCCGGTCGATGGCGCCGCTGAAGGCGCGACGGACGCCCCGGTCGATCCTGCGCCCGACGTCCCGCCCGACTCTCCGCCCGACCCCACGATCGACGGCCCTGTCACCGACGGCACGGCGGACGCCCCATCCGACGGCCCGGCCGACGGCGACTAGCTGCTAGTGGCCGCGGCCCCCGTCGCGTTGCTTCTGGCGCTGCTCGCGACGCCGGTGGAGCGGGGGGTCGCGCTGGGGCTGTTCTCCGAGGACGTCGACTTCCGCTACGACCGGCTGCTCGACGAGATCGTCGCGCTTCACGCGACCGACGTCTCGATCGTCGTCCCCTGGTACCAGCATGACGTGCGCTCGACCGGTATCGGGCGCCATCCGCGCTTCACGCCGCCGGACAAGACCGTGCTGCGCGTGCTCCACGAGGCGCGCGCGCGGGGCCTCCGCGTACTGCTCTACCCCATCCTGCGGCTCGAGTACGCGGCGACGCCGCTGGAGTGGCGCGGGACGATCGATCCGAAGGACCGCGCCGCATGGTGGCAGAGCTACGCCGTGTTCATCGGCCGGATGGCGCAACTCGCGAAGCTCGGCCACGCCGCCTCCCTGGCCGTGGGCAGCGAGCTTTCCAACATGGACACCGAGCACGAGCGCTGGGCGACCCTGATCGCGCGCGTACGCCGCGTGTTTCGCGGGACGCTTGTCTACTCGACCAACTGGGATCGTCTGGACGTCGCGCGCATCTTCGATCTCGTCGACCTGGTGGGGCTGTCCGCCTACTTCGAGCTGACCGCCGAGCCTAACCCGACACCCGAGCGGCTGCTGACCGCATGGAGGGAAGTGCGCGCCCGCCTGGCGCCGCGCGTCGCGGCCATCGGCAAACCGCTGGTGCTGACCGAGGTCGGCTACCACAGCCAGGCCGGGACGGCGGCGCGCCCCTGGGACGAGGCGGCGCAGAAGAACGTCGACCTGGAGGAGCAGCGGCGCTGCTACCAGGCCTTCGTGCGGTCCTGGGACGACGCCGAGGAGCTGCAGGGCGTCTACATCTGGAACTGGTACGGCTGGGGCGGGCCGAAGAGCCGCGAGTACACGCCGCGCGGAAAGCCCGCCGCGCTCGAGATCTGCCGATGGTACGGCGGCACGACCTGCCCCACGCGCTACGGCACCGACTGGCTTCGCTAGCGGATGTTCCGAACGTCATCCGATTGTTGCGACCGCGTCACCTTCCCGACACGAGCAGGCTATATTCCGCTCGCATGGCGAGGATCCTGGTCATCGAGGACGATCGAGACCTGCAGCAGGTCATCGACTACAACCTGCGGCAGGCCGGACACGAGCCGCTGCTGGCGCTGGGTGGGCAGGAAGGGCTCCGGCTGGCGCAGGAGAGGCGCCCCGAGCTGATCCTGCTGGATCTGATGCTGCCCGATCTTCCGGGCACCGAGGTCTGCAAAGCGCTCAAGCGCGACGATCGCACGCGCGACATCCCGGTGGTGATGCTGACCGCGCGGGGCGAGGAGGTCGACCGCGTAGTCGGCTTCGAGCTTGGGGCCGACGACTACGTGGTCAAGCCGTTCTCCGTGCGCGAGCTGCTGCTGCGTCTGCAGGCGCTGCTGCGCCGCTCGCAGGCCGAGTCGGCGCCGGCGCCGATCATCGAGTTCGGCTGCCTGCGTATCGACACCGCCGCCCACCGTGTCTGGGTGGAGGGGCAGGAGGTCGAGCTGACGGCGCTGGAGTTCCGGCTGCTGGTGACGCTGCACGAGCGCCGCGATCGCGTGCAGTCACGCACGCGGCTGCTCGACGACGTGTGGGGAATCGAGGCCGAGATCCACACGCGCACGGTGGACACGCACGTCAAGCGTTTGCGCGAGAAGCTCGGCGCGGCGCGTGATTACGTCGAGACCATCCGCGGCGTGGGCTACCGGTTCGTGTCCTCGCCCGAGTTGGCAAGAGGAGACGACGATTGAAGCTGGGCGTCCGGACCAGGCTCTTCCTGCTGTCGTTCGGACTGATCGTCCTCTCGGTCGTCGCAGCTCACACCTACCTCTCTGCCGCGCTGGATCGCTGGCTCACCGATCGCGTGCGCGGCGACCTCCGGGTGCGGCTGAGCCTGGTGGAGCGCGAAGCCGCCGAGGCGCCCCATCCGGCGGGCGACCTGACCTCCTGGGATCGCCTGGCCGACGACCTGGGCCGCCGGGCCGCGGCCCGCGTGACCCTCATCGATCGCGCGGGCGTGGTGCTGGGGGACTCCGAGGTGGAACTGTCGGCCCTGCCACGGGTCGAGAACCACGGGCGCCGGCCCGAAGTCGTCGCCGCGCTGCGCGGCGGTCGAGGCGAGAGCACGCGTCTTTCCACCACCGTCGGACAGCGCATGCTGTACCTGGCGAGGCCGTTCGGTGCGCCGCACGGGGCAGGCGGCGTGGCCCGCGTGGCGCTGCCGTTGGTGGAAGTGGATGCCGCGTTGTCGCGCCTGGGCCGGCTGGTCACCATCGGCATGGGGCTGGCGCTCGGCCTCGCCGTGCTCATGTCCAGCGTGGCGGCTCAGCTGGCCTCCAAGGGCGCGCGCAGCCTGACCGCGGTCGCGCGCCGCATGGCGGCGGGGGATCTGGCGGCACGGAGCCATGCGACCGGAAGCGACGAATTCGCCGAGCTGGGCCGGACGCTCAATCGGCTCGCCGAAAGCCTCGAGGGGACGCTGGCACAACTGCGCGGGGAACGCGACCTGCTGGGTGGCGTGCTCGATGGCATGCAGGAGGGAGTGCTCTTGATCGGCGCCGAAGGCCGCATCGACCTGGTCAACCCGGCGCTGCGCGAAATGCTGTTGTTGGACGCCGGAGTGACGGGGCGTTCGCTGCTCGAGGCGATCCGTCACGCGGATCTCAAGGGACTGCTCGATCGGTCCCTGCGGGAGGGCGGGCCTGCCTCTGGCGAGATCGAAACCGCGGGCCTGCGGCCACGCAGTCTCTTGGTGCGCGCGGCGCCGCTGGCCGGTCGCCCGGGCGCGCTGCTCGCCGTTTTCGTCGACGTCACCGATCTGAAGCGGCTCGAGTCGATGCGCCGCGACTTCGTGGCCAATGTCTCGCACGAGCTACGCACGCCGATCGCAGCGGTCCGATCGGCGGCCGAGACGCTCCGCTCGGGGGCACTGGCCGATCGCGAGGCCGGCCAGCGTTTTCTCGAGATCATCGAGCGCAACGCGGAGCGGCTCGAGCGGTTGGTCGAGGACCTCATGGACCTGACGCGCATGGAGTCGCGGCGGTACCAGCTCGACCTGGAGCCGGTGGACCTGGAGCCGCTGCTGGATCGGGTCGTGGAGCTGCATCGCGACCGCGCGAATGCCCGGCGGATCGCGCTACGAACTTCGCTCTCGGCCGCCGCGAGATCGGTCCGGGCCGACCGGCGCGCGCTCGAGCAGGTGCTCTCGAACCTGGTGGACAATGCGGTCAAGTACTCCCGCGAGGGGGCCGAGGTGACGGTGGCCGCCGAGCCCGACGGCGCCATGCTGCGCATCGCGGTCTCCGACGACGGACCCGGCATCGAGGCCCGCCATCTGTCGCGCCTGTTCGAGCGCTTCTACCGGGTGGACGCCGGGCGTTCGCGTGAGCAGGGCGGCACCGGCCTCGGCCTGGCCATCGTCAAGCACCTCTGCGAAGCCATGGGCGGCACGGTCGACGTTGCGAGTCAGCTCGGCAAGGGAACGACGTTCAAGGTCAGCTTGCGGCGGGCCTAGGCTGCGTGAAGGTCTTCAGCTAGGACGTGGACGCGAGTTCAACGGGGCTCTCGGCACGGACGGTCGCGACATCCATCGCCGCGGCCGCGTGGCCGGCAGGGCCTGAACGCGTTCGAATCCCGACCAACAAGAAGCTAAGCATGCGCGCTCCCGGGCGAGCCGACGATGCCGCGGCAGAAGAAGCACATCCAGTACCGTGCGCCGGAGAGCACGTCGACGCAGAGGACCTCTTCGCGGTCGTCGAAATCCCCGCTCAAGCAGGCCTTGCCCCAGGCGACCTCGCGGCCATCCTCGGTCGCCAGCGCCACCGGCGTGGGTCCGTTGGCCACGTAGGCGACGACCATCGGGATCCCGTCCACCTCCACCGCGTCACCCACTCGAGGCGTTGTGTTTGTGTGTGTGTTCATTTGCCTAGCAGTTTGGCAGTCTCGCGTGACGGGGATGTGACGGGCCGGAAAACGCTTCGCGACGCAGGAAGTCCGCTGTAATTCCCAAGGGATGCGGCGGAATCGTGGTCACGCCAGACACGGCGCCGGCTTCCGCGTCGGCGACCCGCTGGCTGGTTGAACTTCGTGGCGAAGTCCGTAGGGTTGTCGCGTGCAACCCAAGCTGCGCATCTGGTTGGTGTTCGATGAGCGGACCAAGCTCGGCAAGGGCCGAGCCGAGCTCTTGCGCCTGATCCACGACACGGGCTCGCTCAAGCAGGCCGCCGCGAAGCTGGCCATGTCGTACCGGGCGGCGTGGGGCTACGTGAGGGAGCTCGAGCGCGCGGTGGGCGCCGCGCTGCTGGAGCCGGCCGGATCCGGGCGCAGCGGTGGGACGCAGCTGACGCGCAAGGGACGGGATCTGATCCGCCGCTACGAGGCGTTCCGAAGCCAGATCGAACGGATCGCGGCACAGCGTTTCCGGCGGATCTTCGCATCCACGCGCAGGCCTCCCCCCCGACGCAGACGGGGGCGATGATTGTATATGCTCAAGAGAACATATATGGTCCCTCGCCATGCGTCGCACTTGGGGCGTCGTGCTCCTGGTCCATGCGTCGGCCTCCGCCCAGGTGCCCGAATCGGAACCCGCTCGATCCCCTGTGCCGGCGGTCTCCGGCTACGTGCAGGCACAGTTCACCGACGGTATCGACCACGACGGTGACGGCGAGGAGGCTGCGCAGAGCTTCCTCTTGCGCCGGGTCCGTATCCGCGCGAAAGGCGAGATCCACCCGGGCCTGGGCTACACGGTCATGCTCGACCCCTCGACGCCGTCCAACCTTCTGCGCGATGGTTTCGTATCGGTGGGTCTGGTGCCGCGCCACGAGATCCGCATCGGCCAGCAGAAGACGCAGTTCGGCTACGAGAACCCGGAATCGTCGACGCGGTTGCTCACCATCAACCGGGCGCGCGCCTCCGATCAGCTCGGGCGCGGCCCGGATCTGCGCGACATCGGCCTGGGCCTGCTCGGCGCGCATCCGCTGCCGGCCGCGCTCAAGGTCGAGTACGCGCTCACGCTGGTCAACGGCGCCGGGCCGAACCGGCTGGTGGACGACACCACTCGCAAGAGCTTCTGGGGGCGAACCGGCCTGAGGCTCGAACGCGCGGTCGATGTGCGCGCCGGTTTCTCCTACGGCAACGGCGATCGCCTGGACCTGGCGACCACGCCCGATGAGCCGAGCGACGACTTCGAGGTGCGCTTCCAGCGCCTGGGCGGCGACGTGGAGATCTCGACCAATTGGTTCTTCGTGGCCGCCGAGATCCTGGCTGGTAGCAACGAGAACCGCGCGACCGGCGCGACGACGGAGGCGCGCGGCGGCTACCTGTCGGCGTACGGGCGGACGTCCATCGGCCTGGGGCCGCTTGTGCGTGCGGAGTGGCTCGATCCGGACCTGGATGCCGCCGGCGACCTCTACCGGCGCATCACGGTGGGCGCCTTCTACGACTTCATCCCCACCACGGCGCGGCTGGTGGTCAACTGGGAGCGAGACCTCTCCGACGACACGCTCGACGACGCCTTCCTGATGTTCGCGCAACTGCTGTTCTGAGGAGGATCCATGCCGGCACTACGCGTTTGTTTCGTGGCCCCGCTTCTGATCGGCGCGCAGGCGCTGGCGGCCGACCCGCCTCGGCCGATCCTCCTGGCCACGACCACCAGCACGCAGGATAGCGGGCTGCTCGACGTGCTGGTGCCCCGGTTTCGCGCCAAGAACGGCGTCGAGGTCAAGGTCATCGCCGTGGGCAGCGGCGCGGCGATCAAGATGGCGGCCAAGGGCGATGCCGACGTTGTGCTCTCGCACGCACCCGCCGCCGAAGACGCCGCGGTGGCCGCCGGCGACCTGCTCCCCGGCAGGCCGGTCATGCACAACGACTTCGTGCTGGTCGGCCCGCCGGCCGATCCCGCCGGCGTTGGCGCGGCCAAGGACCTCCGGGCCGTCCTGAAGGCCGTGGCCACGCGCGGCCGCTTCGTCTCGCGCGGCGACGACTCGGGCACGCACAAGCTGGAGTTGGACCTCTGGCGCGCCGCCGGTCTGGATCTTGCGGACATCCCACGCCGCCAGGAGACCGGACAGGGCATGGGCGCCACCCTTCACATCGCCGCCGAAAAAGCGGCCTACACGCTCACCGATCGGGGCACGTTCCTCGCGCAAAAAGACAAGGTGCGCTTGTGCGTGCTGTTCGCGGGCGACCCCCGCATGAGGAACCCCTACCGCGTCTACGTGGTCAATCCCGGGAGGCACCCGGGGATCAACGAGTCGGGCGCGAAAGCCTTCGCCGACTTCCTGGTGTCTTCGGGCGTCCAGCGCCTCATCGCCGATTTCCGGCGCAAGGAGCTGGGCGAGCCCATCTTCGTTCCGGACGCGCGGTGAACTATGGAAGGTCTGTTCGACGCGGCCGCCGGTGCGGTCCGCCTACTGCTCGCCGATCCTACGGTCCGCGAGATCGCCGCCCGGACGCTGCTGGTCTCCGGCTTGGCGACGGCGCTGTGCGTGCTGCTGGGCGTCCCGGCGGGCTATCTCCTGGCGCGCCGGCGTTTCTTCGGCCGGACGGCGCTGGTCGGGCTGGCGAACGCGGGCATGGGGCTGCCGCCGGTCCTGGTCGGCCTGGTCGTCTGGCTGCTGCTGGTGCGCAGCGGGCCGCTCGGTCATTTCGAGATCGTCTACACCAAGCGCGCGATGGTGCTGGCGCAGCTGCTCATCGGCTTGCCCGTCGTGATCGGCTTTTCCACGTCGGCCTTCCAGGCGCTCGCGCCCGAGCTCCACGACCTGCTGAGGATGATTGGGGCCGGCCGGGTTCGGCGCCTGCTCCTCTTGGCGCGTGAAGCGAAGCTGGGCCTGCTGGCGGCGATCATGGCCACGTTCGGAGCGACGATCTCCGAGGTGGGCGCCTCAATGATGGTGGGCGGGAACCTGCAGGGGTCCACCCGCGTGCTGACCACGGCGATCGTCACCGAGACCAGCCGGGGCGAGTCGGCTCGGGCGCTCGCGCTCGGCGCCATCCTGCTGGGCCTGGCGCTGGTGCTGAACCTGGCGCTCACCTGGATCCAGCAGCGGCCGCGATCGTGAGCGAAATCCGCGCCGAGGGTGTCCGCCTGGAACTCGGCGGCAGGACCGTCCTAGACGTGCCGGACCTGGCGCTCCCGGCGGGGCGCCTCACCACGGTGCTCGGCCCCAACGGCGCGGGCAAGACGTCGCTCTTGCGCCTGCTCGGCGGGTTCGTCGCGCCGACCACCGGGTTGGTCCGGTGCGTCGGCCGCGATGCGCGATCCACGGCGATGGCCTTCCAGCGGCCGGTTTTCCTTCGCGGCACGGTTCGCGACAACCTGGACCTTCCGCTGCGCCTGTGGGGCGTTGCGGAGGCCGAAAGAAGCAAGCGGATCCGTGCCGGCGCGGCGGCCTTCGACGTCGAGCGGCTGCTCGACCGCCCGGCACGGGCCCTGTCGGGAGGCGAGGCGCAGCGCGTCAACGTCCTGCGTGCGCTCGCGTTGAGCGCTCCGCTCACGCTGCTCGACGAGCCCACCGCCGGGCTCGACACCGGCGTGCGCGAATCACTGGCGCGGACCATCGCTTCCACCCTGCGCGCGATCGGCGGGACGTCCGTGGTCGTCACGCACGATTCCGACGAAGCGCTTCGCAGGGGTGATCATCTCGTGGTGATCATCGGTGGCCGGGTGCGGGCGGCCGGATCCCCCCGAGAGGTCCATCTCCACCCCGGCGATGCCGACGTGGCTCGGGTGCTGGGATACACCGTGGTCCGGCTGGCCGGCCGATCGTTGGGTTTCTTGCCCGGGGAACTCCACCCCGCGGAAGAAGCAGCGCCGCTGAGACTGCTCGTCGAAGAGACGCACCCGATCGGCGATCGGTGCGAGGTCACCGGACGGTTGGCGGGCACGGACGCGCTGCTCTCCATCCGCCTACGCGACGGCGAGCGGCCCGTGCATCCGGGAGATTCCATCGGCCTGGCTGGGCGGTTCGTCGATCTCGGATAGCTCCGTGAGACTCGTCGGACTACGGTGCGCCGAGCAGGCGCATCCGCCCGGTCGGTGACGCCTTCCGAAACAACGGGCGATCGGCGGTGACCAGCGGACAATCGAGCGCCTCCGCCAACGTCACGTAGGCCCCGTCGTAGAAGGTGAGACCGAATCGTGCCGCCAGGCCCGCGCAGGTACGGGCCTGCACCGCGTCGGGGGCCGCCACCAGGAGGGGAAGCGCGAACAGGTCCAGAAGCGCCGACTCGACCTCGGCGGCCGACGGCCGGGCCCGCCCGCACAGCAAGATGTTCCCGACCTCGTAGTACAAGAGCGCGGGCACGTTCAGCTGGCACCGACCCTCGTGATGGTCCAGCAGGAGCTTCTTGGCGGCCGGCACGTCGGGTTCGCTCGCCGCGGGAACGAGCCACTTGAACGCCACCGAGGCATCCACCACCAGCGGGGTCACCTACGGCCCCGGTCGCGAGCCGCCAGGGCTTGGGCCGTGGTGATGGAGAAGCGGTCCTCCGCGCGGCGGAGGATCAACTCGAGCGCCCGCCGTGCCGCGGGATCATCGGACGACCCCCCTGCGATCCGGGCAAGCGCCGCCTTGCGCATGAACGCGCTGCGGGTTTCACCCTGGCGGCGCGCGGCGGCGTCGATACGACGAAGGTCCTCCTTGGGGAGCGAAACCAGGACCTTCTGTGCCATGCCAAGAGTATATCCGAGGGATATCTTGGAGCAAGGCACGCCGGTCCGGGGCGCGTGTTTTCGCAAGCGTTTCGCAAACGTCATCGAAACGCCACGAATGGGGGGCAGAATCGTCATCCAAACAACCAGGAGATGCCACATGACGAAGCGCTTCACCGTCCTCACCCTGCTCGCGCTCGCCCCGGCGGCCGGCGCCCAGACCCCAACTCCCGACGAAGCCACGGACCCCAAGCAACTCGCCGTTGGCAAGGAGGGCTTCTTCCGGCCCGGCGCGCTGCTGCAAGGCTGGTACTTCGCCGACGTGGTGTCGGACGACCCGGACGCCACGATCAACGCGTTCCGCGTACGACGCGCGGAGCTTTCCGTCCGCGGCGAGATCCTGCCCAAGCAGGTCGCCTACCGCGTGATGATCGACCCGGCCAAGGTGCTGGAGGTCCGAAGCGTGGACGTGGTGGACGACGCCGGCGACACGGTCACCGTGAAGGAGCCGGCGGACAAGCTCAGCGTGTTCCAGGACTTCTACGTCACGTTCCTCTCGGACTTCGCCGACGTCTCGCTCGGCCAGTTCAAGATCCCGGTGAGCTGGGAGGGCTACAACTCGTCCTCCAAGCTGCTACTTCCGGAGCGCGCCCAAGTCGCCCGCGACTACGGCGACAAGCGCGACCTCGGCCTGCGCGTCGAGAAATCCTTCACGTACCTGGGCTATTCGGCCGGCATCTTCAACGGGTCGGAGCTCAACAACAGAGAGGTCGACGACGCCAAGGACTTCGGCCTGCGCTTGGAGGCCTATCCGATCGAGGGCCTGGTCGTGGCCGGCGTGGTGTACGCGACGCTGATGGAACGCGACACGGCCAAGAAGGACCGCTTCGAGGGCGACGTGCGCTACGAGCGAGGGCCGTTCCTCTTGCAAAGCGAGTTCATCGCGGCGAACGACAGCGGCACCAAGGCCAGCGGCTTGTACGGCGCGCTCGGCTGGACGTTCCTGGGCAAGCTGCAGCCGGTGGTGCGCGTCGGGATGATCGATCCGGACACGGACAGCAACCTCGCACCCGCCACGCAGAAGGACAAGGACGAGGCCGTGATCATCGAGGGCGGCCTCAACTACTTCCTCCAGAAGCACGAGAGCAAGCTGCAGCTCGCGGTGAGCCGCTTCGAGTACGACGACAAGGACCCGGTCACCACGGTGATCGCGTCCGCCCAGGTCTCCTTCTAACTGTTGCCTGTTCGCCACGAAGGCGACACGCGCGCATAGCAGATTGGTCACAGGAGGAACTCACCATGAGGAACATCATGTCGATCTGCGCCGCGTTGATGCTTTACGCGGGCTGCACGAAGAAGGTGGAGGCGCCCGCGTCCTCGGCGCCCGGGGCGCTGTCCGGGACCATCAAGGTGGACGGGTCGAGCACCGTGTATCCCATCACCGAGGCGGTCGCCGAGGAGTTCGGCAAGGCCCACCGCGACGTCAGGGTCACCGTGGGCATTTCCGGCACCGGCGGCGGCTTCAAGAAGTTCTGCGCGGGCGAGACCGACTTCTCGGATGCCTCGCGGCCGATCAAGCCCAGCGAGGTGCTGCTCTGCGCCAATGCCGGCATCGAGTACCTCGAGCTGCCGGTGGCCTACGACGGCCTCGCCGTGATCGTCAACCCCAAGAACGACTGGGCGCAGCACATCACCGTCGAGGAGCTCAAGCGCCTGTGGGCGCCGGAGGCGCAGGGCAAGGTCATGAAGTGGGCCGACGTGCGCACCGGCTGGCCGGACAAGGAGATCCACCTGTTCGGGCCGGGCGTGGACTCGGGGACCTACGACTACTTCACCGAGGCCATCGTCAAGAAGGAGCACGCCAGCCGCGGCGACTTCACCTCCAGCGAGGACGACAACGTGCTGGTGCAGGGCATCGCCAACGACCCGCTGGCGCTGGGCTTCTTCGGCCTCGCCTACTACACCGAGAACCAGGGCAAGCTGAAGGTGCTCCCGGTGGACGACGCCAACCAGGCCAACGGCGAGGGGCCGGTGACGCCGTCGCTGGACACGGTGCGCAAGGGCACCTACCAGCCGCTGTCGCGCCCGCTGTTCGTCTATGCGTCCAAGCGGTCGCTGCAACGTCCCGAGGTCGCCGAGTTCGCGGCCTTCTACTTGCAGCAAGCGGTCAAGCTGGTGGGCGAGACGGGGTACATCCCGCTCCCGGGGCGCGCGTACGTGTTGGCGCAGCAGCGGCTGGACTCGCGCCGTACCGGATCGATGTTCGGCGGCGCCGGCTCGCAGGTCGGCGTGTCAATCGAGGATCTGCTGACGCGCGAGAAGGCCGAGTAGCATGACGCTGCGCCAGCCGCGGGCGCTGTCCGAACGGGCGGTCACCGCCGCGCTGGCGTCCTGCGCCTTGCTCTCGGTGGTCACCACCGCCGGGATCGTGCTGGTGCTGCTCGGCGAAGCCGTCGGCTTCTTCCGGGAGGTGTCGTTCGGTGAGTTCCTCTTCGACACGCAGTGGACGCCGCTGTTCTACGACCGCCACTTCGGCATCTGGCCGCTGCTCGCGGGCACGCTGCTCACCACGACGGTCGCCGTGGCCGTGGCGCTGCCGCTGGGCCTGCTCTGCGCCATCTACCTCGCCGAGTTTTCGGCCGAGCGCGTGCGCCGCGTCGCCAAGCCGGCGCTCGAGCTGCTCGCCGGCATCCCCACCGTGGTCTACGGCTACTTCGCGCTGACCTTCGTCACGCCGATCCTGCAACGCGTCGTGCCCGGCCTGGCCGGGTTCAACGCGCTCGGTCCCGGCGTCGTGATGGGCATCATGATCCTGCCGCTCATCGCCTCGCTTTCCGAGGACGCGATCTTCGCGGTGCCGCCGAGCTTGCGCGAGGCCGCCTTCGCTCTGGGCGCGCGCAAGCTGCCCACGGTGTTCCGCGTCGTGCTGCCCTCGGCGTTCTCCGGCATCGCCGCCGCGGTGATCCTGGGCATCTCGCGCGCCGTGGGCGAGACCATGATCGTCGCCATCGCGGCCGGCCAGCAGCCGCGCCTCACGCTGGATCCGCGCGTGCCCATCGAGACCATGACCGCGTTCATCGTGCAGGTGAGCCTGGGCGACACGCCGACCGGGACGCTGGAGTACCGGACGATCTTCGCGGTCGGGCTGAGCCTCTTCCTCATGACGCTCGGGCTCAACATCTTCTCGCACCGGCTGCGCCGCCGCCTGGTCGCGGGGACCACGTGAACGCCGTGGAGGCGGCCGGTCCCATGGTCACGACGCGGTCGCGGCTGGCGGCGCCGCGCAAGGTCATGGACGGCGAGCGGGCCTTCCGCGCCATCGGCGTGGTGGCGCTGATCGTGCCGTTGGCCCTTCTCGTGGTGTTGCTCGCCGATGCCACGCTCGACGCCTGGCCGCGGCTGGGGTGGGACTTCCTCACCAGCTTCCCCTCGCGGCACGCCGCCAGCGCGGGCATTCTCGCGGCCCTGGCCGGCAGCGCCGCGCTGATGGTGCTCACCGCGCTGATCGCCATCCCGGTGGGCGTGGGCGCGGCGATCTACCTGGAGGAATACGCTCGCCCCGGCCGCCTCACATCGCTGATCGAGCTCAACATCGCCAACCTGGCCGGCGTCCCGTCGATCATCTACGGGCTGCTCGGCCTGGAGCTGTTCGTGCGCCTGATGCAGATGGGCCGGAGCCTGATCGCGGGCGCCGCAACGCTGGCGCTGCTGCTCCTTCCCATGGTGATCCTCACCGCGCGCGAGGCGTTGCGCACCGTGCCCCGGTCGTTGCGCGAGGCGTCGTTTGCGCTCGGCGCGGACCGCTGGCAAACCGTCCGCCGCGTGGTCCTGCCGATGAGTCTGCCCGGCGTGCTCACCGGCGTGATCCTCTCGCTGGCGCGGGCCATCGGCGAGACCGCGCCGCTCATCACCATCGGCGCGCTCACCTACGTGGCGTTCTTGCCCGACTCGCTGGGAAGCGCCTTCACCGCCCTGCCGATCCAGATCTTCAACTGGGTGTCGCGCCCGCAGGCCGACTTCCACGTCAACGCGGCCGCCGGCATCGTCGTGCTGGTCGTCCTGATGCTGCTGCTCAACGGCGCCGCCATCGTGCTGCGCATGCGCATGCAGCGGCGGATCTACTGGTAGCTATGGCTCTGCGCGGCCTCACCACGCCCCGGGCCGGCGCGATCGCGACGCAATCGGGCGCGCCGAAAGTGCTGGCCGAAAGGCTGCGCGCCTGGTTTCACGACAACGAGGTCTTGAAGGGCATCAGCATCCCCATCGTCGAGCACGCCGTCACGGCCATCATCGGCCCGTCGGGCTGCGGCAAGTCGACGTTCGTCCGGTGCCTCAACCGCCTGCACGAGGTGGTGCCCGGCGCCCGCGTCGAGGGTCGCGTGCTCATCGATGGTCAGGACATCTACGCGGCCGACGTCAATCCGGTGCGTGTCCGGCGCATGGTCGGCATGGTCTTCCAGAAGCCCAACCCCTTTCCCACCATGACCATCCGCGAAAACGTGTTGGCGGGCCTGCGCCTCAACGGCATCCGCGCGGTGGACGAGCCCGTGCGCGTCGAGCGCTCGTTGCAGCGGGCGGCGCTCTGGGAGGAGGTCAAGGACGTGCTGGATCGGCCCGGTTCGAGCCTTTCGGGCGGCCAGCAGCAGCGGCTCTGTATCGCGCGCTGCCTGGCTCTGGAGCCCGAAGTGATCCTGATGGACGAACCCTGCTCGGCGCTCGATCCCATCGCCACGGCGCGCATCGAGGAGCTGCTCCACGAGCTCAAGACGCGCTACACCATCGTCATCGTCACGCACAACATGCAGCAGGCGGCGCGCGTGGCGGATCACACCGCGTTCCTGTATCAGGGCGAGCTGGTCGAGTACGACCGCACCGACGTGGTGTTCACCCACCCGAGCAACCCGCGCACCGAGGACTACATCACCGGCCGGTTCGGCTGAGAGGCGCATGAAAGCCCCGCACACCGATCGAGAGTACGAGGCCGAGCTTCACAGGCTGCGCGAGCAGATCCTGTTGATGGGCGCCAAGGTCGAGGAGATGATCGCGGCGAGCATCCGCGCGCTGGTCGAGCGCGACGACGATCTGGCGCGCCAGACCATCGAAGCCGATCACCAGGTCAACCGGCTCGAGGTGGAGACCGACGAGCTCTGCCTGCGCATCCTGGCGCGGCGCCAGCCGGTGGCCTCGGACCTGCGCTTCATCACCATCGCGCTCAAGCTGGTCACGGATCTCGAGCGCGTGGGCGACCTGGTGGTCAACGTGTGCGAGCGCGTCATCGAGCTCAACGCCGAGCCGCCGCTCAAGCCGTACGTGGACCTGCCGCACATGGCCGAGGCGGCGCAACGCATGGTGCGCGAGGCGCTGGACGCGTTCGTCCACAAGGATCCCGTCGCCGCGCAGCGCGTGATCGAGCAGGACCGCGAGGTGGACGCCTACTACGGGCAGATCTTCCGCGAGCTGCTCACCTACATGATGGAGGATCCGCGCGCCATCTCGCGAGCCTCGCGCGTCCAGGCCATCGC
>Ga0247727_10007175_pt1 | contig 21412 bp, 17 predicted proteins | sample WisWelCaveWW1625_FD_202498 | JGI IMG/M metagenome (GOLD analysis project Ga0247727, IMG submission 202498) | Biofilm microbial communities from Wishing Well Cave, Virginia, United States - WW16-25 | ecosystem: Environmental > Aquatic > Deep subsurface > Groundwater > Cave microbial mat | place... | reverse complement strand
GAAACGCCCCGGGACCCGCGCGCGTCCTCGACCGGAGGTCACTTCGGGGGCGGCTCGCCCCCCGGGGCGTCCGTCCCGCCGGAGGGCGTCCTCCGGAAGCCCCCGTGGCCGTGCGCCGCGGCCTCCGCGGCGGCCTCCTCGGCCCTGGTCCACCGCTCCAGCGCGGCGGCCGCCTCCTCCTCCATGCCGAGGTCGCGGAAGGCCTGGGACATGTGGTAGTGGCAGCGGATCCGCGAGGGGTCGAGCGCCAGCGCCTTCCGCAGGCGCTCCAGCGCCTTCCCGGGCTCCTTCGCCCGGAGGAAATGGACGCCGCGCTCCATCTCGGATTCCCCCGAGGGGGGGAAGCGCTTCTCGAACTCGCGGAAGGCGGCGTCGGCCTCGGGGAAGGAGCCCCGCGCGGTGAGCGCCGCGGCGCGGAGCAGCCACCCCCGCGCGTACCCGGGGTCGGACTTCACGGCCCGGTCGAGCGCGGCGAGCGCCTCGTCGGTGCGGTTCAGCGCCGTGAGGAGGTCGCCCAGCTCCCCCCACCCGGGGGCGAAGGTGGGGAACCTCTCGACGCAGGTCCGGAGCGCCTTCTCCGCCTCGACGGGCTCCCGCAGTCGCCGGCGGGCCAGCGCGATGCTCACCCAGGCCCGCGGGACGAGCGGGTGGTCGGGCTTGAGCGCCACGGCCTCTCCCAGGACCTCGAGCGCGCGGTCGAACCGGTAGGACTCCACGCACTGGAACCCGAGCCCCACCTTGCACTCGAACCAGCGGTCCTCCGCCTGCGCGGCCCGGTAGTCCCCCCCCTTCGCCCGGGCGAACTCCTCCATCGCGTCCTCGTACTCCCCCCGGCGGAGCAGCACCGACGCGCGGAGGAAGTGGAAGGCCGCGGACTCCGGCGCCGCCGCGTGGAGGGCCGCGAGCCGCCGCGCCGCCTCGGCCCCGTCGCCGAGGTCGAGCGCCAGCAGCCCCCCGTCGGCGAGCGGCCCCGGGTCCTTCGGGCGCAGCAGGGACGCGAGGCGGAACTCCTCCAGCGCCTCCTTCCCGGCGTCGGCGTCCCCGGCGGCGGCGCGGGATGCCAGGTCCTTCGCGCGGGCCCGGTGGAACTCGAAGGCGCGGTCCTCCTCGTCTCCAGCATGCGCCGTGGCCGTCAGGACGGCAGAGGCCAGGAGGCCGGCGAGGAGGAGCGCTGCGGGAGGGACTCTCGGTGCCATCGGCGGAATCGTACCCCGGGCCGTGGAGGCCGCTACAACCCCCGCGCCCCCTCGGGACGGAGCGGGATCCCCCCGGCGAGCGCCGCGTCCACGACCTCCAGGATGCGCTCCCGGTCCCGCGGGAGGCGGCCGCCGAGCGGCAGGTAGTTCGAGGCGTGATTCGTGCGGAAGACGGCGTCCGCGGGAGCGGCCTCCGCCACGAAGGTGCGCAATTCCCGCAGCAGCCCCTCCACCGGCGGGAGCGCGAACCCGCCCCGGTCCCGCAGCAGCGCGAGCGGCGTCCCCGGGATCACGGTGAGCGTGAGGAGGGAGAGGAAGCGCGGGTCCATGGCCCCCGCGAGCCGGGCCGACCCCCGCGCGTGCTCCTCGCTCCGCCCGACCCCCCCGGCGCCCAGCAGGAAGATGGCGGAGATCTTCATCCCGGACGCGTGCGCGCGGCGCGCCGCCTCCGCGTGCTCCTCGTAGGTGCCGCCCTTGGCGATCCGCCTGAGCGTCGCCGGGTCCCCGCTCTCCGGGCCGATGTAGAGGAGCGAGAGCCCGAGGGCCCGCAGGCGCAGGAGGTCCTCCGGGCTCTTCCGCAGGACGTTCCGCGCCATGGCGTAGCAGGAGACGCGGCGAAGGCGCGGGAACGCCTCCCGCAGCGCCCGGAGGATCGCCTCCCAGGGTCCCGTCTCCATGGCGAGCGCGTCCCCGTCGGCGACGAAGACCCGGTCGAGGTCCGGGCCCAGGACCCGGCGCGCCTCGGCGATCTCCTCCAGCACCTCCGGGAGCGGCCGCACCCGGAACCGCTTGGCGCGGTACATGCCGCAGTAGGTGCAGGCGTTCCAGGAGCAGCCGACGGTCGCCTGGAGGATCCAGGAGCCGGCCTCGCTCGGCGGGCGGTAGACGTCCCCCTCGTACCGCATCAGTCCGCCAGGATGGGCGCGTATCGGTAGTAGGTCTCCATCGTCAGGACGCCCATGCAGGTGGCGTAGATCCACCCGTCGGCGCTGTCCTGGTTCCACCCGGGCCAGGAGCCCCGCTCGCAGCCGGCCTTCTTCTGGAAGTTGGGCAGCACCCGGCTCACGCGGCGGTTCCAGTCGTAGAAGTACTTCCCCCCCATCTGGTGCATGGCGAGCGTGCAGTAGTAGTAGTTGTACATGGCCCAGAGCGCCTTCGGCGTGAACCGGCCGGTCTTCGACCAGTCCTCCTTCCCGGGCTCGCCGAAGACGTCGAAGTCGGGGAGGTAGTGCTTGCGGATGAAGTTGGCGCTCCCGATGCAGAAGGGATGGGTGCGGCGCCACCCGAGGAAGATGCGCGTCATGAGCCCGATGGGGGTCGTCGCCCGGCTCGGCCCCCCCGAGGCGTCCTGGTAGCCGGACTGGAAGAGGTAGTCCTCCTTCCCCTTCCCCACCTCGGTCCCGTAGTCCCCGGCCTCCTCGATCAGCTCCTCGTAGGGCCCCTTCTGCGGGACGCGCTGGGTGAGGATGTTGAAGGCGAGGTAGGGCCCCTCCCACAGCAGGCGGGGGACCGGCAGGCCCGCCTTCTCCGCCGACTTGATGGCGAAGACGACCCAGGCCGAGACCGAGGAATCCACCTCGGGGACCTCCCGCTGGAGCGCGTAGCGCCATCCGCCCCGCTCGTTCATGAGGGAGAACTCCCGGGAGAGGATCCGCTCGGCCCCCCGCCGGTAGCGGTCGTCCCCCGTGGAGGCGTAGCCCTCGGCCAGCGCCTGGAGCGCGATGGGCCGCCCGTAGGAGGAGTGCCAGATGTAGTCGGGCTGGTAGTCGAAGTCCCCGTCCACGGTCATGGTGGCCAGCAGGGAGTCCAGGCCCCGGAGAAGGGTGTGGCGGTACTTGCCCGCCACGGGCGAGTAGCCCGCACCCGTGAAGCACAGGCAGGAGAGCCCGGTCGTCCCGGCCAGCGTGAACTCCGTCCGCCCGCCCCCCTGCTTGCTGCAGGGGGACCGGTCGTCGCAGTGGTCGAGGAAGGACGTGGCCCCCCAGATCCCGTCGAAGCCCTGGTGGCGCGCGAGCCAGGAGAGGCCCCGCTGCACCGACGCCTCGGTCTCCTTCGTGTGCCGCCAGCCCCGGTTCTCCTTGTCGAACTCCTGGCGCCACTTCTCCCGCTCGATGTGCTCCTGCTTCGGGGAGAAGAACCCCGGGTTGCGGCCGAACCACTTGTTCCAGAGGGCGGGGTTGGGTCCGAAGTAGTGGCCCGTCATCTTCTCCAGCGCCAGCATCACGGCGAACTGCTCGCGGCTCCCCTCGCGGGTGGACCGGAGGAGGGCGAGCGCGGTCTCGAAGCCCTCCTTCGCCCGCCAGGAGCCCAGCGCCTCGCACAGGCGCTCCAGGTTGCCGAAGTCCTCCGCCGCGAGGATCCGCTCCTTGAAGTCCTTCGTCGCGGCCGCGTCGGCCACCTGCCAGAAGGCCACGCCGGACGCGCGCCGGTGCATGGGCTGCCTCGCGCCGAGGATCCCGCTCTTGAGGAGCAGCGGGGCGGCCTCCACGACCCTCCGCTCCCCGAGGATCGTCAGGAGGAAGAGGATCTTGTCGTCCCCCTGCACGGTCTGGATTCGCTTGAGGGCCTTGGGCCCCGTGGAGTCGGTGGCGCACCTGCGGAGCGACCAGAGGCAGGCGGCGCGCACCGTGGGGGCGCCGTCGGAGACGAGCCCCTCGAGGAGGGCATCCGCGACCGCCTCGCGGATGTCCTTCCGCGTCCGGTTCGCGCCCTCGGGCTCCGCCGCGGACCCGGGGGCGTCCCCCTGGACGTAGCGGCCGAGCGCGTTGGCGGCCGCGGTCCGCGTCTCCGCGCCGGACGCCTTCTGGAGGAGCCCGAGGAGGGCCTCCACGTCCTTCTCACGGGCGCAGTTCTCGATGGCCCTGGCCCGCGGTCCCGCCGAGGCGCCCCCCGCTGTCCGGGCGACGATGGCCTCGAAGAGCCCCGGGTCCTCGATGCGCCCCAGCGCCTCGGCGCAGAACCAGCCCTGGTTCCCCTTGGTCTCGCCCAGCCCCGCGAGGAGGACGGGGATCGCCCTGGGGTCCCCGATGCGCCCCAGCGCCATGGCCGCCGCGTTGGCGACCTCGACGTCGGCATCCCGCGCCATCGCCGAGGCGAGCGGGATGCCCTTCTCCGACCGGAGGAGCCCGAGCGCCTCCACCACGCGGACCCGAACCTCCTTCGCCGTGGAATCCGCGAGCGGGCCCGCGAGCAGCCCCACCCCCTTCGGCGCCCCCAGCGCCTCGGCGAGGAACGTGGCGTTGCGCAGCAGCCGCGGCTCCTTCCCCCCGGAGGAGCGCAGGTCCTTCCTCAGCAGGTCGTGGAGCCTCTCCGGGTCCAGCGCCGCGAGGAAGGTCCCCGCCGTGTCGGCGAAGGTGTCCTGCCGCGTGTCGAGCGCCTTCTCCAGCACCGGCACGAAGGCGTCCTTCCGGAGCGGGTCCGCGGCCCCGTCGAGGCCCCGCATCCGGGCGATCTTCTGGAGCGCCTCGAACCGGGACTCCTCGTCGCCCGCGGGGTCGCCGAGCGCCTTGAGCGCGTCCTCGAGGTCCTTGGGGAAGAAGCGGAGGTCCTGGGAGGGCGGCGCGCCGCCCGCCCCTCCCGCGGCCGCCGCGGCGCCGGCTCCCCCCGCGTCCTGGGCCGCCGCGAAGGGACCGCCCGCGGACAGAAGGGCCACGGCCGCGAGCGCAAGGAGCCGGCGGATCATGGTGATGAGTCTACGGGATCCCGCTGGGTCCGGAACCACTGCGCGGACCGCCGCGCCGCCTCCTCGGGGCCCACGCGCGGCTCCCATCCGAGGTCCCGGCGGGCGCGGGCGATGGAGAAGTGGTAGTCGCGGGAGAGCTGCGCGATGCGGTAGCGGGTGAGCAGCGGCGGGCGGGAACGGCCTCCCCAGGCCACCTCGGCGGCGACGGCGGCGAGCGCGAGGACGGGGGCCGGAAGGGACAGGCGCGGCGGCGGGACGCTGAGCGCCCGCGCGAGCCCCTCGAGCCACTCCCGCCAGGTGACGCGCAGGCCGTCGGTGAGGTTGTAGGCCCGCCCCGCGGCGGCGGGCACCTCGCCGCAGAGCGCGAGACCCTCGGCCAGGTTCTCGACGTAGGCCGGGCAGGTGAGGGTCCGGCCTCCCGAGACGAGCGCCATCCGGCCCCGGGAGAGCGCGTCGAGCAGAGGCCCCGTTGTGAGCGCGTCCCCGGGGCCGTAGACGTTCCCGGGCCGTGCGAGGACGACCTCGATCCCCCGGGCCCCCCGGACCCTCTCCTCGGCCTCGCGCTTGGAGATGCAGTAGCGGAAGCCGTCGGTCCCGAAGGGCTGGTCCTCGCCCCCCTCGACGAACCCCCGGAACCCGTACACCGCGACCGAGGAGACGTGGACCACCCGCCGCACCCCCTCCGCCCGCGCCGCCCGGAGCACCGCCGCGGTCCCCCGGACGTTGGCGGCGCGGAAGAGCGCCGGGCTCCCCCAGTCCGAGACGTGGGCCGCGGCGTGCCAGCAGACCTCCACGCCCCGGTGCGCGCGCCGCAGGCCCGCCTCGTCGAGCACGTCCCCGCGGGCCGTCTCGCAGGGGACGCCCTCGAGCCGGCCGAGGCGCGAGGTCCTCCGCACGAGCGCCACCACCCCGTGGCCCCGCCCCGCCAGAGCCCGGCAGAGGTGCGACCCGACGAGCCCGCTCGCCCCCGTGACGAGGACCTTCACGCCGCTCCCCGGGCGAGGAGGAACAGGTCGAGCCCGGCGCCCAGGACGAGGTGCGCGAGGAACCCGTAGAGGAAGGAGTTCGTCCGCAGCGCCGCCCAGCCGAAGACCGGCCCCGCCGCGAGCGACGCGAAGGCCTCGGCCTCCGGCCGGCCGAGGTGGAAGACCGCCGAGAGCGCCGTCTGGACGAGGTTGGCCCCCGCGTCCCCGAACCGCTCCCTCAGCCCGAAGAGCAGGAGCCCGCGGAAGAGGAACTCGTAGCCGAGGTAGTAGAGCGCGTAGGCCCCGAGGTACCCGGCGACGCCGCCGGGGGCGTCCCATGCCGGCCGGCCGAGGGGGTAGGTCGCCTGGAACGCCGGGTCGTAGGAGGCGAGCCACGCCAGCAGCGCCGCCAGCGGCATCGCCCACGCCAGGAGGCGGCGCCCCGCGCGGGCATCTCCGATCCGCAGCCCGAACTCCCCGGGATCGATGTCGAAGGCGGCCTTGGCCCCCGCCGCGGGGAAGACGCCGAGGAGGAGGAACCCGCCGACGAAGGAGAACATCGCCGGCAGCGCCGTCCCCGCCGCCAGGCCGAACCTCGCCGCGCAGGCGGCCGGGCTCCCCTCGAAGTGCTGGAGGAGGAGGGCCCCGGACGCGACGACGAGGATCGCCGCCGTCCGCGCGTCGGGGGAGTCGGGTTTCCGTTCGCCCATGGTGCGGGATTGTCCCCTCCCCCGCCCACGGCGAGGCGGCGGAATCCCCCCGGCGGCGGGCAAAGGGGTCGTGTAGGATCCCCGCGCCGCGGACCCGGGGCCCCGGAGGGGCGTCCGCGTCCCTGCACGGGAAGGAGACGGGCTTGGGCCTCCTCGACAAGTGCGCGCAGTACACGCGGGCGAAGGAGGTCATGGCCGCCGGGGTCTACCCCTACTTCCACCCCATCGAGCACAACGAGGCTTCCGAGGTCGTCATCGGCGGCCGCCGCCTCGTCATGGTCGGCTCCAACAACTACCTCGGCCTCACACAGGACCCCCGCGTGAAGGAGGCGGCCATCAAGGCCGTGGAGAAGTACGGGAGCGGGTGCACGGGGTCCCGGTTCCTCAACGGGACGCTGGATCTCCACGTGGAGCTCGAGGACCGCCTCGCCCTCTTCATGAAGCGCGAGGCAGCGCTCACCTTCTCCACCGGGTTCCAGGTCAACCTCGGCGTCCTCTCCGTCCTCGTCGGGAAGGACGACGCCGTCTTCTGCGACCGGGAGAACCACGCCTCCATCTTCGACGGGTGCCGGCTCGCCTTCGGGAGGCTCCGGAAGTACCGCCACAACGACATGGAGGACCTGGAGCGCCAGCTCGCCGACGCGCCGGCGGGGCAGGGGAAGCTCATCGTCACCGACGGCGTCTTCTCCATGCGCGGCGACATCTGCAACCTGCCGCGGATCTGCGACCTCGCCCGGCAGTTCGGCGCCTCGGTCATGGTGGACGACGCCCACGCCGTGGGCGTGCTCGGGAGGAACGGGCGCGGCACGGCGGAGCACTTCGGCCTCGAGGACCGCGTGGACCTCGTCATGGGGACCTTCTCGAAGTCGCTCGCGTCGCTCGGCGGCTTCATCTCCGGCCGCGAGGACGTGGTCCACTACATCAAGCACCACGCGCGGTCCCTCATCTTCTCCGCCGCCATCACCCCGGCCTCGGCCGCCTCGGCGCTGGCCGCCCTCACCGTGCTCGAGAAGGAGCCCGAGCGGCGCGAGAGGCTCTGGCGCAACGCCTCGAAGATGAAGAAGGGGCTCGCGGGCCTGGGGTACCAGACCTGGGAGTCCGACTCGGTCATCGTGCCCGTGCACGTGGGCGAGGTCATGGACACCTTCGTCTTCTGGAAGAGGCTCTTCGACGGCGGCGTCTTCACCAACCCCGTCATCCCCCCGGCCGTCCCCGAGGGGGAGTGCATGATCCGCACCTCCTACATGGCGACCCACACCGACGCCGAGCTCGACGTGGTCCTCGAGGTCTTCGGGCGCTTCGCGCCGGACCGGGAGGGGCCGGGGGCCCGCCAGGCGCGCAAGGGCGGGGCCGCGTCCGCGCGGTAGATCCGGCGCCGGGGGGAGGCCCCGTGGCCCTGGAGGTCGTGCCCCTCGGGATGAGCCGGCCGGAGCGGCTGCGATTCCTTCGCGCGGGGACGGGTCACTACCGGGGGGAGCCGAACCACGTCCCTCCGCTTGTCTCCGACCTCCTGAGGCGGACCGACCCGGCGCGGAACCCCTTCTTCCGCCACGCCGAGGTGGAGCACCTCGTGGTGGTCCGGGACGGGAGGGACCTAGGAAGGGCGGCGGCCGTCCGGAACCGCCTCTCCGAGAAGGCCCGGGGGGACCGCGCGGGGTGGTTCGGCTGGTTCGAGTGCGAGGAGGACCCCGAGGCGGCCCGGGTGCTGCTGGACGCCGTCCGGCGGAGCCTCGCCGCGCGCGGCTGCGACTCCATGCTGGGCCCCGCCTCCTACTCCACCAACGACGAGTGCGGGCTCCTCGTGGAGGGCTTCGAGGGCCCCCCCTTCCTGATGATGCCCTGGAACCCCCCCTGGTACGAGGGCCTGCTCCTGGGGGCGGGGCTCGCCCCCGCCGAGGACCTCCTCGCCTGGCACGGCGTGTCCGCGGAACTCACCGGGTTGGACCGGGTCGCGCGGGTCGTGGACCGGAGCCGGGAGCGGCACGGATGGACGCTCCGGCCGGTCCGCATGGGGGACTTCGAGGCGGACCTCGAGCGGATCCGGGAGGTCTACAACCGGGCCTGGGAGAGGAACTGGGGCTTCGTCCCCATGACCGGGGAGGAGTTCCGGTTCGCCGCGGAGGACATGCGCCGCATCGTCCGCCCGGAGATGATCCTGCTGGCCGAGAGGGAGGGCGCAACCCTCGGGTTCTCCCTCGCGCTCCCCGACTTCAACCAGGTCCTGCGGCGCCTCGGGGGGAGCCTGCTGCCGCTGGGGTGGATCAAGGCCCTCTGGTACGCCCGGAGGATCGACGAGGTCCGGGTGCTGGCCCTTGGAGTGGTGCCCGAGGCCCGCAGCCAGGGCATCGAGGCCGGGCTCTACCTGGAGACCATCCGGCGTTCCGCAGCCCTCGGGTTCAAGGGGGGGGAGTGCTCCTGGACGCTGGAGCGGAACACCGCCATCAACCGGCTGCTGGAGTCGCTTGGGGCCCGCCCCTACCGGCGATACAGGATCTTCAAGGGTGGAATCGCCTCCGAGGGCACTCCCGGCCTGTAGAAACGGCAGCCTGAGCCTCTGTCTGTTCCATGTACAGACGCCTTTCGGGCCCATCTTCCACCAGGTGTGGAGAGAATGTTGGCATGCTATAACATGCTGTTGATAATTGTCTTACATCTACATGCCTCCGCCATGCGGCGCAGGTTGCCCAACACCTGGCAGAACTCCGGTTCCAAATCCATTGGGGATTATCCTGCCTTTCGTTAGAATGGCCCGTCCTGATGCTCGTCCAACGGTGGATGGCCTTGAAAAGGACACGGAAGGCCCGAATGAGCCGGAAGCCTGCCAGGCGGAAGTCTTCTCCTGCGGTGCGCCCCGGTTCCGCCTCCCGTTCGACCGCCGGGGGCCTCCGGCGGCAGGCCCGCCGTTCGGACGCCGTCCGTTCCGACCGCAAGCTCTCCTCCCCCCGCCACGAGGCGGCCCTGGCCGCCTCCGCGGCCGTGGCCACCCTCGTCCACGCCACGGGCGGCGCCCCGCGGGCGGGCGGCCCCTTCCTCACGCCGGCGGTCCCGCCCAAGGCGGCGCCCCGGTTCCCCGAGGACGACTACGACTACGGCTACCTCAAGGACTTCCTCTCGCTCGACTTCGTCCCCGGGGCGTGCCGGGCGGTCGTCTTCGCCTGCGGCAAGGGCGAGGAGGCCGTGTACCTGAGCGAGCGCGGCTATCGGGTCACGGGGCTCGACGCCGACCGCAACGCCGTTGGCCTCGCCCGCGAGCGCGCCTGGCTCAACGGGCGCGACGTGGACTTCATGATCGGCGAGGTCTTCGAGAGCGCCAACCTGCTGCCCGCCGAGTCCTTCGGATTCGCGTCCGACCGGGGGGTCTTCCGCTCCATCGCCAAGACGGACGAGGACGACAGGGAGCGCCGCCGGTACCTCGACCTCGTCCGGCGCCTCCTCCTCCCGGGCGGCGTGTTCCTCCTCAACGCCACCGAGGTGGACCCCTCCCGGAGGGCGAAGACCCCGCGCCGCGGCCGAAGGAACCCCGACGACCTCCTCGTCCAGCAGGGCGGCGAGGTCATGGGCGAGGTCCTGCGCGCGGGCCTCGAGATCGCGGGGCGGAAGATCTACCCCGTCCCGGGCGGCGACGGCAGGGCGGTGCTGCTTCTGTACTGCCGGAAGTAGTGCGTAGAGGCGCAACTTGCTGCGCCGGGCCCTACCCCCCCGCCGGGACGAGCCTCGCCTTGTTCTCCTCCCACCACTTCCGGGCGCGGTCCATGACCTTCCTGCGGTCCCCCTTCGGCTGCCCCTGCTTGTAGCCGAAGTCCTGGGCGGCCATGTCCTTGACGACGGAGGCGGCGAGCTTGGCGATGAGCTCCTCGGAGTCGGCCAGGGTGTCCACGAGGTCGGGGAAGGCCTCGTAGGCCTTCAACTCCCCGAGCGACCGGCAGCAGGCACGGCGCACGAAGGGGTCGTCGTCCTTCTTCAGCGCCTCCACGAGCGAGGGCCAGACTGCCTTCTCGCCGAGCTTCCCAAGCTCGATGGCCGCGGCGAAGCGGGCCTCGGCCGCCTTGTCCTTGAGGAGCGCCACGTTCTTCTTCGCCTCGGGGGAGAGATCGGGGCGGGCCTGGGGGGGCGGCGAGGAGGCGGCACCGCCGCCGTCCGCGGGCATCCCGTCCGAGGGGGCCGGTGCCGGGGGCGCCTCGGGGGCGGTCCGCTGGGACACCCGCTCGATCCTCTCGGCGAGGGTCTGGAGGCCCAGCCCCATCTCCGCCTCGAGGTCGGCCATCCGGGACTCGATCCTCTCCAGGCGGCCGCTCCCCTCTGCCGGCACGGCGGCGGCGGCCTTCTCGGCCGCGGAACGGACCTCCCGCGATTCGGCGCGGAGGGATTCCATCCGGCGGTCCCAGTCCCTGGAGGCCCGGTCGAGCCGGTCGGAGGACTCCATGCGGGTCGCGTCGGCGGCCTGCCGTGCGGCGCGCACCTCCTGCCGGAGGGAGTCGATCTCGGCCTGCTGCCCCGTGGCGACGGCCGTCCCGCGGGAGGCCCGGTCCGACCTCTCCCAGACCACGAAGCCCGCCGCCGTGACGCCCGCGGCGAGGAGGGCGGCGGCGGCCACCGGGAGGAACCCGGCGCCGGGCCCGCGCGTCGAGGCGGAGGCGGCGCCTGGACGGCACCGCTCGCACCAGGTGCGCCCCCCCTCGACCAGCGCCCGGCCCGTGGCGACCGCCGAGGCGGGGATGGAGGCGTTGCAGCCGTCGCAGAAGTAGAGCGTCGCGGGGCTGCGGGGGTGCGGGGCGGGGGCCGGGGCCGCATCGGCCATCTCCCTCTCCACGGCCGTGCGGCGCGCCACCCGTTCGGCCGGAGTGGACCGGCTGCAGACCGCGCAGAGGTAGCCTGCACCCTCGGGGCGGGCCTGCCTCGTCAGGACGTCGGAGACCGCGATGGAGACCCGGCAGTTCTCGCAGAAGTAGAGCTGGAGGTCGCCCGGGGCGGTGGGGTCGTCGGCGAGGCTCCCCGGGGCGAGGCAGGCCGGGCAGAGGTCCTTCCCTCCGCTCGCCTGCCGGGACTTCGCGATGTCCGGCTCGGGGATGGAGACCCCGCACCGCTCGCAGAAGACGATCTCCGCTTCCATGGCGCCTCCTCTGGACCGTGCCGGACGGATTCTAACCCGTTCCGGCGAAGGAGGGCGCAAGCGCCATGCCGCCCGGTCTCAGGCTGGGTGGGGGTGCGGGGAGGAAACGGCCGAGCCGATCCGGGAGGTGGCGTGTAGCGCGGTGTTATCAGGCCCGAGGGTCAGGCCATCAGGGCCAGGACGAGGACGAGGAGGAGGCCCAGCGAGATCGGGATCTCCCGGCTCAACTCGCGAACGTCCGTCATGGCGTCCTCCCCGGCCCGGCTTCAAGGCGTCTCCGGACCACCCGAAGCCTACGCCGGGGGGGGGACAACGGCGATGGGGGACGTTCCTGACTTTCAACCTGCTCGACACAAGTCCTTTTGTTTGAGCAAGTTGAAAGTCAGGAACGTCCCCAGGCCACCCAGGCCACCGCCGCGTAGCCCACCCAAGTCTCCGGCTCGGCCTCCCCCATGACCTCGGCCGAGGTCGTGTGGTCAAGCAGGACGCCCCGGGTAGCGCCCAGGACCCGGGCCGCGGCGGCGGCGGCCGCCATGGCGCCTGGGCCGCAGGCGTTTTGACGCCTCCGGAAGGACTCCTCGACTCCCGAGGAGTCCAGGGCAAGCACCCGGTCGAGGATCTCCCGGTCGTTCTCCCGCTTCGACCACAGGTGCGCCGGGGTCCCGAGGCCCTTCGGGACGAAACCGTACCGGGCCCCGTAGTGGGTCAGATCGGAGGACCCGATGGCCACGGTCCTTCGGCCGAGCGCCAGTGCCGCCCGCACCGCGGCCTTCCCCACCTCTTCCGCCCCGATTCCCGGGGGGACGAGGATCGGCACGATCCGCGCCCGGGGCATCCGCACCTGCAGGAAGGGGACGATCACCTCGAGGCTGTGCTCGGGGGCGTGCGCCTCCTCCGAGGACTGCACGTTCCGCGGCCGCTCCTCGAGGAGGGTCCTCGCGACGTCCCCGTCCACCTGGACCTCGCCGAGGGGAGTCTGCCATGAGCCGCCGGGATAAACCGCGGCGGCGCGGCGCAGGATCCCGTGGTGGTCCGCCCCGAAGAGCAGCACCGTGTCCGGGTCCGCGGGCTCCAGCGCGAGAATCGACAGCGCCATGGTCGCCCCGGAGTAGATCCAGCCCGCGTGGGGAGCCACGGCGGCGACCGCGCGGGTCCCGGGCGGGACGGACGCGCCTGCGAAGCATCGCTCGACCTCGCGGGCGCACTCATCCCGGGAGGCGGGGTAGAAGAGCCCGGCGACCGCGGGCTCGCGGTGGCAGGGCATGGCCCGATCCGCCGCTACTCCTCTTCGGAGGACGCGCCGGACGGGGAGGGGGCGGACGGGCCGCCCGGGGCCGCGATCCCCACCAGCTCCTTCATGAGCCGCCCCACCTTGAACTTGACGACCTTCTTCGCGGGGACGCTCACCTTCTCCAGCGTGCGGGGGTTCTGGGCCTTGCGCGCGGCCCGCTCCTTGATTTCGAAGACGCCGAACTCCCGGAACTCGAGGCGGTTCCCCTTGCCGAGCTCGTTGATGATCTCGTCGAGGAACATCTGGATGACGTCCTTGGTGACGACCTTGGTCTGGCCGGACTTGTCGGCGATCCGGTTGACGAGCTCCTTCTTCGTGATCGTGGCCATGCGCTCTGCGCCTCCCGCCGGCACTGCCCCGGCCGTCACAGATCCCGCGCGCGACCCGGACCGGTCCGTCCGGAATGCCCTATCGCATTTCTGCCCATGGGGTTAGAGAGAGGATACACGGTCCGCGGACGGAGTCAAGCCCGGACCTTTCCCCCGGCCCGGAGGAATCGTGGGAGTGCAGGTGCGATGGTTCGCCGGCTTCGAGGGGCCTGGCGGCGCCGAGGGCTGGTCCCGCCTCTTGAGCCTGCGGGATGCCCGGGTCGTCGCCCGCAGCCGCACGAGCCTGACCGAGGCGGGGATCCTCGACCTCCCCTCGGGCCCCGTCGAGGTCTTCCGCAAGACCTACTCCTACCCCGGGTTCGGGGCGAAGGCGCGGGGCCTGTTCCGAACGACTTTCGGAACGCCGGGGCGCGCGGCGAAAGAGGCAACGGCCCTGATCCGTCTCCACGCGCTCGGACTGGCACCCGTTCCGGTCGCGCTGGCGGAGAGACGCGTGCTGGGCCTCCTCGACGAGGCGGTGCTCGCCGTGCGCGCCGTCCCCGGGGGGCGGGATCTCGAGGCCGCGGATCCGGCGCCGGGTCTCGCCGCCGCGGCGGGGCGCGCCGCGGGGCGGATGCACGCGGCGGGCCTCGGACACCTCGACCTCGCGCCCCGGAACCTCGTCGCCGTCCCGCGGCCCGGGGGCGGGTGGGAGGTCTTCAAGGTGGACTCGGGATCGCTGGCCGAGGTCCGGCGCGGGGGGGCCGAACAGGCCCGGGACCTCGCGGAACTCCTCGCCGGCCTCGAGGAGCGCTGGAGAGACGGGGACCTCGCGGACCTCTGCCGGGCCTACGCCGCGGAGGCCGGGGCGATCCCCGCGGGCCTCGAGACCGCTCTCCCCAACGCGCGAGCATCCCTCGCCCGGCGGGCGCCCCGGGGATAAGGGACGCCCGGGACCTTACTCCCCTTTGATCGACTCGAGGGCGCGCCTCGCCAGCAGCCGGAGGCCCTCGTCGGGGCTATCGAGGAAACCCCGGATCGCCGGCTCCGCGCCCCGGATGTCCGTCCCGAAGACCGAGAGCGAGAAGAGGGCCCAGAGAGCCAGGCGCTTCTTCTCGAGGGAGCCTTCGCCCCGGAGGATCTTGGAGAGGACTTCGACCGCGTCCTTCCCCATCGCCGTCATTGCGGCCGCCGCAGTCTGGCGGACGCCTCCGTCCTCGTCGTCGAGCGCGGCCACGAGTCCGGGAAGGACCGACGTCGCCTCGCTCCCGAAGAGCCGGAGCGTGGCCGCGGCGGCGGCCCGAAGGTCGGCATTCGCGTCCTTGAGCAGGGGAAGCAGGAGGGCCACGGCGGCGGGGCCCATGGCCCTGAAGGCGTCGTCCACGCGGCTCCGCAGGTCAGGGTCCTCGCTCAGGAGCGCCGGGAGCAGGATGGAGAGGGAGGCCTCCCCGAACCGGCCCACGGACTCCGCGGCCCGCATGGCCGCGCCGCCTCCCGGGTCCTTCGTGACGATTCCCCAGAGCGCCGGAATGACCCGGGAGGCGTCGGCGCCGATCGCCCCGAGGGCGTACACGGCCGCCTCGCGGACTTCCCCGTCCTCGTCCCGGAGGGCTTCGAGGAGAACCGGGACCGCGCCGCTGGCCTCGCGTTCCATGCCGCCCAGGCAACTTGCCGCACGGCGGCGGACATCGGGGTCTCCGCTCTTGAGGAGGGCCACGAATCCTCCGACCGACCCGTCGCCGAGGGCCAGGAGGGCCTCGGCGGCGGTCGTGCGCATGGACTCGTCCTCGTCCTTCGCGAGTTCCTTCAGCCGGGGGATGGCGCCCGCGGCGGCGGGCCCGATGGCCCCCAGCGCCCTCGCCGCGTCCTCGCGGATGTCCGGGAGGGAATCCTCGAGGAGGGCCCGCAGCGCGGGGACCGCATCCTTCGCCGCCGGGCCGATGGCCTCGAGGGCGGCGATGGCCGCCCCCCGGGCGCCCCGGTTCTCCAGGCTCGAGTCTTTCAGGCATCCAAGGAGCGCCGGGACTGCCGGCGCGGACGCGGGGCCGATGTTCGCGAGGGCGTAGGCGGCGTCCGTGCGGACGTCGGGGTTCGCGTGGGAGAGGAGGGCGACGATCGCGGGGACGGCCCCTGCCGCCCACTTCCACGGCGTGCCGAGGGCATCGAGGGCCTTCTTCACGACCTCCGGATCGGGGTCCTTGAGGGACGCGACGATCGCCCGGACGACCTCCGGAGGGGGCTCGTCCCGGCCGGCGACGAGGCACGCTAGGGCTACGACGGCGTACCGCCGCACGCCCGGGGATTCGTCCTTCATCGCCGCGAGGAGCGCGGCGCCGGCTTCGGCGGGAATCGCGCTCATCGCAGCGAAGGCCGAAGCGGCGGCCTCGCGGACGGCGGGGCGCGGGGACTTCAGGGCCTCCAGGAGCGCCGGGACCGCCGCGGGGCCGATGCCCGAGAGTCCCCGGGCAGCGCCTTCCCGGACGTCCGCGTCCGAATCCACGAGAAGGCCCGCGAGCACCGGGATGGCGGCCGCGGCTCCCTCCTGGTAGGCGCCAAGCATCCCGGCGATGGCCCCCCGGATCCTCCCCGTCCGTTTCCTGAGGGCCTCCAGGAGCGGGGGCACGGCGATGTCCCCCATGTGCAGTAGGGCCGATCCCGCGGCGTAGGAGACGTCCTCGTCGGGGCTCCCCAGGGCATCCACGAGGCCCGGGACGGCCACGGCCCCCACCTCGCCGAGAGCCATCTCGGCATCGGTACGGACCCCGTCGTCCTCGTTCCCGAGAAGCCCGACGAGGTGAGGGACGGCGGCGGCGCCGAACCTCGCCAGTTCCCGGATCGCCTCGAACCGGATGTCGGGATCTTCGTCCTTGACCCTGGCGAGGACCCGGTCGAGTTCGCCGTCCCCCTTCGGCTCTTCGGCGCGGGCGTTGCCCCAGGGACCCGAGAGCGCGGCGGACGCCATCCCGAGGAGGAGCGCGGCCGGTCGGATGCCGGAGGCGAATCGCGTGGCGGCCATGGTCGGAACCTCGACAAGGAGGATAGCCGTGGAGGGCGACCCGCGAGGCGCGAGCGCTCCGGCCATTCTCACCCCCGGGCCGGGAGCAGCCCGTAGCGCTCCATCTTCTTGCGGAGCCACACGCGGCTGATGCCGAGGTTCTCCGCGGCGCGGGTCTGGTTGCCGCCCGCCTCCTCCAGCGCCCGCTCGATGCGCGCCTTCTCGGCGCGCTCCACGGCCTCCTTCAGCGTGCCGCCGTCGGGCCCGGACCCCTCGCCCGGGAGGGGGGCCAGCACGGGCTCGCGGGCCGCGCCCTCCCCCTGGATCTCCGGGGAGAGGTCCTCGGCGGTGATCTCCGCGTCCGAGAGCGCCATGGCCTTGCGGATCTCGTTCTCCAGCTCCCGCACGTTCCCCGGCCAGTGCCAGCGCTGGAGGAGATCCAGGGCCCCGGGGGTCAGACGCTTCTCGGGGATGCCCAGCTCCCGGGCCGCCCGGGTCGCGAAGTGGGCCACGAGTTCCGGGACGTCCTCCTTCCGGTCGCGCAGCGGCGGCACCTCCACGGGGATGACGGTGATCCGGTAGAAGAGGTCGTCGCGGAAGCGCTTCGCCTCCATCTCCTTCCGGAGGTTCTTGTTGGTGGCGCAGACGATGCGCGCGTTCACCTTCACCGAGCCCTTGCCGCCGACGGGGCGGACCTCCTTCTCCTGGAGGACGCGCAGGAGCTTCTTCTGCATCTCCTGGTCCATCTCGCCGATCTCGTCGAGGAAGAGGGTGCCCCCCTCGGCCAGCTCGAAGTAGCCCTTCTTGTTCTCCACGGCCCCCGTGAAGGCCCCCTTCACGTGGCCGAAGAACTCGCTCTCGAGCAGCGTGGCCGGGATGGCCCCGCAGTTCACCGGCACGAACTGACCGGCCCGGCGGGAACCGTTGCGGTGGAGCGAGCGGGCGACGATCTCCTTCCCGGTCCCGCTCTCGCCCTGGAGGAGCACCGGGACGTCCGTGTCGATGACCTTGTCGAGGAGGAGGAGGACCTCCTTCATGCGGCGGCCCCTCCCGACGATGTCGGAGTAGTCGTGGCGGAAGGGGGTCTGCTCGAGCGCGCGGGCGGCGCGCTCCAGCTCCTCGGACTTCCGCTCGAGGTTCTTCTCCAGCGCCCGGTTCATGTCCTCGACCTGCCGCTGGCGCCAGAGCGCCCGGATGGTGATGGCGGCCTGGTCCGCGAAGGCGGTGAGCGTCTCCTTCTCCTTCTCCCCGAACACCGCCCGGCGCGCGGAGTTGTCCGCGTACAGCGCCCCGAGCACGCGGTCCTGCACGCGGAGCGGCACCGAGAGGATGGAGAGGAGCTTCAGCGCCGTGACGCTGGCCGCCTGGTCGAAGCGGGGGTCCACGGCCGCGTTGTCCGTGAGCAGCGGGCGGCCGGACTGGATGACGGTCCGGACCACGGTCTGGGAGACCTGGAGCTCCGGCTTCTCCACCTGCGTCCGGCCGAAGTTGCGGGCCGTCTGGAGGCGCACCTTCCCGTCCTCGACGAGGATGAGGAAGCCCCTCTGGGCGCCCGTCAGCTCGATGGCCGCGTCCATGATGGCCTCGAGCAGGCGGGGGAGGTCCGTCTCCCCGGCCAGGCGCTTGTTGATCTCGAGGAGCCGGAGCAGGGTCTCGGGTTCCATGCGGCGGGACATCGTACACGCTATCATCGGCGCGGTGCCCGAAGACATCCCCCTCGGCCTCGCGGAGAAGCGGCGGATCCTCTACGGCCGCGGCCAGGAGGACCGCCGCGCCGCGGTCGCGGCGGCGCTGGTCGCGAGGGGCCGCCTCGCCGAGGCGCTGGAGTTCCTCGAGCGGACCCGGGACGAGCGCCTGCTCGCCGAGGTGCGCCGGCGGGCCGTCCTCGCCGGGGACGCCTTCGCGCTCTCCCGCGCGGCCCAGATCCTGAAGGCGGAGCCCGACCCGTCGGAGTGGCGGGCCCTCGCGACCCGGGCCGAGCTCGCGGGGCGCTTCTTCGACGCCGTGAACGCGCTGGAGCGGGCCGGCGACGCGGAGGGGTCCGGGGCGCTCCGCCTCCAGCGCTGCCCCGATTTCCGCCCGTTCCGGCCGGCGGGGAAGTAGCCCGGCCTCGGGCGGCCCGGCGGCCGCCCCTACTTGTTCGCCATCTCGCGGACGAGGCGCAGGAAGAGCCCCTCGTGGTAGGGGACGTACCCGGCCTCGATCTCCTTGAGGAACTCCTTGACCTTGGGGTCGCTCGGGCGCTTGGGGAGACCGAAGGCCTCCAGCAGGAAGAGCTGCCCCGACTTCCCGGTGATCTCGTTCCGCATCATGGCGAGGAACCGCTCCCGGTACTTCCCGTCCGCGCCCTCGAGGAAGTAGTGGACGAGCGTCCAGCCCTGGGCGTACAGGAGGCCCCGCAGCTCCTCCCACTCGAGCGCCCCGCGCACCTTCGACCGGGCGACGACGCCCCCCTGGTCCTCGTAGAGGAAGTCCTCCACGGGCCAGAGCTTCCCCTGCTTCTGCATGTACTTGAAGAACGCGATCCGGTCGGGCTGGAGCTCCCCGATGGTCCACTCCTCCCACTCCTTCCCCTTCACCGGCCGCACGCCGCCGAAGTACTCGGCGATGCCCTCCTGGAACCAGAAGAAGGTGGAGCGGAGGCGGCTGTCCTCCCACTGGACCGTCTCCAGGGGTTCGTCCTTCTTCTTCGCCTCGAGGTCGTCGTCCCTCTGGCAGAACCACCGCGCGTAGTAGTGGATGATCTGGTGCGTGGCCTCGTGCATGATGACGCCCGGGTCGAAGGCGTCCATGTGCATGAGGATCATCCGGTTCCGCCCGTGCTCGTAGTAGGCCGCGACGGTGGGGCCGGGGTTGTTCTGCTTGTTCCGCACGTGCCAGGCGTCGAAGGACTCCCGGCTCTTGAAGACGAAGACCTTGAGCCGGTCGTCCTTGAGGTCCTCCAGCCGCGGGGGGGCGAGCTTCAGGTCGTCCTTCATGAAGGCGAGCCAGCGGTTGTAGACGAACTGGAGCGCCTTCCCGGTGTGCTTCACGATCTCGTCGGCCGCCGCCCTGCGGTCGGGGGAGGACTGCTCGACGAAGATCACGTAGGGCCGGTAGGACTCGAAGGAGAAGTCCATGCCCGAGAAGAGCCCGCCGCTGCGGACGTTGCTGTACTCCATCTTCGAGCGGGCGAAGACCGGGTCCTTGCCCTGGGCGAGGATCCCCTTGAGGACCTCGACGCTGCGGTCGAACTCCTTCGATTCCTCCTCCCTGAGCCAGCCTCCGGTCTTGTCCTTCTTCACCCGCTCGTCCAGCGCGAGGACGAACCGGAGCTCCGGCGTCTCCTCGGGGACCTCCACCATGGTCTCGTCGTCGTTGGTGACGGCCCGGATGTCCGCGGTGCGATCCCGGAGCCCCAGCGTGCCCGCGATCCAGGGGTCGGTGGGGAAGGCCGCGAAGCCCGCCCGGAGCGCCTTCTGCGCGTCCTCCCCGAACCCCTTGGTGAGGAGCCATTCGTAGGAGTCCCGGGTCGAGGCGGCGCTCTTCGTCGCGTCCTTCACCCTCTGGTCCACCCGGGCTATCTGCTCCGCCTTGGGGAGCTCCTCGAAGGTCGTCTCCTTCGGGGGGGCCGCCTTCGCCCCGGAGCCCGGCCCCAGCGCGGGGGTCGGGGCCTTCACCGTCTCCTCCTTCTCCTCCCCGCCCTTCCCCTTCACGAGGAAGGCCAGGCCGCCGCCGGCGAGCGCCAGCACGCCGATCCCCGCCAGCACGAGCGGGAGCGGGTTCTTCCTCTTCGCCCCCTCCCCCCCCTCGCCCCTCTGCCGGCGGATGCGCTCGGCGCGGCCCGCGGCCGGGGCCGCCGGGGCGGACCCCCCGGCGCGGCGCGGGTCCACGGCGGGCCTCTTCTGGAGCATGGCGGGGGGCGGGGCGGCCGGAGGGGCGGCGGGAGAAGCGGCGGGCCTCGCGACCGGCTTCGCCACGGGCTTCGCGACGGGCTGGGCCACAGGCTTCACGACGGGCGGCGCGGCGGGGACCTCGAGGATGTTCCCGCAGCCGCCGCACTGGAACTTCGTCCCGGGCTGGAAGGAGGAGACGTCCATCTGGGCGCTGCAGCGAGGGCAGGCGACGAGGTTCATGGGGAGCGGATCCTCCGTGGCCGGCGGCGAGCGGAGGATCCATGGTACCGCCGCCCCGCGGGCCTCCGGTCGTTCCTCCCGCCGTCGGACCTTGGCGGGCCGGCGTGACCGGGAGGGGATCGCCCCCCTCGAGGTCGGGGAACGGGCGTATCATCGGCGATACGTTTCGTCGGCAGGCGCCGTGCAGGAGGTGAGACCGTGCGGACATCCATCTGCGCCCTGCTCCTCTCCGTCCTGCTCGCTCCGCCTCCGGCTGCCGGAGGCGCAGGCCGTCCCCGCATCGGCGTGCTCTTCTGGCACGACTCCCCCAACGACGGCGCGGCCTACGAGGGGGTGAACGAGGGCTTCGCGCTCGCCGGGGTCCTGCCCATCTTCGAGGTCGTCCGGGCGGCGGGGGACGACGCCGCGGCCCGCGCGGCGCTGCGGGACTTCGAGGAGCGAGGCCTCGACCTCGTCTATGCGCTCGGCACGGGCGCGGCGCTCCGGGCCCGTGCCGAGGTGACGCGCGTCCCCGTCGTGTTCACGGCCGTCACCGACCCCGTGGGCTCGGGGGTCGTCGCGTCGCTCGCGGGCTCGGGCCGCAACCTCTGCGGGACCGCCAGCGGGGTGGACCCGGCGGACACGCTCCGGGTCTTCCGCACGGCGCTCCCGGGGCTCCGCGCGCTGGCGGTCGTCTACGACCCCGCGAACCCCGTCTCCAGGGGCGAGGTGGAGGGGGCGCGGCGCGCCGCCTCCGCCATGGACCCGCCGATGCGCCTCCTCGAGAGGACCGCGGAGGCGGGGGCGCTCCGGGCCCCCGGCGGGGTCCGCGCCGCCGCCGCCGACGCGCTCGCCGGGGCCGGGGCACTCTGGATCCCCATCGACATCGAGATCTACTCCCGCGCCGACCAGGCGGCGGCGGCCGCGGCGGCGTTGGGGCGCCCGGTGCTCGCCACCGCGCCCGCGGCCTCCCGGACCGCGGCCGCGGTCTGCGTCACCGTGGACTTCCGCGCCGTGGGGCGCTCCTCGGTCGTGCCGGCGCTCCGCGCGCTCCGCGGGGA
>Ga0247727_10007174_pt1 | contig 21412 bp, 18 predicted proteins | sample WisWelCaveWW1625_FD_202498 | JGI IMG/M metagenome (GOLD analysis project Ga0247727, IMG submission 202498) | Biofilm microbial communities from Wishing Well Cave, Virginia, United States - WW16-25 | ecosystem: Environmental > Aquatic > Deep subsurface > Groundwater > Cave microbial mat | place... | reverse complement strand
AGATGACATCCCGGTTGACGAAAAAACTGATGGCGTAGAGGAGCAGGCCGATCATGGGGAAAAATGAGAGGAGCGTGAAGAACGACAGGGAGGCCGCGAGGCTGAGACAGCCCAGGCGCCTGAAATCGGTGAACGCGCCGAACAGCGCCTGGACGAAGATTACAATTTTCGTCCAGAAGGCTTTTATGGAGCGAAGCAACGTGTGGTGCGGAGCAGGGGCGAGTGGTTGGTGGCTGGTCACAAGGACAATCCGGAGTGGTGTGTGTGTGATGGGTGGTGGTCAGTGATGACAGACACGAATAAGGCAGTGAATAGTGTTCCGGTGGCAGAGAGGAAGTAACTCACAAACCACTGACCACGTTTTCTCCGTTCACCGGAGCGCCAGCACCGCCTGGGTGGCGAATGACACCAGGGGGTTGGGATAGAGGCCGAAGACCAGCACGCCGGCGAAGGCGCAGGCCAGCGCAACCGCCAGGGTCGGCGAGGTCACCAGCCGGGATTCGGCGCCTGCCGTTTCCGGTTCCCGCATGTACATGACCATCACGACGCGCAGGTAGTAGTAGGCCGAGACGGCGGCGAACAGCACGCCGACGACCGCCAGCCAGGCCAGGTCGGCCTTCACCGCGGCCATGAAGAGATAGAACTTGCCGATGAATCCGGCGGTCGGTGGAATGCCGGCCAGGGACGCCATGAAGGCCAGCATGAGGAAGGCGGCCACCGGCTGCCGTTTGGCCAACCCCGCGTAGTCCTCGATCTCATCGCCTTCGACGCCGTTTTTTCGGAGCATGGCGATCACGGCAAAGGCTCCGAGGGTCATAAATGCGTAGATGGCCAGGTAGAGCATGACGCTGGAGAGGCCGAACGTCTGCGCGTCCCGGCTGGCCGGCACGTATCCGGCGACCACGGCGCCGATGAGCGCGTAGCCGGCATTGGCGATGCTCGAGTAGGCGAGCATCCGCTTGATATTGGTCTGCACGATGGCCACGAGGTTGCCGAGCGCCAGCGTGGCAAGGCAGAGGATCAGGAACAGCGCGTACCAGTTGGCCTTCAAGCCGCCCAGGCCCTCCAGGAAAACGCGCAGGAACGCGGCGAAACTCGCGGCCTTCGACGCGACGGCCATGAAGGCCGTCACCGACGTCGGGGAGCCTTCGTAGACATCCGGCGTCCACATGTGGAACGGGACGGCGGCGATTTTAAATCCGAAACCCACCGTCAGCAGGATCATGGCGAGGGCGAGCATCGGGTCGTCCAGGCCGCGGGCCGACACGGCCGCGGCGATGGCGGAGAGGCGGGTGCTGCCGGAGGCGCCGTAGAGCAGCGAGATGCCGTAGAGCAGCATGCCGGACGAGAAGGCGCCGAGGACGAAATATTTTGCCGCGGCCTCCAGCGAGCGGGCCTCGAACCGCTTGAAGCCGGCCAATACATAAAGCGACAGCGACATCAGTTCCATGCCCAGGTAGATCGTCAGCAGGTCGGCGGCCGAGACCATCACCATCATGCCGGACAGCGAGAGCAGGATGAACCCGTAGTATTCGCCCAGGTGGATCCGCTCGGCTTTCAGATACGGCAGCGACAACAGAATCGTGAAGCCGGTGACGCCGTAGAGCAGCAGTTTCCAGAAGCCGGAGAAGGGATCGAGAATGACGAGGTCGCTGAAGGCCGACACCGACGCGCCCATCCGTGACATCGTCAGGTGGGCGCAGACGGCCAGGGCGGCCACGCTGAACCAGGCCAGCCAGTCCTTGCGCGACGGGGGCGTGAGCGGATCCAGGGCCAGCACGAGGCAGGCCGCGCCGATTACGATCAGCTCGGGAAGGATGGCGACGAGGTCGGACAAAGGGATCGTCATTCGTTATTCGCTTTCAGCGCGACTGGCGGGACGAGCGCGACTGGCGCGACTTGTGTTTCCCGCCTTTCGCGCATTTCTCGCGCGTCGCGCGAGCCGCGCTGCGCGGCTTCAAGTTCGCCCACATCCACATGTTCGATCAGATCGTTCACGCTCGCGTGCATTTTCACGAGCAGCGGATTCGGATAGAAGCCGATCCAGAACACCAGAACGACCAGCGGTGCCATGGTCATCATTTCGCGCAGGTTGAGATCGTGAAGATGGGAGGCATGCGCGGCGTTCGGGACGCCGAAGGCCACGCGCTGCAGCATCCAGAGGAGATAGGCGGCGGCTAAAATAATTCCCAGCGAGGCGACGGCGGCGATCCACTTGCTCCAGAAGAAGGCGCCGACGAGCACGAGAAACTCGCCGACGAAACTGTTCGTGCCGGGCAGCCCAAGAGACGAGAGCGTGAAGATGACGAGGACCGTCGCGTAGCGCGGCATGGGATTGGCCAGCCCCGTGTTGTCGGCGATCATACGGCTGTGCGTCCGTTCGTAGATGGCGCCGACGCAGAGGAACAATGCGCCGGTCGTGATGCCGTGGTTCACCATCTGCAGGATGGCGCCTTCGATGCCCTGCGCGTTGAGCACGAAGATCCCGAGCGTCACGAATCCCATGTGGCTCACGCTGGAATAGGCGATGAGTTTTTTGAGATCGGCCTGCGCCAGCGCCATGTACGCGCCATAAATGATGGCGATCAGCGAGAGCGTCACCATGATCGGCGTGAAGGCGGCGGTGGCGTCCGGCAGCATCGGCAGCGAGAACCGCAGGAAGCCGTAGGCGCCCATCTTGAGCAGCACGCTGGCCAGGAGCACGCTGCCTGCCGTGGGCGCCTCGACGTGGGCGTCCGGCAGCCAGGTATGGAACGGCCACATCGGCACCTTGACGGCGAAGGCGGCGAAGAAGGCCCAGAACAGCCAGCTCTGCAGGGCCGGCGCATATTCGACACGGCTCAACAGAAGAATGTCGAAGGTCTGGCCGCCCTGGAAGAACAGGACGAGGATCGCGATCAGCAGCAGCACGCTGCCGACCAGCGTGTAGAGAAAAAATTTGACGGCGGCATAGAGGCGGTTCGGCCCGCCCCAGACCCCGATGAGCAGATACATCGGGATCAGCATCGCTTCCCAGAAAATATAGAACAGCACGAAGTCCAGCGCGACGAAGACTCCCAGCATGGCGGTTTCCATGATCAGGAGGACGGCCATGAATTCCTTGACGCGGGTTTCGATGGCACGCCAGGAGCAGAGGACGCAGAACGGCGTGAGGAACGTCGTCAGCAGCAGCAGCGGCAGGCTGATGCCGTCCACGCCGACGCTGTAGGTGATCGGGGGCGATATCATCCACGCGACGTGCTCCACAAACTGCATGCGGGGCGTCGAGGGATCGAAGAGGGACCAGAGCGGCAGCGACAGCATGAGGTCGAAGAGCGACACCGCCAGCGCAATCCACCGGATCGTGTGGTGGGCCGTCTTGTTGACGAGCATCAAGAGGAATGCCCCGGCCAGCGGCAGGAACACGACGGTCGTGAGCCAGGGGAACCCGCCGGTCTGGAGCGCCACGTCACTCATGCTGTTGTCTCATAACCATAAGAGATAGACGCCCAGGATCAGGACGGCGCCCAGCGTCATGCCGAGCGCGTAATGTTGTGTCTGCCCGCTCTGGAACAGGCGCAGCAGCCAGCCCCACCAGGCAATCCCGCGGGCCACGCCGTTCACGGCGCCATCGATCACCGCCACGTCCACGCGTTTCCACAGCTGATCGGCCAGCGTGAAGGTCGGGCGTATGATGGTGCGGTCGTAGGCCTCGTCCACGAACCATTTATTCAAGGACAGGCGATAAAGTTGTTGCCACTGCTGGGCCAAACGGTCGGGCAGGCCGGGCGACTTCACGTACACATAATAAGCTGCGGCGATGCCGCTCAGTCCCATCAGGGTGGCCAGGACCATGATGACGGTGGCGGCCGGGCCGTGATGTCCGCCTGCTTCATGTGCAGCCGGGCCGGGCAGGGCCGGCGCGAGAAATTCGAAGATGCCGAAATAGCCTGCCGCAATGGACAGCACCGACAACACGAGCAAGGGGACGGTAATTGTCGGGGAGGGTTCGTGAATGTCGTGCGCGCCGCTGTGACCCTGTTCATGCCTGTGGGCTTTGCCACGATGGATGCCCCAAAACGTCACGAACACAAGGCGGAAACTGTAAAAGGCTGTCATGAGCGCGGTCAGCAGGCCGAAGACCGTGAGGATCTGTCCGAGCGACCCGGACGACCAGGCGGAGACGAGCAGTTCGTCTTTGCTGAAGAATCCGGCGGTCAGCGGGAAGCCGGCCAGGGCCAGCGAGCCGATCACGAAGGTCCAGTAGGTGACGGGCAGCTTGTCCTTGAGCCCGCCCATGTGGCGCATGTCCTGCTCGTGGTGCAGCGCGATGATCACCGAGCCGCAGCCGAGGAACAGCAGCGCCTTGAACGCGCCGTGCGTCAGGAGGTGATAGATGCCGGCCGCGTAGGCGCCCAGCCCGCAGGCCATCATCATGTAACCGAGCTGGCTGACGGTTGAGTAGGCCACGACGCGCTTGATGTCGGTCTGGGTCAGGGCGATGGTGGCGCCGAGCAGCATCGTCGCCGCGCCTGTGATGGCCACGACGTCCATCGCCATCGGCGACAGGTTGTAGAGCGGGTGCAGCCGCGCGACCATGAACACGCCGGCGGTCACCATCGTGGCCGCGTGGATCAGCGCCGAGATCGGCGTCGGGCCTTCCATCGCGTCCGGCAGCCAGACGTGCAGCGGCACCTGCGCCGATTTGCCGACCGCGCCGGTGAAGAGCAACAGGCACATCAGGGTCAGGGTGGACACTTCCCATGTCCCGCCGAAGGGCCGCAGGAGATTGATCGTCTCGCCGGCGAAGTCGGCAGCCTGCGCGAAGACGTGCCGGTACTCCAGCGAGCCGAAGCTGTACCAGACGAGCAGCAGCCCGAGCATGAACCCGAAATCCCCGACGCGGTTGACGACGAAGGCCTTGGTCGCAGCGGCGCAGGCGGACGGGCGGTCGTACCAGTGGCTGATCAGCAGATAGGAGCAGAGGCCGACCGCTTCCCAGAACACGAACAACTGGAGAAAATTATCCGCCATGACCAACATCAGCATCGAGAAAGTGAAAAGCGCGATGTAGGCGAAGAACCGCGCGTAGCCCTTCTCGCCCTGCATGTAGCCGATCGTATAGATGTGGACGAGCGAACTGACGGTGGTGACGAGAATCAGCATCACGGCGGTGAGGCGGTCGATCGAAATGCCGAGCCCGATGCGCAGGTCGCCGGATGTCAGCCACGTATAGAGCGGCATGGACGTGTGGTGCCCGCCCGCCACTTGCAGAAATGCCAGCACGGACAGAATAAGCGAGACGATGACCGCCGGCACGGCGACCAGGTGCGCCTTGTCCTTGATCCAGTGGCCGAACAGGCCGAGGATCAGGAAGGCCGCGAAGGGAAGCAGGGGGATGAGGATGTATTCCATAGATTCAATAATAATGAAAGGACTGAGTAACGAGGACTGAGGGCTGAGAGGTCGGAATTAGGCCTTCGCTCAGTATCATCTCAGTCCTCAGCACTCAGTCCTCAGTCCTGACTTCGGCTACCATTTCATTAGTTGGAACTCGTCCACGTTGATGCTTGATTGACTGCGGTAGAGGGCGATAATGATGGCTAGCCCAACCGCGACTTCGGCAGCCGCCACGGTCAGCGCGAAGAAGACGAAGACCTGTCCGGCGACGTTCTGGAAATGGTTCGAGAAGGCGACGAAGTTGATGTTGGTCGCGTTCAGCATCAACTCGACCGACAGCAGGATGATGATGATGTTCCGACGGATCAGCACGCCCACCATGCCGGTGATGAACACGATCGCGCTGAGGATCACATAGTAGGAAATCGGAACCATAAATGCCTCGTTACGCGTGATCCGTTATCCGTGATCCGCGAATCAACTTGCTTGGACCCAACTTCGCCCCCTACCGATCACGCGTCACGGATTACGGTTTACGTCGAAGAGGTCCCGCTTCGCGAGCACGATTGCGCCGATCATGGCCACCAGCAGGATCAGCGAAGCGACCTCGAAGGGGAACACGTAGGTCGAATAGAGGACCTCGCCGATCGCCTCCGTATTGCCGATGGCAGGAGCCGATGGAGCGGCCACCGGGTCGGATGGCGTACTGCCTCCGCGCTGCCACAGGAGCAGCACCACCTCGGTCAGGATCGTCACGCCCAGCAGGGCGCCGAGGGGGAACTGCGCGTGGTAGCGGTCCTCGCGCTTGACGTTCAGGAGCATGACGACGAAGAGGTACAGCACGAGAATCGCGCCGGCATAGACGATGATCTGGACGGCGGCCACGAATTCCGCGTGGAGCGTGACGTAGAGTCCCGCCACGTGGAAGAACATGATCAGGAGCGAGAGCGCGCTGTAGACGGGATTCCGCAGCGCCACCACCAGGATGGACGTCAGGACGATGATGCCGGCCAGATAAAAGAAGACGAGCTGGGTCATGGGTCAGCTCGGGTTACTCATGAATGCCGTCGCGAGGCAATGGAGACCGAAGGCCGCCGTGGCTCCTCGCAAGCAAGGACGACGCAGGTGTAGTCCAAGCAGTACATCAAGGAGGCCGAGCGAGAAGAGCCGCGCCGGGCGAGAGGATCTGTTGCCGCAGTAGGTGTTCATGGGTAATCCGAGCTGTTAGCTCTCTTTCTGTGGCAGGTTCTTGAACGCGACGTTGAAGAAGGCGACGTTGGGGTGCTGGAACTCCAGCCGTTTCTCGCGCACCGGGTAGGAGCGGTCGCCGATCGCCAGGAGTTGCTGTTTGTTCAGGTGCAGATGCCGCTTGTCGTAGACCGCCCACTCGTATTCGCGGGTCATGCCGAGCGCGTCCACCGGGCAGGCGTCCACGCACATGCCGCAGAACAGGCAGCGGGTCATGTCCATATAATATTCCTTGGCGAAGCGCTTCGTCGGTTCGCCCGGCACTTCGCTGCTGACCACGCGGATCACGCGCGAGGGGCAGGCGGCCTCGCAGAGATCGCAGCCGACGCACTTCTCGGTGCCGTCGTCGTAGCGCAGCAGGGCCAGCATGCCGCGGTAGCTGTCCGGCAGCGTCCGTTTCTCGTGCGGGTATTGCAGCGTGATGGGCTTGTAGTGGAGCAGATGCTTCATCGTGGCCGCCATGCCCACGAGAATCTCGTAGAAGGTGATAGTTTTGAGCCAGCTCTTGAAATTAATTTTTTTCATTGGATCATTGCATCATTGATTCATTGAGAGAACCGGTTTTTCAAAATTGGCAATGAAGAAATCCTTCAATGAATCAATTGCCCCTCATCCCCCCGGGGAACAGATAGGCTGCGATCGCGGTCACCAGGATGTTGCCCAGCGCGATCGGGAGCATCACCTTCCAGCCGAACCGCATGAGCTGGTCGTAGCGCAGACGCGGCAGCGTCGCGCGCAGCCAGAAAAATAAAAACAGGAAAAAGTAGACCTTGGCGGCGAACCAGACGACGTTCTCGGCCCAGGCAAATTGCGCGAAGCCCAGCCGCGCGAGGGCCGTGCCAGGATAGGGCGCGTTCCAGCCGCCCAAAAACAGCGCGGCGGCGATGCAGGAGACCAGGATCATGTTGCCGTACTCGGCGATGAAGAAGAAGGCGAACCGCATGCCGCTGTATTCGGTAAAGAATCCCGCGACCAGCTCGCTTTCCGCTTCCGGCAGGTCGAAGGGCACGCGGTTGGTTTCCGCCACCGCCGAGATCACGTAGACGACGAAGGCAAAAATCTGAGGGAACGGCGGCGCGAAGATGTACCAGTTCCAGAACCAGCCGGCCTGCGCCTGGGTGATTTTCACGAGGCTTAACGAACCGGCGAGCAGCAGCACGCCCACGATTGCCAGCCCGACGTTCAACTCGTAGCTGATGATCTGCGCGGCGGCGCGCAAGCCGCCCAGGAGCGAGTACTTGCTGTTCGAGGCCCAGCCGCCCAGGATGATCCCGTAGGCGCCGATCGAGGTGAAGGCCAGGACATAGAGAATGCCGATGTTGATGTCGCTGATGATAAACGGCTTGAACTTGATGCCGAACAGCTCGATCGTCGAGTCCGGTCCGAAGGGGATGACGGCGAAGCCGATCAGTGCCGGAACCAGCGCCAGGATCGGCGCGAGGCTGAAGAGGAACCTGTTCGCACCCGCCGGGACGATGTCCTCCTTGAAAAAGAGCTTCAGGCCGTCGGCGATCGGTTGCAAGAGGCCATAGGGCCCGACTTCCATCGGTCCCATCCTGTCCTGCATCCAGCCGAGCACCTTGCGCTCCGCCAGGGTCAGGATCATCACGGTCAGCATGATGACGCCCATGACGACGGCGATCTGGGCCAGGGAAAACGCCATTCTCAACGCCAATTCAGCCACAACTTCCTCCAGTTTCGTTAATCGTTAAACGTTATTCGTGAATCGCAGGAATCTGAGTTGTTATTTCTTGCGATTAACGGTTCACGATTAACGTCTTTACGCGCGCTCTATTTTCACGCGTGCGGTTTTACAATAGGGCACGCCGGTCTGCGGATCGACCGCCACTGCCAACAGGCGGCGCAGATCCTGGTCAAAATGTTCCGGAAACACCGCCAGCCCACCCGGGATGCGATCCAGCAGCTTGACCGTCGTCGTCATCTCGCCCTGTTGATTCGAGAGACGGACCCGGCTTCCATCGGTCAGCCCCAGCCTGCCTGCGTCTGTCGGGTTCATGGCCAGCGAACCGGTGGATTGAATTTGCAGCAAGCCCTTCGCGCGCGTCGAATATTTTCCAGAATGGAACAGGCTCTGCGCCGACAGCAGCGTCAACTGCCCTGTCTGCGGGTCCGCCGGCTTGGCCAGCGCGTAGCGCGCCGCCAGGTCGGATCGGAAGCCCTCTGTCAGATACGTGGTCACCACGGCATCGTCCGGGCGTGCCGGCTTGGGCCCTGCGCCGAGCAGGCCGTGGCCGGGCAGCAGGCTGCGGATCTCGCTGGTGATTTCCTTCGCGTCGCCATACTCGAGCGGCGCGCCCATCAATACGGACAGGGCGGAGAGAATTTCCCAGTCTGGCCGGCTTTCTCCTACTGGATCGATCGCGTGCCGCACCGGCTGCACGTGGCCTTCGGTGTTCGTGAAGGTGCCGTCCTTCTCGGCATAGGAGCAGGCGGGCAATACGACATGCGCCAGCGCCGCCGTTTCGGTCAGGAACAATTCCTGGCAGACGAGGAGGTCCAATTTTTCCAGCGCCTCTTTGGCTTTGGCCGAGGGCGGCAGCGAGCCGGCCGGGTTCTCACCCACGACGAACATGGCCTTGACCGTGCCGGTGCGGGCCTCGTCCAGCATCTCCAGCAATGTCCGGCCAGGCGCCTGCGGCACCTCTTCCTTCCAGAGTTTCGCGATGTGTTGGCGCGCTGCGGAATCACCGAGGTCGGCCGGGCCCGGGAGATACTCGGCCACCGCACCCATCTCGATTGCGCCCTGGTCGTTGTTTTCCTCGGCCAGCGGCGCCACGCCGCAGCCGGCCAGCCCGTGATGTCCCGTCAATAAAAGCAGATCGAGCAGCGTCGTCATGAGGCCGGACCCGCCGGGCTGCCGCAGCACGCCCTGGCCGACCAGGATGACTGCCTTGGCCGTTTTGGCGAAGGCACGGGCCGCCTCTTTCAACGCCGCGGACGTCGCGCCGGTCTGTTGTTCGATGGCCGGCCAGGCGAGGGCCTTCACGGCGTCACCGGTTGCCTTCACAAACGCCGGCGCGCGCTGTGACAGCGGAGGGGCGATCAGTCCTTCCTCCACGACAGCCTTGATGAGCCCGAGCGCGACGGCCTGGAACCGGTCGGGATGCGCGCCGAAGTGATGCGCCGATAAATTGGCGATGTTGCTGATCGTGCCGACCGCCGGCTGTAATGCTTCCACCGTGATCAACGTCGCGTTGTTTTTCTTCACCGCTTCCTTGACCTTGAGGCCGGTGATCGGATTGGCCTCGGTGATGTTCGTGCCGACGAGCAGCAGGGCCTCGGCGTTGACGATGTCTTCGAACGTAACCGTCCAGCGGTGAGTGCCCTGCACGCGGCGCAACGCGCGGACGCCGTTGATGTGGCCGTAGCGGGCGCTGCCGTCGAGCTTGTTCGTGCCAATGGCGAGCCGCATGAATTTCTGGAACACGTAGAGATCCTCGTTCGTGCAGCGGGAGGCGATCAGACCGGCGAAGGCCTGGCCGCCGTGCGCCATCTTCAGCTTCATCGCCTGTTCGGCGACGTATTCGAGCGCGTCTTCCCAGGTTGCCTGGACCAGCTTCCCGTCGCGCCGGATCAGCGGATGCGCGAGCCGGTCCTCGTGCGTGCTGACGTGGTAGCCGAAGAAGCCGCGCGCGCAGAGGTCGCCGTTGTTGCGGCCGGCGCCGTGCGCGGACATGACCTCGATGAGGTCGTTGCCTTTCGTCTGCAGCGTGATCTGGCAGCCATCGCCGCAGTAGGTGCAGGTCGTGTCGGCGCGCTTGAGCATCCAGGGGCGGAACTCGTACATGGACAGCCGGCTCGTGATGGCGCCGACCGGGCAGATCTGCACGCAGCCGCCGCAGAACTCGCAGTCCAGCGGATGGGCGCCGAAGTGCTTGATCTCCGTCATCGTGCCCCGGCCGGACGGCGCCAGCGCGTTCACGTCCATCACCTGGTCGCAGTAGCGCACGCAGCGCAGGCACTGGACGCAGCGGTTCATCTGCGTCTCGATCACCGGGCTGAAATATTCCTTCGGGAATATCCGCTTGGTCTCGGCGAACCGGCTGGTGGTCGGCGTGTACTCGTGCGAGAAGTCTTGCAGGTCGCACCGGCCGCCCTGGTCGCAGACCGGGCAGTCCAGCGGGTGGTTGGCCAGGATGAATTCCAGCACCGACTTGTGCGCCTCGTTGACGACGGTCGTGGCGGTGCGGACGACCATGCCTTCGGCCACCGGCGTGCTGCAGGAGGTCTGGAGCTTGGGCACCTTTTCGATTTCCACCAGGCACATACGGCAGTTGGCGTCCGGCGTGAGCTTGGGGTGATAGCAGAAATGCGGGATCATCACGCCCATCTGGCGCGCCGCTTCGATGACGAGCGTTCCCTTGGGGACCGTGACGGTCTGCCCGTCGATCGTCAGCTTGACTGTCTCAGTAGTTGTCGTTGCCATAATTGTTTCATTGAGTCATTGACGATTGATTCATTGCAATGACTACGTGAATCAATGATTCATTGGATCAATTTCTTCGTTCAATGCCTCGCCGCCGCCATCGGCAGCTCTTTCTCGCGGTGCGCCTCGGCCTCGCGAATCAGTTCCTCGTACTCGTGGCGCCAATACTGCAACGTGCTCATGATCGGCGCGACCTCGGCGTCGCCGAACGCGCAAACCGTCCGTCCCGCGATGTTCTGGCACAACTGCTTGAGGGTTTCAAGATCCTCCATCCGCCCGCGTTTGGCCAGGATGCGGCGCACCGTCTGCGTGAGCCAGGAACTGCCTTCGCGGCACGGACTGCATTTGCCGCAGGACTCATGAAAGAAGAACTCCATCAGTCTGAGCGCGGCCCAGACCATGCTGGTGCCCTCTTCCATCACCGTCACGCCGCCGGAGCCGAGCATGGAGCCGGCCTGGGCCACCGACTCGAAGTCCAGCTTTACGTCCAGATGCTGCTCGGTCAGAAACGGCGCAGAGGCGCCGCCGGGGATGATCGCTTTGAGCTTTTTATCCGATCGCATGCCGCCCGCGTGCTCGAAGATCAACTCCCGGAGCGTGATGCCCATCGGCACTTCGTAGTTGCCGGGGTGTTTGACGTGGCCGCTCACGCAGAAGATGCGCGTGCCCGTACTCTTGGGCGCCGAACCGATCGCGGCGAACCATTCGGGGCCCCGGTTGACGATGTGCGGCAGATTGGCCAGCGTCTCGACGTTGTTGACGACGGTCGGTTTGTTGTACAGGCCATGCGTCGCAGGGAACGGCGGCTTGACCCGCGGGAGGCCGCGCTTGCCCTCGAGCGATTCCAACAACGCCGTTTCCTCGCCGCAGATGTAGGCGCCTGCGCCGCGGTGGACCCAGACATCAATGGTCACACCGGAGCCCAGGACATTCTTGCCGAGATAGCCGGCCTGCCGCGCCTCGGCAACGGCCTTGTCGAGAATGTGAGCGCCGAGCACGAACTCGCCGCGGATATAGATGTAGGAACTCTCCGCGCCGATGGCATAGGCGGCGATGGCGATGCCTTCCAGGACCTGATGCGGATCGCGCTCCATGAGTTGACGGTCTTTAAACGTACCCGGCTCGCTCTCGTCGGCATTGCAGCAGAGATACTTCGGGCCCTTGTAATCTTTTGGCAGGAAATTCCACTTCACGCCGGTCGGAAACCCCGCGCCGCCGCGTCCGCGCAAACCGGACTTCATCACCAGCTGCGTGACATCCGCCGGCTGGACCTTGCCCACGACCTTCTTGAGCGCCTGGTAGCCGCCGGTCTTCTCGTAGTCCTTGAGCGAGCCGGTGTAGCCCGGCTGCATCATGTTTTTCAGGAGGATCAATTCATGCTTCGGCATGTTACTTTTTCCCACCCACCGGTTCCGGCCACATGAATGGGCCGCTCTTGAGCGAGCAGGTTCCCGTTTTTTTCAGATCGGCTAGAATCTGATCCACCTTCTGCTCCGTCAGCCGTTCGTAATAATCGTCGTTGATCTGCATCATCGGCCCGGTGCCGCAGGCGCCGAGGCATTCGACCACGCTCAGCGTGAACAGCTTGTCCGGCGTCGTTTCGCCCGGCTTGATGCTCAGCTTGGCGTGGAACCAGCCGACGAGCTGGTCGGAGCCCACCAGCGCGCACATGAGCGATTTGCACACTTGAATGTGGAACTTGCCCACCGGTTTCAGGTTGAGCATCGTGTAGAACGTGATCGTCTCGTAGACTTGCGGAGGCGTCAGTTTAAGAATCTGCGCGATCTCCTTCATGGCCGCCTCGGTTACGTAGCCCTGCTCGCGCTGCGCCAGATAGAGCAGGGGCAGCAGCGCCGACCGCCTCACCGGATAACGGCTTATAATGTCGTCAATTTCCTTCTGGTGCTTCTCTTTCAGCATCGGTTACCTGTCACACTCGCCCATGACAATATCGTAGGTGCCGAAGATCGTGATGATGTCCGAGATCAAATAGCCCCGCGCCATGTGGTCGAAGGCGCCCATGTGCACGAACGAGGGCGCGCGAATCTTCATGCGGTAGGGCCGCGGGCTGCCGTCGCTGATGATGAAGAAGCCCAGTTCGCCCTTCGGCGCTTCTGTCGCGCAGTAGGTCTCGCCCTTCGGCGGCTTGAAGCCCTGGGTGAAGATGATGAAATGGTGAATCAGGCTCTCCATGTCACGCATCACGTTTGCCTTGGGCGGCGGGATGATCTGGGGCGCGTCGGCAATGATCGGGCCCTGGGGCATCTGCGCGAGGCACTGCCGGATGATCCGCGCGCTCTGCCGCATCTCCTCCATCCGAATCCAGTAGCGGTCGTAGGTGTCGCCGTTTTTGCCGACCGGCACTTCCCATTCCACCTTGTCGTAGGCGCCGTAGGGCTCCATCTTCCGCACGTCATACTTGACGCCGGAGCCGCGCAACGGCGGGCCGGTCAGCCCGAAGTTGATCGCATCCTCCGCCGAGATGACCGCCACGTTTTTGGTCCGGCCGATCCAGATCCGATTGTTGGCGATCAGCGAATTGTACTCGCTGATGTGCGCCTGGAACGTGTCCAGAAATTCGTTCATCCGCTGGGCCAGGTCGGGCGTGAAGTCGCTGTCCACGCCGCCGATACGGTAGTAGTTGAGCGTCAGCCGCGCGCCGCAGAGCTTCTCGAACATGTCGAGCAGCACTTCGCGCTCGCGAAAGGTCCAGAAAAAGACCGTCATCGCGCCGATGTCGAGCGCCTGCGTGCCGAGCCAGAACAGATGCCCGATGATCCGCTGCATCTCGGCCACGATCGTGCGGATGTACTCGGCCCGCTCCGGCACGGTGAGGTTGAGCAGTTTCTCGACGGCACGGACATAGGCGTAGTTGTTGGTCATCGAACAGACGTAATCGAGCCGGTCCGTGTGGGGGATGATCTGCATGTAGGCCAGCCCCTCGGACAGTTTTTCCACCCCGCGGTGCAGGTAGCCCAGGTCCGGCGTGGCTTTGACGACCCGCTCGCCATCCAGTTCGAGGACGACCCGCAGCACGCCGTGCGTGCTTGGGTGCTGCGGGCCCATGTTCAACAACAGCTCTTCGGTCCGGTGTGTCGAGCCGGCTCCGCTTTCCGCCCGGAACACCTGTTTCTCCGCTTCGGGCACCTCGTCGTCGTCCGACGCGGTCGCCGACTCGTCCATCTTTGGCAGGAACGGAAAACTGCTCCGCCAGCCCCTGCCTTCCGTGGGGAAATCCTTCCGGAGGGGGTAGCCCTCGTCGTAAGTTTCCGGCATGAGGATGCGCCGCAGATCGGGATGCCCGCTGAACGTGATCCCCATCAGGTCGTAGGTTTCGCGCTCCATGAAGTTGGCGCCCTTCCAGACGCCGGCGACGGACGGAATCGTCGGATGTTCCCCGGTCACGCGCGCTTTGATGCGCAGACGTACGGCGTGCGGCAGCGACAGGACATGATAGATGACCTCGAACCGCTCCGGGTCGTCGGGATAATCGGCCGAGCAGACGTCGGTGATATGGTCGAAGGCCATCCGCGGGTCGTCATGCAGGAACCGCGCGATGTCCAGCATGTGCGCCGCCTTCACGCGCGCGGACAGGTCCCCGCGATCCTTGTCCTCATGGACCGACAGGACCGCGTCGGGGAATTGAGCCTTCAGTATGTCGAGGACAGGATGCATAGCGATTCGTTATTCGTTAAACGTTATTCGTGAATCGCGGGAAGTTTTCCTGATCTGGACGGTCACGATTAACGATTCACGGTTAACGTCATTTCACAAAGACCTTTTCCCGCTGAATCTTTTCCTGCAATTTTATCAATCCGTCGAGCAGCGCCTCGGGGCGGGGCGGGCAGCCGGGCACGTACACGTCCACCGGGATGATCTGGTCCACGCCCTGCACGACGCTGTAGCTGTTGTAATGGTTCCCTGAGGTCGCGCAGGAGCCCATCGAGATGACGTAGCGCGGCTCCGGCATCTGGTCGTAGATGCGGCGGATCACCTCGGCCATCTTGCGCGTCACGGTGCCGGCGACGATCATGAGGTCGGCCTGGCGGGGCGAGGCGCGGAACACGCCGGCGCCGAAGCGGTCGATGTCGTAGCGCGACGACACGGCGGCGATCATCTCGATCGCGCAGCAGGCCAGCCCGAAGCTCATGGGCCAGAGCGCCGATTTTCTCGACCAGTTCACCACCCAATCGATGTTCGTCGTGATGATGTTCGCTTCAAACTGCCGTTCCAGCATGCTCATGGGTTACCTCGAAAATTTTCTCATTGATGCATTGATTCATTTAGTCATTGAATCAATCGTCAATGATTCAATCCGGCAATTCCGCAAAGATCAGTCCCACTCCAACGCGCCTTTGCGCCATGCATACCAAAATCCGACAAGCAGAATGCCGATGAACACGATCATCTCCACCAGGCCGGCCAGCCCCAACTTGCGGAAGTCCACGGCCCACGGATAGAGGAACACAAATTCGATGTCGAAGATCACGAACAGCATCGCGATGATGTAGTAGCGCATCGGGAACTGCACGCGCGCGTCCTGGAACAGGGGGCTGCCGCTCTCGTAGGTTTTCAGCTTGGCCCGATAGGGGTGGCTCGGGCGCACCACCCAGCCTGCCAGCAGCGACACCACGCCGAAGGCCAGCGCGACCACGATGAAGATCAGGATCGGAATGTAATTCAGCGGAACCGATTCGTTACCCATAGGTTCGTTATTCGTGAAACGTGAATCGTTATTCGCAAGACCGGGCTGAACATCCGCGTTGTCTTCTCGATTAACGATTAACGGTTAACGTCTCTCCTTCGCTGTGCCAGCCATCAACACCGACCCGAAGAACGGTTTGAATTTCAGCCCATCCAGCTGCGGTTCCGGCATGCCCTTGTGCTGAATCAGTATCTTGAACGTGCGGCCCATGCCGTCCGGCCGGAACAATTGGAGAATCGACTGAAACTCCTTCGAGCCAGGTTCGAAGGATTCCAGCGTCTGCTCGACGCCCAGGCTCATGAGGAAGCTCATTTGATTCGTGAAGCCCGTCACGCGCAGACCGGCTTCGTCTCCGACAGTGGCCAGGGTCGTGAAATCCACGTGTGCCGTCAAATCCTGAAGGCCGACGCGCGTGTAGGGATCCTCGGACGTCAGTTGCTTCCAGTAGCAGAGCAGGGTCCCGCGTGCGCGGTCCGGGCCGTAGAGGTCTTGCGCCGTGTGGCCGTAGTCGATCGTGAGGGCGATACCATGTCCCAGCACGCGCGCGACCTCTTTCATCCATGCCGTCGCGTCCAGATTGATCTCGGTCGTGTAGCCCTCCGGCAGCGTGATGTCCAGTGCAGTCAGGCGCGCCAGATACCGGACCAGCGCCGGTGTCGACAGCGGCCCGGTCTGTTCGACGAACCGGCCGTCTGTCTCGGCGACATACAGTTCCTTCGGCTCGCCCTGCACGATCCTGACGCGGTGGACCGGGAATGCGTCCACCAGCTCGTTCGACAGCAGCACACCGGTCAGGCTGCCATCAGCCAGTTCATTGAGGCCGTCCAGCCAGGACACATTTCCGTAAGGCAGCCACGGGGCCAGCACCCGCCGTTGCTCTGCGAGCATCGTCGGACTGCGTTCGATCAACACGTAGCGCAAGCGGGTAAAGAGGGCGGGGGAGTCCTGTTCGCAGGCGGCGAGGAAATCGCGCGCCAAGAGACCCTTGCCGGGCCCCATCTCGATCACGGTGAAGGGATCGGGCGAGCCGAGCCTGTCATCAACCTGACGGATTTGCCGTGCCAGCGCTTGTGCGAGGATCGGATGCACGTCGAAACTGGTGTAATAGTCGCCGTCCCATCCGATGCGATTTTGGGCAAGATTTTGGCCAATGCCCTCCTCCGGTTCCGCGGCGCGCGTGTAGTAGCCGAACTCCGGATGATACAGCGCGAGTTCCATAAAGTGGGCGAAGGTCATCGGGCCGGACACACGGATTTCCGACATGATTGCGGCGACAAGATCAGGATGGCCGATGGGGATGACACCGGCCTTTTGCGCAGTGGTCGACATAGTCCTTTCGGCCTATGAAAAAGAGGGCTTAACTTATCTGCTGGGGTGCGGCAAGTCAAGACCAAAGACCTTGAAAGATGAGGGGTTTACGGGAGGGAATGAATAGGGTACAGTGGGCGCACAACTTGTTCGCAGCCCTAACAGCCAAGGAGCCGATCGTGGAAAGGAACCTGCTCGAAAAGACGACCGATCCGTTGCCGCACCGCCTGGCGTCGGCACTGAGCAAAGTCAGCGTGTCGCTCAAACGGCGCCTCTGGCGTGATGCCGCGCACCGACACATCAGCCCCCTGCAGTCACAAATTCTGGCTTTTTTGCGGCAGCGGTCCACGCATGGCGCGACGGTGTCGGATATTACGCAGATGCTCGGGGTCACCATGCCCACGGCATCCGATGTGATCGCCGTCCTGACCCGGCGGGGTCTGTTGCGGAAGTTCCGCACCGAGGCGGACGGACGGGTCTTCACCGTCATGCTGACTGCGAAGGGCCGGCGCCGGGCCGAGCAGGTCATGGGTTGGCCGGACTTTCTGCTCTGGGCCGCCGAGTTGCTGCCGGTTGACGAACAGGAAAGCCTGCTGCGCACGCTCGTCAAGTTGATCAAGTCCATCCAGGATCGGGGCGAAATTCCCGTCGCCAGAATGTGCGTCACGTGCACGCACTTCCGGCCCTATGTCACCCAGGACTCCGAACGGCCGTACCACTGCGAGCTGGTCAACGCGGACTTCGGCGACCGGCTGCTCCGAATCGATTGCAATGAGCACAAGCCGGCGCCGCCCGAGCAGCGGGAACGGCAGTGGCAGGCGTTTATCAATCGCACGCCGATCTCATGATCGGCGTGCCGTCGACCGGCCGTTCAGTCTCGGCCCGGATTCCTCTTCCTCCAAGCGCGTCTTAATCCACGCTGAAACCATCACTGACAAGAAAGGAATATCATGCGTACTGTTGCGATTTCTCTCCCGGTGTTCGTATGCCTCGCGCTCTGGGCCTGCTCGGCGGCGTCGTCCGAGCCGGTTACCGACGAGCAAAAAACGCTCTATGCCCTGGGCGTCGCGGTCAGCCAGTCGCTCGGCGCGTTCAGCCTCAGCGAGTCCGAGCTGGAATTCGTGAAAGCCGGCCTGACGGACGGCGTGCTCAACCGGAAGTCCAAGGTGGATGTGCAGGCGTTCATGCCGAAGGTGCAGAAACTCCAGCAGGCGCGGGTGGCGGTGCTGGCGGAGAAAGAGAAAAAGGCCGGCGAGGCGTTTCTGGTCAAGGCGGAAACCGAAAAGGGCGCGATCAAAACCCCTTCCGGCATCGTGATCCAGGCGCTGAAGGAGGGCAAGGGCGCCTCGCCGAAGGGGACGGATACGGTCAAGGTGCACTATCACGGGACGCTGATCGACGGCACGGTCTTCGACAGCTCCGTGCAGCGTGGAGAGCCGGCGACGTTCGGGCTGAATCAGGTGATTCCGTGCTGGACCGAGGGTGTGCAGCAGATCAAGGTCGGCGGCAAGAGCCGGCTGATCTGCCCGGCCGCTCTTGCGTACGGCGACCGGGGCGCGCCGCCCAAGATCAAGCCCGGCGCGACGCTGGTGTTCGAGGTCGAGTTGCTGGAGATAGTAAAGAAATAGCAGGCGTGTCGATCAGGGGAGGTGCCAACCGACACCTTCCCTGATCCAAGGCACCACTTCAAATCCCGCCACCGCCCTTGTGGGCGTGGCCGGTGTTATTTCGAGAACGAAACTTCCTTCCCGTCCAGCAGCAGTGAGCGGATCACGGCGGTACCGGACGTATCCACCGCGGCCTTGACGTCCACCGTCCGCCCGAGTTGTCGCTCAATGACGCGGCCTTTGCCTTCCGGCACAAAGTAACTTTCGATCCCGTACTCGACGGTCATGCGGCTGCTGTGCGTGTCCTTGACCGTGCCCTTCAAGAACAGCCCACCGGCAGGTGGCACGGCGGAGACCGAAGAGGCGGCCGCGTACTTCCCACCGACAGCCAGGGTGACATAGACGGCATCTCTCGGTTTGAGCGTTTGGTTACCGCCAGGAATCGTCCCGAGATCCAACGTACCGATCTCGTAACGCAGGATCACATAGTCGCCGCGGAACAGGTCGCGTGGATCGACCGGGACCGTCTTCAGCAACACGTCCTGACCCGTGCGCAGCGTGAATTCTTTGCTGGCGATAAAACTGCCGATGATCAGCACCCAGAAGGCACCCAGCAGCAGGAAGGTTTTTTTGGATGGCATGGTTAGGCGGCCGGCTGCACGCTGAATTGGGTCCTGAGCTGCCGCCGCTTTTTCTCCAGCGCCATGCCGCCGAAGACCAGGATGAGACCGCCGACGAGAAAGAAGAGCGAGCGCGGGAGCAACTGCCAGAAGAAGTCGAAATACCGCACGAGGACCAGCCCTCCGAGCCAGAACATACCGATGTTGACCAGTTTCATATCTTCCCGATTGTAGCCCACGTAGAGCAGGATGAAAACCAGTCCAACGACAATGAGATTGAACAGGATAGCGGTAAGGTCCGGGGGAGTTTTCGTCCAGAATACCATCAGGGCCGCCACGACCAAGCCCAGACTGAGGCCATGCTCCAGCGTGTTCGTGCTCGATTTGGCCGGGTTCGCATACAGTGCGCTCAAAGTGAGGAACAGCGCCAGCACGGAGAAAATGAGGAGCCCGCCTGTGAACTGGTCTGAGGGTACTGTGTTCGAACTGAGTTTGAAAAACTCTTTGAACGTCAGGACGAAGAGCGAGAGCATGGCCACCTTGATGCCCGCCAGGCGATAGGTGCGCGCGACGTCGGCCAGACGTTCCGAGACGTAGTGCCACGTGCCGATGGCGAAGAGCAGCACGCCCGACACCAGGTATAGGATCGGCCACCGCGCCACATCGGCAAATGCGCGGGTGGACTCGAGCCCCCGAAAGATATACAGCCCGATCCAGAGATAGAACAGGAGAGCCGACAAGCCGGCGATCGGCGGGGACGAAAACGCGTAGACGAGCGGCAACACGCCGATGAGCCAGATCAGTACCAGCGTGTGGTTGTTGGCGTTGACATTGTAGATTTGGGCGACCAAAAACACGGTCGCGCCGAACAACAATGCTCCGAGAAAGATCAGCGACGCGCCGACTTTCGGGAAGGTCTGACTCTCGTATTGCAGCTTATAGCCGGCAAAGTACGCGCCCATGGTGCTGCCCAGGAGGAGCAACACTTTCATCTCGCTCGACAAGGCAACCCAGTTGGCGGCGACAAACAGGATGGCGCTGATGCCGATGGACAACGAGCCGATAGTGGAGATGGCGACGACGAATTTGTTCGAGCTGCGCTCGGTCTTGTACGCGGCGAGATCGACCAGCATCGTGTCGGCCTGCGCTTGCGTCACGGTACTGTTTGCGAGCCAGCGTTGGATGAGGTCTTTGTCAATCATATCGGCAGTGGGTCCTTTGGGGTGAGTGGCACGTTGAGGCGCCGAGGTCGCCCGCTCGGCACGGGCCCGTTGAGTAAGGTCTTGGAGGGCTCGCTTCGACCAACGGGCACCGCGAAGCGCGAAGACGATCATAAGGCCGAGCACAAGCCCGATTATGAGAATTTCCGGGAGGATGATATCCCATCGAGGGCCTTCGTCTACGAACATAAAGCAGGAAATGGGAAGGAAGTGCTGGCGTGCTTATACACTTCCGAATCCGAACCGTCAAGGAAGGGGCTAGGCTAACTATGAAAGTGAGGGAAGAGGCGCTCCACTCCGAGCGGGGACAGGCCTATTAGCGGTCTGTCCCCGCCCCACTCTTTATAAAGTTGGCGGCGACGTGGCTGCTCGCAACTGCGCGCATCGAGGGAGCACCGTCTGCGTGTGCGGCCTCTGCGAGCACAGGAGGAGACCAAGCCGCCAGCTCGCTCCTCCCCGCGCGCGTTGCGCGAGCACAGCGAGTCATCCAGGGAACCTGCTTCCCTCGTCTGCGTTCTGCGAGCAAGGAGCAAGCCCAACGCGACTTGGCCCATTCCCTTCTTACGGGCATGTCATCGGCGGATTCGGGGGAGTCTCCGATGGATGGAATCCCACGCCGCAGAGGGCGGCGCCCGCGGCCGATTTCTGAGCCGTGATGTTGCCAAACGAGTCGGTCTGCACTTCAAAGAAAGTGATGCCGTCGCGGAACATTTTCTCCTGGGGCGGATTGGGGAACGCTGGTGGCGTAAATCGCAGTTGCACGGCGACTTTTCCGCCCTTGGGCACGACGAAGGGTGTCGGCGGGCCGACGTAGGAGAAGCCCTGATTGTTCATGGAGAACTGCACTTTCGTGATGGTGATATTCTGCGTCGCGAACA
>Ga0247727_10007173_pt1 | contig 21414 bp, 18 predicted proteins | sample WisWelCaveWW1625_FD_202498 | JGI IMG/M metagenome (GOLD analysis project Ga0247727, IMG submission 202498) | Biofilm microbial communities from Wishing Well Cave, Virginia, United States - WW16-25 | ecosystem: Environmental > Aquatic > Deep subsurface > Groundwater > Cave microbial mat | place... | reverse complement strand
CGGAGTTTCAACCCTCGCATGAAAACCGCCGCTAAAATATTCGTAGATTTTTAGCTTGCCAATCGTCCCGCTTCCCGGCGGATCGTATTCCGAGATCAGAATCTCCGGCGCGGCGTTACTGTTGAGATCGGTAGAGCGATCGAGCAACAATCCTGCGCCAGGCCGCTGGCCGCTGTTCACAAGAAGCTCGGAAAAAGAAACTTTGGTAATCTCGGACTGCAACAAATCGACCGCATAAAGCCTGCCGTTGTTATCATCGCTCGAAGACAATCCAGCGCGATTGGCAGCGCGCAGCATGAACTCGATTTCGCCGCCTCCCGCCAGCGCCGGATCGAGCTGCGACAAATTGATTCGGTGCAGAGCGGTCAAATAATTCAAACGGCGCGAAATGAAATTTGTCTCGCCGCGGCGCCGCCAGAGCAGCTCGACAGTTGTCACGTCATCGGTGTGAAACTCGACGAGCACGCTGTGGCGATTGCCGTCGATCATCGGCGTAGTGCGAACGTTTGCGATCTGCGGCGGCGTGCGATCCAAAAATATTCTTATTTTATCTTGAACATTCGTGCCGTTTTGATTGTTGACCGTCAAACGCAATGTGTAAGTCGTGTCTGCTATATTTTCGATATTCCATTCGCCAAGAGAATCCTGCACCACTTGTTTATTTTGCACAGAAGTGATCGGGAGCCAGAGCGACGGATCGTGGCCAACACCGTAATCAAGCGCATAGCCGGTCACAATCGCGCCTGCTGCTGTGCCGTGAATCATCAACGCCGAACCGGCAAAACCCTCGTCCATCGCCGGCGATTGAATTTCGGCGCGCGCGGCGAGACGGATTTGCAGCGCCGCCGTTGCATCGATGCGACCGGCGCCGAAGAAAGAATCGAATCCTCGATCACCCAAGTCATTTGCAGAAGCTTGCATTCTGCTCCGCACCGTTTCGTTGTCAAGCTCGGAATCATCGGAGATCATCAGCGCGGCAAGAGCTGAAACCAGCGGCGCAGAGGCTGAGGTGCCGGAGAACAATCGATAGCGACTGTTGAGCGCCGTCGTCCACAGATCGACGCCCGGCGCAACGACGTCGATGGTCGCACCATAATTCGAGAACACCGCAAGCCGGTCAAAATTATCCGTCACGCCAACGGCAATCGTCTCGCTGTAGCCGCTTGGATAGTGCGGCTGATTGCTCGCATCATTTCCTGCCGAGGCTACCAACACCACATTACGGCTATGAGCAAAAGCGATGACATCACGCAGCATCGGCGAGGCAACGACGTCTCCGAAACTCATGTTGATGACGCGCGCGCCCATGGCGATGGCGTAAAGAATCGCCGACGCAACGTCGTCTTCCTCGAGCAAGCCCTGGCTGGTTCCGGCGCGCAGATTCATGACTCGACAGCCGTACGCCAGCCCGGCAATGCCGATGTCATTTCCGGCGGTGGCGGCAATCAAGCCGCTCACCGAAGTGCCGTGCCCATTTTCATCGCGCGGATCATTGTCGCGCCCTCGATAATCACCGCCATCGGGAAAATTGGGCGCGTCGGTGAAATCCCACCCAGCGACATCATCGATGAAACCATTGTCATCATCATCAATGCCGTTGTAATCGCTCGAATCGGCGCGGCCGTCGAGGTTGAGATCCTCGCCTCGATTGATCCACAGCGCATTGCTGAGATCAGGATGATCTTGCTGCACGCCAGTGTCGATGACGGCAATCAAAATTTCCGGCGCACCGGTGGTGATTTCCCAGGCTTGTGAAGCGCGCAGGAGATTCAGAGAATATTGTTGTGAAAAAAGAGAATCGTCGGGCGTTGAGTTATCCGATGAAGAAATTAAGTTGTCAACCTGCAGCGTGTGATTGAGCTGGGCGTATTCGATGTCTGGAGATTCGGAAAGCAATCGAGCAGTTTCTTGCGCATCGGCATCGGCGGGCAATTGAACAACGAAAAAATTCGCAATCAGCCCGTCTTGCGAATCGAGTTTTTTGACCAGTTCATCAGCAACAAGCGGCTCGATTTCGGCATTCGCAATCCCGACTTCTGAAAATTTTGACTTCACCGCTTCGCTGATAGCAACTTTTCCCAATGTGCTCGACCGTATTTTTACAATTAACTGACTCGGTGGGTTAATTGATTGAGCAAACGTGCTTTTAATGATGAAGAGCAGACTGAAAACAATTCCGCCCGCAAAACGCAGATGAAGGTTCATGGTGTGGACTCGACAGGGATAAGGTTCTTCCGTAAAATCTTACCAAAAATGAGGGTTGAAAAGTCTTTCTACTTTTTCCGCTTCCGTGCCTTCTTGGGCGATGCTGGTTCGGGGGGAGGCAACTTTACAGACTTTTTCGTTTCACTTGGGCTTTTGCCCAATTGTTTTATTTGCTCAACTGCCTTGTCAAAGTCACTGGTTGGCCGTTCTGCTTCCAGCCTTCGGCGTTCGGTTTCGTATTTCTCAAACTCACGTTCAGCATGCTCGATAGCCAGCTCGTGCGACACCTTTCCAGCGTGAGTCAAAATATTTTCTTCGTTGAACTGAAGAAAAGCATCAAGCTTTTTCACCCACTCGGTCATGTGCATCGGCTGCCGGTTGCGCGCTTGGCGTTCAGCGTAATCGAGATACAGGCCGGCAATGCTGTTAAGCTCGCTCAGTTCATCTTCGGTCAAATAGTTTTTGGCGATGCTAATGTCCGGTTTGTGTGTCGGACCGCGCGGCGCATGTTTCCATGTGGTCAAACCCATGTTGGGCTTCAAGGCATCAGCACGCTCGCGGATGATCTCTGCCGCGGGGCGTCCGTGAATCGCCCAATGCAGCTTGTTCTGAACCGTGGCGTAAAACTTTTGCGTGATCTCTGCATTGGAGTCGTAATCGATGCTGGTCGCGTAAATGTCGGTGATCTTCTGATAGAAGCGCCGCTCGGAGGCGCGAATGGCGCGAATGCGTTCAAGTAGCTCATCGAAGTAATCCTCGCCGAGGGTGCGGCCTTCCTTCAAGCGTTCGTCATCGAGCACAAAGCCTTTGACGAGATACTCGCGAAGCGTGCGCGTCGCCCATTGGCGAAACTGCGTACCCCGGTGTGAGCGCACGCGGTAGCCGACGGCTAGCACAACTTCAAGGTTGTAGAAATCTACCAGCCGCTCGACCTCGCGGCTGCCTTCCTGCTGAACTATTCGGAATTTCCGAATAGTTGCCTCCGGCGACAACTCGCCTTCAGCGTAAATGTTGGCAATATGCTCATTGATAGTTGGGGCGGACTTCTGATACAACTCTGCGATCAATCGCTGGGAAAGCCAGACCATCCCATTCAGGAGTCTGACTTGTATGCGCGTCTGGCCATCCTCAGATTGATACAAAAAAAATTCCGATGCACCTTCCGGTTTTGCCGGTAGGTTAGTCATTCGGCGTCCTCCTTGACCGACGCGAGTTGCGCCGCTATTTTGTCATCAGAAAATTGTGAAAGAAGTCCTCTTCCTCTAACAAAGCCAAACCTTCTTCAGCCGATTCCGCTCAAACACCGCCAAATACCGCGTCTATCTCGCAGTCGCATTTTGCAAAAATCTCAGATTAAATCCAAAACTTTTTCCTGCAAAGATCCGGCCCTCGGTGCTGGCGTCAATCATCAGCTTAAATGATACCAGCAGAACTGTCGTTATGCGCAGCTTGATTGTGTCACTGCTCCGTGCGGCGCGTCAGTGGCGTCAAAGAATACCCGACTACTCTGCAAATCGCTGCAACCATCAAAGCGATACCTGCGACGACGTTGAGAATCTTTCCTCGCCAATCGCGATGATATTTGCACAAATAATCATAGAAAGATTTGTGCGACGTCCAAATCATCGCCGCACGGCGTTTGTGCACACTGACGCCTTGATGATGCATCACTTTTACTTCCGGCACAAAACGAATCTGCCATCCAGCGGCCCACACGCGGCGGCACCAATCCACGTCGCTGAAGAACATCGGAAATTTTTCATCCCACAAACCGACGCGTTTGATTACTTCACAGCGCGTCAGCAGGCAGGCGCCTTGCGGCTGGTCAACGTCTCTGGCAGACAAATGATCGAAATCGCCCATCCTCCAACCGTTGAAGAAAGCAGATCGTGAAAACAGTTTGCTCAGGCCGGTCATTTCAAAAAAGAGATCGCGATGCTTCGGAAATCTTCGACAAGAGGACTGCACACTTCCATCTTCATAGAGCAGTTGCGGCGCAACCACGCCAATTGACGGTGAGTCGTGAAGATGCTGCGCGAGACGATCAAGCCCGCCGACCGGCCATCCCGAGGTGTCGGGATTGAGAAAGAGCGTCATGTCGCCATCGGCGCGCGCCAGTAAAGTATTGAGCGCGCGTGTGAAACCGAGGTTTACGGTTTGAAAAAAAAACTCGAAAGTACGGTTCTCGGATTTAAGATCAACAAGAAGGTTTTTCAGAAGAGCCTGCGTGCCGTCGGTGGAGGCATTGTCGGCAATGAGAATTTGTAAGGGCAGAGAGCTTGCCTGCAGAAGGGATTCGAGGCAATCTTTGATCTCAGCGGCGCTCTGGTACGTCACCAAGACGACGGATATTTTTGAAGGCGTGGTCTTTGTTTTCCCCAACTGTGGTGGCATAGCAACGCGCCGGGAATCAGGCAACACAAAGGAGGTCACGGGGAATGAGAGTCAACACTTCACAGCCGGCTTCGGTCACCAGCACATCGTCTTCAATGCGGATGCCGCCCAAATCGGGGAGGTACACGCCCGGCTCCAGCGTGACAACCGCTCCGCTCGGAATCAGATCATCACTGGTCGGCCCTATTCGCGGCAAGGCGTGCACGTCGATGCTCAAGCCGTGACCAAGTGAATGGCTAAACGCCTCGCCCAAACCGTGTTCGCTGAGGTAATCGCGCACGATCTTGTCGAACTCTTTACCTTTGAAACCCGGGCGAATGCGTTCTTGCGCAAGCAGGTTGGCATAAAGAACGTGTTCATAGGCTTTCTTCAGCCGTTCATCCGGTTCGCCGATCGCAATCGTGCGCGTGATGTCGGACGGATAGCCGTCAACGACGAAACCAAAATCGATGACGACCATGTCGCCGATCTCGAGCCGCTTTTTCGAGCTGAGGCCGTGTGGCAGAGCCGAGCGCGCGCCGCTGGCGACGATCGGCTCGAAGGCTTCGCGATCGGCGCCGAGCTTGCGGCCGCGATAAGACATTTCCGCGGCGATGTCGGCTTCTCTCACGCCCGGCTTGATCAGCGGCAAGACTTCGTCCCACACTTTGACTGAAATTTCTATGGCGCGGCGAATGGCGTCGATCTCCGCCGGAATTTTTTGCACGGCGATTTTTTCAACGACGTGTTCCGTCGCCGTGAGCCGTACGCTCGGAAAGGTTTTGCGCAAATGGGAGAACGTCCGGAAATTCAAATGGTGGGATTCAAAGCCAAGCCGCTCGAACGGCTGCAGCGCTTCGCGCTCTTTCACCGTGCCGAGCAAATCGCGATAGGTGATGAGTATTTCGGCGTTGTGAACTTCCTGCTTTGCTTGTTCGCGATAGCGCCAATCGGTGACAAAAAAAGCATTCTCTTTCGTGATCAGGCCAAGCCCGTTCGAGCCGGTGAACCCGAAGAGATAACGCAAATTCACCGTGGAGGAAATTAAGAAAGCGGTGAGCTTCAAATCGTGAATCGATTGTCGCAGGAGAGTCAGCCTATCCAGCATGCTCGGTCTCTTGCAGGCGCTTCTTGAGGTATTCGATTTTTTCGCGATAAGCGCGATTGCTTGGCTCTTTTCGCAGCAAGAGTTCGAAAACGCCGATCGCTTTGGCGAACTGGCCTTGCGCGGCGTAAATTTCCCCAAGCGTCGGCGTCACAATTTTCTCGCGCTCGCTTGCCGGCGTTGCGGTGAATCGCGCCGGGCGCAGAACGTTGGGCATCGGCGGGGCTGGTCGGGAAGGCTCGCGGCGGAATGGAATTTCTTCAGCCGGCGAATCGCTTTCGAGCGGCTCCGGCTCCAAGCCGTCAATTTCCATGAACGCTCTGTTGCCGGCGCCCGAAACCGAGGGAGTTTCCTCCTCGCTGAGATTTGCGGTAAACGCCGGGCGTTCGTCATCCAGCGGTGGACGAGGTGGGCCGAGAATTTCATCGTCAAAATCATCATCAGAAGGTCTCATCGACGTTTTTGCGTGCTGCGGCGTTTCCGGCATTCTCGGCGGCGCATTGGATGAAGCATCGCCAAAACCAAAGTCGCGCTCAAAGTCCATGTCTTGCTGCGGAGGCTCAAGATGCGGCGGGCGCTCGAGACGCTGGCGATCGTCGACGACTTCATCCTGAAAAATATCGTCAAGGATCGAGGCGAACTTGTCTTCGTCGATCTCGCGTCCAACCGGGGGCTGCGGCCTGGGCGATGGTAGCGTCTTCTCCGGCGGGTTCAAAAGTCTTTGTTCTTCGGCGCTTGTGGCCGCAAACAAATCGTTATCATCGAACGGCGAAGTGGAGCTCGGCTGAGCCGGGGCCGCGGGCGGCGTGAACGATGCCGAGTCGTCGCCGCGACCGATGACGGGTTCGACGCTTCTCTCCGGTGGAATGGAAATGCGCGGCGCTTCAGGCTCGAAAGATCCCAAACCGGTAACCGGGCTTGCGCCGGATTCAAAAATGCCTCCAAAACGAGTGGGCACCGGCGTTTCGACATCAGGAGGAACATCTGCCTTAGCTTTTGATTGGGAAGGTTTGTTCGACAACTCGTCAAGCACTTCTTGCGCGTGTTTGTCGAGCGGGTCGATTTGCAGAATTTTTCGATAACTGGTTTCGCAGGTATTGTCCCATCCCATTTGGCGCATCAGGTCGCCAAAGTGTTTGTGCGCCGCCAAGTGCTTGGGATCAAAAAGCAGCACGCGTTTGAATTCTTTTTCAGCCTGATCGAACTGCTGTTTTTGCAAATAACACTTCCCCAAAACCATGTGGCCGGCGACGTAATAAGGATGTCGGCGAATACCCTCTTCACAAATGCGCGTGGCTTCTTCAAGCCGTCCGTTCTTCATCAACACGTCGGCCACGTGCGCAAAAGTCAATGAATCGGGATTTTGCTGGAGCAAAACTTGCAAAGACTCCAGCGACGTTGTTTCAATTTTCGCCACGATGATAAACCTCCTGGCTCGCTCGATCTTCACACTTCATGAATCGAAATCAGCGAGTTTTCCAGAATATTCGTAAAGTAAACTTCTATCTGCTGGAATTCCTACGGTTGTTGAACAATGACTTCACGGATTTACATATTTCCCTAAACGATTAATTCGACAGCAAAACTCCCTTCGCGCGGCTCCAGAAAAAAATCTCCTTGAAGATCGCCCGTTGTAAGCGCGGCCATTAAGCGTATTCACAGATTTGAACAATCAATTAACGCAAAACTCACTACCTTCGAATGAAGTAAGCTTTCATTTTTACATCTCTGTATCTGGCTCCTTTGACTAAAGTAATACCAACCTTCTTGATGGCTCCTCTTTCTATCGCTCTTTGGGGCAAAGGATACTCAAAGGTAGCATCAACAGGTCCAACAAACGTGCGGTCGTTGGACCACACAGTTGAATCAGAACAAATAAGTGCTACATCACCAGTACTACCATCGTATTGAATGATCCAACTCATCATTTTATTCTCACGAAATTCAAAGTTATCCTCCGCTCCTTCCACGGTGACTGCCAAAGTGTTAAATCCATTTAATGGAAAGGCCTCTCCGCCTTTCCATTCTCGAGTATAGCCTGACCACGTGCGCAAAGTATCATTCATCATCAACTGAAGGAAATATCCCTGTCTCTGTCTCAGTTCTTGTCCTTGGAAGTCTCCAAATCCAAAGAATCCAAATCTATGCAGAGAAAGGATCTGTGCTTGTTGTGACTGTACATTACTCTGAGCTTTTCCAGGTGAGCCTTGCTCTACAGTAATTGCCCAAACACTCCATGCACATAGAATGACAATGATTGCCATTCTAATCATCGACTTCTTATGATTCGTTCTCATGACTGTTTTCCCTCCTTTGTTTGGGGTTGCGTCTAGCGAAGCTTATTCTGATTTTCTCTTTGTAAAATGCAATGCTAAGCAAAATTAATATTAACAGTACAAGAATCGCTTGGACAAATAGGAATCGACTTGCATCGCCAAAAAGTCGCGGTTTCTTCAATGCCACTTTGATACTAAGATTCATCATATTTTGCACATCTTCAAAAGTAAACGTTATGTTAGGGAGATTGATGTTTTTTAGAGTTCCTTCTGGTAAGATCAGGATGAATGGAATTTCTCCATTGCGCAATCGGACATACCCAACAGGAAGATTCGAATTTTGATCACTAGGGTCTCTAGATTTAAATGTGTAACTACCAGATTCCACTTTAATCGAACCATCCGATTTCCTAATATTATCTAGCTGGAGTGTAATTTCCCGTACATCATTATAATTGAGTGGCATGTTGACTTTACAATATGGTTTTCCTGAGTTACTCTTATAGTTCATAATGATTTCAGTTCGTCCATTCTGTATTTTTGATTCAAACCCATTTGGTATATCAAGTGCAGCTGAATCAGACGGAAATTTCAAATATTTCGGAGGAGCAATAGTATTAGTAAACTTCTCAATGTCTATGTTAACAAGTAAAACCGTAAACACTAAAAGATTCAGAGGAATAAATGCCAAAAATAGAATGACGACTTGGAGCCATCCCCTATTATCATTTTGTCTCGTTGTCTTTACCACATCCAAGAAAAAGTAAACCCACAAGCAAATCGAGATGACTAGAAGAATCAAAGTAATAGACAGTTGAGGCAACCAAACTGCAACGATATTTGCAATGATATTCGCAGCAATGGAAATCAGGAATCCTAGAGGAGGCTTGGATAATTTCTTAAGTACATGATTTCCCATTGATTTGCCTCCTTAAATAATTATTGATATATGTAACCAGCAACTAAAAGTTTTGTCATAAATGAAAAGATGCGTTACATAAATTAACGGAGCTCTTCGATTCTTTGAATTTAACGTGTTTCAGATACCAATTTTTGCCTAACGAGTGCTTCAGCGAAAGTGAAGCGATAAAACCAAAACCGAAACAAAAAAGCATCTGAAATGGCAGAGCTGCATATTCTGCATAGTAGAATGCAACTACGATCGCGAAGAAAGAATAAATCATCAGCAATGCCTCCCAAACGCCTGAAGAGCGTACGCGACCATGATAACGCTTACCAATAAAATGATCCCTGCCGGATTCTATTTTGTATTTCGGCGTACGCAAGAACTCTGTACGTTTATTGAACAATCCGAGCAGAATCGCACAGGTGTTGCTGATACATAACCCCATGCTACCAGCCATGAATATCGGAAAATACCAGATACGTCTTCGCCAATCTGGATAGATTTCCTTCTGCGAAATAAGATACATTAAAAACGACCCCAAAAACGCAAGCACAAAGATCGAGCTGATAGCAAAGTACAATGCATGATTTCCGCTGTGCTTGAGTAACACAATTGGCAAATTAAGCAGAGCGACAAGAAAAATAAGTGGAAAAACCAGGTTATTGGTCAAATGAATAGTCGATTGTAGTTTGATTCCAAATGACAACTTTGACCTCCACACTTCGGGCAGGTTTTTCTTCGCCGTCTCGATGGCGCCCTTGGTCCAGCGATATTGTTGCGACTTTAGGCCGACAATATCAGAAGGAATCTCCGCCGGAGAAACGGTGTCCAGCAGATATTTAAATTTCCAACCGCGCAATTGGGCGCGGTAACTCAAATCGAGATCCTCGGTCAACGTATCGTCCTGCCAGTTGCCGCTGTCTTCGATGCACGCCTTACGCCACACGCCGGCGGTGCCGTTGAAGTTAATAAAGAACCCGGCGCGATTGCGCGCCGCCTGCTCGACGACGAAATGCCCGTCCAACCCGATAGCCTGCGAGCGCGTGAGCATCGAGAAATCTTTGTTGAGATGACCCCATCGGGTCTGTACCATGCCAACCCGCTCGTTTCTGAAATATGGCAATGTATTGCGCAAGAAATCTTTTGGCGGAACGAAGTCCGCGTCAAAAATCGCGATGAACTCGCCCTTGGCAACAGCAAGGCCATCACGCAACGCTCCGGCTTTATAGCCGCGGCGTTCTTTGCGAGGGAGCAGAACAATGTCGAAACCTTGCTCGCGAAAATGCTGAACCCACCGGCGCGACACTTCGACGGTTTCGTCTGTCGAGTCGTCCAGCACTTGTATCTCTAGATGTGCCTTTGGATAATTCAGCACGCTCGCTGCCTTGATCAATCTCTCGACGACATAATACTCGTTATAAATCGGCAACTGTACGGTAACTTTTGGAAATCGGCGGAGAGGCGCAGGTTTATCGCCCTTCACCGATCGGTATTTTCTATAATAATAGACCATCAGGAAACCATTGGCGCCAAAAATAAAAAGAACGGTGAGCGCCAAAAAGTAAACCGACAGAACGATATTCTCTAGCAGCACAGACATATTATTTTGTGAACCCTTTTGACAAGCCGATGGCGTCGATGTTTTCAAGGCGGTGCGATCAACGCCGTTCCCTTGCAGCGCCGATTTCCTATTCTCGTCTCTATGCCAACTCATTGACTTCTTCTATTTATCGAAGTCAAAAGTCATAACATAGTGAGGCCGCGCGCAGATGATCCGATACAATAACGGGCAAAATAAAGAAAAGCCGCACAAAGAGCAAATGCTTTCTATGAGCGCCAAATCGTTTCGTTACCATCCTGCAACAGTTTTATTTAAAACCTGCTGAGCGAGTTTATCAATGGCGTCTTTGATGGCGGCGTTGCGGTCGGTTGAGCCTGGCGTGTAAGCGCCAAACTGAGTCATTTGTTCTTCCCAAATCGCGCGGCGCTTTTTGGCGTCCTCATATTTTAGGCTGACGGTGATGTAAACGCGGATTTCCTGGACGTTCTCTTCGCGATTGAAAGCGCCGGCGCGCTCTTCGATTTTCAGCAGCGTCCCCACCACCACGGATTCCGCGGTGCGGCGATCGGCGATCTTCAGCGTATTGTCGCGATTGAACTGCGCAATGATCGCATCGGTGATTTGTTCCTTGACGCCGAACTCCGAGGTGCGATCTTCAAAAAGCGGCACGGCAACAGTTTTGAAGCTCGACGTGCCACCGGGGGAGAAGGAATACGGGCCGCAAGACGAGCAGCCCATCGCCAGAATCAAAATTTTGCATGCAAGAAACTTTTTCATAATAGACTTCATCGGTGATACGTAAAACGTAATGCGTAAGGAGCACAAAGAGCTTGTTCACAAATTACGCAATACGCTATACGAGTTACGCATTACGCATTATGAAATACGTATCACGCCTTACTCAAAACGGCAAATCAAATTCCTTGATCTTCCGATAGAGCGTGCGTTCGCTGATCCGCAGCAGTTTCGCCGCTTTTCTCTTATTGCCGCCGGTGCGCTCAAGCGCCTGAAAGATCAAACCCTTCTCCATTTCATGAAGTGATTTAAAATCATTCGCCGGAATCGGCTGGCTATCTCCGTTTTGCTGATCGCCGCCTTCGCTGATCACCTCCGCATCGCCGATGCCTGATTTGAGCCGGCGAAACGGAGAAATGTAGCGGCCAACCAACAACTCCCGCAACTGCGCGATCTCGGATTTCAAATCGACGAGGGCGCGATAGATGAATTCGCGCTCCAATTCCTCCGGCGGGCGGTTCATCGGAACCGGCAAATGACGATTCATCTGCGTTTGCTGCGGCAGATGCCTCAGCAAAGTGCTCTCGTCTATTCGTCTGCCGCTTTCGATGACGATGATCGTCTCGACGAAATTCTTCAACTCGCGCACATTGCCCGGCCACGTGTGGTGCGCCAAACGCGCGAGCGCCGCATCGGTGAATCCGCCGAAGCTGATCTTGTTGCGCTCGCAAAAATCCGTGACGAATTTTTTCACGAGAAGAGGAATGTCTTCCGGGCGCTCACGCAAAGGCGCAACGCGAATGTTCACGGCGTTCAAGCGATAAAAAAGATCCTGACGAAACTCACCGAGGGCAACCGCTTTTGCCAGCTCTTTGTTGCTCGCGGCGATCACCCGCACATCAACCCGCCGTGCGCCGCTGCCGCCGACGCGAAGATACTCGCGGCCTTCCAAGGTTCGCAAGAGCTTGACTTGCGCAGTCAAAGGCATCTCGCCGATCTCATCGAGAAAGATTGTGCCGCCGTCGGCCTGTTCAAAATATCCCTTGCGGTTGCTAATCGCGCCGGTAAATGCACCCTTCTCGTGGCCGAACAACTCGGATTCTATCAAGCCCTCGGGAATCGCGCCGGCATTCACCACGACAAAGGGTTTGTCGTGGCGAGGGCTTAACGCATGAATCGCATTCGCCACCAACTCCTTGCCGGTGCCGCTCTCGCCGAAGATGAGAACGGAAATATCCGTTGGCGCGACCTGCTGGATGGTGAGCAGAATTTGTTGCATCGCCGCAGATTCACCGACGAGGCCGATTTCCTGGCGAACAGCATCCAGAGGCCGGGGAAAAGATTCAAACTGTATTTGAGGCGAACTCATCCTGATTTAGAAATAGATCAATCCAATAATTTATCAGAAACTCTCTGGCAATTGGTTTCGAGGTTGCAAAGCCATGGCATCTTTGAGCATCTATTTGGCTGCGTTCTCCCGGAACCACCGCGCAGTTTTTTGCAATCCTTCGGTGACATTTACCTTTGGCTCCCAAGCGAGAAGCTTTTTAGCTTTTGCATAAGTCAACACACTGCGAAGCTGCTCGCCGGGTTTTGCCGGGCCGTGCGCTTCTTTGCAGTTTGCGCCCAGCGCTTCGTTGATGCGGTCGAATACAACGTTCACATCGGTTTCAACGCCGGTGCCGACGTTAAAATAATCGTTGTGCGGGTAATCCAGCGCCGCGAGGTTGGCAGCGACGACGTCGCCGACATAAACATAATCGCGCGTTTGCTTGCCATCGCCATTGATGATCGGTTGCTCGCCCTTCAACATGCGCTGGCAGAAGATCGCCACGACGCCGGCCTCGCCGTGCGGATTTTGCCGCGGGCCATAAACGTTGGCGTAGCGCATCAACGCATACTTCAAGCCGTACTGCATTCCAAAGAAATAAATGTAGCGCTCGCAGGCCAGCTTGGTCACGCCATAGGGCGATGACGGCCAGCAAGGATGTTGCTCATCAGCAGGGAATGCGACTTGCTCGCCGTAGATCGCGCCGCCGGTGGAGGCGAAAAGAAATTTTTTGACCTCGGTCTTCTGGCAATTCTGCAAAATATTCAGCGTGCCGAGGATGTTGACTTCGGCGTCATACCGCGGATCAGCCACCGAATGGCGAACGTCCATTTGCGCTGCCTGATGAAACACCGCGTCGAAGCGTTCGGCTTGAAAGATTTCCGCAATGTTGCCGCCGCGAATATCGGCTTCGTAAAACTTCGTTTTCGGATTGATATTCTGCCGCTGGCCGGTAACGAGATTATCGATGATGACGACTTGATGTCCGTGTTCGATCAACGCGTCGGCCAGATGTGATCCGATAAAACCGGCGCCGCCGGTTACGAGAATTTTCATAGTGAAATCCTTTCGATGTTGAAGTGCGAGATGTTATAGGTGAATTGGGTCAATACTTTGTACACGTATAGAGCGGATGAAACGGATTCTCAAGCCAAGAACAGAAAGATGAGTATTTGAAAAAGCCTGATCCATTCCTGATGATTGGGTAAAAATACAAATCCGCTTTATCCGCGCAATCCGCTTACTTTTGTAATTTCAAACTGACAAATGGCGCAATGCCTTGTCGCCGATGTCTTTTCGATAATGCGCGCCTTCGAAGTTTATTTTGCTGATCGCTTCATAAGCTCGTGTGCGCGCCGCGGTAAATGAATCGCCCATGCCGGTAGCAACCAACACTCGACCGCCGTTGGTGACAAACCGGCCTTGAGAATCGAGCGCCGTACCGGCATGAAAAATCATGACATCTTTATCGGCAACTTTATCAAGCCCATTGATCGCTTTGCCGGTTTGATACGAACCGGGATAACCGCCGGAAGCCATCACCACGCCCACCGCCCAGTTTGAGGAAACTTTAAGCTCATAGTCTTGAAGACTTCCAAATGCAACACGCAACATGGCTTCGGCAAGATCGGATTCAATAAGCGGCAAAATAACCTGCGCCTCCGGATCACCAAAACGGCAATTGAATTCAACAACCTTGGGGCCGTCTTGAGTAATCATCAACCCCGCATAAAGAACGCCGCGATAGCGCCGGCCTTCGTGTGCAAGCGCACGAATCGTCGGCTCCAAAATTTGCCGGCGAATATTTTGCATCAACTCCAGCGTGGCAACCGGCGCCGGAGAATAAGCGCCCATGCCGCCGGTGTTCGGGCCTTCATCATTATCAAAGACTGCTTTGTGGTCTTGCGCTGGTGGGAGAATCAGAAGATTTTCGCCGTCGCTCAAAGCCAGAACCGACACTTCTTCGCCCTGCATGAACTCTTCAACAACGACTTTTGCGCCGGTATTCCCAAATTCTTTTTTCACCATCATGCGTTCGAGGGCGAGCAACGCCTCGTCGCGCGAGCGCGCCACCACCGCGCCCTTGCCTGCCGCCAAACCATCGGTTTTGATAACTAATGGCACGGGCGCTTTTTTCACATGCTCGCAAGCTTTATGATAATCATCAAAGATCAAAAAATTCGCAGTCGGGATATGATACTTCTGCATTAACTGTTTTGCGTAAGTCTTGCTGCCTTCAATCATCGCCGCATCGCGTGAGGGGCCGAAGATTTTCAAGCCTTGCGCTTCAAATTCATCGACGATACCGGCAACCAGTGCCGCCTCCGGCCCGACAACGGTGAGGTCGATTGCATTCTCAACAGCAAATCGCCTAATCGCTTCAATGTTCGCCGTAGAAATGTCGATGCACGTGGCGAGCTGAGCGATCCCTGCATTTCCCGGCGCGCAGAAAATCTTTTCGACAAGCGGGCTTTGTGATAATTTCCACGCCAATGCGTGCTCGCGCCCACCGCTGCCGATGACGAGAACTCTCACTCGTTTTATTGTTTCTCTTTGCGAGTGATAACCCAAGTCGCAAAACCAAGCCCGATCACGATAAACAAACCAAGAAACATCAGGACCGTGTAAGCGTCAGCGCCCATGTTTCGATTCTCCAATTTTAAAATATCCTCGAAGAACTAAAACGAGCCAGAAAACGAAAACTACTCCCGACAAAATCGAACCGATAGTGACTACTGATGTCGGAAACGCACCTCTTTGCAAGAGAACTGGAATGACTACTGCGGCGAGAAAAACGAAAAACACCTTCTCCGTCAAGCTCACCGCTGCTTTCCATGCTTCTAATTTCCAATCTTTTTTTGAAGCCATCCTCCCTCCAACAAAATCATTCGACAGAATAACCCGTCGGGTATTTTTTCGGCGTTTTCTTTTCAGCGTCTTTTAATCGATCAATCTCATCTCGCAGCATCGCGGCGCGTTCGAATTCCAGATTTCTCGCGGCGTCAAGCATTTCTTTTTCCATGCGATCGAGCATTTCTTCGCGCTCAAGCGGGCTCATTTTCTTCCAATCGGTGTCAGCAACTGCCTTCTGTTTTTCTTTGCCATACTTGTCCGCTTTAACGTCGGCCACACGAGTCGAGCTAAGCACGTCTTCAACCGATTTGTAAATTGTTTTCGGGGTGATGCCATGCTCGCGATTGTACTTCTGTTGCACAGCGCGGCGCCGGGTGGTTTCGTCGATGGTTTTTTGCATCGAGCCGGTGATGGTGTCGGCATAGAAAATGACCTTGCCATCGACGTTGCGCGCGGCGCGACCGGCGGTTTGCATGAGCGAGCGCTCGCTGCGGAGAAACCCTTCTTTGTCAGCATCAAGAATTGCGATGAGCGAGACTTCCGGAAGGTCGAGACCTTCGCGCAAGAGATTGACGCCGACCAGCACGTCGAATTCCGCGAGGCGCAAGCCGCGTAAAACTTCGACACGGTCGAGCGCGTCGATCTCCGAGTGCAAGTACCTCACGCGGATATCCATCTCCGCGAGATAATCGGACAAGTCTTCTGCCATGCGCTTGGTGAGCGTCGTCACCAACACGCGGTGTTGTTTGGCCACGCGCTCGCGAATCTGGCCGATGAGATCGTCGATCTGATTTTTCACCGGGCGGATTTCGATTTCCGGATCGATGAGTCCGGTCGGGCGAATGATCTGCTCGACCACCACGCCGGCGGATTTTTTCAATTCGTAATCTGCAGGTGTTGCCGACACATAAACCGTCTGCGACACCAGGCTTTCAAATTCCGGAAGCATCAGCGGCCGGTTATCCAGCGCCGAAGGCATCCGAAAGCCGTGCTCCACCAACGTCTCCTTGCGTGCGCGGTCGCCATGATACATGCCGTTGATTTGCGGGATCGTCGCGTGCGACTCGTCAACGATGAGCAGAAAATCTTTGGGGAAGTAATCGATCAGCGTCGAGGGGCGCTCGCCGACCTTGCGTCCGGAAAAGTGGCGCGAATAATTTTCAACGCCGCTGCACGAGCCGATTTCCTGGAGCATTTCAAGATCAAAGGAAGTGCGCATTTCAAGCCTTTGCGCTTCGAGAAGCTTATTGTTCTGCCGCAGCAAAGTTAGCCGCTCCGCCAGCTCGGCGCGAATCGTCTCCACCGCGCGCTGAAGCTTGTGAGCCGGAGTAACAAAATGCTTGGCCGGATAAATCGCCACGGCTTCGACCGCTTCGAGTATCTCGCCGGTCAGGGTATTCACACGCGCGATGGACTCCACTTCATTTCCAAAAAGCTCGACGCGAAAAGCCTCGCGCTCGTAAGCCGGAAAAATTTCGACAACGTCGCCGCGCACGCGAAACGTGCCGCGCTCGAACTGAAAATCATTTCGGGTATATTGAATATCAATCAGCTTTTCCAAAATGCGATTGCGGTCAATTTTTTCGCCGCGATTGACGACGACCATCTGGGCTTTATAATCTTCGGGATCGCCCAAGCCGTAAATGCACGACACCGAGGCGACGATCAGCGCATCGCGCCGCGACATCAGCGAGCTGGTGGCCTTCAGCCGCAGGCGGTCGATTTCATCATTTATAGAAGTGTCCTTCTCGATGTACGTATCGGTGGTCGGCACATAGGCTTCGGGCTGATAGTAATCGTAATAACTAATGAAGTACTCGACTGCGTTGTTCGGGAAAAAGCCTTTGAACTCCCCGTAAAGCTGGGCCGCCAGAGTTTTATTGTGGGAGATCACCAACGTCGGGCGATTGATCGCGGCAACGACATTGGCCATCGTGAAGGTCTTGCCGCTGCCGGTCACGCCGAGAAGGGTCTGGTATTTATCGCCGCGGAGAAGACCTTCGGTGAGTTGGCGGATGGCCTCGGGCTGATCGCCGGTCGGCTTGTAATTGGAAACGAGCTGAAATTTATTCATGGCAATTGATTTTTTGTTCAAACTTGTCAGGCGAATATAGTGCGCTTGCGCCAGAATGTCAAGGTGGAGATTGACAAGAGATGGACAAGAAATGGAGAAATGATGCTCAGATGGAAAGTAGGCAGTGTGAGATCAAAGTCAAATCCAAAGAGCAGCAACGGATTTCGCTGATTACACGGATTCTTAATCTGCGTAACCCGCTGTAGGTCTGCGCAAAAAATTAAACCGCTTGTATATGTAAAACAGGTACGAGTGGCATTAGGCCTGAATATGCGAGTGAAGGAGTACAACCATGAGCTCTCAACTTTGGCAAGTCTCAGAAACAAAGAAACAGTTGGCAAAGCGAAGCATCGCTTTAGCAAACTCAATTGTATGCGTTCTTCTTATAAGCGGGTGTGTCTCATCTAATGCCGTGATGCGTGACGACTCGCTCAAATTCCCCAAAAGTAGATTCGTGGAGATTCTCGACCAGAAACCCGAGGAGCCTCACGTTGTAATTGCTACACTCGAAACGAAAGGTGGCATGGGAGTTTCTCTACCGGAAATTCTGGAAGGCATGAGAACCAAAGCCAAAGAAATTGGGGCCGATGCAATTATTCCCACTCGGGACGTAAGCGAATACAAAACTCCAGGCATCATTTACAATCCTTGGCTCGGCGGCTATCAAACTCTTCCAGGGGGCAGAATGCCTGCCATTCAAGGCTATGCAATTGTTTACAAGTCAACCATACAAAAGCTGAAAAGAAGCGGTTACGATTTCAGACATACGGAAAAACCTTTCTCAGGTGGAATTGCTTTTAATGCTGCGCCTACCATTCTTAAAGGCTATGGAATAGGTGGTTGGCTTGGGAAAAATAAACTACGATTTGTTGGTGAGTATTTTAGCTTTGAAATACCGGATGCTTTCTATAGAGACGGCTTTGAAAAAGGAAAATTAGAATCTGGATACAGAATTGGCGTTGACTATTTCTTTGGAGGAAATTTGAGCAGTGTATATCTCCCCGTTGGCATCGAGAATTGGAATAATTCAGTCGGGGTAATGAATACATCAATCAGGGGCAATTACAACATAGTTTACATCTCTGCAGGAATTGGATACCTTTACAGACTCAATGACTTTTTGTATTTCGACTCAAAATTTTCCTTGAATGCTTCAATGAGCAATCAAGAAGAAGTACAAATTGGCAACAGAACTCTTGTGCCAGATAAAGCAGCTTATAATCTTTTCTTGGGCTTTGGCGCTAATTTCTGAACACAAGTATCATGAACGCTCAACGTTTTATTGCTGCCCGACGCGCGGGGGCGTGTCGTTGATTTAACAACGCAAAGAAGGATTATTAATTGGGCACATGGTCGAAGATCGTGAAATCGTTTCCCCTAACAGTCGGAGAGGTCTCCCGGCAGTACACTAGGATACCCGCCGATGCATCGGACATCTTTTATCACTACACGACACATACGGGATTGGGGGGGGATTCTTAAAAGTGGCGGGCTTCGGGCGACATACCGGAAGAGAATGAATGACGCTGGCGAATTCGACTACGCAAAGAATGTGATCTACGAGGCCCTAAAGGAGATCGGAAAGCGTCATAATCTATCATCAGTCGCGCAGGGTCTGACGATATACATCCGCAAAAATCTGGATCAATTCCTAAAAGACACGATCGAAATGAGCCGCTCGTATTGTGCTTGCCTTACAATTAGTTCCGACGATCCAGAACAGTGGACAACATACGCTGAGGATGGGAAGGGATTCGCAATCGGGTTCAATCTGCGTCAGTTCCTAATTATGCAGATTCCTGCGCGCTCAAGGGGGGAACCCTACGTTTTCTGTGCCCCCGTTATTTATAATGAACATGATCAACGTGATCTTGTCTGGCATTTTATAAAAGCCGGTATATCCGACTTACATAATTTTGCGGAGACGCGTTCACAACAATCTGAGCATCTTACCGCACTTCGAGACCGAGTAACCCAGGAAATTGTCGTCCATTTGCTCATTCTTATTGATTTCATAAAGGCCCCCTCTTACAGTAGAGAACGGGAGATGCGGTTGTTTCTTGACCCGAACAATGGTACATCAAAAGCAGCAAATATTCAGAATCATGAACAAACCAATGAATCGATTCCGTTCATTCTTATGGATCTTCGCAACCCACAGACTCGACGGCTTCCTTTGACCGAGATCAAGGTCGGTCCAAAGTCATCGTTTCTTGAGGAAATGGCTTTTCTCGATAAACTGCTTGATGAACATGGCTATGGCAACAACTATGGGGACCGACCTCGGATCACCAAGTCGTTAGTTGAGTCTTGTATTGCAAAGTAAGTAATCGCGTTTTAGAAATTAAGAAACATCTCAAAGTTCATTTTTTCTCTTCATCTTCATATAACTCTGCAAAACCCTTCCAAACATTGGCAGCAAAGAATAAAATCGCCGGTCATAAAACAGCCGCGCAAGGAGTCGATTGCGCCGCAAAAATTTTCCGAGCCGCGAGCTGGTGAGGCGCGGCTTGTAATCTTCAAAGGAAAAATCTCCAGAGCGCAGCGCATGGAGGATCGAACGAGCGGCAATCGGGCCATAAGCTAACGCCGTCGAGATGCCCTCGCCGAGCCACGGTTCGATGCCCGCTGCATCGCCCACCAGGAGAACGCGCGGCCGGCTGTAAGCATCCGTTGTGTGGAACCAGCGCTCAGGATGGCCGGAGATTTCGAGCCGGTCTTCGCATCCGCGCGCGATGAGATGATCTCGCAATACCGAAGGAAGATTGGCGCGCGGAGCATCCGCCTGCTCCCACACATGGCTGTCAAAAACTCCGATGTTCAGATAGGGCCGCTTATTCACCCAGCACGGAAAATCCCAGACATAGCCCTGCAAGCCATGACGCACCATCCGGAAGTCAAACACCGCGGTTCGCGTGTCGAATTCCTGCGACTGCCCGTTCTGCGCAGGAGTCAAGACTTCGATGAGCCGAGACACGCGCGAAACAGCGTCCGAAAAAAAAGTTCGGCGCACTAGGCTCTTCGCGCCATCCGCACCGACGACGACTTTTGCCAAAAAATCTGCATGTGCGGTTTGAACCACGATGCCTTCAGGTGTAGCGACAACATTTTTCACCGGAGAGTTTTCCAAGATGCGAATGCCCTTGCGTTTCACATCTGCCGCCAACGCTGCATCGAATTCATTGCGGCGGATGGTCCGCAAAATGCCGGGGGTGTCAAATTCCAGAGGCTTGTCTTCCAAATAAAACTTGACGCGCTCGATGCGAAAGTCATTAACCGGCGCGGAGAGTTCCAGCTCGGCGAGAAGCTCATCAACCCAGGGCGTGAGACCGCCGCCGCAGAGTTTATGGCGCGGATGCTGCTCGCGCTCCAAAATCAAAATATCATCGCGCAGGCTCGGCTCGGCTTTCACCAATGCTGCTGCCGTGGCCAAGCCGGCCGGTCCCCCACCGACGATGATGATGTTGACTTTTTCGCTCAAATTATTTGACGTGTGTTTGGCGTCTGAGAGAGAACAGACTACTTTTTCTTCGCGCTCTTCACAAAATCCCAGTAGGCATCGGCCCACTTCGAGATAGTTTTTTCCGGGCCAACCAGCTTGAAAAAGTACGGGCCTTCTGAAGTTTCCAAAACCGCGGCGAGCATGCGGAAGTTCGGTTTGTTGTGACGGTTCGTGGGATCCATCGGCGTCACCGGTGCGACGTAGGTGCCGGACAAATCCATGGTTGTCAGCGGCATTTGGTCAACCGTTGAATTTGCAGTTTTAGCTTTCTCGGAAGATGGCGTGCTGTCGGGTTGGGCAAATTGATCCGCCCAGCGCCGGAAATTCGCCTCCGCCGATCCCCCTTCGCCGCGAAAATAGTAAACTACCAACTCACCGTCTTCGGAGTCGCCTTCAACGCGCGGCAAAGCGAATTGGGCTTTGCGCATCATTGTGGTCGGCGGAGTGGAGGTCCATTCAACGGGCGCTTGCAGCGTCACCGGACCGAGGTCAA
>Ga0247727_10007172_pt1 | contig 21417 bp, 24 predicted proteins | sample WisWelCaveWW1625_FD_202498 | JGI IMG/M metagenome (GOLD analysis project Ga0247727, IMG submission 202498) | Biofilm microbial communities from Wishing Well Cave, Virginia, United States - WW16-25 | ecosystem: Environmental > Aquatic > Deep subsurface > Groundwater > Cave microbial mat | place... | reverse complement strand
GAGCGGCGGCGACCCACGCTCGATCCATCGCTCCGAGCCGAGCGGAGGCGACCCCCAGCAGCATCCAGGGTTCGGCCGCCTGAGCTGCGATCGTGAGCGCGCGCTCGGCAGCGGTACGCGATCCCGCCCAATCGCCGCCGAGCGCATCGGCGAGCGCCAGGTTGATCCAGGAGGCAGGGTCATCAGGTCGGTGCTCGGCCACCGCCGCCGCCAGCACCATGGCCCGCCCGTGCTCGCCACGCTCCAGGGCGCGGATCACGAGGAAGCTCGCGGCGCGGGCGTCGCCGGGTCGGAGCTGCTGGAGCGCGGCGTAGGCCCGCTCGGCGGCCGCCGGGTCGCCCTGGGCCAGCGCCGCCTGGGCGACCGCGGCCAACTCCGCCGGAGTGGGTCCCCGCGGGTTCATGAGGCCAGGTACGCGGCCATCCGGCGCGTACGGCGACTGCGGGGCGCCCCGGATGGCACGCACCGTCGAACCAGGGTTGGGGACATGGACTGGAGTATAAAGAAAGCGCGAGAATCGGCTCCCCCGGTCGTGGTCCTGCCGCCCCGGGGGGCGGTTGCACCGCAGATGGATACAAAACGCCGGAACCGTTTGTTAGAGTCCGCCGTCGCACCGGGGGCCCCGTTTACGGGTCGCCGCGCGCCGGATCCGATCCGTCCACACACGACAGCACCAAGGTAAACCCATGCTGAAACCAATCTTGCGGTGCCTGGGCACCGTGCTCGGCACCTTCGCCGCCTTCACCTCGGTCGCCCTCGCGGCGCCGGGCGACGGCATCCGGCAGGCGGTCGCAGCCCAAGCGCAGATCAACGATGCCGCGGCCAAGTCGCAGCAGACGGTCAGCGCGCTGTCGGACGAGACACAGAAGTTGCTCGAGGAGTACCTGACCTCGAAGGAGCAGGTCGACCGGCTGCGGGTCTACAACCAGAACCTCACCAACCTGGTGCGCGACCAGCAGGAGCAGCTGACCTCGATCGACCGCCAGATGAAGGACGTCGACATCGTCGAGAAGGAGATCGTGCCGCTGATGCTGCGCATGGTCTCGGCAATCGAGCAGTTCGTGAAGCTCGACCTGCCATTCCTGATCGAGGAGCGCACCAACCGCGTGGCGCAGCTAAAGGACATGATGATCCGCTCCGACGTCACGATCTCCGAGAAGTACCGGCGCGTGATGGAGGCCTACCAGATCGAGACCGAGTACGGCCGGACCATCGAGGCCTACCGCGGCCGCCTCAAGGGCGGCGACGGCGCCGAACGCGAGGTGGACTTCCTGCGCGTCGGCCGGTTGGTGCTGGCCTACCAGACGCTCGACAAGGAGGAGACCGGCTTCTGGAACGCCACCGCCAAGCAGTGGGAGGAGCTCGCCGGCGGTTACCAAGGCGCGATCACCTCGGCGTTGCGCGTCGCGCGCAAGCAGAGCGCACCTGACCTGATCAACCTGCCCATCCTCGCGCCGGAGGCCGCCAAATGAAGCGCCTGCTCGTCATCCTCTCGATCGCCGCCGCCGGCGTCGCCAGCGCGGGTCAGGCGTCGGGCGCCCAGACGCTCGACGAGTTGCTCAACCAGGTCCGCAATGCCCGGGCCGAAGCCCAGCAGCGCAACAAGGCGCGCGAGGCGGAGTTCCTGAGGAACCGCGACCAGCAGCGCACGCTGCTGGCCCAGACCCGCGCCGAGCTCCAGACCGAGGAGGCGACCAGCACCCGGCTGTCGTCGACCTTCCAGGCCAACGAGCGCGGGCTGAACGAGAAGAACGTCCAGTTAGTGGATCGGCTCGGCAACCTCGGCGAGGTGTTCGGCGTGGTCCGCCAGGTCGCCGCTGACACCAAGGGCGTGGTCCAGAACTCGCTGACCTCGGCCCAGTACCCGGGCCGCGGCGAGCTGCCCGCCAAGCTCGCCCAATCGAAGGCGTTGCCGTCGATCGAGGAGCTCGAGGGCCTGCACACCACGCTGCTCCAGGAGATGGTCGAGTCCGGCAAGGTCGTGACCTTCGACGCCAGCGTGACCCGCGCCGATGGCTCGGTCGAGCAGGGCAAGGTGCTGCGCGTCGGCGTATTCAACGCCTCGAAGGGCGATGAGTTCCTGCGCTTCCAGCCCGAGACCGGCTCGTTGGTGGTCCTGACCCGCCAGCCGGAGAGCCGCTACGGTGCGATGGCCGACGACGTGGCCCAGGCTTCGTCCGGCGAGATCGTCGAGTTCGGGCTCGACCCGACCCGCGGTCAGTTGCTCGCGATTCTCGTCGACGCGCCCGACTTCTTCGAGCGCGTCGACCAGGGTGGCCTGGTCGGCTACGTGACCATGGTGCTCGGCTTCCTCGGTGCGCTGGTCGCGCTCGAGCGCTTCCTGTTCATGACCGGCGCCGAGAAGCGCATCCGTGCCCAGCTCGAGGCGGCCGGCAAGCCGAACCCCGACAACGCGCTCGGCCGCATCCTCCAGACCTATGCCGACAACAAGAACGAGGACGTCGAGACGCTCGAGCTCAAGCTCGACGAGGCGATCATGAAGGAGGTCCCCGAGTTCGAGAAGCGCATCGGCTTCATCAAGCTGGTCGCCGCGCTCGGCCCGCTGCTCGGCCTGCTCGGCACGGTGACCGGCATGATCACGACCTTCCAGGTCATCACCATGTTCGGCTCGGGCGACCCGAAGCTGATGGCGGACGGCATCGCCCAGGCGCTCGTCACCACGGTGCAGGGCCTGTGCGTCGCGATCCCGATGGTGCTGCTGCACGGCATGGTCTCCTCGCAGAGCCGCGCGATGATCGGCATCCTGGAGGAGCAGACCGCGGGCATCATCGCGGCCCACGCTGAGAAGAAGAAGTGACCTTCTTCTACGACATCTACGCGATCATCCGCGACTTCTTCGAGGCCGGCGGGCCGGTGCTGTGGGGCGTGTTCGTCTCCACGGTCGTGATGTGGTCGCTGATCATGGAGCGGATGTGGTACTTCCGCGCCGAGATGCCGTTGCGGATGGAGGAGATCAAGGCGCAGTGGGGCAAGCGCCCCGACCACACCTCGTGGTACGCGCGCCGGATCCGCGAGAAGATCCTCTCCGAGTTCGGCATCGAGACCGCGCGCGGCACGACGGTCATCCGGACCTGCGTGGCGATCGCGCCGTTGTTCGGCCTGCTCGGCACGGTCTCGGGCATGATCGGGGTGTTCGACGTGATGGCGAACCTCGGCACCGGCAACGCCCGGGCGATGGCCTCGGGCGTGTCGCGCGCCACGCTGCCGACCATGGCGGGCATGGTGATCGCGGTCTCGGGCCTGTACTTCGCGAGCTCGCTGTCGCAGCGCGCCAAGACCGCGGTCGACGAGCTCGCCGATGAACTGCGTTACCACTGAGCCGAGGCAGCGTAGATGAGGAAGAAGAAGCGCGAGCTGGACGCAGCCGAGATCGACCTGACGCCGATGCTCGACGTCACGTTCATCATGTTGATCTTCTTCATCGTCACCACCTCGTTCTCCAAGGAAGCGGGCATCGACGTCAACCGGCCGTCGACCAGCAACCAGCAGACCGTCAACCAGACCGGCGTGATCGGCGTGTCGCTCAAGGCGAACGGCGAGGTCCAGGTCGATGGCCGGATCGTCGACATCCGCGCGGTGCGCGCCAACGTCGAGCGGGTCCGGGCCGAGAAGTCCGACGCGCCGGTGATCGTCGCCACCGCCAAGAGCGCCTCGACCGGCGTCCTGGTCTCGGTCATCGACCAGATCAAGGAAGCCGGCGCGGGCAACATCAGCGTCGCCGCGGTCTCCGACTGACGCCGCTCGGCATCGAGGCAACCCTAGATGGCCCGCAAGCACAGTTCCGATGAACAGGCCGAGATCGACCTGACGCCGATGCTCGACGTCACGTTCATCATGCTGATCTTCTTCATCGTCACCACTTCGTTCGTCAAGGACGCGGGCCTCGACGTGCGCCGTCCCGAAGCGGTGACGACCGAGACCAAGGTCCGCGCCAGCATCATGATCGCGGTCTCCGAGACTGGACAGGTCTGGATGCAGAAGCGCCAGATCGAGCTTGACGCGGTGCGCCCCTTGGTCGAGGCCGCGAAGTCGGAGAACCCGGAAGGCAGCGCCGTGATCGTCGCTGACCGCGGCGCGCCGGCCGGCGTCGTGATCCTGGTGATGGACCAGGTGCGCCTCGCGGGCGTGACCGAGATCGCCATCGCCGCGCAACACGCGGCGCAATGAGAGGCACCTCTCGATGACGCGCTTCCTCATAGCTCTCGGCGTCGGCACCTTGACGACGCTCGCCTTGTTCTTCCTGATGACGACGCTGGTCTCGGGCACCCAGACGGGCGTCGACAAGGGCGAGTCCACGGAGATCCAGGACTTCGTGCGCGTCTCGCGCGAGGAGTCGACGCGCTCCAAGGAGCGCGAGATGCCGAAGCGGCCCGAGCCGCCGAAGCGTCCGCCGCCACCGAACCAGCAGCAGACCCAGACCCAGGTCCAGGGTCCGGCGCTCAACATCGACATCCCGAAGATCGACGTCGCGCCGGGTGGCGGCGGCGGCGTGTTCGTGCCGGTCACCGGCGCGACCGGTGGCGCTGGTGTGGCGGCGAACTTCGGCGACGGCGACCTGATCCCGATCGTGCGCATCGAGCCGCAGTGGCCGCGCGAGGCCTTGGTCGAGGGCATCTCGGGCTTCGTGCGCCTGTCGTTCACGGTGATGGAGGACGGCGCGGTCGAGCCCGGCAGCGTGCGGGTCATCGAGTCCAAGCCGCCGCGGCTGTTCGACAGTTCCGCGACCCGCGCGGTCGCGCGCTGGAAGTTCAAGCCGCGGGTGGTGGACGGCAAGGCCGTGCGTCGCCCCGCCGAGCAGACCATCAACTTCAACCTCGAAGACGATGAGGACAAGAAGTGAAGCCGGCGATTCGCTCCGACCGCAGCCTCCGCACCGCGGCCATCCTCGCGACGCTGCTCGGGGTCGGCGCGGCTTTCGCCGAACCGCAGATGTCGGCCGTGTCGGGCCAGTTGGAAGAGCGCCGCGCCGGGTTGGTGTCCGAGGGCACCGCCAAGCGCCTCAACCAGCTGCTCGAGCTCTCCGCCAAGGAGCAGTACGACGAGGTGATCGTCGGGCTCAACGCGATGCTCGGCAAGGTCCGGGGCGAGGACTACGAGACCGCGCTGGTCGAGATGAACCTCGGCTACGCCTACCTGGGCAAGGGCGGCGCCGACAACTACCGGATCGCGATCTCGCACCTCGAGAAGGCGCTGGCGCTCAAGGCGCTGCCGGTCAGCCAAGAGAACAGCATCGTCTACACGGTCGCGCAGCTCTACGCGCAGGCCGAGAACTACCCCAAGACCATCCAGATGCTCGAGATGTGGTTCCGGGCGACCACCAACCCGCCGGCCCAGGCGTTCATCCTCATGGCCAGCGCCTACGCCGCCCAGGACAAGTACCGCGACGCGCTGCCGTGGGTGAACAAGGCGATCGCCTCGAGCGACAAGCCCCAGGAGTCCTGGTACAAGTTGCTGCTCGGCATCCAGTACGAGCTCAAGGACTACAAGGCCTGCGCCGAAGTGCTCGAGACCCTGACCTCGCTCTACCCGGACAACAAGAAGTACTGGGAGCAGCTGACCGGCATGTACATGGAGCTCAACCAGGACTCCAAGGCGCTGGCGATCATGGCGCTCGCCAACCGGCGCGGCTTCATCGCCGACGACAAGCAGATGCTGAACCTGGTGCGGCTCTACATCCTGAACGACGCGCCGTTCGAGGCCGGCACGCTGCTCGAGGCGGCGCTCGCATCGAAGCAGGTGGCGGGGACCGACAAGACCTACGCGCTGCTCGGCGAGGCCTGGATGCAGGCCCGCGAATGGAAGCGCGCGGCGGAGGCCTTCGGCAAGGGCGGCGAGCTCGCCGCCGACGGCGACATGCTAGTGCGCAAGGCGCAGATCCACGTCGACCAGCTCGACTACAACGCGGCGATGAAGGCCATCGACCGCGCGTTCCTGAAGGGCAACCTCAAGCGCCCGGGCTACGCCCACATGATCGCCGGGCGCGCGGCGGCCGAGACCAAGAACTACAAGGCCGCGGAGGACGCGTTCCGCAGGGCACGCGCCTACGACGACACCAAGGGCGCGGCTGCGTCCTGGCTCGACTACCTGGCCGAGCTCCAGCTCCGCCGCTGACCACGGCGCGCCGTCGCGCGTCAGGCGCGATCCGGCTCCCCGCAGGCGGCCAGCACCGCGGCGCGGGCGGCGTCGCGCAGCCTCGCCACCGCCATCGCCGACCGTCCCTCGGGGCGTAGCACCGGCAGCACCTCGACCTCGATCCGGCCCGGGCGCGGGCACATGCTGCCGCCGCCCATCGCCTCGCGCGTGCCACGGATCGCCAGCGGCACCACCGGCAGCTCGGCGCGACAGGCGGTCACGAACGCGCCTCGTTGGAAGCGACGCAGGCCGGGTTCGGGGATGAAGGTGCCCTCGGGGAAGATCCCGATGGGATGACCGAGCGCGGCGCTGCGCATCAGCCGGGCGGCGTCGGCGCGCGCCCGGTCACGGTCGAAGCGCTCGACGAAGTGCGAGCGCAAGCGGCGCAGCAGCAGGCCGAGCAGCGGCACCCGCGCGGCCTCGCGCTTGATCACGAACGAGAAATCCGGCGGCAGCGCCGCGGTCAGCACCACGCCGTCGAGGTAGCTGGCGTGGTTCGCGATCACCACGCAGGCCCCGGGCGGGATGTGCTCCAACCCGACCACCTCTAGGCGCAACGCTGCCAGGCGCAGCAGGCCGCGCGCGGTGCCGCGGGCCAGCCAGCGGCGGCGCTCCAACCCGGGGGTCGCGGCAATCACCGTGCCCAACACCAGGATGAACACGAACCCCGCGCTCCACGCCCACAGGCCGAACAGCAGTTGGAGCGGGGTGCGGGGCGGGGCGGCCATCGCGGGGGATTCTAGCGGTCCCACCTGTCCCGCGGCTGAACGGTGCGGCGCCGGTGATAATCGTCGCGTGAACCAGCCCGCCGCCTCCGACCTACCCGAGCTCCGCGCCCAAGCGGCGCTCGATGCGTTCGCCGACGCGGTGTGGATGGAGCAAGGGCTGGCGGCCAACACCCTGACCGCCTACCGCGCCGACCTGGTCGGGTTCGCGCGCTGGCTCGAGCCGCGCGGCGGCGAGCTGGTCGCGGCCCAGCGCGCCGAGCTGCTCGAGTACCTGGCGTTGCGCGTCACCGGCGGTTCGCGCCCGCGCAGCACCGCACGCCTGCTCACCAGCCTGCGCCGCTTCTACGGCTGGGCGCTGCGCGAGCGGCGCATCACCGCCGACCCGACCGAGGGCATCGAGCCGCCGCGGCTCGGCCGCCCCTTGCCGAAAGTGCTGACCGAGAGCGAGGTCGAGGCGCTGCTCGCCGCGCCAGACCCGACGCTCCCGCCCGGCTTGCGCGACCGGGCGATGCTCGAGGTGCTGTACGCGACCGGGCTGCGGGTCTCGGAGCTGGTCGGGTTGCGCCACGACCAGGTCAACCTGCGGCAGGGCGTGGTGCGGGTGGTGGGCAAGGGCGACCGCGAGCGCCTGGTCCCGCTCGGCGAGGAATCGGTCGCCTGGCTCGAGCGCTGGCTGGCGGAAGGCCGCGGCGCGCTGCTCGGCGCGCGCGCCACCCCGGCGTTGTTCCCGACCGAGCGCGGCGCGGCGATGACCCGCCAGGCGTTCTGGCAGGCGATCAAGCGCTACGCGCGGCGCGCCCGCATCGCCGGTCCCATCTCCCCGCACACGCTGCGCCACGCGTTCGCGACCCACCTCCTGAACCATGGCGCTGACCTGCGCGTGGTGCAGCTGCTGCTCGGACATCGTGACGTGTCGACGACCCAGATCTACACTCACGTCGCGCGCGAGCGCCTCAAGGAGCTCCACGCCCGCCACCATCCGCGCGGGTGAGGACGCTCTGCTACCATCGGCCGCGCCGCCGCCGGAGATGTCGCCCATGCTGCTACGGACCTTCCTGTGCTGCGCGCTGCTCGGCGCCGGTCCGCTCGCGGCCGGCGAGGCGCCACGCGACCCGGCCCGGGAGCAGGCGCGCGCGGCGCTCGCCAAGCGCTTCCCTTCGGCGCGCAGCGAGGACCTGCGGCCCACGCCCATCCCCGGCCTCTGGGAGTTCACCGTCGGGGTCGAAGTGTTCTACGTCACGGGCGACGCGCGCTTCGTGTTCCGCGGCGAGTTGCTCGATTTCGTCGCCGACCGCAACCTGACCGACCTGCGACGCGCCGAGCTACGGCGCGAGCGGCTCGATGCGGTCCCCGAGTCCATGATGATCTCGTTCGGGCCCAAGGACGCCAAGCACACGGTGACGGTGTTCACCGACATCGACTGCGCCTATTGCCGACGCCTGCACGCCGAGATGGCGCAGATCAACGCCCGCGGCATCCGAGTCAGGTACCTGTTCTTCCCGCGCGCCGGGGTCGGTTCGGAGGCCTGGCAGAAGGCCCAGGACGTGTGGTGCGCGGCGGACCGCAACGCGGCGCTGACCGCGGCCAAGCGCGGCGAGAAGCTGCCGCACCGCGTCTGCGATGCGGACGCGGTGCTGCGCGGCTTCCAGCTGGGCGAGGCCTTCAGGCTCGAGGGCACGCCGCTGGTGCTGAGCGCCGAAGGCTACGAACTCGGCGGCTACCTGAAGCCCGACGACCTGCTGCGCGCGCTCGAGGCCCACGCCGCGCGCCGCCCGCGCGACTGAGCGCTCAGCGCTCCAGCAGCGGCAGCTTGTCCGGCTTGCCGTCCCACTCGGCGCCGTCGGCCGGGCCCGGCCGCTTCTCGGTGATGGTCGGCCACTGCTTGGCGAGCTCGGCGTTGAGCGCCGTGAAGCCCTGCTGGTCCTCGGGGACGTCGTCCTCGGCGTAGATCGCCTTGGCCGGGCACTCGGGCTCGCAGAGGGTGCAATCGATGCACTCGTCGGGGTCGATGACCAGGAAGTTCGGCCCCTCGTGGAAGCAGTCGACGGGGCAGACCTCGACGCAGTCCATGTACTTGCACTTGATGCAGTTCTCGGTGACGACGAACGTCATGGCGTGCTCCGCGGCGGGTGGCGGCCGGATTCTACGGCATCAGGCCCGGGGGCAGCGTGACGTGGTGGACGCCGAACGCGCCGCGGGCGCGGTCGGCGAGGTAGCGCTCGAGCGTGGCCCGCACGCTCGGGAAAGCGAGCTCGTCCCAGGGCAGCTCGCGTTCCGGGCAGAGGCGGGTGGCGAGCGATTCCGCGCCCGGCGCGTGGCGGTCTTCGACCAGCCGACCGCGGAACATCAGGTGCACCTGGCTGACCCGGGGCACGTCGACGATGCAGTGCAGGGTAAGGTCGGCGACCTCGGCGCAGGCCTCCTCGCGGGTCTCGCGCCGCGCCGCCTCGGCGCCGGTCTCGCCCAGCTCCATGAAGCCGGCGGGCAGGGTCCAGAGCCCGCGGCGGGGCTCGATGGCGCGGCGGCACAGCAGCAGGCGCCCATCGCTGGCCTCGAGCACCGCGCCCGCGACCAGCTTGGGGTTGAGGTAATGGACCGTGCCGCAGGCGTCGCAGACATGGCGCGGCAGCGCGTCGCCGGCGGGGACCCGCAGCGTGACCGGTTGACCGCATTCGCCGCAGAAACGCATGGTTTGGTGCCCGGGGCCGGAATCGAACCGGCACTCCTTTTGGGGAACGGGATTTTGAGTCCCGCGCGTCTACCAGTTCCGCCACCCGGGCCGGGGCGCACAGTATAGGGGAGCCCCTCCTGAGCGGCGACGGGCTGCGACGCTCTGCCGACCCCGCGCATCGTAGGTAGCGAGATGGCAAACCCGTTCGACCAGGCGATCGACCCCGGGCTCGTCGCGCGCGCCCAGCGCGGCGACATGAAGGCTCACGCGGCGCTGTTCCAGGCGTTCTCCGCCGGGGTCCACGGCGTGGCGCGTCGCCTGGTGCGTACGCCCGATGCCGCCGACGAGATCGTGCAGGACACGTTCGTCGAGGTGATCCATTCGGTGGCCCGCTACCGCGGCGAGGCGCCGATCGGCGCCTGGATCCGCCGCATCGCGGTCAGCAAGAGCCTGATGCACCTGCGCTCCTACTGGGAGCGCCACCGCAGCGGGCTCCCGGACGGCGACGGCGACGAGCTGGCGGCGCCGGCGGCGCCCGACCTGCACGGGCGGCTCGACCTGGAGATCGCGCTGGGCCTGCTGCCCGCGCCGGCCCGGGCCGTGGTCTGGCTGCACGAGGTCGAGGGCTACACGCACGAGGAGATCGGCGAGCTGCTCGGGCAGTCGCCGAGCTACTCCAAGTCGCAGCTGGCGCGTGGCTACGCACGGCTGCGCGAGCTGTTGGAGAAGGACCGCACGGAGGTCTCGCGATGGGACACCTCGCTATCGAAGAGCTGCTGAGCCTGCGCGACGGGACAGCGGTCGCGCCGACCAGCGCTGCGCACCACGCCGGCTGTGCCGAGTGCCTCGCTGAGGTCGCACGGCTCGGGGCCTTGCGCGACGGGCTGCGCGCGCTGCCGCCGCTACCCCCCAGCCCTGAGCTGTGGGCGCGGGTGATCGCCGCGGTCGAGCCGCCGGTCACGGTCGCGGCGCGCCGCAGCCGCCTGCGGCTGATGGTCGCGGCGGCGGCGGCGAGCGCGGCGTTCGCGGTCGGGGTGGCGCTGGTGGTCCCGCCCGCGCCTGCCGTCGCTCCGGCCACGACCCTGGCGGCCGCGGCGCGCGGCGAGCCGAGCCTGGCGGACCTCATGACGCGCTCGCAGCAGCTCGAGTCGGTGCTGGCCTCGCTCGAAGCGCGGCCCCGCATCACCTCGGCGCGCAGCGCTGGCGCGATCGCCGAACTCGAGGACGGGATCGCGCTCGTGGACTACCACCTCGCCCAAGGCGACGCGACGCTCGACGCGGTGGCCCAGCGCGCGCTGTGGCGCAAGCGGGTCGAGCTCATGGAATCGCTGGTCACGGTGCGCTACACGGGCGAGCGCGCCGACAGCATCTAAGCACGATGGTTCGCGGGCGGAGCCCCGCAGGAGGAAGACGATGGACGGCAGGAAATCGATCGGGATGCTGGTGGCGGTGCTGATCGCCGGGCCGCTCGCGGCCGCCGAGATGACCCCCGAGGCGCGGGCCAAAGCCGAGAAGCGCATGCAAGAGCTGTCGCGCGAGATGGCCGAGCTCGGGCGCCAGCTCGGCGAGGAGCGCCGGCTGCGGTTCCTCGAGGATCGGATGGTGGCGATGAACCGGGCGATGCTCGGCATCAACGTTGACGACGAGGCGAGCCGCGCCAAGGGCGAGGGCGTGGTGGTCGCAGCGGTGACCCCCAACGGCCCCGCTGGCAAGGCCGGATTGCGCTCCGGCGACCTGATCGTCGCGCTCGACGGCAAGCCGCTCAAGGCCGAAGGCGACGATTCGCCGTTCGAGCGGCTGCGCGAGGCGATGTCGGGCAAGGAGCCGGGCGACGCGGCCAGGCTCAAAGTCAAGCGCGACGGCAAGAGCCTCGACCTGACGGTGACCACCGAGGCTTACGCGCCGCGCGCCTTCAGCTTCGGCTTCAGCGGGCCGGCGCTCGGCGAGCTCGACCGGCTGCGCGAGCTCGAGGTGCCGATGGTGCCGCTGCCGCCGACGCCGGGGATGACGCACTTCCGCGCCTTCGCCCGCGAGTGGGGCGACCTCGAGATGGTGAGCCTAACGCCGCGGCTCGGCGAGTACTTCGGCGCCAAGGACGGAGTGCTGGTGGTCCATGCACCGAGCGCCAAGCAGCTCGCGCTCGAGGACGGCGACGTGATCACCAAGGTCGGCGACCGCAAGCCGACCAGCCCCGAGCAGGTGATGCGGATCCTGCGCTCCTACGACGCCGGCGAGAAGCTGCGGGTCGAGGTGCTGCGCAATCGCAAGCCGGTCGCGCTCGAGGTGGTGGTCCCGGAGCGTCGCAGCGGCGGGCGCTGGACTCCGGAGCCCGACCGCGACGTCGAGGTCATCATCCGGCCGGACTGATCCCGGCGCGGCGGGACGCGCTGCGGTGGCCCAGGCGACCCGAGCGGGCGATGGCGCCCGCCCGGGTCGGACCTGGCCACGCTGCTAGACTGCCGCCGCCATGCGGCGCCAGGATTTCCACTTCGAGCTTCCCGAGGAGCTGATCGCACAGCGCCCGTTACCGGCGCGCGCGGCGAGCCGGATGTTGGTGCTCGACCGCGACCGGCAGCGCGACGCGCGTTTCGCCGAGCTGCCCGAGCTGCTCGCGCCCGGCGACCTGCTGGTGGTCAACGACACGCGGGTGCTGAACGCGCGCCTGCTGGCGCGCAAACCGACCGGCGGACGCGTCGAGCTGCTGATCGAGCGCCTGCTCGAGGAGCGCTTGGCGCTCACCCAGCTCCGCGCCAGCAAGGCCTCGTCGCCCGGCACCGTGCTGGCGCTCGAGGGCGGCGCGCGCCTCGCGGTGGGCGCGCGGCGCGGCGACCTGTTCGAGGTGACGAGCCTCGACCTGCCGTTCGCCGCGCTGCTCGAGGCGCACGGCCACGTGCCGTTGCCGCCCTACGTCCGCCGCGCCGACGATGCCGACGACCGCGAGCGTTACCAGACCGTCTACGCGCGGGCCCCCGGCGCGGTGGCGGCGCCGACCGCGGGGCTGCACTTCGACGCGGTGGTGCTCGCCGCGCTCGCGGCGCGCGGGGTCGAGACCGCGGCGGTCACGCTGCACGTCGGGGCCGGCACCTTCCAGCCGCTGCGGGTGGACGACCTGGCCTTGCACGCGATGCATGCCGAGCGCGTCGTGGTGCCCGAGGCGACGGTGGCCGCGGTGGTCCGGACCCGGGCGCGCGGCGGGCGGGTGGTCGCGGTCGGCACCACCGTGGTCCGCAGCCTCGAGACCGCGGCCCGCGACGGGGGGCTCGCGCCGTTCGACGGTGAGACCCGTCTGTTCCTCACCCCCGGGGCGCAGTTCCGGGTCGTCGACATGTTGCTGACCAACTTCCACCTGCCCGAGAGCACGCTGCTGATGCTGGTCTGCGCGTTCGGCGGGATGGAACGGGTGCTCGGTGCCTACCGCCACGCGGTGGCGGCGCGCTACCGGTTCTTCTCCTACGGAGATGCGATGCTGGTGGTACCGGATCCGACCGCGCGGGAGGCCCGATGAGGTTCGAGCTGCTCGCCACCGACGGCGCGGCGCGCCGCTGCCGGCTGTCGTTCGAGCGCGGCGTGGTCGACACCCCGGCGTTCATGCCGGTCGGCACCTACGGCACGGTCAAGGCGATGACGCCCGAGGAGCTGACCGGCCTCGGCGCGCAGATCGTCCTCGGCAACACCTTCCACCTGATGCTGCGGCCGGGCACGGCGGTGATCCGCGCCCACGGCGACCTGCACCGCTTCATGCATTGGGAGGGGCCGATCCTCACCGACTCGGGCGGCTTCCAGATCTGGTCGTTGGCCGAGCTTCGGAAACTGACCGAGGAGGGCGTGGTGTTCCAGTCACCGGTCAACGGCGACCGGATCTCGTTCGCGCCCGAGGATGCGATCCGCGTCCAGCACGAGCTCGGGTCCGACGTCGTGATGGTGCTCGACGAGTGCACGCCCTACCCGGCGACGCCCGAGGTCGCGGCGCGCTCGATGCAGCTCTCGTTGCGGTGGGCGGCGCGCTGCAAGGCGGCGCACGGCGCAGCGCTGGGCGCGCTGTTCGGCATCGTCCAGGGCGGGATGCACGACGAGCTGCGCCAGCGTTCGCTGGCCGGCCTGGTCGAGATCGGATTCGACGGCTACGCGATCGGCGGCCTGTCGGTCGGCGAGCCGGCCGCGGAGCGCGACCGGGTCCTGGCGGCGCTGGCGCCGCGGATGCCCGGCGACCGGCCCCGCTACCTGATGGGCGTCGGCACCCCCGAGGACCTCGTCGAGGCGGTGCGGCGCGGCGTCGACATGTTCGATTGCGTGATGCCGACCCGCAACGCCCGCAACGGCTTCCTGTTCACGCGCCATGGGCTGGTGCGGATCCGCAACGCGCGCTACGCCGACGACGCGGGACCGCTCGACCCCGAGTGCGGCTGCTACTCCTGCCGGAACTACAGCCGTGCCTACCTCCGCCACCTCGACAGGTGCGGCGAGATCCTGAGCAGCCGGCTCAACACCATCCACAACCTGTTCCATTACCAGACCCTGATGGCCGGCCTGCGCGCCGCGATCGCCGACCAGCGGCTCGCCGGGTTCGTCACGGAGTTCTACGCGTTGCGGGGCAAGCCCGTGCCGCCCGTGGCATAATCCGCGCCCCCGTGGCCGGCCCATCGCCCGCCGCACCCCTCGTCCCCGGAGCATCGGAAGGCACATGAGCTTCCTCATCTCAGACGCGCACGCCCAGGCCGCAGGCCAAGCCCAGGGCGACCCGCTGTTCAGCTGGCTGCTGCTGATCGGCATGTTCGTGGTGTTCTACTTCCTGCTCATCCGCCCGCAGCAGAAGCGCGCCAAGGAGCATCGCCAGATGGTCGATGCGCTCAAGATCGGCGACGAGGTCGTCACCGGCGGCGGCATGCTCGGCAAGGTCGCGTCGGTCAGCGAGCAGTTCGCGACCATCGAGGTCGCGAGCGGCGTGCAGGTCAAGGTCCAGCGCCACTCGATCGGCGCGGTGCTGCCCAAGGGCAGCCTCAAGGCCGCGGGCTGAGGCCGGGACGATGCACGTCAACCGCTATCCGGCGTGGAAGAACGCGCTGATCATCTCGTTGGTGCTGCTCGGCGCGCTGTTCGCCTCGCCCAACCTGTTCGGCGACGACCCGGCGGTGCAGGTGAGCCACGCGACGCTGGTCGGCGATCCGAGCGGGCTGCAACGCCGCGTCGAAGCGGCGCTCGCCGCACGCGGCATCGCCCACCATCCCGCCGAGCTGCGCGAGGGCCGCCTCCAGGTCCGCTTCGACGGCACCGAGGTCCAGCTCCGCGCCGCCGACGTGCTGCGCGCCGAGCTCCAGGACCCGAACGCGGTGGCGCTGTTCCTCGCGCCGCGCACCCCCGACTGGATGCGCTCGCTCGGCCTGCGGCCGATGAACCTCGGCCTCGACCTGCGCGGCGGCGTCCACTTCCTGCTCCAGGTCGACATGGATGCCGCGCTGGGCCAGACGCTCGAGCGCTACGAGACCGACGCCCGCACCCTGCTGCGCAGCAAGGACATCAACTACCTGGTGGTGGCGCGCGACGGCGCCACGGTGCTGGCGCGGTTCCGCGAGCCCACCGACCGCGATGCCGCGCGTACTGCGCTCGCCGGCGAGTACCCCGAGCTCACGCTGACCGACGTCGAAGGCGCCGAGGGCGCCGCGTTGCGCCTCGCGCCCAGCGAGGTGCGGATGCGCGAGATCCGCGACGCTGCGGTCCAGCAGAACATCACCACGCTGCGCAACCGGGTCAACGAGATCGGCGTCGCCGAGCCGATCGTCCAGCGCCAGGGCGCCGACCGCATCGTGGTCCAGCTGCCCGGCATCCAGGACCCGGCCGCGGCCAAGAAGATCCTGGGCGCGACCGCGACCCTCGAGTTCCGGATGGTCGCCGGGCCCGACGAGACTTCCGCCAAGATGTTCCGCGAGCGCGATGGCAACCCGGTGGCCCTCAAGCGCGAGGTCATCGCGCGCGGCGACCAGGTCGCCGACGCGCAAGCGACGATCGACGTCGACACCGGCGGTCCGGCGGTCAGCATCAGCCTCGACTCGGTCGGCGGCCGCCGGATGGGCGCGACCACCGCGGCCAACGTCGGCAAACCGATGGCGGTGGTGTTCATCGAGAACCTGCCCACCACCCGGATCGCCGCCGACGGCAGCAAGCTCACCGAACGGCGCCGCGTCGAGACCGTGATCAACGTCGCCACCATCCGCAGCCCGTTCTCCAGCCGCTTCCAGGTCACCGGGCTCGAGCAGGAGGAGGCGCGCCAGCTGGCGCTCAACCTGCGGGCCGGTTCGCTGGCCGCGCCGGTCGACATCGTCGAGGAGCGCACCATCGGTCCGAGCCTCGGCGCCGACAACATCGAGGTCGGCCTCAGGTCGGCGCTGCTGGGCTTCGGCCTAGTGGTGCTGGTGATCGGCATCTACTACGGGGTGTTCGGCTGGCTCGCCAACATCGCGATGGTCTTCAACGTGATGATGTTGATCGCGTTGCTGTCGCTGCTCCAGGCGACGCTGACGCTGCCCGGCATCGCCGGCATCGTGCTGACCGTGGGCATGGCGGTTGACGCCAACGTGCTGATCTACGAGCGGATCCGCGAGGAGCTCAAGCGCGGCCAGACCCCGCAGGCGGCTATCCACGCCGGCTTCGAGCGCGCCTTCGCCACCATCACCGACTCCAACATCACGACCCTGATCGCGGCGCTGGTGCTGTTCGGGCTGGGCTCGGGCCCGGTCAAGGGCTTCGCCATCACGCTCTCGCTCGGGATCGTGACCTCGGTGTTCTCGTCCATCAACGTGTCGCGGATGATGATCAACGCGATCTACGGCGGGCGCCGCGTCGAGCGGCTCTCGGTCTGAGGCCAGCATGGAACTCTTCCACACCATCCCCAGCATCGACTTCCTTGGCCAGCGCCGCTGGGTGATGCCAGTGACGCTGCTGTTCCTGGTCGCCGCGACCGGCTCGTTGCTGTGGCGAGGCCTGAACCTGGGCGTCGACTTCACGGGCGGCGTGGTGCTCGAGTACGCCTACCCGGCGCCCGCTGAACTCGGCGCGGTCCGCGCCACGCTCGAGGGCGGCGGCTTCCACGACGCGGTGGTCCAGCACTTCGGATCCAGCAGCGACCTGTTGGTGCGCCTACCACCGCTCGCCGAGGGGCAGAAGGGGGCGCTGCTCAGCGACCAGGTCACCGCGACCCTGGTGGCCGCGGACCCAGGCGTCGAGCTGCGGCGCGTCGAGTTCGTCGGCCCGCAGGTCGGCGCCGAGCTCGCCCAGCAGGGCCTGTTCGCGCTGGCGATCGCGATGCTCGGGATCTTCGTCTACCTGATGTTCCGCTTCGAGGTGAAGTTCGCGTTCGGCGCGATCGCCGCGACCTTCCACGACGTCGTGTTCACGGTCGGCTGGTTCTCGATCTTCGGCATCGAGTTCGACCTGACGGTGCTGGCCGCGGTGCTGGCGGTGGTCGGCTACTCGGTCAACGACACGGTGGTGGTGTTCGACCGGATCCGCGAGAACTTCCGGACCATGCGCCGCGGTAGCCCCGAAGAGCTGATGAACCGGGCGGTCAACGAGACCCTGTCGCGCACCATCATGACGGCTTCGACCGTGTTCGTGGTGCTGATCGCGCTCTACTTCTTCGGCGGTAAGGTGATCCACAACTTCGCGTTGGCGTTGCTGATCGGCCTGCTGGTCGGCACCTACTCGTCGGTGTACATCGCGAGCGCCACCGCGCTGATGATGGGCGCCTCGCGCGAGACGCTGATGCCGAGCAAGCGTGACGAGGAGCTCGACGCGCTGCCCTGAGGGCGCGCGATCCGGCGCCGGGCTAGGCGGCGGGGACGAAGGGCGCGAGCTCGCGCAGCAGTGCGGCGTGGACCCGTGGGTTGCCCGCCACCACGTCGCCGGTCTCGAGGTGGCGGCCGCCGCCACGCAAGTCGGTGACCATGCCGCCGGCCTCGGCGATCAGCAGGCAGCCGGCCGCCAGGTCCCACTCCTTGAGGCCCATCTCCCAGAACCCGTCGAGCCGGCCGGCCGCGACGTAGGCGAGGTCGAGCGCCGCCGCGCCTGGACGCCGGATGCCGCGGGTGCGGCGCGTGACGGCGCGGAACATGTCGAGGTAGGTCTCGAGCCGCGCGTTCTCGCGGTACGGGAAGCCGGTTCCGATCAGGCTCTCCTCGAGGTCGCGCCGGTCGCTGACCCGCAGCCGCCGCCCGTCGAGCTGGGCGCCCGAGCCGCGCAGCGCCGTGTAGAGCTCCTGGCGCAGCGGGTCGTAGACCACGCCTAGCTCGAGGCGGCCGCGGAAGCGCAGCGCCAGGCTGACCGCGAACTGCGGGAAGCCGTGGAGGAAGTTGGTGGTGCCGTCGAGCGGATCGATGACCCAGACGAAATCCGAGCTGCCGGTAGCGCCCGACTCCTCGCCGAGGAAGGCGTGGTCGGGATGGAAGCTGCGCACCAGCCCGATGATCTCCTGCTCGGCCTGGCGGTCGACCTCGGTGACGAACTCGTTGCGCTGCTTGACCGAGACCTCGAGCTCGCGGCTGCGGTCGAGGTTGCGCACGATCAGGTCGCCGGCGCGACGCGCGGCGCGCACCGCGATGTTGAGCAACGGTTGCATGGCGATCCTGGGTGGTACGGCGCACGACGCCGGACGCGACGCGCGCGGTAGGATAGCAGAAGCAGGCTGGAGACCGCCGATGCTCGACCGGATCCGCTTCGTGCTCGTCGGGACGACCCATCCGGGGAACGTCGGCGCCTGCGCGCGCGCGATGAAGAACATGGGCCTCTCCGACCTGGCACTGGTCGCGCCCGCCGAGTTCCCGCATCCCGACGCGAGCGCGCGGGCGGCAGGTGCCGAGGACCTGCTCGCGGCGGCGCGGGTCCACCCCGACCTGGCGAGCGCGATCGCCGATTGCGAGCTGGTGGTGGCGAGCAGCGGCCGGCGCCGCGGCCTGGCCTGGCCGGAGCTCGCGCCGCGCGAGCTCGCGGCGCGTTGCGCGGCGCTGGCGGCGCCGGCGCGCTGCGCGGTGGTGTTCGGTCCGGAGCGCACCGGCCTCACCAACGAGCAGCTCGGTAGCGCTTCCGCGGTGGTCGCGATCCCCGCCGACCCTGGCTACCCATCGCTCAACCTCGCCGCCGCCGCGCAGGTCCTGGCCTACGAGCTGCGGCTGGCGGCGCTCGCGGAGCGCGCGCCGCTCGCCGCCGAGGGCGCGCCGATCCCGCTCGCGTCGGCCGCTGAGCTCGAGGCCTACTACGCGCGCCTCGAGGTCGCGCTGGCCGAGTGCGGGTTCCTCGACCGCGACCACCCGCGCCACCTGATGCAGCGCATCCGCCGCCTGGTCAACCGCGCCCAGCCCGACCGCAGCGAGATCAACATCCTGCAGGGCATCGTCACCGCGCTGCGCCCGCCGCGCGTCGGGGGCTGAGCGGGCGGTCGGCTATCATCCGCGGCGCCCCGCGGCCGAACCGCCCTCCCGCGCGAACCCCGATGGCCGTCTACCTCGACCACAATGCCAGCACGCCGCTCGACCCGACGGTCCTGGCGGCGATGCGGCCCTACCTCGGCACGCGCTTCGGCAACGCCTCGAGCCTGCACCGCTTCGGGCGGTCGGCGCGCAACGCGATCGACGCGGCGCGCGGCCAGGTCGCCGCCCTGGTCGGCGCCGCGCCCCAGCAGGTAGTATTCACCAGCGGCGGCACCGAGTCCGACGGCCTGGCGCTGTTCGGGGCGGCGGCCGGACTGGCTCCCGGGCGGCTGCTGGTGAGCGCGGTCGAGCATTCGGCGGTGCTCGAACCGGCGCGGGCCTTGGCGCGCCGCGGCTGGGAGCTCGCGCTGCTGCCGGTCGATCGCGACTGCCGTCTCGACCTCGACGCGCTCGACGCGGCGCTGGCGGGCAGCACGGTGCGCTTGGTGTCGGTGATGCTCGCCAACAACGAGACCGGCGTCGTCCAGGAGATCGCGGCGGTCGCCGACCGGGTCCGCGCCGCCGGCGCGCTGCTCCACGTCGATGCGGTCCAGGCCGCGGGCAAGCTGCCGCTCGACCTCGGCGCGCTCGGCTGCCACCTGTTGTCGCTCTCGGCGCACAAGCTCTACGGCCCGCAAGGCGCTGGCGCGCTGGTGGTCGATCCGATGGTCGCGCTCGAGCCCCTGGTGCTGGGCGGGGGGCAGGAGCAGGGGCGGCGCGGCGGCACCGAGCCGGTCGCGGCCCTGGTCGGCTTCGGCGCAGCGACGGCGTTGGCGGTCGCCGAGCTGCCGGGCCGCATCGCCCACCTCGGCGCGCTGCGCGCGCGGCTCGAAGCGGGCCTGCGGGCCCACCCCGGCTGCACCATCGTCGCCGCCGGAGCGCCGCGCCTGCCGAACACAGTACAGTTCGCGCTGCCGGGCTACGACGGCGGCGCCTTGCAGATGGCGCTCGACCGGCTGGGCTTCGCGGTCGCCACCGGGTCGGCCTGCCACAGCGGTCGGCCCAGCCACGTGCTCGAGGCCATGGGACTCGCCCCCGAGGTCGCACGCGGCGTGGTCCGGGTCAGCTTCGGCAAGGACAACCGCGACCAGGACGTCGACAGCCTGCTGGCGGCGTTGGGTTCGCTGCGCAGCGCGCTGCCGGTCAGCGCGGTGAGCGGAGGAGGCTAGCGGATGGACGAGCAGATCTACCTCGACTACGCCGCGACCACGCCCGTGGACCCGGCCGTCGCGCGCGCGATGGCCGAGTGCCTGGGCACCGAAGGCGACGCCTGGGCCAACCCGGCCTCGACCCACGCCGCCGGCCGCGCAGCGCGGGCGCGCGTCGAGCAGGCGCGTGCCGCGGTCGGCGCCGCGGTCGGGGCGCCCGCCGGGTGGGTGGTGTTCACCAGCGGCGCGACCGAGTCCAACAACCTGGCGTTGAAGGGCGCGCTGCGCGCGCAGCGCAAGCGCGGCAAGCACTTGATCACGGTCAAGACCGAGCACAAGTCGGTGCTCGACGCCGCCAAGGCGCTGGCGCGCGACGGCTGCGAGGTCACCTACCTCATCCCCGACCGCCAGGGCCGCGTCGCGCCCGAGCAGGTCGCGGCCGCGTTGCGCGACGACACCGTGCTGGTCGCGGTGATGCTGGTCAACAACGAGCTCGGGGTGGTCCAGCCGATCGAGGCGATCGCCCGCGAGGTCCATGCGCGTGGTGCGCTGCTCCACGTCGACGCGGTCCAGGGCCTGGGCAAGCTGCCGGTCGACCTCGCCGCGCTCGGCGCCGACACGCTGTCGCTGTCGGCGCACAAGTGCTACGGACCGAAGGGCATCGGCGCGCTGGTGGTGCGACGCGCGCCGGGCGTGGTGCTTGAGGCGCAGATGCACGGCGGCGGGCACGAGCGCGGGCTGCGCTCCGGGACCCTCGCGACCCATCAGATCGTCGGCTTCGGCGTCGCCGCCGAGCTGGCGGTGGCGCGGCTCGAGGCCGAGCGGGCGCGGATCGGCGCGTTGCGCGCGACGCTGGAGACCGCGCTCGCCGCGCTGCCCGACGCGGTGGTCAACTGTCCCGTCACGCTCGGTGTGCCGCACATCCTCTCGGTGTCGTTCCGCGGCGTGCACGGCGAGAGCCTGGTCGCCGACCTGCCCGAGCTCGCGCTCGCGACCGGCTCGGCGTGCAGCGCGGCCTCGCCCGAGCCGTCCTACGTGCTGCGCGCGCTCGGGCACGATGACCTGACCGCGGCCGCGACGCTGCGGCTGTCGCTGGGCTGCGGCACGACCGCCGCGCAGCTGCGGACCGCGGTCGAGCGCATCGCCGGCGCGGTGGCTCGCCTGCGGGCCCTGGCGCCTGCGGCATGACGCTGGACCCGGAGTACCCGGCCGGGGTCTGGAGGAGGTTCCGCGCCCCCTCCCATGCCTGTCCGCCGCCGGCG
>Ga0247727_10007171_pt1 | contig 21417 bp, 39 predicted proteins | sample WisWelCaveWW1625_FD_202498 | JGI IMG/M metagenome (GOLD analysis project Ga0247727, IMG submission 202498) | Biofilm microbial communities from Wishing Well Cave, Virginia, United States - WW16-25 | ecosystem: Environmental > Aquatic > Deep subsurface > Groundwater > Cave microbial mat | place... | reverse complement strand
CGCCCGCTCCTCGGGCCGTGCCCACGTCAGCTTCGCCGCCGCTGCCATCTTCGCCCGCACCTCGGGCCGTGCCCACGTCAGCTTCGCCGCCGCTGCCCTCTTCGCCCGCACCTCGGGCCGTGCGTTCGCGGCGCGCCGCTTCGTGAGCCCTTCGACCGTCCACCTATACGTTCGCGACATTCAGGCCGCTCCGGTCTAAAGTGGACCAGTCACAACGAAAAAAAGAGATCGACTCGCCTGAAAAGAATTTGTAGTCCACTCCGGCCCTACTGATTCCCGACGCGACCGCCGAGTTTTTGCTTTGCTATGTGCATGGCTGCCTGGTCCTCGAGCGCCTCGTACACCACGTCCGAGAGGGTTTTCTGCGGATGCTTGGCGATCTGTTCCTCGTAGAAATCGCGCAGCGACTGCGGCACGTAGGCCTTAAGCAGCGCCGAGCGCTTCTCGCGCATCGGCATGGGCATGCCAAGGTTTCTCATGCCGCCGCCCGCTCCACCGGTGGAAACAGCTTCGGCATGTCAGGTCGTAACTGTGAGCGATGCACGCGCGGTTCGGCGCCTTCTACGGGCTTGTCGTGCTCGTCCCGCGGGATCGTGGCGGCCTCGACTTCGGGCACCTGCTCAACCGGAATGCCGCGCTTTCGCCAATTCACGATCGTCTGCGGCAGCACCCCCAGGCGCCGAGCCAACTCGGTGATCGAGCCCACGGCATCGACGGCCATGTCTACGGGCGATTCGTCTTCGTTCGTTCGCATGGGTCCCATTTTAAACACAGCGTTTAGCCTTTTGTCAACGGCATGTTTAGAACAGGCTCCCTAAACTTCTTGTTTATGACCAAGGCACAAGCGAAATCGGGCAACGTCTCGGCCAAGCCGCTCTTCGACTGGTTCAAGAGCGCGAAGGAGAACCGCGGGCGCCTGCGCGCCACCGGTTATTCGGACGGGCGGATCACGAACTGGCGGGCCCGCGGCATTCCTCGAGCCGAGGTCGGCCCGGTCGCCGGGCTCATGGGCATCTCGTACGAGGACTACCTAGTTGCCGCTGGAGAATCACCGCCCAAGGCGCGCGAGCCGGGCACCGCGTACCGCGCCCTGTCCGACGAAGCGCTGCAGATCGCCCTCGCCTTTGATCAACTCCAGTCGCAGGCCAGGGAATTCATTCGCGAGCAGGTCTTCATCTACACGGTGATCGACAAGTCCTTCCCGTGGCTGCGGCACGGCAAGCCGATCGGAAAGTCGTATGCTGAGTTCGAGAGGTGGCACCAGGAGAACATCACGGCGAAGACGATGCTTGACCACCAGCGCACGAAGGAGTCCTCAAAATGAAAATGATCCAGATTCTCCTACTCGCCGTCGCCGCCGCGACCGCCTGGGCGGATTCAGACATCAAGTGCAAGGAGAGTTTCGCCGATAAGGTGCTGGACTCGATCCGCAGCAAGCTGCCCTTCACGGCCCCGCCGACGCTCGAGCAGCTCTCGGATCAGTCGAGGCCGACGGAGGAGCAGCAGGTTGCCCTGATCGAGCTCGACCGCAGGAAGATCCGATGCGCGAATGCCCTAGTGAAGGAATTGTCTGACGCGCCCTCCGAAGCCTTGATCATTTTCAACAGCGCCGTGACCAAAGAGCAGGCCGCGCGCGCCGACCTATACCTCGGGAAAATCACGTTCGGGGAGTACAACAAGACGGTCGCCCAGCTCGGTGCTGCGATGGATCAGCAACTCGCTGCCATCGAGCAGCGACAGGCCCTTGCCGATCAGCAGCGGCGAGCGGCGATCACGCGCGGCGCTGCCGCCGGGGCCCGCCAAGCACTGCCAGTCTACAACCCGTTCCCCAAACCCCTAATCTGCACGTCGACTCGCCGCGGCACGCTGGTCGACACGTACTGCCGGTGATCAAGGCGGGCGTGGTAGTCCTGGCCGTGCTCGCGGTGTTGTGGGCGACCAGGCTCGAGGTGGTGCACCTACATCGCGCCGAGTTCATCGTCCTGAACCGCTTGACCGGGGCCATTCGATATTGCGATCCAAGTGGTTGTTTCCCTGTGGAAGATGCCCCTGCTCACCGGACCACCTACGACGATCTGATCCACAAGAAGTAGCCCATTTGTTCCACGGGGAACTAAACATGTTGTTGACTTTTCTCTAAACGCGGTGTTTAATCGCTCCTGCTGGCCCATGCACGGGCCTTGGAAAGGGAGCGATGAGCAGTACCAGCAAATGCATTGAGGACGTCATGGCGGACGCGCGCGCCGCGCGTCCTTCGCTCATCCCGATCCCCACCGAGGCGTTCCGCCTGCGGCTTCCTGACGAGTTTCATCCGCACACGATCGAGATCAGAGTGCCGTACGCCTACGGAAGCGCGAACTGGCGGATCAGGGCACAGGAACCGAAGAGTGGCGCCGGGCGTGGCTGCTCGCCGACCTGGCTTGGCTGGAAGCTTCAGGACTTTCAGGTTGCGCGGCTGATCGCCAACGCCCCGCTACTGCTTGAGGCGCTGCGCGAAGCGAAGCGACATATCCACGTGGACGACCGCGAGGCATGGGAAAAGATAGACGCCCTGCTCGCCAAGATCGAAGGGCAGTCGTGAACCTGCTCGACATCCGCGATTCGATGCAGCTCAAGGATCAGCAGGCCATCGCCGCGCGCTTTTGCCGCAGCTTCACCGGCTCCTGCAGGTGGCGCGGCCAGAACTTCACCGGGACCGTGACTTGGGGGCCCGACCGTCTTTCCTTCGCGGTCGAGCACTTGAGTGATCAGTGCGCGCGATGGATCGGATACGCCGCCGCCGAGGACGAAGGCCACGAAGCGATCTGGTGGGGCACCGAGAAAACCGAGCGCGGCACCTATGTCGCGCAATTCCAGCTCACCTATCAGGACGCCACATGAGTGCCATCACGCTGAAATTTCCCGAGCCGCAACCCTGCCACGCCTGCGGGTGCAAGTTCGCCAGGGCCGTCTGCCCGCTCTGCAAGGAGGAACGGCCGCTCTACACCGCCCTCAAGAAGCAGACCGCGCGCGAGCGCGGCGTGCAGCCGATCAAGGAGCTGCCGGCGTGCCTTCACAACCCGAAGGCGTTGTGCGACTGCGGGCTCATGGGCAACTGCCTGCCCGACGCCGCCTGACCATCACCAAGGAGACCAGCATGGAAGCCGTAACCGACAAGAAGGAAGAAGCCAAGCCTGCCGATACTATCGTCCGCGCCGGCGAGTCGTACTCGAAGCGCAATGAGGTGCCTGCTGTCGTTGTGCAGCCGACGAACCTGATGCAGGCGCTCGCCAGTGCCGCCGCCGACCCGCGCATGGACGTCGACAAGGTCGAGCGCCTCTTCGCGATGCACAAGGAGCTGCAGGACCGCGAGGCCGCGCAGGCATTTCACGACGCGATGGCGCGCGCCCAAGCCAGCATTCGGCCGATCGCCAAGGACCGGCGCAACGAGCACACGAAGAGCTGGTACGCCACGCTCGCCGCGATCGTCGACGAGATCACGCCCCTCTATACGCAGGAGGGGCTGTCGATTTCCTTCGACACCTATTCCCCGGAGCGCGACAAGGAAATGCCGCCGCTCGAGAAGGGCTGGCACCGCGTGATCGCCATCGTGGCGCACCGCGGCGGGCACTCGCGAAAGTTCCACCTCGAAGCGCCGCTCGACGACGCGGGCAAGGACGGCACGAAGAACAAGACCGGCATCCATGCGATGGGCTCGACGGTCAGCTATCTGCGCCGCTACCTCATTTGCATGATCTTCAACGTGGCCACCGCCGACGACAACGACGGAAACGGCCCGGGCAACGGCGGCGACAAGATGGACGAGAAGAAGCTGGCCGATCACCTCGCGGCGATCGAGGCTGCGACCACCGAGCAGGAGGTGATGAAGGCCTTCGGCCCGGCGTGGAACGTCGCCGAGGACCTGAAGGACAAGGATGCGCAGCGCCGCCTTATGGCGCACCGCGACGCCCAGCGCAAGAAGCAGCGTGGGGCCAGGTCGTGAAGATCATCGACTTTCCGCAGGGCAGTGCCGAATGGGCGGCTGCGCGCGCGGGCCGCGTCACCGCCTCGCGCATCGCCGATGTGCTGTCCCGAGCTCGCGACCGCAAGAGCGAAGGGGCGACCCGTGCCAACTACAAGGCGCAGATCATCGCCGAGATCCTCACCGGGAAGCCGCAAGAGGACGACTACACGAATCAGTGGATGGACGACGGCGTCGAGAACGAGCCGTTCGCCAAAGCCACCTACGAGACCGTAGCCGGGGTCTTTGTCGACCCGCTGCCATTCGTCGTGCACCCGCGCCTGGACCGCGCCGGCGCCTCGCCCGACGGCCTGATCGGCGACAAGGGTATGGTGCAGCTCAAGTGCCCCAAACCCGCGACGCACATCGGCTACTGCCTCGCCCGCGTCGTGCCCTCGAAGTACGAGCCGCAGATGCATTGGGAGATGGCCTGCTGCGAGCGCGAGTGGTCCGACTTCGTTTCGTATTGCCCGGCGCTACCGGCGCCGCTCAACCTCTTCGTGGTGCGCCTGCCGCGCAACTCTAGCGAGGAGCGCCGCATCACCGCCGAGGTCGCGCAGTTCAACCGCGAGGTGGACGAGATCATCGAGAAGCTCACCGGCAAGCCCGTCGGCGAGTTCCTCGACCGCCTCAAGCTCAAGGAGGCAGTCCTGTGAACACGCAACCCGCCACCGCCATCGCCGAGTACAGCCCGATCGAAGCCGCGCTCGCTGGCATCGAGAAATTCCGCAACCTGGTCGTCGACGTGAAGACCGAGCAGGGCATGAAGGACGCCAAGGCCGCGCACCGCGAGGTCGCCGCCGTGCGCATCGCGCTGGAGAAGACCCGCGAGCAGTTGAAGAAGGACGTGCTCGAGCGCGGGCGCCTGATCGACGGCGAGGCGAAGCGCATCGCGGTCAAGGTCGCCGAGATCGAGGACCCGATCAAGACGCAGATTCAGGCCGAGGAGCGCCGTGCCGAAGAGGCGCGCCATGCGGCGATCGAAGCCGAGCAGAAGCGGCTCGCCGAGGAAGAGGCAGCGCGCAAGCGAGCCGAGGAGGAACGCCTCGCGGCCGAGAGGAGGAAGCTCGACGAGGACCGCGCCCGGTTCGAGGCCGAGCAGCGTGCAGCTCGCGAGAAGGTGGAAGCCGAAGAGCGCGCCTCCCGCAAGCGCATTGAGGAAGCCGAGGCGCAGGCCAAGGCCCAGCGCCAGGCAGAGGAAGACCGGCTGCGCGCCGAGCGAGAGCGGGTTGATGCCGAGCGTCGAAAACTCGAAGAGGACGCCCGCGCCGAGCAGTTCAGGAAAGACGAGGAGGCCCGCGCCGTGCGCCTGGTGGAGCAGATCAAGCGCGAGACCGAGGAGAACGCCCGCGCCGCCGCCGAGCGTGAGCGGCAGCGCCTGATTCTGGAGAAGACCGACGCCCGCACGTCGTTAGAGCTCTGGCGCAATCGCTACGGCCACATGCCCGAGTACGCGGACGTGGTGCGCGCGATCGACGAGTGCCTGGAGCCGGCATGATCAGGGCTCGGCAGTCCACCATCGAAATGCCGCTGACTGTCGTCGACCACATCGCCGACATTCAGTCCTGCACCACCGTGGAAGAGATCCGCGACTTCGGCGATCAGCTCCCGGTGGAGGTGCGGCAGGACGACCGCTTCACGAGGGCGGTGGCGCGCCGCCTCGCGGAGCTCCACGCCAAGAAGGCCGCGGCGCCGCGCGACCCGATGCTGCTTCGCAGGCTCGGCGGTGATCTGTGGCTCGTCGTGGCCCATTGGGACTTGACGGAGGTCGAGCGCGCGGCGATGGCGACGAGGGTCAATGGGTAGTCCTACAATGCATTTGGAGCCGCCTAGCGACGTTGGCCAAGCATGGAAGGTGTGCAATACCTGTGGGCGCGAAGTCGTGTCCAGGCGCAAGTGGGCGCGTTTTTGCTCGACGAAGTGCCGGAACGACTTCCACGGCGCCGAGCGTCGGCGGGAGGCCCAGCGCGCCGCCGCGCCCGACCTGTACGAGGCGCTGCTCGCCGCTCGGCAGGCGATCCGCGGGCAGGACGTTGAGCACATCTGGATCAACTACCCCACGGTCCCAAAGATCAGCCTCGGGGTGAAGATGGACCAAGCGCTCGCCAAGGCCGGGTACAAGGAGCCGAAGCCCGAGCCGGTCCCGGAGGTCGCGAGCGCGTGAGCCGCCTGCTCACCCTCAAGGAAGTCGCCGCCCGGCTGGGCCTCGAGGCCACACCCCGGGCTGTATACTCGCTGCCCATTCGCCGGTCGCCGCTGTCTACGCGGCGCACCAGGTGGGCCGAGGAGGACGTGGAGTCCTATCGAATCGCATGCCGGTCTACATCGACACCGACAAGAAGCGCTGGCGCTTCAGCTTCAACCGAATCGTTGGCGGCCGTCGTTGGCGATCTACCAAGCTGCTTCCGGCGGCATGGGGCCGCGCCAAAGCCGAGGCCTTCGACCGGCAGGAAACGTCTCGCCTCTACGCGCTTGCGACTGGTCTCGAGCGGCCGGAACCACTGATCGGGCAGGCGGTCGAGCTCTATCTTGACCACCGGATTCCGAAGCTGCGCGACGGCAGGGGCATCACCCAGGAGCTCGCCTACCTCGCTGGCTACATCGACGGCCGCCCGATGTCCGACCTCGCCGCGGTCTGCCGGGAGTACGCCGAGGAGAACCTCGAGCTCGCGCCGGCCACTATCAGGAACCGCCTCGCCTACCTGAGGTCCGCCGCGCGTTACGCCTGGCGACGGCACAACCTCACGCCGAACGACCCGACTGGCCAGATGGAATTCCCCGCCGTCAACAACGTGCGGGACGTCAGCCTGCCGGTCGCCGAGTACGAGGGCCGGATCCTCGTGCCGCTGCGCGCGATCGACCTCGAGACCTGCGCGATGTTCACCCTCGCCTTCTACACGGGCTCGCGCTGGGCCTCCGAGATCCTGCCGCGGCAGTCCGCCGACGTGCACCGCCTGATCGTCAAAGTGAAGGGCAAGCGCAAGGAGCGGGTGCTGCTCGCCGTGGGCACGACGAAGAACGGCAGCCCGCGCTTCGTTCCGGTGCCGCCCAAGGCGCGCTGGACGCTCGCCTACCTGCCTTTCAAGCACTCCGAACGCTACTACCGGGACCGCTTCAATGCGGTGCGCACCGCGGCGAAGCTGCCCGAGATCGTCCCGCACGCCGGCCGACACATCGTGGCGACTGAGATCCTGCTGCACGGCGGCACACTCCCCGACGTATCGGCGGCGCTGCATCACAAGCACTGGGGATCGAGCGCGCGCTATGCTCACCTGGTGACCGAGCACACCGAGCGGGTGCTCGAGGGGATAGGGCGCAGGAAAATGCACACCCCCCCTCGGAGGGCGGCGAAGAAGAAAGCAGCATAAGTCGCTGTTTTCCCTATGGTGCCGGAAGAGAGACTCGAACTCTCAAGGTGTCGCCACCGGCGGATTTTGAGTCCGTCGCAGCCCTTGGCCGCACTTACGGGATTCGAGCGGCGAGCAGCATGGAAACGCCCAGAAAATCAGGGTCGGATGCCGGAAAAATGCACACCACCTACAGGAGCGCCACCTCAGCTTCTCTGCGCAGCACCAGCCCAGGGAGTTTCCGGCCGCCGCCGTTCACCCACTTGCGCAACTCCGCCGCGGCCTCTTCCCAGCGCTCGTCGTTCACGCGCCGGCGCAGCGTTGAGCCGCGCAGCGCGCCCAGGCCAAGGTTGTAAGCGAAGTCTGAGATCGCCGAAAGCCGGTCCCCGGTGAGCAGCGGGCAAGCGGCGTGCGTGCCGCGGGCGAACTTCAAAGCATCGTGTTCGAGCCTTTGGTCGGCGTATTCCTGAGTCCAAGCCCGGCCAGGGAACACGTCCGGCCCGGTGGATCCCCAGCCGCAGGTCCACACGCCTGCAGGGCACAAGTACGACATCAGCCGGCAGCCCTCGAAGCGCCGGATCAGCGCGTACAGGGTGTCGAGGTCGTTCAGCATGGCTCGAAGACTCCGTCGGTCAGGTGGCCGTGCCAGCCGCAACCATTGCGGTCCTTGCTGTGCAGGATCGACGGCGTGCACGTCGGTTTCTCGCGGTTATTATTCCAATTCCACTTCGGCCGTCCGTCGATGTCCCGAAAGGCGATCGACGTGATCTGGCGGCAGCCAGGGCACACGAAGATCAACCCGGCCTCGACCTCATCATCCTTGAGCGTGTAGTACGCCCCAACGCCCTCCGTGCCTGGCTTACCAGTGCATCGGTCATTTACCCACTCGCGGATTTTGTTCGAGAAGATGCTGCGCACCAACCGCAGCGGCACCGCCGCGCCGCTCACTTTCCGCGCTTGGCGAGTTCTCGGTTGGCGAAGTAGAACCCGGCGATAGTGGCGAGGAGGCTCATGTCGAACTCGTCGGCGACGAAGCCCTGGTTCAGCACCTTGAGCGCCCAGATAAGGAGGCACACCGTCGCAAAGGACGGCCTCACCGCGCCGTTCCATCCGTCGATCCAGCGAACGCCGGTTTTCGCGTTGGCCGACTTCATCGCTTCCACGAACGCCTGGTACTCGGCCTTCGCCATATCCACGTCGCCCTGAACCTGGACGGTCTGGATCCCGAGTTGGTGTTGAAGCTGAATCGTCTTCTCCTGCCGCTCGGCCCTGCGGTCGTCCAGCTCGGCCTGCAGCTTCAGCATTTCCTGCTCGTGCTGGTGGTCTTGGCGCTTTTGAACGAAGGAAGCGACCTCGCCCCAGATCATCCGGAAGACCGAGCCGCCAAGGAAAGAAAAGAGTGCGGAAAGCATTTAGACCTCCTTGCCTGGTTTCGAGAGCGCGCAACTTCCCTCAGAGAGCCCGCGGTAGGTCGCCACCGCACGCGTCCAGTTCGCCTGGTCGAAGACGTAGAACTTACGGCCCTCGACCTCGATCATCTCGATACTTGCGATCGGGCACTTCGGCAGCGGCGCGCAGCCGGCGAGAATCAGGCCCGCTAGCACCAGCACAACGAGCCACGCGACGATAGCCCACGGTCGCATCCTCGCCCGTTCATCGCGTTCTTCTATCGAGCGAAACGGCGGGAGCGTGTCCTCGTCGTTCAAGTGCGCCCCTCCCGGGTGCGGATCTCGCGCGAGATTTTGTCGAAACCTTCGTGCATCTCGCGGCGCAGGTCCTCGAACCGCTCATTGAAAAGGTCTTTCATCTTCTCGTCGCGGGAGAAAAGCTCCTTCACGTCGTCGCGCAGATCTCGACGCTCCTGCACCGCGCGCTCGCGATGTTCGTTGAATTCTTCCTTCGACATGGCGTCCTCGGCCATCTCCTGCGCCTTTTTGATGCGTTCATGCACGTCTTTGAAAAGCCACGAAAAGACCGCAGTCACGGCAGCGAGCGCGCCGCTGATGATCTCGCGCCAGAGTCCTGGATCCTGCTCGGCCGCCACTAGAGCGCCTTGTAGATTGCGGCCATGCGGGCGCGGATCGCGCTGACCTGCGCGCCCGAGAGCGCGCCCGGCGCCACGCCGAGCCGGTAAGCCTCGCACGAGATCACATGCGCGATGAAGGCGCGGTGCAGGTCGAACCCATATTGAGGCGCGGGCGACGCGGACACCCCAGCAATACATGCCGCTTCGAGGTCCGTCTGAGACGGCGGGGGTGGCGGTGGCGGTTTTAGCACGAACGACGCACCATCAAAATCGTGCGTCTGCGGGCTAATATCGTCCGCACAATCGCGCCACACAATGGCGTCGTGCACTGGGAACGGAATGCCCCCGCTCGCAGGATCTGGATTAATCGGCTCAATCTGGCAAAGCCGGTTCGTTGCTTTTTCTATCAGCGCCTTCTTCATCAGAAAAACTCCTCGACGATGCAAATACCTCCCGCGCCCGCGGCACCGGCTGCGGTGCTGGAATTGTTTGAACAGGCTCCGGACGCGCCACCGCCGTAGTTGCTGCCTGCATTACCGTTCGCGTTCCCCCCAGGGGGGACACCCCCTCCGCCCAAAATTGATGACCCGCCTAGACCACCAAAGCCGCTCGCTCCAGCAACCGTTGCCTGACCGCTAGGAGAGCCGACGCCATTGACATTGCCACCAGACCCCGTGCCGGCCGCAGTGCCAGCGAGGACGTTGCTCGCGGTCGCCCCTGCGCCGGCCCCGCCGCCAGTTGCCGAGTGATGCGCGCCAAATGAAGTGGTGCCGCCAGCAGTGCCGTTGTTCGCGCCCGACGCGCCACCAGTGCCCCCAGCGCCCACGGTGACCGTTTCCGTGGCCCCCAGCGCCGCCGCCTCGATCCATTTGATCGAATAACCGCCGCCGCCGCCGCCGCCTGCGCCAGTGCCGACGCCTTGCGCAGCCCCACCGCTACCACCACCACCAGCGACGATGGTGGATTTGATGCGCCTGAGTCCGACAGGCTTGGTCCAGGTGCCGCTGCCGGTGAAGACCTGCACGCTCCGAAACTCGCCGTTCGTCACCCGCGCAGAGCGCCAGCGGTTATCGGTTGCGTCGTACCAGAGCACGATGCCCTGATCGGGCAGCAATGTGATGTCATTTTCGAGGTCGAAGCGGTTGGCTACGCTGCTGTTGGCATCCTGCGTCTTCAAGACGAGCGGATTCGCGCCGACGTTCAGTAGTTTGAAAATGCGACCATCAGCCCCACCCTGCAGACCGGTGATATTCCGGCTCGCATCGGTCGAGAGCCGCAGCACGCTCGCCGCAGAGAGGCCACTCGGGTTGTAGTCGTTCTGGTTGCTCGTGATCTGCGACGGGCTAATGTCGCCACTAACACTCAGCGCCCCCGTCACAACGAAGTCGCCGATTTGCACGCCAACGGCAGTTATGGCGCGCTTTACCGCTGCAGCAATGGAGTGAAGGTCGAGGCCGCCGAGCATTAGGTAAAGTCTCCGCCCTCACCGGCGATGTAGATCGTCTTCGCCGCGGTGACGGCCACCTTCGCTTGGAGCGAGAGCGTCGTGCCGCTCGCGCAGTCGATCCACTTCGCGATCCCGTCGGTCTGCAGGCCCTTAAGGCGCGAGCCAGCGAAGAAGTCGACCGCTGCGGTCGCGCCATCGGTGCCGGCACCGACCGGGATGTCCACCTCGCCGAGGATGTAGTCCACCGCGGCAACTGTCTTCACGAGTTGCAGCGTGCGCTGGCTCGTGTCGTCGCTACAGATGATCAGGTTCTTCAGGCGCGTGCCCGCGCCGACCGGCACCACGATGGTCTTTTTGCCGGTACCATCGGCGTTGACAATCTTCGCGACGAAGTCGCGCACGTTCGAGATCAGGGTCGGATTTGCGCTCATGGTCTATAGCCCGTTGAAGAGTTCACGTACGAGGATGGTCTGCACCGGCCGCACTTCCTGGTCGAGCTCCGCGATCGCGGCCTGCACGGTGACCGCGGAGAGAGTTGAGGTCGGCGAGAAGCTGATCGTCGCGGCCGTTGAGTTCGCCGTGACCTGACCCCACTTCTCGGCCGCGAGATCGGTGGCGAAGGTGCCCGAGATGTGGGTCACCATGCAGACGTAGACGATGCCGCCTTGCAGCACAACATCGCCCCGTGCGTAGGCGGTCGCTGTGACCCAGCCCCCGCGCACGGTCCACGCAGCGCTGGAGAGGAGCGCCAGCACGTCCGTGCTGAGGGACGGGATCTGGACGACCTGATCGAGCAGACGCCCATCGTCCCTCTGGATCAGCGCGAGGTTGTCGCAAATCTGGTCGGTCGTGACCTTCAGCGCCGCCATCAGCGCATCGAGCATGGCGGTGCGAACGGTCGAGCGACCTGCTACACCGCTTGCCTCTTCGTCTGAGAAATCGACCGAGATCGAAAAGCGCGTGGGTTGCGCCATTTACCTTGTTCCTTCAGTGGCCGACCGACTATAGGATTTCTTCGCCGCCTGATAAAGCAGCGTCTGCTCCTCGGCGATGTCCTGCATCTCCGAATTCTTCTCGTTGACCGCCTCGCGCTTCTCCGCAGGCGTCATGTCGCTGTCCCACTCGATTGCGCGGATCCCGAGGAACGGCGCCGAAGCCGCGGGCATTGCCTCAGCGGGCTGCACGGCGGCTGCTGGCGCGCCCCCGAGCAACAGGCCGTGCGCCGTGATCCGCAGCGCCGTCCTCGAGAAGGTGCGCCGTTCATTCCTTCTTCTTGCTGTAGCCGAGGGCAGCGTCGATCACCGCCTTCATGTCGGGCTCTTTCTCCTCGGGCTCTTCATCGCCCTCGGCTGGGTAAGCCTCGACCTCACGTAGCTCGATCTGCAGCTCGTGCCGGCCGCCCTGCTCGCGGTCCTCGGCGGTGAGCCCGACGATCTTGCCTTTGAGAGTGACGACGGCAGGTTGGCCGACCTCGAGCGCGTCGATGATCTCTGGCGAAGCCTTCACGTAGACCGTCGGATAACGCTTCTTCTTCTGCCCTTCGGCCGCGATGGGCGTATTGAAGTCTGGCTCGGGCTTGACTCGGTATGTCGGCATCGTCACCTCCAGCGATTGAACGATTGCGCCCTTGCAGCGCCGTGGCGGTGACGAACCGCTGCTCAGTCTGTGGAGGCGAACCCACGTACAGCCGGATCGCTAGCGAGAATAGCTTTTCTGGCGTGGTAGTCAATCGAGAAAAACGAAGGGCGCTCGAAAGAGCGCCCTTCGCACTGCTCCGTACCTTGACCAGCCACGCCTTGCCGGGCTTGGCCCCGCCTTGCCTTGCCTCCCCGGGCCTTGCCACGCCTTGCCTAGCGATCCCGGGCCATGCCTGCCGTGCGTTGACGTGCGTTGCCGTGCCGTGCGTTGCCCAGCCCAGCCTGCCACGCTCTCTATGCTGCGATTTTTTCTTCTGCTTCTTCGATTGCCTCGAACACGTCGCCAAACTCGCGCAGTTCTCGATACCGCTCCTGCCACGATTTCAGCTCCCCAAGCGCACACCGCAGCACCTGCGCCCGGAGTTCTTTGTTTGACAACGCCTCGCGCACGCCCATATAACCCCTGCGGCTCTCGCCGTTGTCCGGCACTTCGACGTGCACGAACGCTCGCACGGATTTGTCCGGGAGGCGTCGGTCGTCGATGCGCACGACGATCGAGCGTAACAGCTCTCGTGCCTGATCGAGCCGATACTTCTTCGCGGCCTCGCTGTCTTCCCATTCGAAGTGATCGTGCAGAGGCGAGCGTTTCGGCCGCGCATCGGTAACTACAGCCTCCGGCGTTACCAGCCCGCGGTGCTCGCGCTTTAACTGCTCGAGCCGCTGGCCGGCGATTTGGGCATTGAGGCTCACCCTCGCGCCTTCGCGCCAGGCGTACACCATCCTGCGTGCCATCAGACCTCCCCTTCCCGCGCGACGTGAAAGCGCCCGTAGCTGCCGTCGCGCTGCGGCCGCCACTCGCCTACTCCGATTGCAAAGCCAGCCACCTCGAACAAGCCGACGAGCTGCTCGATCGACAGCACCCCGACGTTGACCACCGCCTCCAGAGTCGTGCTCCACTTCTCGAACTCGCCACGGTAACGAATGTCGGCGGTGCCCATTGCGATACGCACCATGTCCTCGCGCATCGACGGCTCTCCTTGGATGCACGCCAGTTCGCCCTGCAGGTGGAAAGCACCGCGCGCCTCCACCTTCGTCAGGCCATCGACGTGCGAGCAGGCATCCACAGCCGCAGACTTGAAAGCGACCATCGGGAAACCGTAGCCGCCATCGGGGTGCGGGTAGAGGCTGTTGGCGTAATCTTGCTTCGGGTCCTTCGCAGCTTTAGCCTCCTTCGCGCGCTTCATCTGCTTGTCGAGCATGGCGCCGATCGCCTTTTTCGACCACTGGTTGCAGATCAGCGGCGAGTCGCCGATCAGGGTGATGCTCACCCGCTGCAAATTGAGCTTCGGTAGCGCGATTCCAGTCATTGTTGTCCTCTCTGGTGACCATGCAGCATCGTTTCCTTCGCGAGCCGCACTGCGGCGTGCTCCTGCAGCACGTCGTAGACGTAATCGCTCAGGGTGGTGCGTGGGTCGTTTGCGATGAATTGCTCGTAGGTCTCCCGCAGCGATGTGGGGACGTTGGCCTTCAACTGCGCCGATCGCTTCTCACGTCGGATCATTGCTGGCCGAGCTTCTGGATGAAAACCTTGACGATCGGGTCGCGCTGGATCGCCAAAGCGGCTGCGGTGGAAATACTCCGCCCCTCGTGCGATGCGAGCTGCTCCAGTGCGTATCGCACGGTCGGAACTAGATGCACCGTGACAGCAGCCGTGCGCTTCTCGCGGCGAGGGGCATTGCTCATGCCGTAACCTCTTTCGCGCGCGTCATTCGATAAGCCCTCAGATCGACCGGATCGCGTTCGGTTGGCTCTGCGAACAACGCGCGTCGCCCCTTCGTGTCTTCGCGCTCGTGATCCTCGACGAACTCAGTCATCGCCTCCGAGCACATGAGCGCGGCCGAGATCAAGCCGCCCTTGCGGTTGTCGTCAAGGTGCTCGGAACAATCCGGGTCCGCCGCCAGCGCATCGGCAAGCATCCTCAGAACGGTGTCAAGGCCATAGCTGGCATGCCGCAACTTGCCGAAGGACACATCCCTTACCGCTGTCAGCCGATGGTATGCACCCTCCGGCCACTTTCTATCTTCGCTACAATTGCTCTCAGCCATCCGCGTCTCCTTTTAGATCGGTTGGTCAGGCGGCGCGGGGTGTTGATGCACCTCGTGCTGCCGCTTCAGCTTCCTTCCTCAGGTACTCCCGCAGCGCGGCCGTCACGATTTGCGAGGTGCTTCTGTCGCGCTCGTCAGCCACGAGCTTCGCCCGCGCCATTACGTCCGCCGGCAGATACAGCGTGAAGCTCTTCCCTTCCTTCTTGCGCATCGGCCCTCCTTTCGGCATATGTGCTACAAGTGCATCATAGATGCAGATGTAGCTTATTGCAAGTGCAGCTAGTGTCTGGCACGGTTCCGGCCCATGACCGAGACCGAATCCATCTCCTACTCGTTTCGCATGCCCAGGGCCTTGAAGGACGCTCTCAAGGCGGACGCTGACAAGAACTCGCGTTCGTTAAATCAACACGTTACGGACGTTCTGACGGCCTACCTCGAAGGGCGTCTCATTGATGCCGAACGGCTACTATCCGATCCTGCCGTGCGCCGCCTGCTCCGCGCTGCGATAGAGTTGCACTCCACCGCCAAGAAGAAACGATGATCCGCACACTGTCCGCCGCGCTCGCGCTGGCCTTGGCCCTACCGGTCATGGATGTCGACGCCCGCGAGCCGCGCAGCAAGTCCGTGCGCGCCAAGTTCCAGCGGTCCAACCCCTGCCCGTCAACGGCCAACGCTCGCGGCGCCTGCCCGGGCTACCAAGTGGACCACATTCGTCCCCTGCACCGCGGCGGCGCCGATGCCACGCACAATATGCAATGGCTCACCATCGAGCAGCACAGGGAGAAGACGGCCCGCGAGACGGCGCAGCGATGACCTCAACCACAATACTGGGAATCGTGTTGGGACCTGCGGTGGCTGCCGTGCTCTTCGGCGGCACGACCTGGCTTTGCAGGCGCTACCTGCCGAGCGGGAGACTTAAGACCATCCTCTTCGATCCGCGCATTGGCAAGGGCGCGGCGTGGATCGTGTACGGCGGCATCGCCGTTTGGTTCCTGTACCTGATGAATACGGTCTAGCGCACGCCCTCAAGCGCGGTGGCCGTGCCCAAGCCAGCCGCGATCCGCTTCGCCAGCTCGGTTCTCCCCGCAGCATCCGCATCCCGTAGCACGACGCTCGGCCCGTAACTTGGCGTCGTCCCGATACTCTGGAAGAACTTCGACAACAGCGCCGATCGCGCCGCCGGGCGCGCGAGGACGCCCAGCATCAGCGCGGGGTTGCCCGAAATGGCGCTGACCCCACCTGCGGTCGCCCAATCAAGCGGGCTGCCAGGCAGCACCGAACCAACCTTATCCACCTGGCGGGTCGCCTTCGGGAACGCGGAGGCAAACTCGCCGATCGTCTTGAACTCGTCGCTGATGGGCTTGCCCTTCTTCACGGCCTGGGCGAACACCGCTGCGTCTATATTGCCCGTGGCTGGATTCAGGGCAGCTTCGGCCGCGTAGGACTTGGCGATCAGCTTTCTTGCCTCCTTGAACTCTCTCAATGCATTGGGGCCGCCGTTCCCGGTGTAGGCAAGGTTCCGCTCCATCAGGTCCTCGACCTCACGTGCAGCACCCTTGTAGAACTTCGCCGCCCCAGCCTCCCCTGCCCGGTATGCGGCGGTCGCCTTCTCCCTAAGAGCTTTGGTCAACTCCACCAAGGTGCGGCCATCGAAGGCCTCTTTCTTCATGCCCTCGGCGATCTTGAGCACATCCTTGCTGGCGAGTTCTGGGAATTCCTCGGCCAACTTCTTCTGCGCCGCAGCAAGGCCTTCGAGCCTAGCCTTGTAAGTCGCATCGGCAACGAACTGCCCCTGCCCGAGGGCCTCGTATGCCTGTCCAGCCTCCTTGCGGATCGCGGCAAGCGCCTCGGGAGTGATCGGGCGATTGTGCGGAAGCCTAAGGCCCAGGGCGGCAAGCCGATTGGTCACTTCTTGATTCTTCGCCGACGCACTCTGAGCGGTGCTGAGCTTGCCGGCAACGCTCTCCAGTACCCTATTGACTGCGGTGGGGTTCGCCTGCGAAGGTGGTACTACGTAGCCCGCATCTCGTCCGGCGGCGAGAGCGGCGTTCTTCGATGCGTCGGCACTCTTGCGCGCCGCTTCGGAGGCGGCCGTGCTGCTCAACTTGCGGCTGATGAATTCGGCGATTTTGTTCCCAACCTTCTGCCCGATTGCACCGCCAGCGCCACCTGCGGCGGTATTCAAAGTGCGGCTCTCGCCCTCGACTGTCGGTTGCAGAAAACCTTGGGTCGCGCCGACCGCTGCCGCTCCACGAACTGTATTCAACGCAGCCACCGGCGCGGTCAATACGGCAAGCGCAACGGCACCCAGGACGTTACCGACCTTGCCGCTTGTCGTGGCCATGAGCGGTGCTTCCAACTTTCGCGCCTCTTCGATCTCTGCCTTAGTCTCGCGCGCGCTGTCCGCTGCGGTAGGCATGCCAAGCGCCTTGCCGAGACGACCGAGAAGCGACTGCTTGCGCTCCCCGGTGATGAGTTCGGCCAGCGTGGGCGGCCCTTCAAATTTCCGCTCGAGCCAGACTGCCGGAATGTCCAACCCCTGCTTTGCGCCACGACCGAGATCCATCACCGCCTTGCCGGCGCCGGCCGCGACTTTCTGGCCGGTGGACATGTCCGTCGTCGGGTTAGGCGCTTCGAGCTGCTCGATGAGCTGCGGATCGGTAACCGGTTTCAAATTCGAGGCGGCCGGCGCCGGAGCGCCTTCGCCGTCCTCGAGCTGCGCGAGCAAAGCGGGGTCGGTGACCGGCTTCATTGCTGATACCACTTTCCACCTACTTTCACGTAGGTCGTGCCGTTCAAAACCTTGGTGGTCTCGGGTCTCGGCGACGCGGATGGCCCCGCGTTGCCGCCACGCTGCTTACTCGATGCGTCCACCTGCAAGCCGATGCGCCCCATCACCTCATCGAGTTTTGCCGCCTGGTCGTCCAGCGCCTCCTTCGAGGTGATGCCGCCCTTCAGGGTGCTCGGACTCGTGATTACCTCCTGCAGGATCATGTAGTCCGGGCCGTTCAGGACGCCGAGGTTGTAGGCTTCCTTCGCCTGCAGCAACATGTTGTTGTAGACGGTGCCCATTCTGGCGCGCGAGGCTGGATTCATGATGTCGGCGCCACCCCACTTTTTGAGCGCTTCGCGGTACTCAGTGATCGCGTCGCGAGTGTTCTTCACGCCGACTATCTGTTTCACCTGCGTCTCGCCGAGCTTCTCGGCCGGCCCGCCAGCAACCGGCACGAGGGTCGGTGCCCCGTTCTCGTCCGGCGGTCCCCAGCGATAACCAGTTGGCGGCTTGCCGAGCTCGCCCTCCGGTTTCTCCTTGCGGGTCTTGTCGGCCTGCGCACGGAACAAATCGGCATGCGCAGTGCTCGCTCCAGCGGCGGCGCGCGAAGCGACTGCGGCTGCTCGCTGTTGCTCGGCCTTCGACGCACGCTCGGTGAGCGTTCCGGCCAGCAGAGGATTTGCCGGTTCGGCTTGCACTGCCCCGGTAGCCGGCGCAAACGTTGCGCCAGTGTCGCCGAGGTTCTGGTGCAACTTGATCGCTGTGCCGGGTTTCGCTCCTTGGCTCATCGCCGAGGCGCGTTGAAGATCGCCGCGCTCGATGAAGTCTTGAACGCGCTCGATCAGCCCCTGCTCCTGAGTGTGCCCGGTCGCCTTCGCCAGTTCCTCCGCGTTCGTCGCCTTGGTGGCGAGCCCCATGCCTTGCAGAGAAGCGAGCGCCGCTCTGAAAAGCCGGTCCTGCCCTGGCTGCAGGTTCTCAGGCTTCGCGAACGTAACATCGGGCATCCGGTTGCCCTCGTCGTCCATGTCCACGCCGCCGGATTGCGACGGGCGCTCGCGCGCGCCGGAGATCGCCTTGTAGAGGCGCGTCGCATCCGGCATGTCGATGCCCGCCGCGTGCCCCGCATACTCGGTGCGCGCTGTTGGGTCGTTCCGCCGCGCCTCGGCGGCTCGATCGCTCTCCAGTTTGGTGCGCATCTGCTCGACCAGGCCCATCTTGTGCGCCGTGCCGGCCGCCATTGCATCGGCTTGCATCTCCTGCAACGGATTCAAGCTGCTGCTGCCCGAAGCGAGGAGCCGCCGGATCGCGCCTGTCAGGTTGCCGCTCGGCTGAGTCCGAAAGACCGGCATCTATCGTCCCATCGTTCCGAAGATGCCGAGGCCGTACTTGAGCCGGTCGCTGATCGTCGGTTTTCTCAGGGTCTTGCCGACCGCGGCCGCATCGTCGTAGTCCCACGGAGACGGTTTCCCTTCCCCGGTCCACGGGATCGAATTCCCATCGCTGCCAGCCATCGACCCGCCGACGGCCATGCCCACGTCCCCTAGCGTCGAGAGAAATGGGTCGGGACGCACGTTATTGATGTCTGTGAGATAGCCCTCACCAACATTCGCGCTCGCCCGGTTGGACGCATCGACCACGCCCGCCGCCTGGCCGTAGCGCCGGCCAAAGGCCTGCGCCTGCTCACCCGGTGCCCCCATTGACGCGAGTTGCTCAATCGCCTTGCGCGTGCGCTCGGCGATGCGAGCCGCATTTACCTCCTGCGCCGCGGTGTAGTCGCTCGGGAGCTTGCCAGCGATGCCTGGTGCATCGAATGCCTGGGCAGCGCCGACCGTGTCGCGCAGCGACCGCTCGCGATCCGTCGTGACATCCGCCAACTCGGCGCCGCGCGCCTCCGGAGTCTGCTTCTTGAGCAACGCTTCGGTCGCGCCTTGAGTTTCGTTCGCCTTGGTGCGCTGGTAGGACTCCATCGAACGACGGAAGGCTTCGCGCCGATTGGCCGCGTCCTCGTTCGCTTGCATCTTCATGAACGCCGATGCGGCGAGAATTGCTAGCGAGAATGGATCGAACATGGCTCAGCGATCCGGGGTGGTTTTACCGGAGGTCGTTCTGATTTGTTGGAACGGAAATGCGCCCAATTGCCTGTAGTACCGTTCCGCGAGCAGTTGCTGCTGCGCGTTCAGATTGTTGGCCGAGAATGCGTCCGCAGCGTTGGTGAAAAGATCATCGAACAGCGACACCTTCTGCGCCGCGTTCGCGTTCTCGAAGGTGTTCTTCAGCCCCGCTTGCGCGGCGCTCACTGCGCTGTCACCCGCTCCGCTGTTAACGAGCTGCACCGCGTTCAAGCGCTCCTGCTCGCGCTGGGTCTTCATTTGCCCCACCGCCCGACGCACCGCTTCGTCGACGCGCGTCGCGCCGAGGTCTCGATCAGATCGGACATCACCCTGCTGGTAGATGTCCTCGCTGCCGCCCATGAGGCCCTGGCGCGCGAGCTTGAAGCGCGTCTCACGCTCGGCTTTGTTGTACTCGCGGCCGAGCTGGTCGGTGTAGTAGGACCGGGTCGCGTTGGCGAGCTTCGTGTTTTCGCCCTCCATCGCGGTGCGTGCGTCCACAGTTTCCTTATCGAGCGCGTTGAAGTCGGCGACGGCCTTGTTGTAGGCGTCCTCGTCGACGACATCCACCGTCGAAGCCGGCGGCGGTCCATAGGACACGCGACCGCTCGGACCGGTCCACATATTTTCGGAACCTTCGCCACCGACCAGGTGCCAGCCTTCCGGCGGCTCCCCGGCTCTTTGAGTCGTAAAAGTCTTGCGCTCGGGCGCTGGGCCTCTATCAGCGTCGATGCCGTACATCCGGTCGATGCGCTTTCTCAGGGCCCCCTTGCGTGCTTCTTCGGCCTCGAAGTTGCTGCCCAAGCCGCCGCCGCCATCGCCATCATCACCACCGAAACGGCAAACGACGTGTACGCCTGGAAATAGGATCCACTTCAGTAGATTCGTCATGTCGCCATCCTGTAGTGGACGAGGTCGCCTTCGGTCTGAATCTCATTGAACCCCAGCCGCTCGGCGAAACGCCGCGCGGTCAGGTTGTCCGCGACGCACTTGCAGCGCAGCGCCGTGTAGCCGCCGAAGCCCTTGATCGCGTCGAAGACGCGCAGCGCGTGGCGGATATGGCGCCGGGCCCAGCCATCGCGCCCAGCAATCCAGAGCACGCCCTCCTTCGCCGAATTGGTGATCACGCCGCCGACAACGATCACCTCACCGTCGATCACGCCGGCCCAGGCCGCGCCGCCCAACTCGATCCTCGAGCGCGCCCAGGCCTCGAGGTTCGGGTACATCCGCAGGATTTCCGCTCGGTCACGAGCCCCAAGGTGCGGCAGGAACGCGTGCAGATGCTCAAGCGTCAGGTGTTCAGGCTTCATACCACGCCCAATTTCTCGAACAAGAGCATCAGCGCCGACAACTCGGCCGCCTCGTCCTTCTGATGCGTAAGGTGCGGCGCGATGCGCTCGGCGAGCAACTCGACCGGATGCGTCGCGCCCATCTGGCTGATCGCCGACAACTCATACGCTTGCGACTCGAGCGTCTGGTTCTCGACCGCGAAGAGGTGGCTGATCGTCCACTGCCCCTCGCCGATCACCTTCATGCCCATGAATTGCTTTGTCACGCCTGGGACCTTGCCGTCCTGGAAGAACATCTGCACATCGACCAGCGGAATCGAAGAAACGCCGTCCTTGTAGACCGAGTCGCTCACCCTGTAGACGTCGTTGCCCGTGCGCACGTAGAGATCCTGATTCAGCACGGTCGCGTCGTCCACCGCGAAAGGCAGCGTGAACTTCGACCAGGCGCTGATCTTCGAGGTGCGGCTGAAGGTGTAGACCCACACCGTCGAGCCGTTGATGCACCAGAATTGCCCCAGCTTCGGGTAGTACATCGAGAGTGGGTCGTCGGTGGACAGAATCTGCGCCTTGACCAGCTTGTCGATCGCGCTGCCCACGTCGTTGTCCTGCAGGTTGTCCGTGATCGAGATGAGCGACACCGACCTGAAGCCGTTCTGCGCGAGGAAGAAGAGGTCGCGCGAGACCG
>Ga0247727_10007170_pt1 | contig 21421 bp, 13 predicted proteins | sample WisWelCaveWW1625_FD_202498 | JGI IMG/M metagenome (GOLD analysis project Ga0247727, IMG submission 202498) | Biofilm microbial communities from Wishing Well Cave, Virginia, United States - WW16-25 | ecosystem: Environmental > Aquatic > Deep subsurface > Groundwater > Cave microbial mat | place... | reverse complement strand
CGCCAAAGCTTTTTCACGGAAAGCGAGCGCCTGGTCGAGATCATTCTTCTCAGAATAAACATTGGCGATACGGTTATAGGTTGAACCTACGGCGGGATCATTCTCACCCAGCGTGGCAAGCTGAATCGACAGGGCTTGGTTGGCAAAATCAAGGGCGCGAGCATAGTCGCCCTTCGATCTGTAAACAATGCCGATCGTGCTGTAAATCGCCGCGACCTCGGCATGCTGCTCGCCCAGCTCCTTAAATCCGGTCGCCAGGGCTTGATCAAGATATTTCAGGGCTTGATCAAATTCGCCCTTTTCACGAAAACTCCGCCCCATTCGGTGATAACAACGAACGCGCCTCTCCCAATTCTGCTCGTTCTCATACAGCGCACCGGCTTTGCCGAAATACGCAATCGCGCTGTCATACAGGGCCTCGGTTTTGAAAAATTCCTCGGCTCGGTCAAAGTATCGTCCCGCGAGGGTGGTGTCCTTTGGGGTGGAGGGGCTGCCGGCCTTATCAGGTGTAGCTTGCTTAACAGAGGTATCCTTCGCGGCTTGTTGTTCTTTGGAACATGAGATGAGAAGGGCGGCAAGCGCCGCCAGAAAATGAAGGGTGGCTCGTGGGAACATGGTGGGATGATCTCCACTCTAAAACAAAGTAAGCAGTAATCGGTGTTCAGTAATCAGTGAGACACTTGATTTCTCTGTCTTTGCTTCTGCCGCTTGTTTCGATCGCCATAACAGAATCATCCTGCAAAAACAGTCAGAAGACAGAAAGATGGAGGACAGAAAAATGATTGCCCCGTAAAGCGGGACTCCATCCCGTCACCGTCAACTTCCCTGGCATGATGTCAAACGCCATCTTTCTGTCTTTCATTTTTCTGTCTTGGCTTTGGTTCAAGCCAACTTAACATTGCCAAGTGAATACTGATCACTGAGAAAGCCGCTCCAACAACCTCATCGCCTTCTCTTTATAAGCGCCGTCCTCGGCGATGATTTGGCGCAACCTCGACCTGGCTTCGGCCATGTCATTCTTTTGCAAATAAGCCAATGCCAAATACCACGCCGCCGGTTCCGCCAGCTCATGGCTTTGGTCTTTGCGCGCGGTTTGCAAGTGCACGATGGCGCCTGGCGAATCCTTCATTTCCAGGCACACCAAACCGGCATAGAAATGCGCCGGCGTGTTGCCCGGCTCGGCAGCGAGGATTTCCTGAAAAATTTTCGATGCGCCGGCAAGGTTTTCGGCTTCATATTGCCCGAGTGCCGCGGCCAGTTTTCCTCCGGCTTGCTCGCCGCGAACCAAAGAAGCCGGGCTCGGATAGCGGTGAAAAGATTCGGCGAACAGCATTTGATTGGGATCTTCTTTTGTCAAATAAAACACCGAGGTCAGGCCGAGCACCAGCATGGCCGCGACGGCATAAGCGGCCTTCCAGTTGTGCCGGAGAAAATCTCTTACCGAGGCGGACAAATGAACATCGTAGGCTGGCGGCTTGATCATTTCTCGCAGCTCGCTTTTGTCCGGATAGAGTCGAACGCCTTCCACCGCTTCGCTGCACAGGCGGCATTGATCGAGATGGGCTTCGATTTGCGGACGCTGCTGGGGCGCCAGCGTGTTGTCGACGTAGCCGATCATCTGATCCAAATTCAAGCATGAGCTTGCCGTCCCTGCGGAAGCATAGACGACCTGGTCTTGCGTTGACATGATTTCAATCCTCGCGCTGGTTGAGCATGATTCGCAAATTTCGTATGCCATTTTGCAAGTACGATTTAACCTGATTCAAGGTGTAGCCGGTTTGTTCGGCAATCACTTTATAGCTTTTGCCCTGGCAATAGAACTCATCGACGCAGATTTTTTGGGTCTCATCCAATCGGCTCAGGGCGGCCTCGACTTCTTGCAGCTTGTCTTGGCGCTCATTCTCTTCATATTCAGGACGCACACAATGGCCGTTTTTCCATAAAATTTTTTCTATTTCTTCATCGTCAATCCCGGTGATCAGCCGCATTCTCCGTTTACGGATCTGGTCGTAACAATGGTTTTTGATGACGACGTAGAGCCAATCATTGAATTTATCCACCTGGTCTTGCGGGAGGGCTTTCCTGACCTTTTCAAAGATTTCCATGCAGGCATCCTGGCTCTCTTCCTTATTCCTGAGAAGCTTATAACAAATCGGAAAGACCTTGTCCTGGTAGCGTGCAAAAAGCTCTTCAAAATAGGCCTCGGTTCTCGTGCTTTGATAGCGGGCGATGAGCTCGACATCCGAGAGTTCCTGGTAGAGCCTTTTTTTCGGGAGGGACAAGAGCATGTGCTGGTTACTCCTTCGACTGCGCTTGAAATATAAGGAAAATGCCGATCGAATGCAAGCCGCAAAATTTTTGGCAGGCGCTTATGGAATTTCTGTGTGGTGTGCGTCCTTGCTAATGAAAAGAGTGTGTAGCATTTCACAGGTCGGAGTGCCCCGCCTCAGCGGGGCGAAGCTGAAGCTTCGCACTCCGATCTAAACCACAAAACGGAGGCATAAAATGAAAACAAACAAATTACTTTGGGTTTCGGTGGCGGCGGTCATCATGATTGCTGCCGGCGCTCAGGGCCAGGTTCCCCAGTTGATCAACTATCAAGGGTCTTTGGCCGATGCGAGCGGCAATCCGGTCAATAACCCTTCCCAGTCCATGACCTTTAAGATTTTCGACGCCGCCACAGCCGGAACACTTTTGTGGCAGGAAACCCAGACCGTCGCGGTGACCAACGGGATTTTTAATGTGCTGTTAGGAAGCGCGGTGTCCATTCCTTTGACGCTTTTTGACGCCGGCACTTCCCGCTGGTTGGAAGTAAGTGTGGGTGGAACTGCCCTGTCACCCCGGCACCGCTTTGGCAGTGTGCCGTATGCTTTTACTTCCCGGGCCACGGGAAGCGGTAGTGGGAACACTTTGGACCAAGCCTACGATGAGGGTGGGCCGGGAGCAGGTGGCTTCATTATAGCCGATGCCGGTGCGGTGAATATTGCCGGCCCTGACGGCCTGGCTGTTTCTGGCCCGTTGACTGTTGCGAGTCACATGAATGTGGGGCTAATTACAGCAACAACGGAGATCGGTGGAATTGACGTTTCCGGGCCGGCAGCAGAATTGGGCTTTGTGAAACGGTCGCTGACTTTTTGGCCGGCGAGCCCTGCCCCGGGCGACCGTTTTGTGTGGTACAACCCGGATGGGACAGCTCGTCTTTGGACTCATACGGTGGGTGATTTGATGACCGTGACGAACGCAGGCAACGTCGGCATCGGGACGACGTCACCGCTGGGCAAGCTCGAAGTCTACACGACAACGACCAATGCGACTGACAATACGGCACTATTCGTGGCGCCTAACATTGGGCCGAATTTATCGCATATTCACTTTGGTTCTAAGGGAGACTGGTACATCCGTTCCGCTGCATCGGACGGAAAAGTAATTTTGCAGGATAGTGGCGGCAACGTCGGCATCGGCACGACGAATCCGTCGGCAAAACTCGATGTCAATGGAACAACCATTACCAAAGTATTGCAGATAACCGGCGGCGCTGATCTGTCCGAACAATTTGAGGTGAATGGGACGAATAATTCGGGCAGCGTAGAATCACCAACACAAGTCGAGCCGGGGGTGATAGTTTCTATTGACGCGAACAATCCTGGCAAGTTGGTGGTCAGCAACAAAGCCTACGACCACCGGGTTGCGGGCATCGTTAGCGGGGCTGGTGGCATTGGTACGGGAATGCTGATGGGACAAAACGGTTCTGTCGCCGACGGTTCTACTCCGGTGGCATTGGCTGGCCGCGTTTACTGCTGGGCCGACGCCTCTTTTGAAGCCATTGCGCCGGGTGATTTGCTCACCAGTTCAGATACGCCGGGCCACGCGATGAAAGTTAGCGACTACGCCAAAGCTCAAGGTACCATCATCGGTAAAGCGATGACTTCACTCAAGGAAGGCCGAGGCCTGGTGCTCGTCCTGGTGAGTTTACAATAACCGTGAGGAGGACAAAACCATGAAAACGAAACTGCTTCTTTTGCTGGCGATAATATTGGCCCGGCATAGCTCAACCCTTGGGCAAAACATCGAAATCCGCCTCTCCGTCAAAGTCATCGTGAATGCGACGAGTGGGGCGCGGCCAACTGGAATAACGGATGTCCTGCTCAATACTTCAGCCACCAACACCAATGCCTGGATGGCCAGCTACTGGCGCGGCTACCGATACCGCATTACGGAGATCGTAAATATTGGCGGGCCAAGTCAGGGCGGCGCCAGCGGGCCAAGCAAGTGGTTTGGATTAGATCCCCGAACTCCGGCGACTACCTGGCAACAGTTCCAAAGCGACACCCAGAACGACAGCCGATACCTGTTTCGTTCCAACCAGGTGAACTACTACATCACGATGGGGCCGGTCTCGAACAGCGGCGGGGCCGCCCCAATTGCGGGCAACCCGAGTGATAATGGCTTTTTGTCGTGCTACGGGCTTGTCAACACGGGGCCCTGGTGGATGGTGCATGAGACCGGTCACTTCTTCGGGCTGGGTCATACGTTTGGCGGCGCGGTCTGTCCCGCTACCTCAGCCGGCGATGACGGAATTATTGATACCTTGCCGGAAGTCGATTGTTGGACGCGGGACCAGATTGCGAACAACTCCTACGGCGTGCCTTATAATTCGCTGAACCCCGCGCAACAGAGATTGGTGGACGATACGTTTTTCAACGTCATGTCTTATCACAATGCTGCCACGAAGGACACCGATGAGAACCGCATGACGGAGTTGCAACTCGATCGTTACGCGGACATGGCGAATAGCATACGCGCCGCGACGGTCAACGGCCGGACACATTTTGTGAGTTTGAGCGGGTCCGATGCGGGAGCCGGCAGCAGCACGAGTCCATATCAAACTGTTACGCGAGCTGTCACCGCGGCGAATGCCGCCGGCGGCGACATTGTTCTGCTGCGTCCCGGCGCCTACAATCAGACGCTCACGATCAACAAATCTTGCACGCTGCGCGCCACCCGTGCCGGGACCGTCACGATTGGCGCGTCAACGGCGCTATTAAGCGCGAGCACGCGAAATATTTTTCCAATATCGGAAGATAAGGAGAGATGAACATGAAAAGATTAAAAACGTGTGCAAGCGAAATTGTTGCGGTCGCGCTGCCTTTGCTCCTGTTGCTGACATCCGCAGAAGCGCTGGCGCAATTCCAACTCCGCAGTCAGGCGTTTAGCGCGGTCGGAGGCACAGCCTCGGCGACGGGAACGAATTTGTTGGCAACCGGCGGGCAAGCGCATCCGATCGGAACCTCCTCAAGCCCGAATTTTATTTTAAACCCCGGCTTTATTCCGTCTATTGCTCGAATTATAGTTTTGAACCCGACGGAAGATGCGTATGTGAATTCTAATAACGCCTCGACGAATTTTGGCACAGCGCCCACCTTGCGGGCCAAGCTGTCTTCGCCGATTGTCAACAGTTATCTGAAGTTTGTGGTGGCCGGCATTAGCGGCACGATCCAAAGCGCGAAGCTGCGTTTGAAAGTGAACGCGGCGAGCAATAATAATGAGTCCGTTTATTTCGTCGCCAACAACTCCTGGACAGAGCTCGGCATCACATTTAACAATGCGCCGCCCATCAGCGGCAGCCCATTGAGCACGGCCAGCAGCGGGACGGTTGGACAGTGGGTGGAGTTTAATGTGATCGCCACGCCGAATCTCGGCAACGGCACGTTCAGTTTTGGCTTAAAGAGCGCCTCAACGACCACCGTGCAATATATACTCGTTAAGGGTGAGAAGGTAACAAAAAGCTTTATGTAAATTACTGTTTTTATGAATCTGTTTTTACCATGACAGTTACAAATTCACCCGTAACGAGTATAGCTCAAGGGAAAGCGCGGACAAGCCGCAGTTGGTGATCCAAATTGGGCCACCGCCGCCGCCGCCGACCATTGCTTCTTTCACTCCCACCAGCGGCCCGGTGGGCGCCAATGTCATCATCACCGGCAATAATTTCACCGGCGCCAATCAGGTGAAATTTAATGGCGTCACCGCAAGCTTCGCGGTCAATTCCAATACCCAGATCACCACGACCGTTCCCACTGGCGCCACCACCGGACCGATTAGTGTCACCACCCCGGGTGGAACCGCTGCCAGCGCCACCAACTTTACTGTTACCGCGCCGCCGCCGTCTTCTCTCGTATTCAATCCCAAAGCTGATGCGTATGTGAATGCTAATAACGCCTCGACGAATTTTGGCACAGCACCCACCCTGCGGGCCAAGCAGTCGTCGCCAATTGTCAACAGTTATTTGAAGTTTGTGGTGACCGGCATCAGTGGCACGATCCAAAGCGCGAAGCTGCGTTTGAAAGTGACCGCGGCGAGCAATAGTAGTGAGTCCGTCTATTTCGTCACGATCAATTCCTGGAGCGAGACCGGCATCACATTTAGCAATGCGCCGATCATCAGCGGCAGCCCATTGAGCACGGTCAGTAGCGGGACGGTTGGACAGTGGGTTGAGTTTGACGTGAAGGCCGCGATTACCGGCAATGCCACGTTCAGTTTCGGCTTAAAGAGCGCCTCGACGGCCACCGTGCAATATAGCTCAAGGGAAGGCGCGGACAAGCCGGAGTTGGTTATCCAATTCACCAGCTCGACAGTGGCTGCAAAGACGGCTGAAACCAAGTTGGAGAACGAAGCGCTGGCGACGCCGACGCCGGAACGCCTCGAATTGTTTGCGAATTATCCCAACCCATTCAATCCGCAAACCACCATCGCCTACGATTTGCCGGAAGCGACGCAGGTGCGTTTGGTCATCTATAACATGCTCGGTCAGGTGGTTCGCACTCTGGTTGATGAACCCCAGTTGGCTGGAAATAAGCGAGTGATTTGGGACGGGCGGAATGAACTTGGCCAACAGGTCAGCACCGGCGTTTATCTCTATCAGTTGCAAGTGGGCCGGCAACAACTGGTGCGTCGGATGGTGTTCCAGAAGTAAAGGTGTGAGGCGAAGGGCGTTGGGCGAAGCGGTGACGATGCGCCCTTCTCCTTTCGCCCATCGCCCTTCCATATCTAGGGCGTTCATGCGCAAGTTCGATTCATTTACAAAGGCCCGGACTTACGGAATGTCCGGGCTTTTCCCATTACGCCTGGGAAAATGCCGGGTGAATGCAAGCCGCAAAATTTTTGCAATCATTTTATGGAATTTATGAGTGGGGTGCGTCCTTGCTAATGAACAGAGCAGGTTATCCTTTAACTTTTAACTTTTCATTGTCGGAGGTGTGCCATGCGAGCTCTTGCAAGATATTTCAAAATAGCGCTGCCACTCTGCGCATTCATGTTGATGCCGACCCTGGTCGTAAGCCAGCAGGCACAGGCGCAGCTTTCCAAAGCTGCCAAAGCCTATTTTCTGAAAGTCGATCAAGTGGAAGTCGACGCCCAGACCAGCCGTCCAATGTTGATGCGGGGTGAATTGGCCAGGGGCATTAATTTGCGTGATGCCAACCAAGCCGTCGGCTTGATGCAAAAGACCAGTTCGCTCTTTGGCCTTGACGTCGCGCGCGACGACTTCAGTGTGACCAAGGCCACGACCGATGAGCTGGGCATGAGCCATGCCCGGCTGCAACATCGGCATCGGGGCGTGCCGGTGTTCGGCTCGGAAATCATTCTTCATGCGGACAGAAGCGGAACAGTGCGCAGCATGAACGGCCAGCTTGTCGATCGTTTGGATATTTCCACCACGCCGGCCATTTCTGCCGAACAGGCTTTGCAAATCGCCTTGCGGCAAATTGGACCGGCTAAATACCGTTGGGAAGACCCCGCCCAGGAAGCCATGCTCCAGGAAGTGTATGGCGATCCCAACCGCACCTGGCAGCCCAGGCCCGAGCTGGTGATTGCGCCTTACCGCGGCAACTTCCAAGGCAAAGATTATCGGCTTGCCTGGATGATGCGCATCGCGGTGGACGCACCGGCGCCGGCCAACTGGGTCTATTTTATTGATGCCAGGACCGGAGGAGTGATTAACCTCTTCAACGAGATGCACAGCGGCACGGCGACGACTCTGTACAGCGGCACGCTGACCATCGGAACTAAGTTTGTTAGCGCCAACAAGTATGAGATGGAAAATATCAGCCGCAACATCAAAACCTACACGGCCAATGGCGGCGTTTCGCTGCCCGGAACGATTGGCACGGACAGCGACGATGTCTGGCCTCAGGATGCCATGAATGATGCCCATTGGGGCGCCGAACGGGCGCACCAATATTACAAAGTCGTGCATGGCCGCAACGGTTTTAACAATGCCGGCGCGCTGATGAGTTCGACGGCGCACTATGGCACTAACATCAATAACGCGATGTGGACTGGCGCGCAGGTTTGGTATGGCGATGGCGACGGCACTCAGACCGGCCCGATGACGCCCCTGGATATTTGTGCGCATGAATGGACACACGCGGTGCTGCAAGCAGAAGCGGTGTTGAATTACCAGGGTGAATCCGGCGCCTTGAACGAAGCCTGGTCCGATATTTTCGGGGAAACGATCGAAAAGTATTTTAAGGATGACGGTCTGTGGTTGCTCGCTGAAGAATGCTGGACGCCCGGCACGGCCAACGATGCTTTACGTTATATGGGCAACCCGAATCGCGGAAATCAGCCCGATACCTATGGCGGTACTCTCTGGGCAGATCCAACCAACACGGGTGATGGAGATTTTGGCGGCGTTCACACGAATAGCGGCGTTGCCAACTTTGCGTTTTTCCTGCTGGTCAATGGCGGCAGCGGCATCAATGACCCACCCTTCAGTAATCGTTACTCGGTAAGCGGTATTAGCATTGTCAGCGCGCGCCGCATCTTCTACAAAGCCCTGGCCGATTACTTAACCTGGAGCTCCAATTTTAACCATGCCCGCACCGCAACGGAACAAGCGGCCATTGATCTCTTTGGCAGTTTGAGCCCCGAGCTTGCGCAATTGCAAAGAGCCTGGTATGCGGTTGGTGTTGGCGCCCCGCCCAATGTGCCGCCGACGATCACCGCTTTCACTCCCGCAAGTGGTCCGGCCGGCACCCAGGTCACGATCACGGGCACGAATTTCTTTCTCGGGCAACCGCAGGTCTTTTTCAATGGCGCTACGGCAACAAATCTCATTATTGACTCCAATACCCAAATTCGCGCCACCGTTCCGGCAACCACCACCGGGAAGATTAGTGTCACCACGGCCGGTGGAACCGGGTTGAGCGCCGCTGATTTCACTGTCATTCAATCGCCATTCATCAGTTCTTTCGATCCCGGCTTTGGCACGCCCGGCACCGCGGTCACCATAACAGGCACTAATTTCACCGGGGCCTGGTCGGTTGCCTTCAACGGCATTCCCGATCCAGGTTTCATCTTCGATTCGGATACCCAAATTCGCGCGACCGTTCCGGCAGGCGCCACGACAGGAAGGATCAGTATCAGCAATGCGGCGGGAACCGGGACCAGCGGTCTTGACTTTATCGTTTTTCTGCCTGCGATCACCATCAATGACGTGAGTGTGACCGAGGGCAATGTCCCGCAAGGCGGGATGAATGCGGTCTTTACCGTGAGTCTGTCCGCCGGCACGGGGGAAGTGGTGACCGTCAACTACATGACCGCCAACGGAACGGCCACTGCAGGCAGTGATTATGAAGCGGTGCCCTCCGGGACTTTGACTTTTTCTGCCTGGACCACCAGCCAGACGATCACCGTGCCGGTGCTCGGCGATCTTCTCTTTGAACTGAATGAAACTTTCTTTGTCAATCTCAGCGGCGAAACCAATGCGACCATTGCCGACGGCCAGGGACAAGGAACCATCAATGACGACGATTCGCCTGCGGTCTCCATCAATGATATGAGCCTGGCCGAGGGCAACTCCGGCACCGCGAACGTAAACTTCACGTTGACCCTTGCTCCGGCCTCTAATCAGGATGTGTTCGTCAGCTACAACACCACTGAAGGCACGGCCACGGTAAACAGCGACTATTGGGCCAGCTCCGGCACGGTGGTTCTTCCCGCCGGGACAACGGAGCTGACGATACCGGTGATCATTCTCGGCGATGTGCTCGTCGAGCCGAATGAGACGTTCTTTGTTAATCTGACGAGCGCCACCAATGCGAACATTGCCGACGGCCAGGGGCAGGGGACCATCATCAACGACGACGCTTCTTCTTCGCCATTTACCGACATCAATGCCGGGTTGACGGGAGTTCATTGGAGCGCGGTGGCCTGGGGTGATTATGATAACGATGGCGATTTGGATATTTTGTTGACTGGCAATAACAATTTCACCAGCAGCATCGCCAAAGTCTATCGCAATACCGGCGGTGTCTTTGCGGTGGATCCGGCTGTCGTGCTGCCGGGAGTTTATAACAGTTCCGTGGCGTGGGGTGACTACAACAACGATGGCCATTTGGATATTCTCATCGTCGGCAACACAGGCGCCGGTTTGATTGCCAGAGTCTATAAGAATAATGGTAATGGCAGCAGTTTTACAGACCTCAACGCCGGGCTGCCGGGAGTTGATTTTGGCTCTGCGGCGTGGGGCGATTATGACAACGACGGCGATTTGGATATTCTCTTGACCGGCGATCTCGGCAGCGTTAATAGAATCACCAGAGTCTATAAGAATAACGGCAATGACACTTTTACGGATATCAGTGCAACGGCGCTGCCGGGCGTGACATACAGCGCCGTGGCCTGGGGTGATTATGACAACGACGGCGATCTCGATATTCTGCTGACCGGCAAACAGAATAGCGGACAGGATCTCGCCAGGGTTTATCGCAACGACCTCGGCAGCTTTGTGGATAGCGGCATCTCGCTGCAGGCAGTTTCTCTGAGCTCAGCAGCCTGGGGTGACTACGACAACGATGGCGATTTGGATATTGTGTTGATGGGCCATATCGGTACCGGTTTTGTCTCCAAAGTCTATCAGAATAATGGCGGCAGTTTTACGGATATCGCTGCCGCGCTGACGGGAGTTAACTATGGTTCAGTGGCCTGGGGTGACTATGACAACGATGGCAAATTGGATATTTTATTGACCGGCAGCACAGGCAGCCAAATCTCCAAAGTCTATCGCAATAACGGCAGCAGCAGTTTTACGGATATTTCCGCCGGGTTGACCGGCGTATCTTCCGGCTCCGCCACCTCGTCTGCCTGGGGTGACTATGACAATGATGGCAAATTGGACATTTTGTTGACCGGCTATTCGTCGACCACCAATAGCAGCATCAGCAAAGTCTATCGGAACAATAGCACCACCGCGAACACAACGCCCGCTGCTCCAACAAATCTCACCGCCACCGTCAGCGGCAGCTCGGTGACGTTCAGTTGGAGCAAAGCCACGGACGGCCAGACGCCGCAAGATGGCCTCACCTACAATTTACGCCTCGGTACGTCAACAAGTGGTGTGCAAAAAGTTTCGCCGATGGCCAATGTGAGCACCGGTTATCGCCGCCTTCCAGCGTTGGGCAATACCAACCATCGCGCGAGTTGGACGATCAAGAACCTGCCGACCGGAACTTTTTTCTGGAGCGCGCAGGCGATTGATCACGCCTTTGCCGGCTCTGCTTTTGCCGGCGAGCTAAGCTTTACAATTGGTGGTGGTCCATGCACGAATATCGCTCTCAACAAAACCGCCACGGCATCGAATTCAAGCGGCAGCAATACTCCCAACAAGGCCGTTGATGGCAGCACGAGCACTTACTGGCGCAGCTCCAGCGGCGGCACGCAATGGTGGCAAGTGGATCTCAGCACCGGCACGTTGAGCTACAACCAGTTTACCATCAAATGGCGCAGCAACCGCCATGCGAAGGATTACAAGATTCGTGTTTCCAACAACGCGAATTTTACCACCTTCACGAATGTTTATACCAGGACCAATGGCGCCGGCGGAACGGAGACAATTACTCTTACAGGCGCGCCGCGCACCGAACGCTACGTCCGCCTGCACATGACGAAGGAGAATAGCAGCTATTACGGCGTGAATGAGTTCGAGGTCTGCGGCTTCTCGAGCGTTGCCCTGACCAAAAATAGCACCGGCGATGATGAAGAGATGGCCGCGGCCATTCCGACCGCGATCGCGCTGCAGCAAAATTATCCCAACCCATTCAACCCCCAAACCACCATCGCCTACGATTTGCCGGAAGCGACGCAGATGCGTTTGGTCATCTACGACATGCTCGGCCAGGTGGTTCGAACTCTGGTTGACGAAACCCAATCAGCAGGATCCAAGCGAGTGATTTGGGACGGGCGCAACGAATTCGGCAAACAGGTCAGCACTGGCGTATATCTTTATCAATTGCAGGTTGGCCGGCAACAACTGGTGCGCAGGATGGTTTTGCAGAGATGACCGGGGAAGGCGCAAGAAGAAAGTTATAAAAATTTTAACCACCTCACAGGAAGGTGAGAGGATTCACCGTAACCATTAACCAGAATCCACTAACCAAGATCAAGGAGAACAATGCCATGAATGCTCACAGAAAGAACACTGACTTTCCCGCATGCAGGAGAGGGTTTTGGGGTCTCATAGGCAGTCTGGTGCTGGCCTTTGGATGCAATATGCTCCAGGCAGGGGTGTTACCTGGGGACCAGCCCATGGTCATTGAATGGTACGTGAATGGGCCGCTCGGGCTGGAGCAGGGATTTACGCTCACCGCACCGCCGGAGGGTCCGGTCCAGCACTTGACGCTGGCGTTGGCATTAGGGCCGGGCTGGAAGGCTGAAGTTTCGGGCACGGGACTCAAGCTCATGCAAGGGAAAAAGGTGCTCTATTATGGAGTCTTGCAGGCGCGCGACGCGGCGGGCCGGTTGCTGCATAGAGCGCTCGCGGCGGCTGAAGGCGGGGTAGAGCTGCAGGTGACGGTCGCCGGGGCGCGCTATCCCGTGATCATCGATCCCTTGTTGTCGGAGACCCTGATTTTCAATCCGCAGCCTGCTCCTGCAGGCAAAGTAAAGTGTGGAGACATTTTGACCAAGGACACGAAGCTTGACGGCGATGTCGGAAGCGAAATGGATCCTTGTCCCAACGACGGGCTTATTATCGGGAAAGATGGCATCGAGGTTGATCTCAACGGCCACACGATTTGGGGGGCGCCTGGAAGTGGGAATGGAATCACGATCTTTGGCCACGACAAGGTTAAGATTAAGAACGGCGTCATCAAGGGGTTCGCATTTGGTGTTTTCTTTGAGGACCGCACAGGCGATGACCCACCTGAGGAGAACAAGGTGAAAGGGCTCACGATAGAAACCTCCAGGACGGGCATCTGGATGGATGGGGCCCAGGACAACGAGATAAAGGACAACGTAATTCTTGGCGTTGGCCCTGGGGGATCTCTTCGAGGGTATCTTTCTTGAAAACGCCGCCGACGGGAACGAGATCAAGGACAACCATATCGAGAACTGGAAATTTGGCGTCAAAATTGAAGGTGGAAGCAACAACGAGATAGAGGGAAACGACATTGCGACTACGACTGCCGACGGCGGCGATGGTATCTTCGTGGACGAGCCCAATAACAAGATCGAGGACAACACTATCGCGGGCTGGAAAGTTGGTATCCACATTGGCGGCGCCGACAAAAACCGGATTGAAGGAAATAGCTTGTCCGCCAATAGTGAAGATGGCATCCGAGTCAGAGGCAACGACAACAGTATCGAAAAGAACTTGGTCGCTCCCTCAGGCTCCGACGGCAATGGGGGTTACGGCATCAAGATCGAATCAGGTAAGGGCAATGTGGTTAAACGGAACACCGCTCAGTTGAATGATATGGGTGGTATCCTCGTGGGCACCGGATGCGAGGACACTCGGATCGAGAGTAACACGGCCAATGAGAGCGGAGGGGCTCCGGGTCACGGTATCCTTGTCGAAATGGGAGCCAAGGACACTCGGATCGAGAGTAACACGGCCAATCATAACGGTACTGGTATTACCCCGCCTGATGAGCCTGGTGACGGTATACGTATTCTGGCCCCTGAAACCATGGTCAAAAAGAACATCGCCTGCAACAATGGCGGTTTTGGGATTTTTGCTGTGCCTGGCGTGGACGACGATGGTGGGAACAAGGCGAAAGGCAACGGCAATCACGACCAGTGCAGCATAGATGTAGTAAAATGCTCTGCTAAGACAGACTGCCAAAGCACTTTAGCAAAACTGAATTCAGATGAGATCCCGGAATCGCAAGCAGGTCCTGAACAATTTACCTTGGTCCAGAATTATCCTAATCCGTTCAATCCCGAAACCGAAATTCGTTTCAGGCTGCCGGAAGCTAGTCCTGTGGTCGTGAAAATCTACAACCTCTTTGGTCAGGAAATTCGAACGCTGGTAGACAAAACTTACCCGGCGGGCAACCACAGCATGCGCTGGGACGGCAAAGATAATTTGGGCAAGGCCGTTTCGAGTGGCGTCTATTTCTACCGGTTACAAGCCGGGAGTTTTATGCAAGTGAAGAAGATGAATCTGCTGCGATAGGCTTTTGCGAGGTGGAGCAATCAAAGGTGCTCTTCTTACACTTGATTGCGCTTCGGGGGGCGTGGTAAAAAGTGCGAAGTCCGGCTTACGCTCGAGATTTTTCTAATTTAGCAACATCGCGCTGCGCCAGTCGGACTTCAGCTTTTCCCCGGAGATAAACTCTACGCGCTGGCGAGCATCCGCAAATATTTCTGCGCTTTCTTGGCCGACTCGCTTTGCGGGTTGAAGCTGACCAGCATGTTCAGTTCCGAGCGCGCCATTTCTTTTTCGCCGCTCTTTAAAAAGGCGAGGCCGATCATGAGCTGCGCGTCGTTGGTTTTGTTACTCTTGCCAAAAGCGTAGACTTTTTGAAACTCGGCGACGGCTTCATAATAGCGGCCCATCGCGAAATACGATTCGCCGATCCAGTACTGGCAATTATCCGCGAGTGGATGGTTGCTGTTCGTGGCAATCAACTCGCGAAACTTGCGAACGGCGCTGTCGAAACGGCGGACATAAAAATCATCCAGCGCGTCCTGATAAGCGAGACCAAATTCCGAACTCAACTCGGCCGAGTTGTCGGCGCCGCGCGGCATCGACTTGCTGTTCATTTGCCGCGTGCTCGTCGCGGTTTGCATCGCCGCGGCCTGATAATTCTTTTCTTCCAGTTCGGCTTTCAGGCTGTCAAGCATACGGTTTTTGCCGGCAGCCACGACTTCGAGCTGCTGAACTTCGGTGTTCATGCCTTTAAAAAGCTCCGGCGTCAAAAAAGAATTTTCCGGATCGCTTCCCGTTGTCGCTTGCGGATCCGTGCCCGTGGCAGTTCCGCCGTCAGCACCGGCGGCTTCCTGCTCACCGGTCGTGCCGGCGGTCTGGCCTTCGGTTTCGAGCAGTTCCAGCCGTTTCAACAGATCATCTTTATAAGCTTCATCGCTGTTTTCCTCAGCAAAGGGATCGTCTTCGATTTGCACCTTTTGCCGATTGCCGCCGCAGACCACAAACAGTCCGACCACGGCGAACAGCAGCGAAAAAAACGAGGCGCCAATAATTTTTTTAAACGGGGTCATGATGCGAACTCCAAGTAGAAAGGCTGGACCCGAAGGTTAGCCCGTTTCCCGATAAAGTTTGATTTCATAAGACGGACAACGACAGATTTAAAAACAAATTTCCCCAACGGATAGAAACAACCCAACGGATAAAAATCCGTTGGGTTGTTCTATCCGTTGGCGACAATAATTTTCATTTTTTAATTTATCGCTTGCCCGCTTTCGGCGAGCAACTCGCGGGCGCTGCCCAGATGCGTTTCCGAAATCGTTTCGCCCACCAGCAGCCGCGCGATCGCTTCCGGGCGTTCCTGTGTTTGCAGTTGGCGCACGGCGGTTACCGATTTGCCGTTCGCAAGATTTTTTTCCACCAGAAAATGATTCGCGCCGGCGCTGGCAATTTGCGGCAGGTGAGTAATACAAATAATCTGATGCGATTGGGCAAGCTGCTGCAATTTTTTTCCGACCGCGTGCGCCACTCGTCCCGAAATGCCGGCGTCGATTTCATCAAAGATCAAAACCGGAATGTCATCGCGCTCGGCGAGAATCGATTTCAACGCCAGCATGATGCGCGAAATCTCGCCGCCCGAAGCGACTTTCACCAGCGGCGCCGGCGGCTGGCCGGCGTTGGCCGAAATCAAAAACTCGACGTGATCGATTCCCGTGGCGCTCACGCGCACCGGCCGGCCATCGATTTTCACCAAACCTTTTTCATCCGGCTGGTTTTTGATTTCGACTTCGAACTGCGCGCCTGCCATTCCCAGTTCCTGTAAAACCACAGGAACGGCTTCCTGCAATTTCGCGGCGGCCTGACGGCGCTGTGCGGACACCTGCAAACACGACTTACTGTACTGCTTTTGCGCCGCCACAAGCTGCTTTTCCAACGCGGCGACTTTCTCATCAAAATTTTCCAAATCGGCCAGCGCCGCTTCGAGGGCGGCGCCACGCTCCAAAACGACCTCCATAGCGCCGCCGTATTTGCGCTTGAGCCTGCTGAAACTCGCCAGGCGCTGCCGAATCTGCTCAAGCCGCGCCGGGTTAAATTCAACCTGACTGCGGTAACGCTGCAATTCCTGCGCGGCTTCCTGCAGGGTCACACTCGCGGCTTTACAATCCTTAAGCAAAGCCTGCAACGCGTGATCGATATCGCTTAATTCTGCCAGCGCCGTTAGGGCGGTTTTGAGTTGACTCTGCACCGCCCCCTCGGCTTCGTATAACAATTGATACGTTTGCGAACTCAGTTGAACGCGGCGCTCCGCGCTGCTCAACAATCGTTCTTCCTGAACCAGAATCTCCTCTTCCCCCGGCTGTGGATCGACGCTCTTAATTTCCTGCAACTGAAAGAGATTAAACTCGCGTTTGTCCTGCAAATCTTTCTGCCGAGACCGCCATTCCATAAGGCTGTCCTGCGCCGCGCGCACCTGCCCAAAACTTTCGGCGACCTGTGCGGCAAGCTCTTCATGCCCGCCAAACGCATCGAGATAACGCAAATGCGTGCGAGCCTGCAGCAGCGATTGATGCTCGTGCTGACCGTGCATATCGACCAGCAATTCACTCAAAGCATCAAGTGTCGCCGTTGAGATCGGTGAATCGTTGACAAAGGCGCGGCTGCGTCCGTTCGGCATAAATTCGCGGCGCAGCAGAAAACCGCCATCGTCACCAATCTCCAGCGCGTTGTCACGCAAGAATTGCTCCAGCCGGGGAGAGGAACAGTTGACAAAGAGCCCTTCGATGATCGCCTTTTTCTCGGGGTCACGGGTTTCATGAAATGCGGCTCGCTCTCCGAGCAAGGCCGCCATCGCCCCAATGAGAATCGACTTCCCCGCCCCGGTTTCGCCCGTGAACACATTCAATCCTGATCCGAGGGTTAACTCCACGCGATCAACAAGGGCGTAATTGTACAGAGAAAAAGTTTGAAGCATTTTCCCGGACGGAAAGGTTATCTTGCAAAGTGCGTGCCTGTCGTTGTTCTGGTTTCACACTGCTGAACGCGGCCACGATTTGTGGTGGTATTTTTTGTAAGCAGCAATATTAGTATGACTTCTACACTTGCGAACGTTTGGAATTATTGGAGATACTACAAAATGTCTGGTGACGTATTTTAATAAAAAATCAATATTGCAAATCTGAAACAAATTCTCATATTTTTAGCGCTACCAGTTTTACTCCTGACGACGTTTTAAGGTGAAACAGTCGGGCCGGGGCGAGTACGAATTTGTAATTTGCGGTTTAGTCTGTTACTCTGTTACAAGTGAAATCTTTGTCGCAGACAACGCGTCACGCGGTGCAAAAAAGCAAAAAAATCTGGCTCACGGAAATAGAACTCTCGCGGAAATGAACTCATGAAAAGCTCTTCCGTGATCCCGCTGCGGCGGGACATTCCGTGAGCGATCTTTTTGGTTGCGGCTCGTCCGCGTTGGGTATCATACGGGCCAAGAAATCGGGTCCCGTCAAAATGAATCAAGTGCGATGGTGTTTCAGCAACCCAGACTTCAGTTTCCCACGATATTTCGGGTAAATAGCGCGCCATTTCCGAACGATTTTGAAATGCCGTCACATAGACCAAGTTGAATTTCCTGATCTTTGTTAAGTCTTACCGGCACCAGAAGTATTTCTCGCTCACGGGCATACTTTTGTTTCAAGGTTTCGCGCTTTTCCAAATAAATCGCGAGTGTTTTTTCCATTTGCTGCTGCCATACGTCTTTAAAATAGCCAGTGTAGCTGGCTCAATTTGATAGCACCAGTTTGGACTATTAATTGGACGGCCAGGCTGATCCGGATTTTGAATCGCTATTCCTGCTTCAACAAATTGATGCATGGTAAAACGACGGAAAGTTTCTCGGGTATTGGGAGCATACGTTTTTCCGTAGAATCATTGCGATCCTGTTAAAATAATTATTGAACTGCAACCAGATATTCTGTAAATGCCGATCGACGTTTTCTGGCGCGCTTCGCAGTCTCAATGAGCTCACGGACAGTGGTGATCAGCTCGTCAACCGTCTCGGGAGTAAAGGACGCTTCTCCATCGGCGGGACAGACCCAGGCGCCAACATTCGGGACGCGAACTGAAATACCTTCCTCCGCATACTCGAATGCAGTTTGACGCCACTCTTTTTGAATGTGATGTTGACCACAAATCGGAACAGGTTGGGTTGTCATAAGTTATTTTCTTTTACGTTTTCGTCGGGTGAAATTAGGCCGTTCCCAGAGATTATCGTCAGGAATATATGCCGTGACAAATTCTGCGTAAACGGGACCGGCATATTCACAAACGACGTGCAAATAAATAACGGTATTCTCCGCAAGGTTGACGCGGCTACAGATGAGCACGCGTTGATCATCCGGGTGTTCTTCGATAATCCTGCCATCGAGAACAGCTTCAACGATGTGTTTGCGCGCAAAGCCTTCCTGCAAGCCATGTTTGATGGCATGGCCTTTCGCAAAATAATTTCCGGCTCGCACGCGTTCACGAATTGTCGCGATATCCACAAGATAAGTTCCACATAATGATAGGTTCTCAAAAAGTTGATGCTCGTTTCGGCAGAAATATTATAACACGAATTTTTTAACACAAATCAACAAAGCCCGGACCGGCCCCGATCTCTCCTAATATAGCTTCAAGGAAAATCGGGGCGCCACAAGCCTCACCGCCGCACCACCGCGACTTTCCCCACTGCGCTGGCGCCGCTGGATTCGACGAAGGCGACAAATAAATAAACACCGCTCGGTACAAGCTTGCCGGAGCTATCGCGGCCGTCCCAGCAGACTTGCGCGCCGGGGACGTCGTCGATGGAGTAACTGCGAATCAGCTCGCCGTTGACGCTGTAAATTTTCACGGCGCTTTCTTCGGCTAAATTGGTAATTCGAAAACCGCCGGAGGTTCCACAGTTGGCGTTTCCTTCATGCAGAATCAACGGGTTCGGATAACCCGAAAGCCCGCTCAAATCCGGTTTCGGTTCGGTGAAGGGCGTGCGAAAACGTGAAAGCCCGGTTGTCGTGCCGATCCACGCATCGCCGGTTTGCGTGTTGAAAACAAGGCTCGTCACCACATTTCCCACCAGCGGGCTGTTGGCGACGGTGTACTCGGTAGTCGAACAATTATCCTCGCCGGAAAGCACGGTGATGCCGGCGCCGGTGCCGACCCATTTGTTGTTGCGCGGATCGACCTTCACGGTTTTAACATCGTCGCTGATCAGGCTGTAGCAGAAGCGATCATTCACGCCGCCGCTGCCGAAAAAATAATTGAGGCCTTTGTCGGTGCCGATCCAAATGTAACCATCCCGATCCTGCGCAATGCCGGTGACGCTGAGGCCCAACAGATTATCATCCAGATCCAGCTCGCCGGTCAAATCATCAGGCTCAGGTAGAAGCTTGTCGAGTAGCGTGCCTTTGTAATCCAACACACTGACGCCGCTGTTTTGCATGCCGATCCAGATACGGTCGGGGGCGCTTTCTCTTTTCTCGATTTCCAAAACGGAAACGATGGCGCTCCGCAAACCGTCGCTGGTGGAGAAATACACAAAATTATCTGCGGGGGTGCGCGCCAGCAAGGCGTTGGTATTTGCCGCGTTAAAATTGAGAATCCAGATATTGCCCTGGCTGTCGGTTTTCAAAAAAGGAACGGCCGGAAAATTGGTTTCCCCCTGCGCGGTCGAAAGAATGCCGCTCGACGTATCGATCTTCCGTTTGAGGGTGAGCGCATTCACCGCGCCGGTCAAAACATAAATGCCGCGGCCAAAAGTTCCCACCCAGTGCTCGCCATTGGTTAAGTGAACGATTTGGCGAATATCCGGCCAGATGTCGGGTTGAGAAGTCTGATTGTAATTATACCAGCGCGTGCCGTCGTAAATTTGCAAACCATTGCTGCTCGACGTACACCAGAGATTGCCGTCCTGATCCAGGCTGACCGAAGAGAAACTGTTCGCCGCCGGGCCATCCGGCTCGTGCAAACGCCACGTCTGGCTGGCGCGATCAAATTCATACAGGCCGTTGTCGTAGGTTGAAGCCCAGAGCGCGCCGGTGTCATCAATGGTGATGGCGGTGATGATGCTGAAGCTTCTCCCCACCAGGTTCCAGGCGCCGAGCGTTTCCGCGCGAAACACGCCGGAGGGCGTGGCGGCATAGAGCACCGGTTTGTTATTCTCCTGTGCGGTCACCAGTTGCAAAATTTCCGTATTGGCAAGCCCGGCCGTTGTCCAGCGCTGGCCGTTGAAAGAGGCGACGCCATTGGCAGTCGCGGCGACGAGGTTTTGGCCGAAACGCGCGAAGCCGCGCACTCTTTCGGAGGGCAAACCATCCGCCGCGGTGTAATTCGTCCAACTCTCCGGCGCGAGCAGATTGGGCAGATTCAGCGAGGTGCGCGCCACGCCGCTGTTCGTGGCCGCCCACAAATCCCGGCCATCGAAAAAGAGCGTATGGACGGGCGTGCCGCGCGAAAAACTTTTGCCGAGATTTTGATACGTTTCTTTCACTTCGTTGCGGCTGATATCGTACAGGCTGATGCCGCGATCCAGCGCGATATACATCGAATCACCGCGGCTGACGAAGTCGTAAATGTTGCGGTTGATAAAATCGTTGAGGCGCGTGAAGGAATTTTTTGCCGGATCATAGATATCGATCAGGCCGGCCGGCTGGGCAATCGTGCCGGTTCCCAGAAAAATCCAGATGCGGCCGCGGTTGTCGCGTCCGATGGCGCGCGTGACATTTTGCCGCAGACCGTCCGTGTTGGTGAACTGGCGAAACGCTTTGCGATCGGTCTCCCAGAGCAAAACACCGCCGGTCGTCGCGGCCCAGATGCCCGGCGGCGAGCTGACCATGAGCCGCGAAAAAACATAGTTGCGATTACCCGGGTCATGATAGCCGCGCACGGTGCGCATGTTGGTGAAGGACCGCCAGAGCTGATCCTGCGCGAGGATTGTTGACGGCAGAAAAAAAATGGTCAAGA
>Ga0247727_10007169_pt1 | contig 21422 bp, 17 predicted proteins | sample WisWelCaveWW1625_FD_202498 | JGI IMG/M metagenome (GOLD analysis project Ga0247727, IMG submission 202498) | Biofilm microbial communities from Wishing Well Cave, Virginia, United States - WW16-25 | ecosystem: Environmental > Aquatic > Deep subsurface > Groundwater > Cave microbial mat | place... | reverse complement strand
CTTTGAAGGCTTCGATCACCGTGTCGGCTTTGAATTGGGGGGAATAACGTTTTCGCATGGCTGCTATTTTATATCTTATTTCAACCCGTTTGACTGTCTGAATTTACGGGTCCATTATACCTTCTCGCCGCATCCATTTCCGCGAAGCAGTTCCAAGTACGCTAGAGCAACTCGCGCCGATGGCAGTCGTCCTAAGCGGCTGCACGACGGACTGGAACGACTATGACTTGAAAGATTTTGATGGTTTGTTTGACTTGATATGCGTCGCGCCGGTGCCGATCCTCGGCATCTGCGCGGGGCATCAGCTGATTGGTTACGCACATGGCGCGAGCTGGGGTCCGCTCGGATTTTTGCAGGAGGGGGAGATTGACTCGAATCCAAACATTGCTCCCGGTCGGCGCAAAGAGTCCGGTTTTATTTCGATCCGCATCAATGCCGCATCTCCTCTCTTTCGCGGTTTCGGTCAAACGGCAACTTTTTTTCAATCTCATTACTGGCAGTTGCAAGAGACGCCCGCAGGGTTCATCACTCGGGCAAGGTCTACGTGGTCGGAAATTCAAGCCATCGAACATGCAGCGCAACCTGTTTTTGGTGTGCAGTTTCATCCGGAGCGTTATTACTCCGCGCATCCCGATGGAAAAATTGTGCTACACAATTTTTTCGCGCTCGCGCGTAATCATTTCTCAACACACACGTTGGAGAAGTTAACCGATGACTGAACTTGCAAGCGCGCATCCGCGCGAACTTGTCCAGCGCGGCTTGAGCACGGCGGCGCGCTCGGTGCGGCTCTGCGGGCAAGCGCCCGAGTTCGACATGGTGCTTGAAGGCACACGGGTTTATTTGGGCACGGGCGGCGCGGCGGTCAAAGTGCTTGACCTCGACGGCACGGTGCGCGAAAGCGCGCTGCGTGACATTTACGACATTGGGCGGATGGTGAACGCGCTCGACAACATTCACTTTTGTTTACGCCCAGTTGTCGCCCGCGAGCTCGAGACCGAAGCCCTTGACCTCAACAGTTATTACGCCGCGGTCAGCGCGACGCCAAAGCATGTGATGGGCAATTCCTTTTCGCCCGACACGGTGCGCCAAATTGTCAAAATGGGCGAAATGATCGCGGGCAGCCCGGAAGCGTTACGCGAGCGCCCCTTTATTTCTTGGGTCGCCAGTTGGACGATCAGCCCCCTGCGTTACGTCGAAGAGACCGTTGACGTGTTGGATGAAGTAGTTCGCCAAGGGATGCCCGTCGCGCTTTCATCCGCGCCGCAAGCCGGAGCCACCGCGCCTGTGACACTCGCGGGAACACTCGTGCAACTCACGGCAGAACAACTATCGGGCATCACCTATGTCAATTTGTTGCGTCCCGGTCATCCGACGCTGCTGGGCTATGTGCCTTCCGTTGCGGATTTACGCACGGGCAACTTTTCGGGAGGCAGTCCCGAATTTGCGCTAATGAACGCGGCGGCGGCGCAACTCGCGCAGCACCTCGGCGTGCCGATTTACAATTCGTCGGCGTTAAGCGACAGCAAACTGCCCGATGTGCAAGCAGGATATGAAAAAGGGATCAGCAGCATCACTGCCGCGCTTGCAGGGGCGAACTATATCCATGACTCCGCGGGCTTGCTCGAAATGCTGCTCACCGTCGCGTACGAGCAATATGTGATTGACGATGACATAAACGGGTCGGTGATGCGAATGGTGCGCGGGATCGAAGTGAACGAAGAGACGCTGGCGGTGGATGTGATCAACGAAGTGTGCTACGGCGACGGTCATTTCCTCGGACACCCGCAAACCTACAATCTTATGCGCTCTGAATTTTATTACCCCCACACCGGCGACCGCGCCAATCGCGATCGGTGGGAACGCGCGGGCGCGCTCGATATGCGCGAACGCGCAAAATTACGCGCGCGCCAATTGCTCGACACTCAATGACCCACACACATTTCGGACGAATTGGACGCGCGGATTCGCGCCGAGTTTGAAATCTTGCTGCCGCGCGAGGTGATGCGGAAGGCGTGAAACGGGAAGCGTCAAGCGTGAAACGTCAAATGTCAAGCGTGAAACGTGAAGCGTGAAGCGTGAAGCGTGAAACGTGAAGCGTGAAGCGTGAAACGTGAAGCGTGAAACGTCAAACAGCCTGCCCCGAAGGAGTGAGGGGTCAAACGTGAAACGGCAAATGTGAAACTGTCAGAGTGCAACACAACGCTCACGCAAAGGGGAGAGGCGCAAAGAAATCAATTGAATTGAAAACAAAATCTGTGGCATCCGTGTAATCTGTGTCCCAAAGCCGAACCTGTGATGTGTTGTGACAGGTCTCTATCCCATGTCCGTAAAATTGATTCGTCAGGCATTCTTGAATGGTCACGGCGGGCTGCCGCGCATGTGGCATCCGCGCGCCTTGAAGGATCGCTACGATGTGGTCATTATCGGCGGCGGCGCGCATGGGCTGGCGTGCGCGTACTATATCGCCAAGGAACATCGGATCACCGATGTCGCCGTGTTGGACAAACGCTACATTGGATACGGCGGCAGTGGACGCAACACGACAATCATTCGCAGTAATTATCTCACGCCTGAAGGTGTGCGCTTTTATGACCAGAGCGTGAAACTGTATGAAAAAATGTCAGAGGAACTGGATTTTAATGTCTTGTTCAGCCAGCGTGGTCATTTGACCCTCGCGCATACCGACACTTCCGTTCGCACGATGCGCCGCCGCGCCGAAGTGAATCAAATCGAAGGCGTGGACTCGCGCCTTATCTTCCCGGACGAAATCGCGCGCCTCTGTCCGTTCCTCGATCTGAGTACACACCCGCGCTATCCAATTCTCGCCGCGCTCTATCATCCCCCCGGCGGAATTATTCGACACGATGCGGTGGTGTGGGGTTACGCCCACCAAGCTGACAAACGCGGCGTTCACATTCACCAAATGACGGAAGTGACCGGCATTGATGTCGCGGATGGAGAGGTCACCGGGGTCGTGACGAATCGCGGACGAATCAAAACGAATACGGTGGTGAACGCGACTGCCGGTTGGTGTGCGACCATCAGCGAGATGGTTGGCGTCAAATTGCCAATCACAACCTTTCCCCTGCAAGCGTGCGTGACCGAACCGCTCAACCCCTTTCTCGATGTAATTATTGTTTCGGGCAGTCTGCATGTTTATGTGAGCCAGAGCGATCGCGGTGAACTGGTGATGGGCGCGAGTGTTGACCCGTATGCGTCGTACTCGATGCAGGGCTCGCTGTCTTTTATGGAAGATATCGCGGGACACATGCTCGAACTTTTTCCCTCGCTCTCGCACGTGCGCGTGCTGCGGCAATGGGCGGGGCTGTGCGACATGACGCCCGATTACAGTCCGGTGATGGGGCTTACACCCGTAAAGGGTTTTCTCGTGGATGTGGGTTGGGGCACGTATGGCTTCAAAGCTGCGCCAATTTCTGGCAAGACGATGGCGGAATTGATTGCAACGAATCGAACGCCCGAACTGATCGCGCCGTTCCGCTTATCGCGCTTTGTCGAAAATGATCTCGTCGGTGAAAAGGGCGCGGCGTCGGTGGGGCATTAGTCGGTGGTCAGTGGACGGTGGTCAGTGGACGGTGGTCAGTGATCAGTGGACAGTGGTCAGTATTCGGTGTTTGCGATAAGCGATTTGCTATCTGCTATCTGCTATTTGCCATCTGCTATCTGCCATCTGCCATCCGCGATTTGCTAAAGGATTTTTTCGATGCTGCTGTTGAACTGTCCGAATTGTGGTTCTCGCAACGTTTCCGAATTTCGGTTTGGGGGTGAGTCGAACCCGCGACCGCGTGAGCCGATGTTGACGAGCGATGCGAAATGGAATGATTTTTTGTATTTGCGCGAAGACAAGCAGGGTGTCCAGACCGAATGGTGGTATCACCGCGCGGGCTGCGGACTGTGGTTTCTCGCCGAACGGCACACCTATACCAGCCAAGTTTTGAAAACCTATCTGTGGCAAGACAGAGATTTCTCGCAAAACCGCTCGAAATGACAACCGTGCTTAGCCCTCTCCTCAAGGACAACGAATCGAACCGCCTGCCGTCTCGTGACGGACAAGTAATTGACCGTTCGCGCACCATCCAATTTTCCTTTGAAGGGCGCGCGTACGCGGCGTACCCCGGCGATACGATTGCTTCCGCGCTCACCGCAGCGGGCGTCAAGGTGTTGAGTCGTTCGTTCAAGTATCATCGTCCGCGCGGGCTGCTGTGCTGTGCGGGGCAATGCCCCAAGTGCATGGTGCGGGTGGGCGATGAACCCAATGTGCGCGCGTGTCGAACACCGGTACAGGAGGGCATGGACGTTTGCCCGCAGAATGTGTGGCCCTCGCTTGAACGCGCTGCGATGGCGTTGACGCAATACGGCGATCGGTTTCTGCTGCCCGGTTTTTATTACAAGACCTTTATCCGTCCCCGCGCGCTGTGACCCCGCTACGAGCAAATGCTGCGTCTCGCCGCGGGCTTGGGTCAAGTACATCGCGAAACGCCGCGCGGTGAATTTGGCAAACAGTTTTTGCACGCCGATGTCGCGGTGATCGGCGGCGGCCCCGCAGGCATCTCTGCCGCACAGGAAGCGGCGGAACGCGGCGCGCGTGTTCTTTTGTTTGATGAAAATTCTGCGCTCGGTGGTCAGCTACAGTTCTACGACGCAGACCTGCCAAAGTCCCTCACAGAACTGCGTAGCGAGGCGTTCTCTAACGCCGATGGGTCTCGCAATTTTAGACACGCCGCGCTAGAGAGCGCTACCTACGCGTCGCAAATGGGACGTACTATGACGGATTTCCAAACACCTGTCGCGTCTCATCCAAACATCACTGTTTTGACTGACACGGTTGTGCTTGGTTGGTACGACGATAACTGGCTGGCGGCGGTTCAAGATGCGCGTCTCTTGAAAATTCGCGCCACGTCATTGGTGCTTGCCACCGGCGCATACGAGATGCCGCTCGTCTTTGACAACAACGATTTGCCCGGCGTGATGCTGGGGAGCGCGGTGCAGCGCCTACTGCGACTCTATGGCGTTGCGCCCGGCAAGCGGGCGATGGTGATGAGCGCGAATGATGATGGCTGGCAGGTCGCGGCGGATTTGGAACGCGCGGGGATCGAAATCGCGGCGATTGTGGAAGAACGCGCGCGCGTGCAATGTACCAGTCCACTCGCCGCCGCGTTGAGTCGCCGCGCGCCGGTGTTTTGGGCGCAAACGATCAAACAAGCGCGCGGCAAGGGCGCAGTGAGCGGCGCGGTCATTGGTGAACGCACGATCGAGTGTGAGTTAATCGCCGTCAGTGTCGGCTGGACACCCGCAAGCGATTTGATTCATCAGGCGGGCGGCAAGTCCGAGTACAACATCGCGCGCGGCGAAATCTTGCCGACAACATTCCCACCGGGAATTTTTGCGGCGGGGCGCGTTATGGGAACACACAACGTGAATGGGCAGAGGATTGAGGGACGATTGGCGGGTTGGAGCGCGGCGGCGTTCGCAGGATTCGGGGACGCGCCAACGGATGCGGAGCGCGCGCAGCAAAAACCATTTGAGCCGTTGCGGACCTCGACACGCGTAAAGGTTGCGGGCAGCGGCAAACGTTTTCTCTGTTACCGCGAGGATGTGACCGATCATGATTTGGAAATTTCGGTGGAAGAGGGCGATGACAATATCGAGCTGCTGAAACGCTACAGCACGATTTCGATGGGTCCTTGTCAGGGCAAGATGTGCGCGCTGAATACGATTCATCTGTGCGCCCGCGCGAATCGCGCGACGGTGCGCGAGACCGGCACAACGACGGCGCGTCCCCCAATCATTCCGTTGAAACTCGGCGCGCTGGCGGGACAAAACCTAGAGTCGGTATAACTCACGGCACTTCACGAATGGCATCTCGCGCGCGGCGCAAAAATGATGATCGCGGGCTTGTGGCTGCGCCCTGAACAGTACGGCGATCCGATCGCGGAAATCAAAGCGGTGCGCGAACGCGTCGGTTTGATTGACGTTAGCACACTGGGAAAATTGCGCTTGACAGGTCCTGGTGTCCCCGCGTTGCTCGAACGGCTCTATATCAATCAGTGGCTCAAGCTCGGCGTGGGGCGCGTGCGTTACGGCGTCATGTGCAACGACGAAGGGGTGGTGCTTGATGACGGCGTGTGCGCGCATCTCGACGCCGACGAATGGTACATGACGGCTACTTCGTCGGGCGCGAACGCGATTTTTGAATGGATTCAATCATGGCTGCAATCGCGGTGGGGCGCTGGCGTTCATCCATCGCGCTCATGATGAAAGGGATTGACACGCCCGCGATGGTCAAAGACAGCGTTGGTTGGGGCGCAATGGTCGCCGTGTCGAGTGTGTTGATGGCGCAGCGCGGCTTTACGGGGATTGAGTCATTGTTCAGTGACGTGACCGACTCGAAATGTGTTTCGACGCTCGGCGCGCAGTACGAAATGTTGAACGTTTATTTCAAACCCTACGGCTGCTGCCGCTGGGCGCAGCCCGCGATTGCGGGCGCGTTGCAAATCGCGCAGGAGCACAAACTCGCGCCGTCAAACATTACCCAGATTCGCGTTCGCACCTTTAGCGAAGCCGTGCAACTCTCATGCGCGCCACCAGAGAACACGGAACAAGCTCAGTATAACCTCGCCTATCCCGTCGCCGCCGCGTTGGTGGATGGAGAACTCGGACCACGCCAGATGCTGCCGCCGCGTATTTACGACGAAACCATTTTGGGATTGGCTGCGCGCGTTGAGCCGATCATCGCGCCCGAGTACGATCAACTCTTTCCCGAAAAGGGGATTGCGGATGTGCAGGTGACGATGCTCGATGGCAGAATTTTTAGTGCGACAGGCAAAGAGGCGCGCTGGGAGCCACCGAACTCTCCAACGGACGCGGAATTGGAAAGCAAGTTCCACCGATTGGTTGCTCCGGTGTTGGGACGAATGCGCAGTGCAGCGTTGGCAGAAATGATTTGGGGACTGGATCATGTTAGAGCTGTCGGTGAGTTGATTGATTTATGCGTTCACCCGCAGGAGGTCGAGCCAGATGATTGAATTTGAAAATGTGACCAAATCCTACGGCAATGGCATCGTCATTCTCGACCAATTGAGTTTTGCTGTTCGGCAGGGCGAATTGCTCGTCCTGATCGGACCCAGCGGCTGCGGCAAAACGACAGCGCTTAAACTGATCAACCGACTCGCGGAACCGACCGGTGGGCGCGTGCTTGTGGATGGGCAGGATGTTGCCAAGCAAGACCCCGTGCAGTTACGGCGGCGCATCGGCTATGTGATTCAACAGATCGGACTCTTTCCCCACATGACGGTGGGGGAAAATGTCGCGCTGGTGCCGCGCTTGAAAAATTGGGACGAGAAAAAGCGCCGCGACCGCGCACACGAACTCCTCGATCTGGTAGGACTGCCCGCGGGGACGTATGCAAAGCGTTTCCCGCGCGAGCTCTCTGGCGGGCAGCAGCAGCGCGTCGGCGTGGCGCGCGCGCTGGCGGCTGATCCGTCCATCGTGCTGATGGATGAGCCATTCGGCGCGGTGGATCCGATCACGCGGCGGCAGCTTCAATTTGAAATGCGGAAAATTCAGTCCGCTTTGCACAAGACGATCGTGTTTGTGACTCACGACATTACCGAAGCGTTTCTACTCGGCGACCGCATTGGTTTGATGCGCGGGGGTCATCTCTTGCAACTCGCCGCGGCGGAGGAGATTTTGCGTCAGCCCGCCGATGATTTCGTGCGCGAATTTGTGGGCGGCGATAACCCTTGGCGCAAACTCGATTTCTTGCGCGTGCGTGATGTGGCGCAACCGTTGAATGGCCCGCTGGGGGGAAACATCTTGCCAGATACACCAACCATCTCCGACTCGACTTTGCTCAAGGAAGCGCTGACTCGCATGGCGGGTCAAGATGTCGAGTTCTTTGCCGCCGTGGACGAGCAGGGCAAGCCCACTGGCATTCTCACCTTCAAGACTGTGTACGCGCTGGACATCGCTTCAAACCCCGGTGCTTGGCATCGCGAGTCTGCTTTATACCATCCCCGCGCTGGCGCTGTTCGCGTTCGTGATTCGTTTTCTGGGCTTGGGAGACAAGTCCACCATCCTCGCGCTGATTCTCTACTCGCAACTGACCATCGTTCGGAATACTGTCGTAGGCATCAAGAGCGTGAACCCCGGCGTTGTCGAAGCGGGAGTGGGAATGGGGATGACGCGCAGACAAATTTTGACCGATGTGCAATTGCCGCTGGCGGTGCCGCGGCGCGCTCCCTGTCGCCGTCCTTGCGCTGCTTGCCAATTTCTTGCTCGAGCGCGTCGAATACGTCCTGCAACCGCGCGGTTTGCGCGCGGCGCGCTAGCTCGGTACGACAAATTTGTAATTTGTCGTTCGTTCTCGCAAGCCCGGTACGAGAAATTGCAAATTTGTCGTACGTTCGCGGAGACGAACTACGATGGAAACATTACGCTTTTTCTCTGAAAATTCCGAACTTGTCCTCAAGCTCCTGCGCGAGCATCTGATCATCACCTTCGTGGCAGTTGCCATATCCACGGCGATTGCCGTGCCACTGGCGATCCTGATTACCCGCGTGCAGTCGTTGAGTTTTCCCGTCATCGGCGCGGCAAACTTGAGCCAAACGAGTCCCTCGCTCGCTATCCTCGGACTTTGTATTCCGCGAATCGGCATTGGCTTTTTGCCGGCGATTGTGGCGTTGGTTTTTCGGGCGATGCTGCCAATCGTAATCAATACATATGTCGGGATCAATGGAATTGACGCGGCGGTGATCGAAGCGGGACGCGCCGGGTCTCCAGAAAGCATACGACTTTACTTTCAAACTATACTGCCCCCGTTGTTCGGCAGGATTTGCTCGACAAGGCACCAGAAATTGTAGCGGTCCTCGACGCGCTGGCGGGCAAGATTGACGACGCCACGATGGCGCGGCTGAATGCGGAGGTGAACAGCAAGAAGCGGTCTCCCGCAGAGGTTGCAAAAGAGTTCCTGACAAGTGTGGGACTGCTAAAATAAAAACGCTGGGCGACTGGGAAATTCTCAGTCGCCCAGCTAATTTATAGAGAGAGAATCCGAAATGAGCCGTTCCTCACCGCGAAAGGCGCGCTTGGGCACCTCGCCAAAGTGAATGCGCTACATGCGGAGAATTCAGGAATCCTGCCTGCTCACGGCAAATCCACCCAATAGATCTGCTGCCGCTTCAGACGCTGCTGCAAGTTCCGATCCTGTGAAAAGTACAAGTTGACTCTCCCGCATGAAATACACACATACCTCGCATGGCGCATCGAATTGCATGTTCACCGCTTCATAATACATTGCCATTTGAACTGCATAGCGCGCCAAAGTGTACGCGCGTGCTTGCTCCCCGCGCAGCCGATCGGTTTTGAAATCCACCACGCGCCAATTTCCTTCCGCGCTTGAATACAACGCGTCGAGCGCGCCGTGAATCACCCGTCCCTGCCACGCAACCACAAACGGCGCTTCGTGATGCCGCGCGGACGCGTTCGTCATTTCTTGAAACAATTCGCTCCGCGCAAAGCGCGCAAGAATATCGCGCGCTTGTTTCACCCCATCCGCAATTTCGGGCTCATCACTCAACCCGCGTTCACGCGCGTAGCGTTCCAAGATCGTATCCAGATTCGGTGTATCGTGTGGAAAACGCCAACGCTGCAACGCGCGATGCGCGATTTCACCGACGATATACGCGGGCGCGCGCGCAATTTTTGCGCCGCGCCGCGCGGGAATAACGCGTTCGGGCGCGCCTTCCAACACCCGTTGTTCAAATTCCGCGCGGTCACGCACGAGCGCTTCCAAACCTGTCGGCGTCCATGAAGATAACGTTCCAACCGTCGGCGCATCCAACGGCATGACCAAACGCGCGAGTGCAACGGGCATTCTCTCTGGCTGCGAAACTGTGTTGCGCGGAATTACACTCGCCTCCGCGTCCGCGCGTTCCAAATCTTGATACCGCGTGCGTGGGGTCGTAATGACAATGCGTTCGGCGTCGGGTGATTCAAGCTTTCCGCGCGCATCATGTAACTGCTGCAAATACGATTCCGCTTGCGGCGTGTCACTGCCCGAAACAATCAAATATTCTTGCGCCCGCGTCATAGCTACGTACAACAAACGTTTTTCCTCTTGCGCGTCGCGCGCGTCCGCTTCGCGTTTTAACAAGCGAAAGCCCACCGTCGCCACACGGTCGCTGCTTTCGTCATGCACCGTGACGCCAATGCCGTGCGCGCGATTTACAACCATCCATTCGTGCGGGTCGTACTGCGCGCGTCCCGCGTCGGGAAGAATCACAATCGGAAATTCGAGTCCTTTCGCGCGGTGAATCGTCATGAGCTGCACCGCGTTTTCTGCTTCGGCAGCTGCCTCGCCCTCGCGCACTTCGCGTGACGTGAGGTCGGACAAGTACGCGTTAAATTCGCTCAATCGCACCAACCCCGTGCGCCGCGCGCGCGCGAGCAATTTCTCGACATTCGCGCGCCGCCGCAACCCATTGCTCAAACTGCTAATGGTGGCGGGATACCCTGTTTCGTCTAACGCCTGTTGCAGCAAATCCAAAATCGTCACGCGTCCCACGCGCGCCCACAAACGCTGCAAAGACGCGGCGGCAAATTCCGCGCGTGCGCGTTCGTCTCCCACCAAATCGTCAGGCAATGCGAGCAGCGCATCGCGTAACGAGGGATGCCCGCGCCGCAAGCGATATAATGTTTCACTGCTCAACGCATACAACGGCGAATGTAAAATCGTCGCGAGCGCGAGGTCATCGGCGGGATTGTCCAACGCGCGCAAGAGCTGAATCAAATCGCGCACTTCGGCGCGGTCGTAATATCCCGTTCCCGCATACGTAATGTACGGAACGTTCGCGCGCTTGAACGCTTCTTCATAGATCGGCAGCGACGCGCCGACGCGAAACAACAGCGCCACATCGCCAAAATGCGTGGGACGATATGTTTCCAACTTTTTGTCCCACACTTGAAATTCTTGCGAAACAAGTTCACTCACGCGCGCGGCGAGTTCCTGTGCCTCCCACGCGCGCATTTCATCCAGCGAAAGTTTTTGTTCGTCGTCCTGTGCCACAATTATTTTTGGAATTTCAAGAACCTCAAGCAACGCCTCACGCGCCAGCGATTCGCGCAAGCCGCGCATGGCATCATACGGCACGTGATACAATGCGCGTTCGGTCGGCGCGGCGAAAATGTGCGTGAACACATGATTGAAACATTCCACCAACGCGCCATGCGCGCGAAATGATTCGTCGAGCAGAATGTGCGCGTCACTCCCCCATTGCCGCGTGATTTCGAGAAGCGTTTGTTGAAACACCGTCACATCCGCGCCGCGAAAACCATAGATGGATTGTTTACCGTCGCCGACGACAAACAAACGATTTGGCGCGGTGAGATCGGCGAGCGCATAAATAATGTCGCGTTGCGCCCCATTCGTGTCTTGAAATTCATCCACCAGCAGCGAAGCGATTTCGCTCCGATAGCGTTCGCGCACAACGATATGCTTTTGCAAAAGGGTGCGCGCGTGTGTTTCCAGGTCATCGAAATCCATGACGCGCGCGTCCGTTTTGCGCCGCGCATACAACGTTTGAACGCGCGTCCAAAACGCGCGCCACAAGAAAATCATTTCCGCCGCGCGCTCATCGTGCGCGTCAAACACAAAATCATATTCCTTCAAAAATTGCTGCGCGAGATCGCGTAACGCTTTGACGTGCGCTTTGGCAATTTCAAAATCATCCCAATTCTTTTTACTCCCACCGCGTAGTTGTTGCGCGGCGATTGCGCGCAAGCTGTGGAAAGATTCTGTCCCGTTCGCAGGGTGAATTTGCTGCGCCGCGCGTTCCATCGTCGCGCGCACCAGCTCGATCTTGTCCGCGCCATCGGTTGCGGCGTTGGTTTGGATCCAATCCAGCGCGTCGTTCCATGCAGGTTCATTCATCCATTGCGCGAGCGCGTCACGTTGGACTTGAATACTGCGCGTGCGCCACACGTGCATCAACTCGTCGCGCGTCGCGGGAATTTTTTCAAATGCCTCTTGCGCGAGGTTGCCCATTTTCAAAAGATTCAACGCCGCGCTGCGCGTCTCTTCAATTTTGTACTCGCGAAACAATTCCAATTCTACGCCGCCGCGTTCGGCAAGTTCTGTCAGCGCCGCGTCCACCGCTTCCTCTTGCCAAATCAACGCGTCCGTTTCATCCAACACCTCAAAGCGCGGATCCACTTGCGCCTCAACAGGATTCGCGCGCAAGAGGGTGGCGCACAAGGCATGAATCGTGCCGATGCGCGCCGCATCCATCGCGCGCAAGGCAAGTTCCCATTTCGCGCGTTCCGCGCCCGCGGCATGTTCCGCGCGCAACGTGATCGCTTCGCGCACGCGCGTTCGCACTTCGCCCGCCGCTTTTTCGGTGAATGTGATCGCGACGAGAGATGGCAGGGCGATGCCTTCGTCAAGCAGCGAGAGAAAACGGTCAACGAGGACGCGCGTTTTGCCCGTCCCCGCGCCCGCGACGACGACGAGGTTATTGCCGCGCATGGTCACCGCGCGCGCTTGATTGGGGCGGAGCGTATTATTCGTCATGCGTTTGTCCCCTCGACACGCTCGGGGCAAGCCCTTTGCGCGCGCTCCAACGTCCCACACGACAGAGCGCGGCAAATTCACAATATGCCGCGCATACTTGGTCGTTCTGGCGCGTCGGCTTTACCGCAAACTCGCCGCGCCGCGCCAGCGCCACATAATTTGAAATATGCGCGCGCGCGTGTTCAAGCAGCTCTGCGCGTTCAGCGGACGGAAGGGCGCGGCTCGCTTTGCCGTCGCCGATGTGGAGAAAAAACGCGTCAGCAACAGGATAGCCCATTTGCTCCGCCGCGAAAATATAGATGGGCAATTGCAAATGCCGCCCTTCACGCACTTCTTGTTTGGAAATTTTCGTCGTCCCCGTTTTGTAATCCATCAACACAAATTCATCGCCCGCGCGATCCACGCGGTCAAACGTGCCGCGCAGATGCAACGTTTCCTCCGCCACGCGCACGCGCACATCGAACGGCATTTCCGTTTTGAACGGCTGTGACGGCGTTTTGGCATTGCGGTCCGCTTCGCTGCGGAGAAACTGATGCAAGCGACGCGAAATCTCTTCGCGTTCTTGCTGCCACCACGCGGTTGCGCGAAACGCGAAACGACGCGGCGCGTCCGCCAACACGCGCGCGGCGCAGGTTTCCAAAATGGTTTGCGCGCGTGCCAAGGTTTCTGTCGTGACGATCAAATTTTGCGCCGCGTATTCGTCAAATGCCTGTTGCAAAATGTTGTGAAACACCGCGCCAAGCTGCTGGTGTTCCATCCCCTCGACAGGTTCATCCCATTCGGTCAAATTCAAAACGCGCCGCGCGAAAAAACGAAAGCCGCACGCGCCCCATTCATTCAACTGCGTCGCGCTCCACGGATATGGCGCGGCGAAGTGTTGGGCGAAAATTTTTTGCAGCTTTTCATCGCGCATCACCCCGCTGTATTCATCGCACGCCGCGCGGGATTCGCGCCGCGCTTCGATTTGATATGCCGCGCGGCTGTGCCGCCACGCGGGATATGCTTGTGCGAGCGCGTGTTCGCGCGGCGCATCAGGCGTGAACGCCAACGCGACGGCGAGTTCGGGATACGACGCCGCGGTTTCAATGTCGGGCGCGGTGTCGACGCGAATGCGATTCGTTTGCACGTCCGCAAACAATTGCTGCACCAATTTGAGATAGGGGGAGGGATACAACGGATTCGCGCCGTCATCGAAATACGGATAAAAAAGTTCGAGTCGTTCACGCGCCAACGTTGCCGCTTCATAAAACAGAGTCGTTTCATCGCGCGCGTGCAAATCGGCGAGGGGGATGTTTGATGCGCGCAAGTGCGCGCGTTCGTCGGCGGTGAGCAGCGGGTCTTGCGGCGCGCCCTGCGGAAATTCGCTTTCCACCATGCCGCCGAGAAAAATGTGCGCTTTTGGCACACCGCGCGCTTGCGTCACACTCGAAATGATCACGCGACCATCGGACGCGGGGTGTAAATCATACGTTGCCGCGTTCACCCCGTCGGCGAGGTCGGAAACAAAATCGCGCCAAGCCAATTCGGTTTCGTTCAACACTTCCGCCGCTTGCAGCATCCCGCGCAAAACATCATTGAACACAGCGAGCGCGGCAAGGTCGCGCGCCGCGAGTTCGGCGTCGCCGCCGCGCGCATTTTCAATGACGCGCAAACTTGTTGTGTCCGCCACAAATTCATCTTCGGAATGTTCGCGCTGCCATGTTTCGTCACGTGGGTCGGGACCGAGAATGTTTTGCAGAAACGCTACATACTCAACAAGCGGCGCGCGTGCGGGGGGCGTGACGCGCGCGAAAAAATTTTCGACATGCGCGCGCAGCGCGGCAATGTCCGACGCGCTCAATTCATCCACCACGCGCGTTTTGAATTTGTCTTGGTCGAACGTGGCGGTCGGTTTTGTAAACGCGTCGAGCCACGCCGCGCGTCCGCGCACCACAATCGCGGCGCGCACAATGCGTTCGATGTTTGCTTTGGTTGGCGCGTCCAATTCACGGAACGTGAAATAGGGCGCGCGCAATGCGTCAAATGTCTCGCGCCAGAGAAAATCATTCACACTCAACGCGGCGAGATTCAGCAGCGCGGCGATGAGCGGATTCGATGCCAGCGGCAATTCATGGAACACGCGATAGGGCACGCCATATTCGCCAAACACTTGGCGCGCAATGTCCGCATACGGCGGGAGCGCGCGAAAGAGTACGCCAATCTGCGCGGGCGCAACATTTTCGATGAGCAATTGTTTGACGCGGCGCGCGATTTCGCGCACTTCGCGCACGCGGTCGGGCGCGGCAGTGATGGTGACGTGACCGTTCGCGTGGGTTTGGGGGGCGTTGGATTCAAACAAAAATTGTTCCAAATGCGCGAGGGGTTCTGGGCGCGGCGGCGCGAGTCGTTCCAACGCGTCGGAGGGAACATGGAGCCGCGCAAAGGTTTCGGCAAAACGCGCGTGCGCGCGCCGTTCGGGTTGATATGTGAGCGTGACCTCGAGACGTTCCACACGCGCGGCGAGCGAGTGCAAGAGCTCGAGCTGTGTCGGATTCAATTCGTCAAAGCCATCAGCAGCCGCGTAATCGTAATCGCTGCACAGTTGCGGGTTTGCTTCCAACGCGGCGAGCGCGAGCCAGCCCATGCCTTCGCGATCTGCCAATGCGCGCGCGCGCAAAAATTCTTGATATGCGGAATAAATTTGCGCCAGGTCTTGGACGCGCGGGGTCGTGCCAAGTTCAGAAAAATGTTCGGGCAGGACGCGTCCTTCTTTTAACTCGGCAATGAATCCCGCAACAGCAGTAATGAAACCGGGCTTGTCCGCAATCGGCGCGAAGTAGGGCAACTTTTTTTCTGCAACAAGTCGCTGCAGCAGCGCGCGCAGAACGCGATACCGCGCAGCTTCGGGCATGAGACGCGGCAACGCCTCCGCGCTATCGAGAATCGAATGGTAGAGCGTGTGAAAATCGGTGAGCGTGACGCCGAAAACGGGGCGGGGCAATTTTCCCATTCGTTCGCGGAACGCGGTGAGCTGCGCGCGCGACGGGAGAATAATCAAAATGCGCGGCATTTTTTTTGCCGCGCCAATCCTTTGAATTTGCGCGATGATGGCTTGGGTTTTGCCCGCGCCGGAGGGGGAGGTGAGGAGGTGAAGAGCCATCGTAACGTCACGGGGCAAAGTCTGAATCTAGCTACATATTATTTTGATCTGTTTCCGCAACTTTTACAAGCGAGTCGGTGACTGACCAATATCTCGTTTCGGGTCGAGTGAGTGGATCTACCTCGCAGGAAATGGGACAATCGTAAACGATGGGATCTCGCAATTCGACGACGCGCTACTCTTTTGCTTCAACTACTTTGATGAATCGCTCAACAAAAGAAGAATCTCCTCCAATGTTTGAATCAAACGTGTCGCGAGCTTTAGCGGGGTTAACGGACACGATTCCATCTTTGGATGCATCATGTCAAACCACTTACGCGGCGAAATGCTGGCACATGATACGCCCAAACCGACTTCGGGCGGTGTTTTGCAGTGAACCGAGGTTTCGACCTTTTGGATATTTTGTCAAAACACAGCTACACCTTTCTCAGGTGCCTAAATGTTTTCTTCTGACGGTTTGGATAGGACTCGGGTCGTTTCCAGAATTGCGGTGTAAGATGAGTTCACCCGGTTCAACGTCCTCGACCGCGAGTCCCGGTTCCGCAGGCGAAACAACGGCGCGAGGGCATGACCAGTCAGCGGGTGCTTGCCAATCTACAGCAGCGCGTGGTCGTCCTGCCCAATAATCACGATCTGTATTTTGCAAGACGAGTTTGTTGGAATAGCAGATCAAGTTGAGATCAAATGGCACTTCGGGATGTGCGCTCAGGTGTTCGATCCCTGTCATCACCTCGACGCCATTCCGCATCTCTTGCGCGTCTCGTTGTCGCGGCGTCATTTCAGGGCGTCTGCTTTGGCGTTGTCAATGACAGCTCCATCTTGATTTTGACGGTATTGGTCAATGATTGCGGCCCCCTCTTCAAATGAGAGTGCGTTCCCCTCCATACGGTTGGTATGATAAATGGCAGTAGTCGTCAAATCTTTCCAGAGACGCGCCTCTTGCGTAACAGATAATTTGTGGGATCGCAAAGTTGCGCGCAGGCGTTGAATTTCTCCCAAGCGAGCAACCAGTTCGGGAGTCCGCGTGAACCGTACGACACGTTTGCCAAGACGCACTTGGCGCGGGCGCCCCCGTGTTTCTCTTTCCAACGAGACAATCAGGTCACGCAAGGAGGAACGCGTGGTCAGCCATGTGCCGCCACTCTTGCGCGCAAGCAGGCGCCCTTCGGCGGCATAGCGCGTCAAGTTATTCCGATCCATGGGATGCCCCAAATGCTCTGCCACGGTAACTGCTTCGGTTAAAGTGAGTGCTTCTTCCAAAATCTCGGTTGCGATCATCGAGTATTTCTCCTTTGGAGGGAACTACCACATTTGTTCAAATATACATAGATTTATGTATATTGTCAAAACAGCGTTTTTTATGTTTTGACCGAATCATTTTGTTAGCGCGCCTAAAATGACAATAGCGGACCAAATGGTCCGCTATTGTCATTTCTGGCTAGTACTCTGACTTGATGAAATTGCGGAGTCGCCCGATCAAAACCTCCGATGTTTCCGAAACATCGGAGGTTTTGAACCCCGCAACTTCATATTGTTCAAGTACTAGGGACCGCTGGGGTTTGGGAAGTCGTGCGAAAGTACGGGTTTCAGGCAAAGCTGGAACATTGCTCGCCTCATACGCTACGGCATACCTTTGGGAAGAATTTAGTGGACGTGGGAGTACCGCTGGATCAGGTCGCGATCCTACTGGGACATGAATCTCTGGACACCACGAAAATTTACACACAACCTTCAGCTAAGGTTTCCAGACGACGCGCGACTTTGGTTGTCAATGCCAAACTGAAATGCTATAATCGCGCAACAGAACATCTGTGCAGATCGCACAGCTCGTTCTGAAGAATATTCGTTGCAGAACACGTTACGTGCCAATCACATGCCCTCAACCGCTACTCTCGATCTCCCTGCCCTCGAAAACTGGCTCTGGGAAGCTGCGTGCGTGATTCGCGGTCCCATTGACGCGCCGAAATTCAAAGATTACATCATCCCGCTGCTTTTTCTCAAACGCTTGTCCGATGTGTTCGAGGATGAGTTAAAAGAGTTGGGCGATGTGGCGCGCTTTGTGGAGGAGGATCACACACTTGTGCGCTTTTACATTCCGCCGAATGCGCGCTGGGAAAAAATTCAGCGGCAGACCACGGAACTGGGCGATTTTCTCACTGATGCTGTGCGCGCGGTGGCGCGCGAAAATCCGAAATTGCAGGGCGTGATTGACAGCGTGGATTACAACGTCACGGCGGCGGGGCAGCGCACCTTGAGCGATGAACAGTTGCGCGCGCTCATTCAGGTCTTATCGCGGCATCGTTTGGGCTTGCGCGATGCGAGTCCGACGCTGTTTGGTCAAGCTTATGAATATCTACTCCGCAAATTTGCCGAAGGGCAAGGTTCGAGCGCGGGCGAATTTTTTACGCCGCCCGAAGTCGCGGTCTTGATGGCGCACATTCTCGATCCTGAACCCGCAGATACGATTTATGATCCCGCCTGCGGTTCGGGGGGACTCTTGGTCAAGACGCATTTGCGCTTTCAAGAAAAATATAAAGACACGCCGCGCGTTTCGCCGTTGAAATTTTTTGGACAAGAGATCAATCCGACAACGTTTGCGCTCGCGCGGATGGATGTTTTTATTTACGACATGGAAGCGGAGATTGGGCTGGGCGATACGATGAATCGTCCCTCATTTCTGAATCACGACGGTTCGCTCGCGCAATTTGTTAAAGTGACGGCGAATCCGATGTGGAATCAGAAATTTGGTTCGGCGGTGTATGAACACGACACCTATGATCGAATGGTCATGGGCATTCCGCCGCCGTCGTCCGCCGATTGGGGTTGGATTCAACACATGCACGCGTCCTTGAACGAACGCGGCAAAATGGCAGTCGTATTGGACACAGGCGCGGCATCGCGCGGCAGCGGCAATCAAGGGTCGAATCGCGAGCGCGACATTCGCAAGACATTTGTCGAGCGCGATTTGGTGGAAGCGGTGATTCTGCTGCCCGAAAATCTTTTTTACAACACCTCTGCGCCAGGCATCATTCTCGTCATCAACAAACGTAAGGGCGCGTCTGGTGCGCGCCCCAACGCGTCGAAAATTTTGCTCATTAACGCGTCGAAAGAATTTTTGAAGGGGCGTCCGAAAAATTATTTGACGCAGGACAACATTGCGCGCATCTCTGACGCGTATTTGAATTGGCGCGAGATTGAGGGCTTGTCGAAAATTATTTCAAACGATGACGCGGCGCGCAATGATTTCAACTTGTCGCCGTCGCGCTATGTGGCGAGCGACAGCAAAGAAGAGGTGCTGCCCGTCGAAGAAGCGTTGGTGTTGTTGGCGGAAGCGGAAGAAGAACGCGCGGCGGTGGATGTGGAATTGAACGCGGTGTTGGGACAATTGGGATTCAAAATGAGGGATGAGGGATGAGGGATGAGGGATGAAGGATGAAGGATGAAGGAATGAAAATGGTTACGCGTGAAAAGGTTGAGGCGCGGACACGCGCGAACAAAAAACGCGTTCGCCGCGCGCGTTCGCTCGCGGAACTCGTGCGCGGCTTGCGCGCCAAGATGCCTGAGATGAGCGAACGTTATGGCGTGCAATCGTTGGGCGTGTTTGGCTCGTACTTGCGCGGGGACCAAAAAGCGCGCAGTGATTTTGACGTGCTGGTTGAGTTTGATTCACAGCAGAACACTTTTCATAATTGGATTGAGCTGCGGAGTGATTTGCAAGACGCGCTCGGCGTCAAGGTAGATTTGATTGAGAATAAAAACCTCAAACCGTTTATCGGCAAACGCATCCTGTCCGAAGTGGTTTGGCTGCGCCGCGACGGCAAAGATTTACGCGTCCGTGTGGGGCGTCGAAAACAAGGAGGATTTCGCATGGCAAAGAAACGCGAGTATCTGGACTTTATGAAGGATATTGTGCAAGCGATGGAACGCGCGGAACAATACACAATGGGCAAGACCTTTGACGAGTTCATGCAAAATAATATGGCTGTGGACGCGCTCTCAAAAGTGATCGAGAACATTGGCGAAGCGGTCAAACACATTCCGAACGATGTGCGCCAGCGCTATCCAGAACTCGATTGGAAAAACATGGCAGGCACGCGTGATCACATCGTGCATGGCTACTTTGCAGTGAATTATGCAAAGTTGTGGGAGATTGCAACCGTTTTGATTCCCACAAAGCGCCCAATCATCGCTGCCGCACTCGAACAGGAATTAAAGCGTCGCGCGGATCAAGACGCGAAAAAAGAAAACGGCAAGAAGAATAAAGGATGAGGGATGAGGAATGAAGGATGAACTGAACGGCGATTTTCGCGAGACGGAATTGGGTGCGTTGCCTGCCGAGTGGGATATAGTAAGTTTGTCGCAAGTGACCGAGAAAACGAAACAAAGCAACCCACGACGTAATCCGACCTCACGCTTCAAATATGTTGATGTCTCAAGTGTCTCAAATGAAAATTTGAAGATTACAGACTCGGCGGATTACGTTGGCACAGATGCACCAGGTAGAGCACGCAAAGTCATCAAAAAAAATGATGTCATTTTTGCAACTGTTCGTCCTTATCTCAAGCGTGTAGCTCTAGTTCCTGAATCACTTGATGGACAAATATGTTCTACCGCATTCTGTGTAATTCGATGTAACTCCAATCTTGCTGACGCGCGTTTTGTATTTTTCGCGGCGACAGCCGATGAATTTGTTCAACGCGTGGTAGAACATCAGCGCGGCTCAAGTTATCCAGCAGTGACTGACAAAAATGTTTTGGATGAGATCATCGCACTCCCCCCTCTCCCCGAACAGCGCGCCATCGCCCGCGTCCTCTCCACCATTCAGCGCGCCATTGAAACGCAAGACAAACTCATCGCCGCCGCGCGTGAATTGAAAAAATCATTGATGCGGCAGTTGTTCACGCAAGGACTAGACGCGAACGGCGCGGTGAAAGAGACCGAGATTGGGGTGATGCCAGAGCATTGGCAGGTTACGATGCTCGGCGAATTACTTGACCGAAAAGTTCTCTTCGCTCGAAATGGATTTCCATGTGGAAATCATAATGACAAAGGTGCAGGGATTCCACATTTGCGCCCGTTCAATATTGACAATGACGGTCGAATCGCGCTGAATACAATCAAATACATCGAGACGAACGTAGATATTAAAAAATATTTGCTTGAGCAAGGTGACGTAATCTTTAACAACACGAATAGCGAAAAACTCGTTGGCAAAACTGGTTATTGGCAAAGTCAGGGCAAATTTGTACTGTCAAATCACATGACAATTTTGCGAATTTTGCAAGATGAGGTTATTGATGGAATCTATCTGTCCAAGTTCTTGCAAAAACGTTGGGAGGACGGATACTTTACAGGTATTTGTCGTCGTCATGTAAATCAAGCAAGCATCAGTCTTGCGCGGCTGCATCAAATCGCGATTGCGCTCCCGCAACCTCCCGAACAACGCGCCATCGCGCGTATCCTCTCAACGGCGGACAAGAAAATCGAAAACGAAGAAAAACGGAAAGCGGCGTTAGAAGCGTTGTTCAAGACGATGCTACAACAATTGATGACGGGGAAATTAAGGATGAGTATACCTGACCCCTTTGTCAAGACCACAGATCGAGAAAAATAAGGTGGATCAAAACGAGGTATTTCTCACTCACTTCAGTCGCGCACGGCGCGCCAGGTAGACACGGGCGGGAGTCTGATAACCCA